>Ga0066382_10000747_pt1 | contig 10970 bp, 10 predicted proteins | sample Knorr_S23_td_NAD_FD_71218 | JGI IMG/M metagenome (GOLD analysis project Ga0066382, IMG submission 71218) | Marine microbial communities from Southern Atlantic Ocean transect - Knorr_S23_td_NADW_ad_2500m_LV_B | ecosystem: Environmental > Aquatic > Marine > Oceanic | place: Southern Atlantic... | reverse complement strand
TTGCGGCTGGAAAAGGCGTTACCGTTGCGGAGGACCATAAAACAGCAGAATCAGCAATACGAGATGCTATGGTTGAACGGCGCTTTGGTGATGCGGGTACGAGCCTCGTTCTTGAGGAATGCCTGACGGGTCCAGAGGTGTCTTACTTCGTGATCACAGATGGGACTCGATTTATTTCACTTCCGCCGGCGCAGGATCACAAGCGAGCTTTCGATAATGATGCAGGGCCGAACACCGGAGGCATGGGGGCTTTTGCTCCGAGTCCTCTTTTGACATCCGAATTAGAGCAGTTTGTGATCAGGGATATTGTTGAGCCCACGATTGAAGGGATGCGTCAGGAAGGCCACGAATATAGAGGGGTTTTGTACGTGGGTTTAATGTTGACAGATGAGGGCCCGAAGGTTATCGAATTTAATGTTCGTTTCGGTGACCCGGAAGCTCAGATTGTGCTGCCTATGGTCGAAAGTCAACTTGGACCGGTACTGTTAGCCGCTGCAAAGGGTGATCTTGGTCAAGTAGATTGGCGGGTTAGTTCCGAGCCACATGTTGGGGTCGTGATGGCCTCTGGGGGCTACCCTGGGAAACACGAAACGGGCTTTCCCATTAAAGGAATCGATGCGGCAGAGGAAATTGCCGGGGTGCAAGTTATTCATGCGGGCACTGCGCTGAAAGATGAAGACACTCTGACTAACGGGGGACGCGTTCTAACCGTTGTTGCCAGTGGCTCAAGTTTTACGTCAGCGATCGAGCATGCGTACGAAGGGGTCGAGCGAATTTCTTTTAAAGGCAGCCACGTTCGACGGGATATTGGGAAGAAGGCGTTATAAGTTCGGGGCGCGTCAGAAAACAGGTGAATTATGGTGAGTCGACAAGTTCAAATATTAATGGGGTCAGATTCGGATGCGTCAGTTATGCAACGATCAGTTGATGTACTTGCTGAACTCGGTGTGACCTCTCATATGACGGTTGCGTCAGCTCATAGGTCGCCGGATCGTGTGAAGCGAATCATTGACGAATCCTTGGGTAACGGCGTCCAGGTATTTATTGTCGGTGCTGGGGCAGCTGCGCATCTTGCTGGTGTGGTTGCCGCACACTCAACGTTGCCGGTCATTGGTGTGCCGATCGACTCATCGCCGCTTCAGGGATGGGATGCCTTGCTAGCGACGGTTCAGATGCCGCCCGGTGTTCCGGTAGCGACAGTGTCGGTTGGAAAAGCTGGTGCAGCGAATGCCGCTGTTCTTGCTGTACAAATCCTTGCGCTCTCGGATGCAAATCTTGCGTCGAGATTGGATGATTACAAGAATGGATTGGCTGAAAAAGTCGAGAAAGCAGCTGCTAAGGTCGAAGGAATCTAGTCCTCAAATAACATAACTAGCAGTGCTTTCTGTGTGTGTAGACGGTTTTCAGCTTGGTCAAAGACAACCGAAGCACCGCTGTCCATTACTCCATCTGTTACCTCTTCACCTCTGTGCGCAGGAAGGCAGTGCAGAAAACGTGCGTCACGCTTAGCATATGACATCAATTCTTCATTGACTTGATATGGTGCGAAGAGTTTTTTCCTTGCTTCAACTTCTGCTTCTCGCCCCATAGATGCCCACACATCAGTGTAGATAGCGTCGACATTCTTTACAGCGGCTATAGGGTCTCTGAATCTGGTGAGCCCAGCGCCTTGCTGACCAATACGGTTTACATCTTCGTCCACTCTGGCAGGGAGCTCAAACCCTTCCGGTGATGCGACCCGTACATTAATGCCAAGCATGACAGCTGCTTGAGTAAATGATGTGGCGACATTGTTGCCGTCACCGACGAACGCAACAGTTCGGCCGACCGTATTGCCCCATTGTTCTTTTAGGGTCATGCAATCAGCAATAGCTTGGCACGGATGTTCTTCATTACTCAGTGCGTTAATCACTCGGAAGGTGCTAGTAGCGAGTGCGAGGTCAGTAATTCTTGATTGTTCGTATGTGCGCACGACCGCTCCGGCGACCCAACGTTCAAGGCTTCGACCGACGTCAGCGAGCGATTCGCGCTTACCGAGGGCTACATCGGCTGATGGGTTTATGAAGTTTCCTCCGAGTTCTCGAATAGCAATCTCAAACGTTGAGCGGGTTCTAAGAGAAGGTTTTTCAAACAGAAGAGCGACATACGTCCCCTGAAGTGCAGCCGCCGTTGGGGCTTCCTTGCCGAGTGTTCGGTCTCGTTTTAAAGCAGCAGAGAGTAATAAGCTGTGCTCAAGGTCTCCCGGTTCAAAATCGAGAACTGAAAGAAAGCACCTGCCTTCAAGAGGTCCACCACTTGGCCGCTGAGTACCCGACGGCATGTTGTCCGGTAATTTCACTTTGCAGCCACTCCTACGTTCGATAGTCCGCGTTGATATGTACGTACTCCGCGCTGAAGTCACATGTCCACATCCTAGCGGTGCCAGAACCGCCTGTTCCGAGGTCTATCGATAGCTCAACTTCGTCGCCCGCTAAGTGCGCCGCTGCCAAGGTTTCTTGTTCAGCCATAACTGTCGCATTGGCGAAGAGCGTTGTAGAGCCGATTCGTACTTCTGTTTTAGCCTGATCGAAGGCAACTCCGGACCTTCCCGCAACTGCAACGATTCTCCCCCAGTTCGGGTCTTCTCCATGAAGAGCAGTCTTGACTAATGGTGAGTTGGCAATAAAGCGTGCAGCTCGTTGTGCCTCTTGGTCTGTGGCAGCGCCGGTTACGGTAACAGTTGCTAGTTTTGTCGCACCTTCTCCTCCTCGGACGATTTCTCGTGCCAGCCACGAGCAAACGGAATCAAGGCCTAAGACTAGTGCTTTATAGAGGTCGGTGTTTTCCGTTTCAGGAATTGTCACGCCACTGGACCCATTGGCCAGAATAAAAACTGTGTCGTTTGTGGATGATTCACCATCGACGGTGATCACATTAAATGTCCGGTTGGTTATTTCCCTCAGCGCTCGATTAAGAATTGCGGGCTCAATGGCTGCATCCGTCGTCAGAAACCCCAGCATTGTCGCCATGTTCGGTTCAATCATACCGGCCCCTTTGGCCATCCCACCAATGGTAAATACACCCTCTGATGTCTCTACGGAAACGGCATATTCCTTTGGTGAAACATCGGTTGTCATGATTGCTTCAGCCGCTTCAAGGTGTTTTTCCGGTCGTAATTGTTTAACGGCGTTTCGTATTCCTGAACTTACCTTTTGAGTGTCCAAACGCATACCGATTACACCGGTGGAAGCGATCAGTACATGCTGAGGTTCACAGCTAAGCGACATAGCTACTTCTGTGACCATTAATTTTGCTGCTCTTATTCCGTCGTCACCCGTACAGGCGTTCGCACATTTACTATTAACAACAATTGCTCTCGCTTTACCATTTGACAGTGATAGTTGATTTTTCGAGATAACTACCGGCGCAGCGACTGCTCGGTTTGTAGTAAAAACCCCGGCCGCACTGGCCAATGGGTCCGACACTATCAGTGCTAAATCAAGTCCGGAAGGTTTCAGGCCGCACGCGACTGCTGACGCCTGGTAGCCGGTCGCTGCAGTAATACCACCGGTGACTGCAGTGATAGACGTGGCGTTCATTTAGTTGCTCCCGAGACAGTTGTGAAATCGAGGACAACAGCGTAACGATCGCAACACCGGAACAGTTCACAGCTCTGGCAATCTGTTTCTATCTTAGGCGATACCCATGGGTGTGGAACGATCGAAAAACCGGCCTGTACGAATGGGCGCGGACTGTGAGTAAAAGCACAGAGACGAGGGACATGTAGTGAGATGGCCTCGTCTATCAATGCTTTCAGCAGGTATGTACCAACTCCTTGTCCTCGTCTTGTGCTTTTGACAACGAGTGAGCGAACTTCTGCGACATTCGAGCTTAGCCGTGCGAGTTCACCACACCCGACTAGTTCCTCAGAATTGACTGCGGCAAAGAAATGCGTTGCGTGTTGCTGGACTTCTTCAAGTGAACGCTCAAGTAAATGTCCCGCGACCACATTGCTACTGATAAGTTCATAGATGCTCAGTGCATCATCGGGCGTAGCGGGACGAATTGCTAGCGTATCTTCGTTTTGCACGGCCTGAGAAGCCATTAAAGTTGTTTCGGTCACGTGACAGCTTTAGTTGTTTATTTGTTGCTTAACGTGTGTCTTAGTGAAACTGAGCCCCAGCGTCGGAAAATGCGGCCCGCAGTCGAATCAAACCATCGTCAATGTCTTCATTGCTGATCGTTAATGGCGGAAGCAGTCGCACGACTGTTCCTGCCGTTCGATTGATGAGTAACTTGTGTTCAAGAGCCGTGTTAACTATCTGATCTGCCACTGCTATGTCTACTTCGATGCCGCACATGAGTCCAGCACCACGGACTTCATGAAGCTCATCACTGGCAGAGACAAGTTTTTCAAGCCCAGATCGAAGGCGTTCACCAGCGTCAGCGACACGTTGAATAAGCCCGGCTTCAAGAGCATTGAGAAACACGAGTGCCGCCTGACACGCCAATAGATTCCCACCGTAGGTACTGCCATGGTCGCCGTACGACACCGAACTACTAACTTTTTCACTTAGCAACGCCGCTCCAATGGGGATGCCTGCACCGAGAGCTTTACCAAGTGACATCAGATCGGGTGTAAGACCAAGCATAGAGCTATAAAACGGCTGACCGGTTCGACCTAGTCCGCACTGCACTTCATCTGCTATAAGCAAGGTCTGCGTTGTCCTACAGAAGCCGGCGAGTGCTTGTGCGGTCTCGGTTGGGATCGGACGTACACCACCTTCGCCTTGAATGGGTTCGACAATGACCGCTGCTGTTTGGTCCGTGATTGCTTTTTCGATTTGATCAATATCCAATGGTGATACAAACCGGATACCTGGGAGAAGTGGTGCAAATGGAGCCCGGTAGGGTTCCCCGGCCGTTACAGATAGCGAGCCGAAAGTGCGTCCGTGAAACGACCCGTCGAACGCCACAATTCCAGACCTGTTTTTGTCGCCTTGGCTATACCAATATCGTCGGGCGAACTTAAGGCATGCCTCTACCGCTTCAGTGCCACTATTGCAAAAAAATGTGCGCGTAAGTCCAGATAATCGAGAGAGACGGGAAGCAACTTCGGCTTGAAGTGGATGGAAATAGAGGTTTGAGGTGTGAAGAAGCTCGTGTGCCTGCTTTCCTATGATGTCTGCTAGTTCCGTATGGGCATGGCCAAGCGATGCCACTCCGATTCCAGAGAATAAATCTAAATACTTTTGGCCGTGCTCATCTATTAGGTGAGAGCCCTGACCGCGGACGAACATTATCGGTATACGTTTGTATACCTGGAGTACATGCTCGGCTTCTTTCGCAATAATTTGTTCAGATCGTGTCGTCATCGTTGTATTACATCTTTTCGAACGCAAGAGCCTACTGCGTTAATACTGTTCCCCTAACCACTCGTTCGAATAGTCCACGCCTTGCATTTTTTCCATTAATAATCGTTACTGTACCAACGCCATTTCTTAACGCCTCGCGACAGGCAAGTAACTTGGCGATCATTCCAGCACTTGCAGAACCGTCGTTTATCACACGCGTCATGGAGGTATCGTCAAGTGTAGGTATTGTTTTACCTGAACGTCCAAAGACTCCGTTTGTGCTGCCTGTAATGACAAGTCGGTCGGCCTTTAGTCGACCCGCTATATGGCTAGCCAATGTGTCAGCATTGACGTTATAGAGTTGCCCCTTCGCTCCAGCGCTAATGCTTGCGACGACCGGTGTATGACCCGTATTAAGTAAGTCGGTGAGTAGTTTCGGCGGCTCTATGCTGTGCGGACGGCCGACATAGCCAAGATTCCAGCTTGTTCCGTCGGCGGACCTGTAGGCTCGTTCTCGTCGGACCGGTACTAACGACGCATCAGCTCCAGTGAGCCCAACGGCACTCGAGCCCGCGGCACTGATTGCGGCTACCAACCTGGTATTAACACGACCAGCAAGTACACCAACGACGATGTTTAGCGTGTCACCGTCGGTAATACGTAAACCGTCGACAGACCGTTTCGGAATGCCGTGCTTCGCTAGGTCCGCATTGATTTCTTGGCCACCTCCGTGAACCACCACTAAGGGTTCTCGCGCGGCTAGCTCGGCTAAGGTTCGCGCCATTCGCCGTAAAGACGAGGCTTCTTCAAGCAGTTCGCCTCCCAGCTTAACGACGATTGGTCGCCGTGCAGGTGTTGCTTTTCTCACAGTCACAGCAGCCCTTTCGATTCCTCCAAACCATAGGCGATATTCAAACTTTGAAGCGCTTGGCCCGCGGCCCCTTTGATGAGATTATCGATACACGCGATTATTACGATGCGAGTGCCATCAAGAATCCAACCGATGTCACAAAAATTTGTGTGTACGACATGTTTGATTTCAGGAGGCCTGTTTCCTGTTAGCCGTACAAAAGGCGATCCTTGGTATGCACCCTCTAATGCCTCGCGAATTGTTTCATTCGTCGTGCCAGGGTCGACACGCGTGTAAATTGTCTCTAGGATCCCACGGTCTAGTGGGACGAGGTGAGGCACAAATGTCACCGGTCTTCCAAGTTCTTGCTCAATTTCGGCCGCGTGGCGATGAGAAAAAATTCCATAAGCTGCGATACTTCCGTGCACCTCGGAAAAATGAGTTCTTTCTGACGGTTTTTTCCCGGCACCTGAGATGCCTGATTTCGCATCGATGTAGATGTCCGGATTGCCGGCCAACAGGCCGGCACTTACCAATGGTTTAAGAGCAAGAATGGCTGCCGTTGGATAGCAACCCGGACAGGCGACGAGATTTGCTGATGAGAGATGCTGCCGATTCCATTCCGGGAGTCCGTAGGTTGTCGCTTCGGGAAGCGCAGGACTTTTAGGGTACCAATGCTTTCGCATTCCTTCATCGCGAAGTCGGAAAGCCCCAGAGAGATCGAATACCTTCCGTCCATTTTTTAGAAGCTCCGGTGCGAGCTCTGCGCTGATGCTGTCGGGTAGCCCAAGAAACACGACCTCGCTCTTGGCGATGAGTTCCGTGACCGAAAAGGGTTCGATTTGGCCATGCCACAAGTTCTTTAGTGCCGGGAGTTCTTGTGTTTCATTGCTCGCTGCAGAGGACATCGCGACGGCGATGTCGACACCGTCATGCCTCAACGCTAGCCGCAGAAGCTCCTGTCCTCCGTAGCCAGTGGCGCCGGCGATACCTAATTGTATTTTTGACATGAATATTTATACCTTTAATAGACTATATATACATATTTATTCATAATCCAGTCAATCGAAACGGTTGAATAGGTAGATTGAAATCTATTTTTACTGTTATTTTTATGTTTGGTGTGGGTTATTAGGTTGTGTATAATGATTCATGTATCTGTATATTTATGAAGAAATACCGGCAGTCGGCTATTCTCGATCTTGTTTCCCATGAGGCCATTTGTAGTCAGGATGATCTGGGAACGCGTCTTCGGGCGCGTGGTTTCAACGCGACGCAGGCAACGATTTCTCGCGACATTAAAGATCTTGAGCTTGTAAAGCGGGCTAGTGATGGGGCCTACGATCGATCAGGGGGCTCTGGTGTGGTGCGTAGCGGTCGTCATGTTGGATTGCGTCGATCAGTTGTCGAATATCTTCAGCGTGTAGACCAGGTTCAGCAATTGCTAGTGCTGCGGACAGAACCGAGTCAGGCACAGCCGCTGGCACTTGCTATTGACAATGCCGAGTTACCGGAGGTCGTTGGGACCGTAGCTGGTGATGACACTATTCTGGTCATTACGAGACATGCTAGAGCGGGTCGTGAAGTAACAAGACTTTTTGAAGGTTGGGCCAAGGAATAAATAGTCGGATAGCTATTTAGGGAGTGAACTGGGATGGAACGGATTGTGCTGGCATATTCTGGGGGGTTAGATACTTCGGTGGCGGTGAAATGGCTCGCGGATAAGTACGAGGCAGAGATCGTGACCGTTACGATTGATTTAGGTCAGGGTAAGGAACTTGATGACGTGCGCGAAAGAGCATTGGCTGTGGGAGCGGTCCGTGCGCATGTGGTTGATGCACGGGAAGAGTTTGCAAGTCATTATGTTCTGCCGGCTTTGCAAGCGGGCGCTATCTATGAGAGTAGATATCCGCTAGCAACGGCGCTGGGGCGGCCGCTAATTGCGAAGAAGCTTGTTGAGGTTGCAGAGATGGAAGATGCAGGGATGATTGCGCATGGATGCACTGGTAAGGGGAATGATCAGGTGCGTATGGAGGTCTCCTCTCGGGCCCTGAATCCATCTATTAAAGTTGTCGCTCCTGCCAGGGTGTGGGGGCTTACGCGGACTGAAGAGATTAAATATGCGCAGCAGCACGGAATTCCGGTTCCAGCGTCAGTCGAAAACCCATATAGCACTGATACGAATCTTTGGGGGAGGTCAATCGAATGTGGCGTACTCGAAGATCCTTGGGTGGAACCGCCGGAAGACATTTATGCGTTAACAAAGTCTCCGTTGGAAGCTCCTGATGTTCCCGCTTACGTTGAGGTTGAGTTTGAGTCGGGCGTGCCGACAAAGGTGAATGGCGTAAGTATGCCGTTTGCCGAGTTGATTAATTCCCTTGAAACAATTGCAGGAGCCCATGGGATCGGTCGTATTGATATGGTTGAGAATAGGTTAGTGGGGATCAAATCCCGTGAGATCTATGAGGCGCCGGCGGCATGTGTGTTACATGCGGCGCATCGTGAACTCGAAGCACTTGTTATTCCCCGCGACTTGGAGCGTTTAAAGGTTTCCTTGTCTAAGGCGTACGCTGACTTGGTTTACGACGGTCTCTGGTTTTCAGTTACGCGTGAGTCGATTGATGCGTTCGTCGCCAGTATTCAGAAGCGCGTTAGTGGCATCGTGAGGGTAAAACTATTTAAAGGAGACTGTCGGGTTGTGGGTCGGAAGTCGCCGATGTCTCTATACGACACTGGTCTTGCGACGTATGACGAGGGGGACCAGTTTGACCACACCGCGGCCGAAGGTTTTATTAAGATTTTTGGTTTGCCTATTGAAAATGCTGGTATCAAACGACGTGCGCATGAAACTAAGACGTCAAAGACGTCAGAAAACTTAGAACAAGAGACTTGATCATGGCTGATAAGCGTCATCTTTGGTCTGGTCGATTTGACAGCGCGCCCGACGAGGAGGTCTTTCAATTTCAGTCGTCATTTGGATTTGACCGTCGACTTTTTGACGATGATGTTACAGGGAGTCTCGCTTGGGCCGAGGCGCTCGGGTCGGCCGGTGTCCTTTCAGCTGAAGAATCTCGCCAAATCTGTTCGGCACTGAATGCTATTCGAGAGGAAGCGCATTCAGATCCCACGTTTATTGAGGGTCCTGATGAAGATGTCCACGCTTTCGTTGAGCGACAGCTCATTGAACGATTGGGTGACTTAGGGCGGCGTCTCCACACCGGTCGATCGAGAAATGAACAGGTGTCGCTTGATCTTAGGCTATATCTTCGCCGCCAGATCGTTTATCTTCAAGTTGGGCTTGAGGGGTTAATTTCGGCACTTTGCGGATGTGCTACGTCGGCTGGTGACGCGATTATGCCCGCCTACACCCACCTTCGTCGTGCACAACCGGTGCTCGTTGCGCATATGCTATTGGCCCATGCTGCAGCCTTTCAGCGTGACTGGGTGCGTTTTGAAACGGCGCGAGACGAAGCTGACGCTATGCCTCTTGGTTCAGGTGCGGTTGCAGGGACGAGCTACGAAATCGATACCCAAGCGCTAGCTCAAAACCTTGGTTTTACGCGCGTGGTTAAAAACAGTATCGATGCGGCGTCCGATCGAGACTTTGTGTCATCGATGTTACATGCGTGTGCGTTGACGATGGTACATTTAAGTCGTTTAGCCGAAGACCTCATAATCTTTACGAGTGAAGAATTCGGTTATTTTGAGCTTTCTGATTCGGTTTCGACTGGAAGTAGTCTGATGCCGCAGAAGAAAAATCCGGACCCGCTTGAATTGGTGCGTGGAAAGAGTGGCCGGGTTGTCGGGCACTTAACCGGCTGGCTGACGACGATGAAAGGCTTGCCAGGCGGGTATAACAAGGACCTTCAGGAGGATAAAGAAATTGTGTTTGATTCAGAGAGAACCGTATTAAGTTCTGTTCGTGCTACCGCTTTGGTTGTCGCTAGTTTGGTGGTGTGCTCGCGGCGAACAGAAGCTGCGTCAACGGGTATGTTACTTGCGACAGATGTGGCTGATTACTTGGTTAACAAGGGGGTTTCATTTCGCCGCGCGCATGAAATTGTTGGTGGTGTCGTTCGTGATCTAGTTGCGAAAGGAAAAGATTTTTTGTCTCTCTCTCCCGAGGAATGGAAAGACTACGATACCAGCTTTGCTGGGGACGTAGGCAAATACATCACTAGCCGTGCTTCGGTTGAGTCGAGGAAAACCCCTCAGTCAACGAATCCAGCGGAGGTTAAGCGTTCACTTGCAGCTGTGGAACTCTGGGTGCAAACTCAGCGTCGTCGTCGTACCGAATGATCGAAATAATCACAGTTGCCTGGAAATAAGTACGTCTGCTAGACTTCGATCTCCTACTTACAGGCATTTCATTCCCGCCCTGTTTACTTTGATTGTTCGGGAGACTTGGTTAGATGGTCCAACGCTAGGGTGACATCGGCGGCATGCTTGATGGGGTATTGCTCTAGTGAAGGAAGACGGCAACCGTTAATACTGTGCTGAAAATGAGTGACCGACAGAGTTTAGGACTTTATGTCAGACGAGACGAAGCCAGATACGCCTGAGCCGATTACGCCGGAGGAACCGAACTCGGCGCCAGACGCTGGGACCTTTCGTAGACCGCTGATCCGGGCCTCTCTGCCACATCCGGACGGATCTCCGCCGAGCCAGCGGCAAGCCCCGGTGTTTACCATGCACGAGCAACCAGCGCGCGGAAACAATTGGGGTAAAGGTGGGCGTGGTGGTTCAAATGGAAACGGGAACGTTCAGACAAAGAAACATGGGCGTCG
>Ga0066382_10000745_pt1 | contig 10999 bp, 10 predicted proteins | sample Knorr_S23_td_NAD_FD_71218 | JGI IMG/M metagenome (GOLD analysis project Ga0066382, IMG submission 71218) | Marine microbial communities from Southern Atlantic Ocean transect - Knorr_S23_td_NADW_ad_2500m_LV_B | ecosystem: Environmental > Aquatic > Marine > Oceanic | place: Southern Atlantic... | reverse complement strand
GGTCTTTTGGAGTGTCGCTATGAATGTCTTTGAGTGGAAAGAAGCGCTTGCACCTCTTCCGTACGTTGCCATTCTCCGGGGATTGCATCCTGAGAATACACAAACGGTTATCGGGAAACTGTGTGAGTCAGATTTTCGTGCCGTGGAAATTCCATTCAATAGCCCGGATCCGTTAAAAAGCATTGAAATTGCCGTGCGCGAGTTCGGAGGGGATATTCTCGTTGGTGGTGGCACAGTGTTAAATTCTGGAGACGTAAAGCGGGTGTGCGATGCTGGTGCACAGTTTGTTGTCAGCCCCAATGCAGACCAATCAGTTATCGAGACTACGAAAACCTTAGATATGGTGAGCATCCCTGGGGTGAGCACGCCAACGGAAGCATTCGCCGCACTACAGGCTGGTGCGGATATATTGAAATTGTTTCCTGCTGAAAACCTACCGCCATTAGTTGTCAAATCCTGGCGGGCCGTCCTTCCGAAAGAATTGTGGCTCCTGCCTGTTGGGGGAATAACGCCGGAGAAAATAGCGTCTTATTTAACAGCAGGTGCTGATGCCTTCGGTCTAGGATCTTCTTTGTTTCGGTCCGGTTCTTCATCGAAAGACGTGGCGAAGTCCGCACAATTATTTGTGTCCACCTACAAGTCCTTGTTGGCGTGAAGGGGTGTAATACCAACTGCGTGATTGCAACGCCTGGACAAACCCCCTTGTGAATCGCGTTGCTGTTTAAAGAACGCGAAGCACAAGTGCCAGCATTACCTGATTTGTTTTGTCTCCCCGCTCACAACTAAATCCAAATTAACAAATTCGGGATTTTACATGGAAAACAATGAACGTATTACACCTCAAAGAGAGAGTGAATGGGATCCGGAAATTCGAGAGTTGTTTGAACGTATGGGGTACCAAAGTGAGGATGACCTATACAATATTTTAAAGACGCTCGCTCACCATCCAAAAATGTTTAAGCGTTGGCTTCCGTTCGCCAACCATGTGCTCTTCAAGTCCAGTTTGAGTCCGCGTATTCGTGAAATTATTATTTTGCGTACTGGTTGGTTGTGCCACTCCGAATATGAGTGGACTCAACATGTGCGTATTAGTCGTGAGGAAGCTGGAATGAACGATGCAGATTTCGAGGCGTTGGAGAAGGGATCCAAGGATCCACATTGGAATAGAGAGGAACGTGCCGCGCTGCGAGCGGCAGAAGAACTTCATTCGGACAAATACATTTCCAACATAGTTTGGGAAGAAATAAGTCAGTATTTCGACCAGACGCAGACGATGGATATCGTGGCCACGGTAGGCAACTATACGCTAGTTTCTATGATGCTAAACACATTCGGTGTTCAGCTTGATGGTTGGTTGGAACGATATGAAAGATTTTCGGGCGGGTAGGATGCCGCGATGCATGCTGTTTAAAATGCGACTACCTGACTAAAGCAAAAAATCTACCTGTAATTCTCACATTTTTGTTAGTTTAAATTAGGTAGCATGAAAGGAAAAAGGCCGGAACACAACGGTTCCGGCCCAAACATTTCATCAATATGATTTGAAGTTTTATTCTCCAGCAAACGTCCAGATGACGTTGCCCTGCGGTACATGCACATAATAACCAGGAATAATTGTACGGAATACGCCTTGCTTGCGTTCTGCATCCACTCCCCAGCCTGATACGATGGAGACATACTGCTTTCCGTTCACCGTGAAAGTGCTCGGTGGCGCAGTGACGCCGGAGTTAGTTGGATAGTCCCAAAGGACTTCGCCAGACTTTGTATCAAAGGCGCGGAACATCCGGTCGTTGGTGCCGCCGGCAAATAACAAGCCGCCAGCGGTCGAGAGTATTGGACCCCAGTTCTGGTGCTGGAATTCGTGCGTCCATACTTCTTTTTTGTCAGAGATATTCCAGGCTTGCTTCGGTTGAACTATTCCATATGATCTAACGCTAGGTTTTAGGTAATGGTTGCTCTCCTCGAATTAGCCGTTTCTCACCGCAGGCCGATCGCCTAGCGCACCGATTTTTGCAGATTTGACCGAAGCTTTGACGACGGGTATTTCGGATGGTGACAGTGCCTGCATGTACTCTTTTCTCGCTAGTGCAGCTTTTATATAGGGAGCTAATTCTTCCGCCTTTCGGCTTTCACGCGTTGCGACATCCTGATTGAACTCAGGCATAACGGTTTTGGCAAATAACTCCAAAGATTCACATATATTTTTGTGCGTGTTGCGACCGGCCTGCTGTAAAAAGATCACCTGATCTACGCCGGCGGCTTGTATGTCTCCCAAGTGGCGTCTCATATCATCCGGGGTACCAATTCCAGCGCCATCAAATTCGGAGTGGGCAAGGGCTGCTTGAGCCAATTGATCAGAAGCATCTCCGCGTGCTTCGAGAAATTCCTCCCACATATTACTGCATCCAGGAACAAAATCCTCAGCTACTAGTTTTTGTTGTGAATAACGGAAAAATTCAAAGTTATCCTGACCCCGGCGAATTGCTTCGGTGCGGTCCTCGTGCATCGAAAAGGCAGATACCATTGCTAGGTTGGCATTCACGGACCATCCCAGGGGAACACATTCATCGCTTTTTATAATATTGTAGTATGTTTTAGACCAAGTTTGGGCCTCGTCAGGATCAATAAAATTAAAAGCAAGCACACCGATTCCGTTACGTGCTGCAACCTTGATGGTATCTCGATTGGTGCAAGCCATCCAAAGTGGTGGATGAGGTTTCTGCAAAGGCTTTGGAAGAACGTTGCGGCATGGCATCGAAAAGCTGTTCCCATCGAATCCAGGGTAGGGTGTGAGGACCATCATATTGCAAATTTGCTCAGCGGCCTCGAGCGCCATGGCTCGTTTTTCTTTCGCAGGTATGCCGAAAGCATGCAGTTCTAAACGCGTGGCCCCTTCACCAATTCCAAACTCGACTCGTCCGTCGGATAGCAAATCAAGAGTTGCTAGCCCTTCGGCAGTTCGGGCGGGATGATTATAATTCGGAATCACTTGGCGGATACCGTGCCCTAGGCGGATTGATTTGGTCAGGCCAGATGCAGCAGCTAAAAAAACTTCTGGTGCAGATGAATGTGAGTATTCATCGAGGAAGTGGTGCTCAACCTCCCAAGCATAATCAAAGCCCAGCCGGTCGGCCAATACGATTTGCTCTAGTGCTTCGTTAAATAGACGGTGTTCATCTCCTTCATTCCACGGGCGTGGAAGCTGCAGTTCGTAAAATACACCAAATCGCATAGCGAAATCTCACTTTCTTGTCGACACAAAACGTTACTGTTTGTTTTCTATTTTCATACTGAACGGAAGTAAGTCAGAGTAAATTAAATTATTCACCTAATGAAAGTTAAACCCTAGCGTAAACCGGTTTAACAACGTTGGGCAATATAGTTTTGACCTCTATTCGTTATGTAATTTGAGCAGTTTCAAAGCACGTTAGAATTTCCTGCTTGGTCTCATCGGAAAGGACGGTGCGCGCTTTCCGGCAACCGAAAAATGACTAATGCTGTAACAACGGCGGCGACCAATACGTAATATGCTGGAGAGAGTGGGGAGCCAGTGGCGTCGATCAGCCAAGTCGCAATAAAGGGCGCAAAACCACCAAAAACGGCAACCGCTAGACTGTAGCCTACCGACATACCCGTTGCGCGATTTGCTGTTTCAAAAATCTCAGCGATTGCTGCAGGTCCGGGCCCGGAGTAGAGAGCAATGAGGAATCCAAACAGGACTTGTGCTGAAATGATCGCGGCGATGGAGGGGTTCGTTAGCAAATAGTTGAAAACTGGATATACAACTATTCCAATTGCGAGACACGAAGCGATAAGTAACCGTTTTCTCCCAATCCTGTCAGACCAAAAGCCGATCATTGGAGCCATTACCATTAACACAAGAAGTCCCACGGTGTTGGACCATAAGGCTACTGCTCGATCGAGCTCAAGATGGCGAATTGCAAATGTGGGCATGTAAGCGAGAAAAATATAATAGGAAACAGTCCAGTGAATGGTGAATCCAAAAGCGCGTGCGGCAAGACCCACAGGGTTTTGTTTTGGTGCGATTTCACTTCGATCAGCTTTGGTATTCCGTCGAAAAACGGGTGTCTCGCCAACGTTGCGCCGCATGTAGATACCAACCAGACCTATGACGCCGCCGAGGAGAAACGGAATTCGCCATCCCCATGACGTGACAGCATCTTCACTGAGGATAGTGCTGAGCAATGCCGCGCAACCGGATCCCAGTAAAAGGCCGGCGGCAACACTCACTTGTTGAAAGCTCCCGACAAATCCACGTCGGTTGTCTGCTGCCCATTCGACCATAAAAGCGGTTGATCCGCCCCATTCCCCGCCAGCTGAAAATCCTTGGATCAGACGTGCCAACACAATCAGAAGAGGTGCTATCAACCCGATAGAAGAGTACGTGGGAGTAAGACCGATCATGACAGTTCCGAATGCCATCAAGTAGATCGTGACCATAAGGGCAAACTTACGGCCTCTGCGGTCAGCCAGCCGACCAATGATGATGGCGCCAAGTGGCCGAGCTGCGAATCCAACGCCAAATGCCGCAAAGGTCGCTAAAAGTGATGTCACTTCGTCGTTGGCAGGGAAGAAGTGACTGGCAAGAATCGTTGCCATGAATCCGTATACCGCAAAGTCGTACCATTCGAGCATATTGCCTAGTGCCGCAGCAATTATTGCACGACGACCGCCAGTTTTCGTATCAGATGACATGCAACGTCGGCTCCTTGGATCAGGATATTGGCTTTTTGTGAGGGTGTGGCTTTCCAGTTTTAGTCGTATGACGGTTTAAATGGTGATTAGTGAAAATTCTATACGTTTGCGTATAAGGCATTCGTGCTAATATCTCTTCTTGCAAAGGTTTGTAGCCGTAATATCAAATTCGCTCTCTATATGTTTAGGGAATTTACCAGTAAAAGGACGTCTCTCGTGCCACAAGCAGCCCAAATTAAAGAAACAAAAGTAAGCGGAATACCGAGGATTGATACCTCGTATACACAGCGTGCACGATATTTTGATTCCGAGAATGCGTTCAATATCACACACGCTCCTGTACCGGGCCACAGTTTTGTGACAGAACGGGACCGAGCATTTGATCCCGATACTGGCACTAAGTTGATTTTGCTCGATCAGAGTGCAGCAATGAAAATTGCTTTCCCGGCTACAACACCATTGGTGCTTGCATCTTATGCACGTGTTTGTGCAGGAGACACTCTGACGCATACAGCGTGTGCAACCACGGTGTGTGGTTTCGTAATTCAGGGTTCGGGAAGAAGCTCACAGGGGGAAGACACTATTGAATGGTGTGAAGGAGACGTATTTTGTTTACCTGGGGGCGTATCAATTTCGCATGCGAGTGACAGTGAGGACAGTATTCTTTGGCTGGTTACGAATGAGCCACAGTTAGCCTTTGAACGATTAGCTCCGCCGAAAGAGGGTTCAATGTTAGTGCAGGCAGCACATTTTCCCGCAAATGTGATCAAACGCGAACTTGAAACCGCGGACGAAAAACTCAATGGCCGACCATCGGCAGGACTCGCGGTAGTGTTGTCGACTGAAGCTCTGGAAGAGACGCGCAATATTTCGCCATCCTTGACCCTTGCGATGAATCAATTGCGCTCAAAGAGTGTGCAACCGCCGCACCGTCACAATGCCGTTGCTGTGTCGTTGGTTGTTAACGGGTCGCAGTGTTATTCAATGATTGACGGGATCCGAAAAAATTGGGACCCATGGGTCACAGTAGTTACACCTCCTGAGAGTGTTCATTCCCATCACAATGATGGGAATGAACAGGCGAACTGGCTCATCGTTCAAGATGGCGGATTGTACTATCACTGCCGGACTATGGGGTTTAGCTATTCGTGAAATTGTAATTTTCGGACAGTGTGACTAGTTTCCAAAATGCTGGTTGTGGTCTGTGTATATTGTGGTGTGTCGTTGACACCTCAGTACCAAGACGCCAACTAAACCTGCAGCTGTGCCAATAGCGATGAAAGCAGGGGTATAATTGTTCGTTGCTGCTACGATGAGGCTGAATATGCTTGGACCAATAGCGGCCCCAAAAAAACTAAAAAATACCGTACCACCGGTGGCGATCGCCACGTGTTCTGGAGTCACAACACGTGCAATCTCCGCTAGATACACGCCCGACCAACCCGTGACAAATATGCCCGTAAGCCCTGCAAATACGAAAATAGTGGTGATAGACCAGGTTGGTTTGATAAATGCCAATGCCATGAGGGTGATAGCTATCAAAAGTCCGATTATTCCGAGCAATCGGATCGCGGAAATAAAGTGATCACTTATCCAGCCAAGAAATATTCGGGTCGTCATTCCAGTTACCTGCATAGATGAGAAAATGAGCCCCGCAAGGACCAGTGGCACTTCAAGTTTCTCGACGAGATAGGTAACAAATATTGCGTTGGTGGAGTTCTGTGCAGCGGCAAAAGTAAATGTAATGAGTGCTAAAATACGTAAACGAGGGTGATTAAGCACATACCTGATCGAACGCAATGGCGCGACCAGTGTAGTTGATCTGCGTGGCTGTCTATCATCATGACTCGTGCGTAAGGGGTGGATTAAGACGCTCCCCGCAATTACTAGGAATCCCACAAAAAGTGTCGCCGCGCGCCATCCAAAACCAACTACTAGCGCCGGTACTAATACGCCGGCAATTAACCCCCCAAGTGAGACCGTGCTCTGCTTTAAGGAAAACACGATTCCGTGACGGCCTGGACGTGTAACATTCGCCAATATCTGACTTGCCGCAGGGGTTGCTAATCCATACCCAAAACCAGCAATAACTGCAGAAATGGTGATTGCCGATACTGTACCAGAAGCGGTTGCGACCAAGGCTAAACCGGAAATTCCCAGAGCAATCTGACTCATGGTGACTGCGCCGAAACGGCGGGCCAGGCTGCCACCTAAAAGAATGGAAACGAGTGCACCAACAAAAACAAGCGAAGAATAGACTCCTATCCAGTGTGGCTCAATTTTAGTGGCGAGTGCTAACTCCGGGGCAAGCACAGGTACCGTCACAGTGGCGACCATTAGCATTGCCTGAACTAGCATTACAGCGGCCAATGGCCACACGATTGGTGTCATAAATTATTTCTATAATAAAGAGAGTGTTGGCGTTGGTCGGTGTTTTTTGGTTTCTGTTTTTGAAAACAGTTTCGTAGTGTACCCGGAGCAAAAGTACACTACTCAGAGGCGTTCTGTATTACAAATTAGTGTTCTAAATTTCTATGTTGTGGGATTGAATTAACAAAGAAAATAGTGTTCTGCACATTTAATTTAATTAACAGCGTTGATCGTTTGCGATCTGAGTTTGGTATCCCGAAAGGAATCCCGTTTTTCCATTTGCATGGAGAAACTCGCTAGATTTGAGTGATTATTTCGCCATTGGAAATCTGGCATCCGGAGGTCTATGTACGATAGTGTACATGCCACAGCGATGTCCCCGATGGTCATATTTTCACGGACGGCCCAGTCTTTTTTATCTAGCTCTTCGTTAAGGGCGATTAATCCGTTTCTAATTTTTTGTTGCTGCCGGTCGATCCAATCCTTGCTTTGAAGATTTTTAGGGCGATGGTTTTCCAAAACGATCAAGACGACGGCATTACAAATGCCATCTGCGATTGCCTCAGTTTTTCGAGCTCGTATTCGGTCAGACGGATCGGAAGGAAGCAAGTGGTGTTGTTCCCCTAGTTGCTCCAGATATTCGAAGATCACACGACTATCATAAATTACCTCCTCTTTATCACTGACCAGGATAGGAATCTGTCCAAGCGGATTCAAATCCTGGAGCGTCGAACTGGCGTTCCACGGGTTTTCAGTTACCTCTTCACAAGAAATGTTTTTTTCTCGGATAGCGACTCGAATTTTTCGAGCGAAAGGGCTTGGCGTGGCGATAATGAGCTTCATGGTTTGGAGCCCTTTTTGTTAGAGCGAAAAGCGTGATACTAAAATAGTATTACCTCTTTTGCTTCCGTCCTATTTTATTTTGATTGCGATTGCTTTCCTTGTCTGCGTGGTCGGAAGGTTTAATCAACAAACACATCGCAAAAATATTGTACGGAAAATGAGAATGTTTTCGTCTGGGAATTAATTTTTAAATCATACAGGCGTTCCATAGTCTTGACGTTCTTACCCAATTCTTTATCCTTTCGGTTACGTGGTGATTTGTTCGACCAGCTTGCGGCCACGAAAAAGAAACCGAGCTAAAAGGTCGGCGTATAGGAACCCCGACCAGTTTTAGCCGGGGTTTTTGTTTTGTGGCGATACGAGAGAGGCAAAAATGCCAAAGAGTATCTCCAGCACTGTTACCCGCCGTCGCCAGACCAATTTAGTCAGGGGCGGGATGGAACGTTCTCAGTTTGATGAACTGTCTGAAAGCATGTTTCTCACGTCCAGTTACGCGTACACCTCGGCAGAGCAGGCTCAGAGAGCCTTTAAGGGCGAAGAGGAACATTATCTTTATTCACGTTACGGAAACCCGACGGTTACAGTTTTTGAAGAACGAATGAAGATGATGGAGAAGGCCGCCATATGTCAGTCCACCGCAAGTGGAATGGGGGCAGTGTTTGCGTCGCTGGCCTGTATGTTGAAGGCAGGGGACCGTCTTGTTGCGTCAAAGGCCCTGTTTGGGTCGTGTGACTACGTTTGTTCCGTCCTAATGCCAAGATACGGAATCGACGTGGTCAGCGTTTTGAGTTCTGAAATAAACGTTTGGGAGAACGCTCTTTCGAAGCCAACGGCGGCAGTATTTCTTGAAACTCCTTCTAACCCCATGATGCAGATGTTCGATATTTCAGCGATTTCTGAGCTAACAAAAGAAGCCGGTGGTCGACTCATTGTCGATAACGTATTTGCTACGCCTGTTTTCCAACAGCCGTTAGAACTTGGTGCAGACGTTGTCGTATATTCCACGACGAAGCACATCGATGGCCAGGGGCGCACAGTAGGTGGCGCAATTCTGACTAATGATGAAGTGTACTATCAAGATTACCTACGTATGTTCGTTCGTCACACAGGTCCCACGCTAAGTCCATTCAATGCCTGGATTCTTACAAAAGCGCTCGAGACACTAGACATTCGAGTCCGGCAACAGGCTGCCAACGCAATTGAGGTGGCAGATTTTCTTTCGAAGCAGTCAAGTGTAAGGAAAGTGATATTTCCCGGCCTTCCCGATCATCCACAATTCAGGCTTGTTGAACAGCAAATGAGTGGTCTAGGTACCATAGTGGCGGTTGAACTAGAAGGAGACCAAGCGCGAGCATTTCGTTTTATCAACTCTCTAGAAATGATCGATATTTCTAACAATCTTGGTGATGCGAAAAGCATGGTCACTCATCCCGCTTCCACCACCCATCAACGTCTGCATGCGCAAGAGCGCGAGGACCTGGGAATTACAGACAACGTGGTAAGATTTTCTATTGGATTGGAGGACGTAGAGGATATTAAGGACGATATAGCCCAAGCCATGAACGCCTGACTTAAGTATGCCAGTCGTTACGTTTGCTGCCACGGTAGTCCGGAGAGTTTCCAGCCTCCAACTTTCCCCCGCTGGCTATTTTGGTTTTTGTCTCCCTCGAACCCCTCGAGAATATTATACGATTTTGAAAAACCTGCTTCTGTCATCGCGATCGCTGCCGCAATTGAACGCTGCCCGGATCGGCAAAGCAAAAGAACGGTCGCATCTGTGCCTATCCCAGCTTTTTCCACTTCCTCTACGAAAGCAGGATTATCTAAACCACCAGGGAAACGAACCCATTCTACGAAGGTCGTATTCTTATCTACAAGAGAAAGGTCTGGGACCCCGACAAAACTCCACTCGGCTGTGGTTCGACAGTCTACCAGGTGGCTGTCCTTCTCTGCGCCCAAGATGTTCCACGCTTCCTTTGGCGTCACGTCACCCGCGTATCTTTGGGACATGGTTAAAAGTACCTCAGTTGAATAAAAAGTGTCAGGCTAACGGATACTATCGTCATGTAGCCCTGCCTGCAGTGATTATCACCTAAACAGAAGTGATTTTTACGGATTTCCTCGCGCAAAGCTAGGTGTAGATTGAATTTTGTGGTTCAAGAAAAAGTTTTGATCTGGTTTTTCAGGTCTGTAAATGACCGAAAAACCGCTCACAAATAAAATGGGCAACGAGTATGAACGGAAGACGACTTGATGAGAAGGTAGCACTAGTTTCCGGTGCGGGTTCGCGTGGTTCGTTGCTCGGTACGGGTAGGGCGACCGCCATCCTATTTGCCCGTGAAGGGGCAAAGGTATTTTTGGTAGATTGGGATCTTGAAAGTGCAGAGGAAACAAAAGCAATCATCCAATCGGAAGGTGGGGAGTCAGTTGTTTGGAAGGCTGACGTGACGAAAGATGAAGCTTGCAAGGCCATGGCCGAGGCCTGCATGGAGCAGTACGGTGCCTTGCATATCTTGTTTAATAATGTTGGTGGTCCGGGATCTGGGGATGTGACGGAAATCGAGGAAGGTCTTTGGGAAGAGTCACTGGACAGAAACCTCAAAAGCGCAGCATTTGCGAGCAAGTATGCTGTTCCAAAAATAAGGGAGTCGGGTGGGGGCTCTATCATTCACGTATCTTCCATTGATGGGTATCGGGCAGGTGCGGCGAAAAATATTCCCTACTCTGTGGCAAAAGGTGGGGTTATCCAGCTGACCCGCGCGATGGCCGTGCATCACGGTCGAGATAAAATCCGGGTGAACTGTATTGCTCCGGGACATCTTTACGGTCCCTTTGTTGAGCACGTTCCTGACGAATGGCGTGAAATGCGCAGAAAAGCGGGTCCCCTGGGAACCGAGGGTGATGCCTGGGATGTCGCCTGGGCGGCAGTATTTTTTGCTAGCGATGAGTCCAAATGGATCTCTGGCGTCGTTTTACCCATTGATGCAGGGTTGCAAGCGGCTACTCCTTTGTCGGTATTGCACAATTTGGTTTAACGATTGGACATAAGTTACAGAAATAGTGAGATTTT
>Ga0066382_10000740_pt1 | contig 11009 bp, 13 predicted proteins | sample Knorr_S23_td_NAD_FD_71218 | JGI IMG/M metagenome (GOLD analysis project Ga0066382, IMG submission 71218) | Marine microbial communities from Southern Atlantic Ocean transect - Knorr_S23_td_NADW_ad_2500m_LV_B | ecosystem: Environmental > Aquatic > Marine > Oceanic | place: Southern Atlantic... | reverse complement strand
ACAAGACCCTAAAAAATAAATTTATTATCATTAAAATAATTTTTAAAAAAATATAATGTACCTTTTAGTTGGATTGGGTAATCCAGGATCAAAATACAAAAGAAATAGACATAATGTTGGGCATATGACAATTGATATGATTGTCAAAAAACATGGTTTTAAAAAAAAAAATAAGAATAAATTTGGTGAAGTATTTGAAGGAAAAATATTAAACGAAAAAATTTTTGCTCTAAAACCAAAAGATTTTATGAATTTATCAGGAGTATCAATAAAAAAAATTTTAGATTTTTATAAAATTAATATAAAAAATTTATTAGTAATTCATGATGATATAGATTTACCTCTTGGAAAAATCAAAATTAAAATTGGTGGAGGCAACGCAGGTCATAATGGTTTAAAAAGTATTGATGCTATAATAGGTAAAAATTACAAAAGAATAAGGATTGGAATTGATAGACCTAAAAATAATACAAATGTAAATCAATTTGTTTTAGAAAACTTTGAAAAAAAGGAAGAAAAAGAAATAATATTTTCAATTAATAGAATAACTTCATTCTTGAAATATCTAATTAGTTCTGATGCAAATGATGTATCTATATTAATGAACAAATTATCAGAAAAATAAAATGGGTTTTTCTTGTGGAATAGTTGGCTTACCAAATGTTGGAAAATCAACATTATTCAATGCATTAACTAATGCACAAAATGCTAAAGCATCAAATTATGCTTTTTGTACTATAGAACCTAACAAAGCAATAGTTGAAGTATCTGATGATAGGCTTTATAAGGTTGGTAAAATTGAAAATTCAAAAAATATAGTTCCCACACAATTAAATTTTATTGATATAGCAGGTTTAGTAAAAGGCGCATCAAAAGGTGAAGGTTTGGGAAATAAATTTTTATCCCATATTAAAGAAGTAGATTTAATTCTCCACGTTGTAAGATGCTTTGATGATCCTGACATTGATCATATTGAAGATTCTTTAGACCCTGTAAGAGACATGCAAATGGTTGAAGATGAACTAATTTTGTCAGATTTAGTTAGTGGAGAACAACAACTAAAGAAATTTAAAAAGGAAATTGATAAAGACAAAGGAAACAAAGAAAAAATTCTAATTTTAGAAAAGATAATAGAACATTTGATGTCAAAAAAATCACTTAAAAATTTGAATTTTAATAAAGATGAAGAAAAAATTTTAAAAACTTTTAATTTGATATCTACAAAGCCAAAAATATTTATTTGTAATATTAGTGAAAAAGAAAATTTAGAAGATAATAAATATCTAAATCTCATAAGAAGTAATTTGGATGATGATAAAACAACAATAATTTCTATATCTGCAGAAATTGAATCTCAAATTGCACAATTGGAAAATAAAATAGAAAAAAAAGAATTTTTAAATTCATTGGGATGGATTGAATCTGGCTTAGATAGAATTATAAAATCATCTTATGCAAAATTAGATCTCATTACATATTTCACAACAGGTGAAAAAGAAACAAGAGCTTGGACAGTAAAAAAAAATTCAACAGCACCAGAAGCATCAAGCGTAATACATACTGATTTTAAAAAGGGCTTTATTTGTGCAGAAACTACATCTTATCAAGACTATATACAATATGGAGGATCAAAAGGCGCAAAAGAAAATGGTAAAACAAGACAGGAAGGAAAAGAATATTTAATTAAAGATGGAGATATAGTCCGTTTCTTGTTTAATGTTTAAATTCAAATTGTTCCATAATTATAATCTTTAATCTTTTTTATATTTTTTTTCATTTCATTTTTACTTAAAAGGACTGGTTTTTTTCCTGATTTTAAGATTTGTAAATATTGTTTGGAAATATTCTCAACTTCTTCAGTTAATTTTGAAGCAAACTTCAAATCTTTTTCTCCAACAATTAAACCATGGTTTGCCATCAAACATGCATTCCTGTTATTTAAAGCTTTGATAACATTCTTTGATAATTGTTCAGTACCAAATGTTGCATATCTCGCACATCTAACATTGCCACCACCGGCAACTGCAATCATATAATGAAAAGGTGGTATATCTATATTCATACAGGCGATAGCTGTTGAAAAAGTAGGGTGAGTATGTATTATTGCACAAATATCTTTCCTTTTGAGATATATATCTCTATGAATTCGCCACTCAGTAGAGGGTTTCAACTTATTTTTATAAGTTCCATCAAAAGCCACTTGAACACAGTTTTTTTCAGTTAATTTGTCATTGGGAATTGATGAAGGTGTAATCACAAAACCATTATTTGTTCTATAGCTTAAATTGCCTGACGAACCATGATTTATATTTTTATCATTTAAATATTTAGTAGTTTTAACTAATTCTTCTTTATTCATATTTTTAAGAAAAAATTTTTTTAATTTCTATTCTTGATGCTTTGTGAATTCCTTTTTCGGTTATTAAACGAGTTATATATTTTGCAGGTGTAACATCGAATGAATAATTACTAACTTTACTACCCTTTGGTGTTATTCTAATTTTTGTATTTTTTCCTTTAGAATTAATACCTTTTATATGAGTTAGTTCATCTGAATTTCTTTGTTCAATTGGTACATCTTTTAAATAATTTTTTGAATTTAAATCAATAGTATTTGATGGTAAAGCAACGTAAAAAGGTATTTTATTATCATAAGCCGAAAGTGCTTTTAAATAAGTTCCTATCTTGTTACAAACATCGCCATTAGCTGTTGTTCTATCTGATCCAGTTATACACATATCCACCATACCATGCTGCATAATATGTCCTCCAGCATTATCAGTAATTATCGTGTGCGGTATTTTTTCTTGTAAAAGTTCCCAAGATGTTAAAAATGATCCTTGATTTCTTGGTCTAGTCTCATCAACCCAAACATGAATATTTATTTTTTTTCTATGTGCTAAAAAAATTGGAGATAGTGCAGTTCCCCAATCAACTGTAGCAAGCCAACCTGCGTTACAATGAGTTAAAATATTAATAGTTTTATTCTTTTTTCTTTTTTTAATACCAAGAATTATTTTTAATCCATTTTCTGCAATTTTTTTACAACATTTAATATCATTGTTACTAATTTCTTCAGCAAGTCTTTTTGATACATTTGCCCTATTTAATGGTTCTTTATTTAATAACTTTTCCTTCATAAAATTCAATGCCCAAGATAAATTCACTGCTGTTGGTCTAGCATCTTTTAAAAAATTAATAGATGAATTTAGATTTTTATCACTTGGATTCTTTTTCATAGATAAATATATTCCATATGCTGCTGTTACTCCTATAAGCGGCGCCCCTCTTACAATCATTTCTTTAATAGCTTTTTTTACATCTTTTATATTTTTTAAATATAAAAGTTTAAAATGATGTGGTAATTGCCTTTGATCAATTACAACTACTACTGATTTTTTTTTGTCTAACCAAATTGATTTATAATTTTTTCCTTTAACTTTCAATTTTTCTCCAAGTATCTTTTTAAAATTACATCTAATTTCTTTTTAGTCTTTTTATTCCAATTTTTTTTCTGGGTTATTATGGATTTATCTAAAATATTTTTTGTAGGATCTTTTCCTGTATTTATATATTTTGGAAGCACATTTATAATATTTTTAACTAAAGATTTTGCATTGTTAGAATTTTTATTTAATGTTTTAATTATTTGTTCTACATCAACTTCATTGTGGTTACTATGCCAACAATCATAATCGGTAACCATTGCTACTGTTGCATATCTTATTTCTGCTTCTCTTGCTAATTTAGCTTCAGGCATATTGGTCATGCCAATTACATCAATTTTTTGTTTTCTATAACTTTTAGATTCTGCTTTTGTAGAAAATTGTGGGCCTTCCATAGCAATATAAGTTCCTTTATTTTGATATTTAATTTTTAATTTTTTTAATACTTCCACGCATGCACTTATTATAAGCTTGCTTGTTGGATTAGCCATTGGAACATGGGCTACTATCCCCTCCTCAAAAAATGTTTTTTTCCTTTTAAAAGTTTTGTCTATAAATTGATCTACAAGCACAAAAGTACCTGGCGATAAATTTTCTTTTAAAGAACCACAAGCAGAAAGAGATATTATATCTGTAGCTCCGAGTTTTTTTAAAGCATAAATATTGGCTCTATAATTTATTTCACTTGGATTATATATGTGCGCTCTTCCATGTCTTGGTAAAAATAAAACTTTATTATCATCTATTGCTCCGATTAAAATTTTATCTGAAGGCGGGCCCCAAGGAGTACTTACGTTTATCCATTTTTGATTTTTTAATTCTTCAATCTGATAAATACCACTTCCCCCAATAAAAGCTAATAAAAAAAATTTTGTCATTTTTTTTTATAATAGATATTGACGTAATTATTTTTCAATCCTAGACCATATTTCTTTCATTGTAACGTAAAGAAGTGAAGTAAGAACAATTAAGAACAGTAAAACTTTCAAACCTAAGGATTTTCTTTTTTCTAATTCTGGTTCTGCTGCCCAATTTAGAAAATTTACAATATCATAAGATAATTGATGTAAGCTCGGGTTCGTTTGATCTATATATTGAATTGCAGCATCATATAAAGGAGGAGCCATTGCAATAATTTTTCCTTCCTTGTATGGATTATAATAAAGACCATCACTTAAATTTAGATTAACAGGAGGATCTTCATAACCTGTTAACAAAGAATAAATATAGTCTGGTCCATTTTTTCTTGCTTTGGTTATTAATGATAAATCAGGAGGATAAGCGCCTCCAAATGCAGCTCTTGCTTCTTGTTCATTTTGAAAGGGCATAATAAAAGTATCTCCAGGATTTCCGAATCTTGTATACATTTCTCCTTTGTCGTTTGGTCCATCTAAAATTTCAAAAGTGGAAGCATATTCTTTAATTTGTTCATTAGTAAAACCTATTGCTTGTAACTCCCTAAAACGAAGACGCTTTACTCCATGACAAGCTGAACAAACTTCTTGATAAATTTGTAAGCCTCTTTTTAATGAACCAGTATCATATCGACCAAACAATCCAGTAAATGTCCAATTTTGTTTTTTCAATTTTAAATCATCAAAGGAATAGGAATTAAAGGACGAAAAAATAAAAAAGAAGAAACAAAGTATTAGGTAAAAAAAAATATTTCTGGTCATGTTTAAAATTTAAAAAAATTTATTTTTTTTGAGATATTACAAAAATATTGTTTGGAACTGGCAATGTTTTTTCAAATTTACCAAGCAAAGGCATAACAATTAAAAAATGAGCAAAATAATAAATAGTTGAAATTCTACTTATAATTAAAAAATAACCTTCTGGAACTTTTGATCCAACCCACATTAAAATAAAAAAATTAAAAATAAAAATCCAATAAAATTGTTTATAAAAAGGTCTAAATTTCGAACTTCTAATCTTACATGTGTCCAACCAAGGTATAATAAAAAGTATAAAAAGTGAACTTAGCATTACAATAACTCCTAATAATTTGTCAGGAACTGCTCGTAACATTGCATAGAATGGCAAAAAATACCATTCTGGAACAATATGTGATGGTGTCACTAATGGATCTGCTGGAATATAATTATCAGGATGTCCTAAAACATTTGGAGCAAAAAATATAAATAAACTAAAAATTGTAAAGAAAATGCCAAAACCAAAAAGATCTTTTATTGTATAATAGGGATGAAATGGAATCTTTTCTTTTTTATTTGTTAAATCAATTCCTACAGGATTATTAGATCCAAATTTATGCAATGCTACAATATGAAAAAAAACAACACCTACAATTAAAAATGGAATTAAAAAATGTAGAGAATAAAATCTATTTAATGTTGGATTATCTATTGAATAACCTCCCCAAATCCATGTTATTATGTTATCTCCAATCAAAGGAATGGCTGTAAATATATTTGTTATTACAGTGGCACCCCAAAAACTCATTTGGCCCCAAGGTAAAGTGTAACCAAGAAAAGATGTTGCAATCATCAACATAAAAATAATAATACCCAACCCCCATAAAACTTCTCGAGGTGATTTATAGGATCCATAATATAATCCTCTAGCAATGTGGATATATACAATTAAAAAAAACATTGATGCACCAACACTATGTATGTATCTTATCAACCATCCATAATTAACATCTCTCATGATATGCTCTACACTATCAAAAGCATGATCGACATGAGGAACATAATGCATAGATAACACCAAGCCGGAAACAATCATAATCAAAAGTGTAATGCCTGCTAACGAACCAAAATTCCACCAATAATTCAAATTTCTTGGAGTTGGATGGGTTACTAAAGCTTCATGTAAAACACTAAATACTGGAAGTCTATAATCTAACCAAGCTAGAGTTTTATTTTTAAATTTTTTTACCATTTATCCAATACGTATTTTATTTTTATTAATAAAAGTATACTTAGGAACTTGCAAATTTTTAGGAGCCGGCCCTTTTCTAATTCTTCCAGATGAATCATAATGGGAACCGTGGCATGGACAAAACCATCCATTAAAATCTCCTTTAGTATCAGTATTTTTTTGTCCTGAAGGAATACAACCTAAATGTGTACATATGCCAATAATGACAAGCCATTCTGGATGAACCACCCTATCTTGGTCTTTTTGAGGATCTTTTAATTGATTAATATTAACTTCCTGAGCTTCTTTAATTTCTTCATCTGTTCTATGTTTGATAAATATTGGCTTGCCTCTCCATTTAACAGTAATACTACTACCTTTTTTAATATTATCTAAATTAACTTCTTTTACACCTGTTGCTAAAACGTCTGCAGAAGGATTCATTGAATCTATAAATGGCCAAACAGCTAACCCAGCACCTATAGCGGACATCGATGTTGTTAGAATTTGAAGAAAATGTCTTCTATTTTGTTTTAATTTTATTATTTTATTTCTTGTAACCAATTGTTTTTTATATTATTTGATATTTATCAATGTGTAAAAGAAAATATATAAATATAATAATGAAGATATTTCAATTTTGAAATTAATCAATTCTAACTTTGTATATTTTTTTATATTAAATTATTATGTCACTTCCTACTAAAAAAGAAAAAAAAGAAGTTGAAGAATGGTTTAGATATTTAAGAGATTTAATATGTGAATCATTTGAAAATATAGAAAAAGAATTTCAAAATAAATTAATTAAAAAAAGTCCTGGAAAATTTAAAAAAAAAAAGTGGAAAAGATTTAAAATTAACAATAAAGGAGGTGGGGGAGAAATATCTATTATGAAAGGTAGGATATTTGAAAAAGTAGGAGTTAATATTTCCACAGTTTATGGATCATTTTCTAAAGAATTTAAAAAACAAATTCCAGGTTGTGAAAAAAAGCCAAATTTCTGGGCATGCGGAATTTCTTTAGTAGCTCATTTGCATTCTCCATTTATTCCAGCAGTACATTTAAATACTAGGCATATAATTACAACTAAATCATGGTTTGGTGGTGGTACTGATATAACACCGGCAATTTCAGATAAAAAAAATATTACCTTCTTTCATAATGCTTTAAAAAAAACATGTTCCAACCATAATAAAAAATACTATCCTAAATTTAAGAAATGGTGTGATGAGTATTTTTTTTTAAAACATAGAAATGAACCCAGAGGAGCAGGGGGTATTTTTTTTGATTATTTAAACACAAATAATTGGGAAAATGATTTTAATTTTGTAAAAGAAGTTGGAAAATGTTTTTTAAACACATATCCAGAAATTGTAAAAAATAAAGTTTCTAAGAAATGGTCTATGAGTGACAGAGAAAAATTGCTTATAAAAAGAAGCCGTTATGCAGAGTTCAATTTATTATATGACCGTGGAACAAAATTTGGTTTAAAAACAGGTGGAAATGTTGATGCAATTTTGATGTCCATGCCACCAGAAACCAAATGGTTATAAATTCTTTATCTTATTAATGCATTCTTTTTTATTTGGTTTAAATTCATTTTCAATCCACCACTTCTCTACTTGTTGCAAAATCTTACCTACCAATGGCCCTGGTATAACACCTGAATTTAAAACATCTTTTCCTTCAATTGGAAATTTTGGCAATCTTAATTTTTTAACTAGATCTATAGTGTTTAAATATTTCTTTAAACTTGCACTATTTCTTCTTTTTTTTATGCATTCCAGTATTACTAAGTCTATGAATAAATCTTTACCCAATAAATATAAGGATTTTAATATATTTTTTTTTGTTTTACCTAATACAAAATTTTTTTTATAAAGAAAAATTTTATTTATTTTTTTAACCTCAATGTTAGGTAATTTTAAAAATTTTACAGTTTTGTTTAAGGACTTGGTGTTGTCTGATAGAATAGAAGAAAATTTTAAATGAAAATTAACATACTTTTTATTTTTATCAATTTTCTCTAAATTCTCAATTTTGCTAAGATCTACATTAGAAAAAATAATATATTTTAAAATATTATTTTTTTTCATTAAATTTAAAGTTTTATATGAATAATCGCTTTCTAAAATTTTTTTAAATTCTAAATAAATTCTTTCCGATGATAATTTCTTTAAAAGAAAAGAATAATCTTTACAAAATTGAAGATCGATTCTATTTAAATTTTGCTTACCATAGTATGCGTAAAATCTAAAAAATCTTAGTATTCTTAAATAGTCTTCTTTAATTCTTTTTTTTGTATCACCAATGAAATTTATTTTTCCTTTTTTTAAGTCACCAATACCATTATGATAGTCATACAAATTTCCTTTAAAATCACATGAAATCGCATTTATAGTAAAATCCCTTCTTTTTGAATCAATAATCCAATCCTTGGTAAATTCAACTACTGCATGTCTTCCATCAGTTTTAATATCTTTTCTTAAAGTTGTAATTTCAAATTTTCTTTTATTTATCAAAGCAATGACAGTTCCATGGCTTATACCACTGGTAAGTGTTTTTATATTATTTTTTTTTAATAATTCTAATACTTTGTTTGGTACAATAGTCGTAGCCATATCTATATCAGCGTCTTTCTTTTTGATAAGTAGATCTCTAACACAACCACCTATAAATCTGCTCTCTTCATTTTTTTGTTTTAAAATTGAAAACAAAATTTTTATATCTTTATCCGATGTCCAATGCTTTACATTTATTGTTTTCATTTTTTTATGAACTATTTTAAATTAAAATACTTTCCTTGACTAAAAATACTGCATGGTTTTGTTTTTTTTTTCAAAGCAATATTAACTAATTGATAATAAACAGAACGTAAAATTCTAGCTTCTAAATTTTTTTCAACAATTATATAGGGTATATAACTTTGATTCTTTTTCTTAAAAAATAAAGGATTTTTCTTACTTAAAACTATTTCTTGATCTAAATTTGTTTTAAATATTATTTTTTGCCTCTTATCTTTTCCTACAACATTAAATAATTTTACAACAAATGGAGAATCTTCTACCTCTATACTTCCTTTTTCAACAGGAGTTTCTAAAAAAAAGTTTCCTTTATTATCACATACCAATGCTGAAGAAAACAATTTAATAAGTGCTTTTTTTTTAATTAAACTATTATTATAAAACCATTCTCCATTAAAATTAATTTTTATTGGAAATTTCCTTATTTTTAAATTCTTTTTCTGCTGCAATTTATTAAATTGAGTATTTATTTTTTTAATTATAAAATAATTCATATGATAAATCCATTTCAAAGAAATTTAGACTCATTAGGTAATTATTTTTCTTATCCATTAATCAGATTGATAACCGGTATACTTTTAATACCACATGGATATGGCAAATTAAAAAAAGGATGGAATGGAGAATTAGATGGTTTCATTAACTTTTTAGATAAAGAATATTCTAATCCATTCATCACAGGCGTCTTCTTAGCTTACTTAATTGCTTTGACTGAATTTTTAGGAGGAGTTTGCATTGCTTTAGGTTTTTATACCAGAATTGCTGCTCTATCAGTGACAATATTCATGGCATTTGCTGTCCATCAACACTTTCACGATGGATTTTATTGGACAAAAGGTGGATATGAATATCCTTTAATGTGGGGCGTAATAACATTTGCAATTTTTCTTCGTGGCTCTGGTGATATAGCGCTTGATAAAAGATTTAGATAAATGATAGAATCAAAAAAAAATATCATTTGGCTATTTTTCTTTATATCTTTATGCCTTGTTTTAGGGAATGGATTAGGTGGATATTTTACGTTTTTATCAGTTGAAACTTGGTATCAAACATTAAACAAACCAAGCTTTAATCCTCCTGATTGGGTTTTTGGTCCAGTATGGACAACGCTTTATATTTTAATGGGAATTTCGATATGGTTAGTTTGGAAGAATGAAGATAGTAAAACAAGGACTATCGCAATAAAAATATTCTGGTTTCAACTTGCTTTTAATGTTTTTTGGACATATCTTTTCTTTGGAATCAAGAAAATAGGTCTAAGTTTTATAGAAATATTATTCTTATCTTGTTTAATTCTTATAAATATTATTTATTTCTTTAAAATAAACAAAACTGCAAGCTATTTGCTAATTCCATATCTAGTTTGGGTTTTCTACGCTTCATTACTTACTTATAATATTTGGATGTTAAATTAGTGGCTGGGGCGGCAGGATTCGAACCTGCGAATGCGAGTACCAAAAACTCGTGCCTTACCACTTGGCGACGCCCCAAAAATCATCCATTATTTAAACTTATATTAAATTTGCAAATTATTCAAAGATTAACTTTTTAAAGAAGTAACTTTAGACCACCAATTCGGATATTTTTTTTTAAAAATTTTATTAGCATTTCTTGCATCTACTGAATTTTTAAACAAGCCAAAAACAGTAGGCCCGCTTCCTGTCATTCTTGATAATAAACAATTTTCTAAATTATCTAAAAAAGATAACATTTCACCAATTTCAGGAACAATTTTTTTTGCAGGCATTAAAAGATCATTATTATTTTTTAGAATCCAAGAATAAAAATTTTTATTATTTAAACGATGGGTATTATTTTTTTTATTAAAAAGAAAGTTTTTATCATATTCTAAAAAAACTTTTTTTGTTGAAAGCTC
>Ga0066382_10000733_pt1 | contig 11058 bp, 8 predicted proteins | sample Knorr_S23_td_NAD_FD_71218 | JGI IMG/M metagenome (GOLD analysis project Ga0066382, IMG submission 71218) | Marine microbial communities from Southern Atlantic Ocean transect - Knorr_S23_td_NADW_ad_2500m_LV_B | ecosystem: Environmental > Aquatic > Marine > Oceanic | place: Southern Atlantic ocean... | reverse complement strand
ATGCTCACTGCCACCGGCATCTCTTCCAACGGCACTTCTCGCTCCGAGACTGCCATCGCTGCGAAGGTGGCCGAGGTGTCGGCCAGCGAGACCATGGCCCCCGCGTGAACGTGGCCAGAAGGTGTCGTGATGCCCGCATGGAACGGCAGTTCAACCACCGCCCGCTCTTTGCTGACCTCGATCACCTGCATCCCCAGAAGGCCCATCAACGTGCCGTCGAAATGTCGGCTCACCCATCGGGCCAGAGCTTCCGGGTCTAGGTCTGCGGGCCATTCGTCCATGTTGTTTCCTGACCGGATGATTCAGATTCCCTAACGACACCAGAATACCCCAATCTTGTGGGGTGTTCTATCCGGTTCTTGCTTTCAAAGTCGGAGTTTTTAGAGACCCCAGAGCCACGTTTTTAGACTTTGTTTAAGCGGTGTTCAAAGATAGTGACTTGCGGTTGTTGTTATGTCGCACAAACGTTCTATATAATCCGTGTCCGACCCGGGAATAGCTTCAAATAAAGGCCAAAACCGGCCTCAAGATCAGAACATTAAAGACCTATGACCGACCGTTCCATAGCCTGCATGTTAGTCACTCACCTTCCGGTTAAAGCCGAAGTGCGCCGCTATCCCCATCTGCGGGGAAAGCCCGTGATCATCACCGAGAGTTACGGCTCCAAGGACCTGGTGCTGGACAGCTCGGCGGAAGCCCATGGCGTCAATGCCGGCATGCCCCTGGCCGGGGCTATGGCCCGGTGCAAAGACGCCGTCCTGGTCCAGGCAGATGCACCTTACTACAACAGTACCTTCGACAAGTTGGTCCAGGCCCTGGAACTGAGGAGCCCGGTGGTGGAAAGGGACGGGCTTGGTTGTGCCTACGTGGGCCTTGATGGCCTGGAACTGATGTACGGAGGAGAGGCGCGGATCGTTGCGGCGCTGCTTCAGGCGGCGCCCCCGGAGTTCAACCCCCGGGTCGGCGTGGCGGGCGGGAAGTTCCCGGCCTACGTCGCCGCGGTGACCGCCAAGGGAGGCCGCGCCACCAGGGTGCCCAGCGATGCAGCGGGTATGGTGGCTTTCCTGGGCGGACTGTCGATCGGGTTACTGCCTCTTTCATGGGTCAACAAGACCCGGTTGCACCGCTTTGGCATCCACACCTTGGGCCAACTGTCGGCCCTGCCGGAGGGCGCGGTCCAGGCACAGTTGGGGGCCGAGGGACGGCGGGCCTGGCTCCTAGCCAGCGGGGTGGACAATAGCCAACTGACGCCCCACCGGACGCAACAGGCCGTGGAAGAGTGGCTGACGTTCCCATCGCCCACCATCACCTGGGGCCCGATACTGACGGGCCTGAGCACGCTGTTGGGCCGCGCCTTTGCCCGGCCGGAGATCAACGGCCGCTACGTCCGTACCGCCACCATCGAAAGCCGTGTGTACCGTCTGCCGCCCTGGGTGAAACGCTTCGGGTTCAAAGAGGCGCTGGGCAGCAAAGACCGGGCCCTGTTCGCCCTGAAAAGCCGGTTGGACAGTGTGACCCTGCCTGGACCGCTGGAGGATATGAAGCTCACCCTGGCCGGGTTCACCGGCGAGTCGGGCATCCAGACCAACCTCTTCTCCGACGTCCGCAAGCAGGAGCAACTGAAGGAGATGATGCGTCAGTTGGAAGCCTTGTTGGGTGGCAAACCGCCCATCTACCAGATGAAGGAGATAGAGCCGTGGTCGCGCATACCAGAAAGACGCCAGGCGCTGGTCCCCTTCGATCCATAAAGCCCGGGGACGTAAAACCCGGGGCCATAAAGCCTATAGCGCCTGGGGCTGTGAACCAGGGGACCCAGTTCCGCCCTCTGAACCTGCCGGTCCCCATTGAGGTGGTTGAGGGCGGGATGGAGCGACCGGTCTACGTTACCCTGCCGCCCGCCAGTTCCAGCCGTCCAGCCCGTTCCCGCCGTCCGGCGCAAGCAACCGGGAGCCCAGCGGCCGCCTCCCTGGCAGTCACCGCCATCAACGACCTATGGCAGGTGGACGACGAATGGTGGCGCGAACGCCCCATCTCCCGCCGCTACTACCAGATAACCATCCAAGACGACCGCCGCCTAACCATCTTTAGGGACCAACTAAATGGAGATTGGTACTGGCAGAGAGGGGGGTGAGGTGCTCGGCTATAAAAGCGGCTTAAAGCTAATCAGCCTACGGTTGCGCTCAGAAATGACAGAAAGTGAGCGGCTGCTTTGGTCGCGGTTACGCAGGAAGCAACTTCACGGCACGCAGTTCTACCGCCAGAAGCCCATAGGGAGTTATATCGTGGATTTTTATGCCCCTGCCGCCAGACTGGTGGTGGAAGTGGACGGATCGCAGCATCAAGACAATATCCATGCCCAGAACGATGCTCACCGCGATGAATCATTGAAAGGCCAAGGGCTAGAGTACTCCGGTTTACCAACCTGCAGGTGCTACAAGACTTGGATTCCGTGGTCGGTGTAGTGGCGGAGGCGCTTAAATCCCCCCTGCCCCCTTTACGAAAGGGGGGTGACTTGTTCGCGAGTAACTTTTCCTGGTGGGCTTCTTAAAATCAGGGTTTTTAGCATCACTGCCAAGCTTCTGATAAATCACACCAGTCCCCCCTTTTGTAAAGGGGGTTAGGGGGATTTTGCCCCTTCTCAACCAACACCACAGAGACATAAACCATGCTCAACCACCCAAAAAGCTAACACCTCATGTACGCCGAACTCCACTGCCATAGCAACTATTCCTTCCAGGAGGGGGCCTCCTCCGTGGAAGACTTGCTGGTGCGCGCCCGTGATCTGGGGTACCGCGCGCTGGCTCTGACCGACCATGACAATCTGTGCGGGGCCATGCACTTCGCCCAGGTGGCCAAGACCCTGGAGATGCAAGCCATCACCGGGGTGGAGATGACTATTAAAAACGAGGAGCCTGGCAAGGACGGTCAAAACGGTAAAGAAAACTCCCACCTGACCTTCCTGGCTGAGAATAAAGGGGGCTACAGCCAGCTTTCCAACCTCATCTCGTATTCCTACGTCGCCTCAGACCGAAAAAATCCCGCCCTGGACCTGAAATACCTGCCCGACGATCTCGACGGCCTGATCCTGCTGACCGGCTGCCGCACGGGGCGGGTGCCCAGTCTTTTGACGGAGGGCCGGTTCGCCGAGGCCGAGACCCAACTAAGGCGGTACCTGGACTGGTTCGGCACGGACAACGTGTTCGTGGAACTGCAGCAGAACCTGGTGCAGGGAGACACCAGCCGGAACCGGCGGCTCATCGACCTGGCCCGCAAGCTGGGGGTCCCCACGGTGGCCACCAACAACGTCCACTACCACGTGTCTGAGCGCCACCGGCTGCAGGACGCCCTGGTATCCATCAAGAACAACCTCAGCCTGGAGCAGACCCACAAAGAGCGCCGGGCTAATAATCAGTTCTATCTCAAATCTTCGGAGGAGATGGCCGCCCTGTTCTCGCGATGCCCCGAGGCCATCAAGAACACCCTACGCATCGCCGAGCGTTGTTCCTTCGACTTGACCAAAGACTTGGCCTACAGCTTCCCGGACTACCCGGTCCCCGAGGGCGCCACTCCCCAGAGTCATCTGGAAGACCTGTGCCGTCAGGCCGCCGAGCGCCGCTACGGCGGCATAAACCAGAAGGTCGAAGACCGGTTGCAGGAGGAGCTCCGGCTGATCGGGAAACACAACCTGGCGGGGTTCTTCCTGATCTATTACGAGATCATCCAGATGGCCCGGCAGATCATGATCGAGATGGGCCTGAGCGACGCCGAGATACCGCTGGAAGAACGCCCGCCGGGGAGGGGACGCGGCTCGTCGGTGGCCATGCTGGTGGGCTACTTGATCGGCCTCTCCCACATTGACCCCCTGGAATACAACTTGTCCTTGGACCGGTTCCTGTCCGACGACCTGGGCTCGGTGCCCGACATAGACCTGGACTTTCCCCGCAACATCCGGGAGGAATTGATCGTCCGGGTGCACCGGAAGTGGGGCTGGGACCGGGCCGCCTTGACCGGCATGATCAGCACCTACCAGATGAAGGGCATCATCCGGGACCTGGGCAAAGCCCTGGGCCTGCCCGCCCAGGACATGGACAAACTGGCCAAGCGGGTCGACTCCCACGACGCCAAGGAGATGGAGTTGGAGATGCTCCAACTGCCCGAGTTCCGGGACAAGGTGGACGCGCCGGGCTGGCGGGACCTCATCGAGATGGCGGCCCAGTTGGACGGCTTCCCCAAGTACCTGGCCCAACACCCCGGCGGCATGATCATCAGCTCGTCTCCCCTCATCGACACCGTGCCGGTGCAGCAGGCGGCCATCGCCGACCGATACATCTGCCACTGGGACAAGGACAGCATCGACCAGGCCGGGTTCGTGAAGATCGACTTCCTGGCCCTGGGGGCGCTGTCCCAGATGCAAGAATGCCTGATTCTAATCGAAGAACGGGAGGGCAATTACATCGACCTGAGCCGCATCGATTTCGACGACCGGGCCGTCTACGAGACCATGCACCGGGCCGACACCATCGGCATCTTTCAGGTGGAATCGGCCGCTCAGATGCAGACTGTGCCCCGCATCAAGCCCTGGAACCTGACCGACATGGCCTATGAGGTGGGCGCAGTGCGTCCGGGCGTGGGCGTGAACGACGGCGTGACCAAGTTCATCCAACGCCGTTCCGAGGGCATCCCCTGGGACTACGACCACCCCCTGGAACAGCGGGCGCTGGAACGGACCCTGGGAATCATCCTGTTTCAGGACCAGGTGAACCAGGTGGCCATGGACGTGGCCGGCTTCACGCCATTGGAGGCCGACCAACTGCGACGGGCCTTCGGAAAGCGTAACAACGATCTCCTGATCCAACACTACTGGGAGAAGTTCCGGGAAGGGGCCGCCGGGCTGGGTGTCTCTGAAGACGCCGCCCAGCGGATCTTCAAGAAGTTCAACGGCCACTACATGTTTCCCGAATCCCACGCCTTTGCCTTTGGCGCGACCGCCTACCACATGGCCTGGCTCAAGTATTACTACCCCCTGGAATTTTACGTCGCCATCTTCAACCAGCAGCCCATGGGTTTCTACAACACCGAGACCCTGAAGGAGGACGCCAAACGCCACGGCATCACCGTCTTGAACCCAGACATCAACCACAGCCAGGAGAAATGCATCATCAGGAACGAGTCCCTGTTGCTGGGACTGCGTTACGTTCGAGGGATGGGAGACGCCGCGGTAACCCAAGCGGTGGCGGCCAGAGACCAAGGCGGGCCGTTCAAGAGCCTGGCCGACGCCATGGAGCGCACCGGACTACAGCGGGAGATCATCGAGAACTTGGTCACCGCCGGAGCCTTTGATGCATTGAACGCCGCCGGTACAACCGGACCAATGGAAAAAACAGAAACGGCCAAGACAGCGGGAGCGGCTGGGGTAGCAAGAAATAAAGGAGCGGCAGGCCGCCGGCAGGCGCTGTGGGAGGTGGGTCTGCGCTACCGGCCGATCAACACGCAGCAGCCCCTGCCGCTGCCCGTGGAACAGGACATGGCGGAACTGCCCGATATGAGCGAGTGGGAGACCATGGGCGAGGAATACCGCATCCTGGGTCTTTACCCGGAGGGCCACCTGATGGCACTGGCCCGGCCTCATCTGAGGCCGGGGATACTATCCAGCCGCGACATCGAGGCCAAGGCCGACGGCGACATCGTCACCGTGGCCGGACTGGTCATACGCCGCCAGCGTCCCCTGGCCAAAGCGGTCTTTCTCACGCTGGAGGACGAGTTCGGCCACATCCCGCTGGTGGTATGGCCCGGTGAGTTCGCCAAGTACCGTCAGGTCATCAGGGAGCCGCTGCTGATCATCCGCGGCGAGGTCTCGCGGCGGGAGGGCACCATGAACATAGTGACCCACCATGTGGAACCCATGCCCACCATGAAGAATCTGCCCAAGGCCAAAAGCTGGCAATAGAACGTCTAACCGGCCGGCGTTAAGACTCCAGGTCAGCCTTCATCTTTTTCGCCAATTTCTTCTCGTCCATAGGGGCGGCCAAGGCGTACAAGAACTTCATGGGCGTCATGAGCGCGGGGATCGAGGTGATCCGGCCCTTGCGTTCAACACTGGTCCCGTCACCGGCCGCCGAGACGGATATCTGCCAGTCTAGCTCCCATTTGTTTGGCATCACCACATGGAAGCCCAATCGTTCGTTGGGCACGAAATCGGTGATGGTTATCTGGTCCCATTTGCCACCGCTTTTACCCGACGAATACTTATGACCGACCGCAACCGGCTCTTCCGTCTCGGCGGAGATATTTATATCGTGGGCTGCCCAGCCGGCGTGCCGGGTCAGGTCGCTAACAGCTTCAAATACCTTGTCCACAGGCGCGTTCACGGTGATCTTACTCATTGCTGTCCTCCTTCACGTCGTTTCATCGATTGAAGTGGCCCAGAATTTTACACTTTCCACCAAGATTTTCATAAATCATGCCAAACACGTAGCAGTTCGGTCATAGTATGTGTGTAATACCTTCCCACACTTAGTCATAGGTCTGGTGCTAGAATGTCCGCCAAACATACACCTACTCATCAAGGAGCGTTTCTGTGATTGATACAGTGATCAAAGGCGGGACAGTGGTCACGCCGGCCGGAGTCGGCGATTGGGACATCGGTCTGGAAGGCGAAAAGATCGCTGCCGTGGCCATGCCCGGAGTTCTGCCCGCTGACGGCGTGCGTGTGATTGACGCCACCGGCAAGATAGTGGTCCCAGGCGGAGTCGAGGCCCACGCCCACGCGGCTGCCAACGTTCAAGAGGGCCTGCGGGAGTTGGTGCCCGGCACGCCAAACGCGGGCCCAGCCGTCCATTCCCTGGGCGCCATCTGGGGCGGCACCACCACGGTGGTCGATTTCACGCCCGTGAACAACGAAGGCGACCTGGCCCAGGGCGTCCACGATTTCATGTCGGTCTGGCAGGGGCAGGCATACACCGACTACGCCACCCACGTCATCTACCGCAACTCCAACACCCCCGACTCCATCGCCAGGTTCGGCGAGTTGGTTTCGGCGGGTTTCCCCAGCGTCAAGATATTCACCACCGATATCCGCCCTCCTGGCAATGAAGGCCGGACTCTGACCCCCGGCGGCCGCCTGGAGACTGGCCGTCTTTACGACTTGATGGAGCAGGTATCCCGCCACAGCGGCATACTCGCCGTCCACGGCGAAGACGATGAGCTTGTGATGTACAACTACCTCATGGCCAAACAGCGGGACCAATGGGACTGGTACAACGCCAACCTGATCCACTCCAAAGCCGTGGAAGACCTGGCCTTCAGGCACGTCACGCGAATGGCCGAACGCACCGGCGCCGGCATGTACTTCGTCCACGTGACCGCAAAAGACGGGGTGGATGTCATTGCCGAGGCCCGCAGCAACGGCCAGCCGGTCTACGGAGAAGTTCTCACCCTGGCCTTGTCTTTCGATGCCAGACGCTACCGGGAGGACGATGGGATGAAGTACCACACCTATCCCTCCTTGAAGGGTGAAGAAGATACCGTCAGTCTGTGGGACGCCATCATGAAGAGCGACCTGTCCTTCACCGCCACCGACAGCAGCTTTACGACTTATCTGGACAAGATAGCCGGAAGGAATATCGAGGATATGCGTGGTGGCAACATCGGCATCGAGATACGCATGGGCGTCAACTACACCGAGGCCGTGGTCAAGAAAGGCATGTCCCTGGAGCGCTTTGCTGATATCACATCCAGTAACGCCGCCAAGATACTGGGCATGTACCCGCAGAAAGGCGCCATCGCCGTGGGCAGCGATGCCGATTTCGCCATCATCGACCCAGCGGTCAAAAAAGCCCTGGCCATGTCCGACCTCCATGTTCGCGACTTCAGTCCCTGGGAGGGCTGGGAAGTAGAAGGCTGGCCCACCACCGTCATTCTTCGAGGCAAGATCATGGTGGATAACGGAGAGCTCCTGGGCGACGGCAACGACGGCCAAATGATTCTCCGCAAGATGGACCAGAGTGTGCTGCAACGGCCTGGGGTGTAGGTCCGCCGAGCGCTTAGTCACATTGCGGCTTAATGACAATCACACTCAGAGAGGGTTATCACGGTATTAAACACTAGACGACACTTTCGATCAGGAATCGATAAAGCGACTAAAGAAACGTGGTGGGCAGGCATGAAACATGAGGGAAGGAAGCGAACCGGAAAAAATAGGCATTGGAGAATTGTCCTCGGAAGACTTTCAGACTTTAAGAGAGATAACAAACATATTTCGTAACGAGTTTCAAAACAGCGTAATCAGACCAGCGCATAGATTACTGGGGACGGCTCCGTCGTCGTTCGGTAATGCCTACAATTCGTTACATAAATTAGAGGGTGAAATTCAACCAGGCACGGGTGAGCATAAAATCAGTAGTGATCTAGTACCGTGGCTTCGTTCCGTTGTGATCCATGAGCGCAGGCGAAAGGCGTTAGAGATTGAACAAAAAGTCTCAAATACATCCAATCGAGAAGTTATTGAAGCCCTAGAATCCGAACTTTCTAAGATTGCCAAATTCACCAAGTCGGATTGGTTTTTAGCTGGTCCCATTGCATCCGTTCCGAGGCTGACAGACTGTTTAACAATTTCGGCTGCAGAATCGGAATTAGTGCGAACTGGCCAGTTAGAGATTCCAGAGCGAGAGTACGACGAAAAATTCGGAATATTGATGGCGTCGACCTTATTTTTGCCGGATTTAGCTGCTCATCGAGCATTCTGTGAGATACGGCGCAGGCCAGTAACTGTGGCCTTTTTGGACATAGACCTATTTAAAGACTTCAATACAGCGTTTGGGGAACCTCGCGTAGATAGGGATGTTTTACCCATATTCATGTCCGAGTTGGAAGCACATATCTATTGGCACGGGTATGCCTACAAATTCGGCGGCGACGAGTACTTGGCCTTGATGCCCAACCAGAGTACAGACCAGGCCGTGGTGTTCTTAAGCGAATTTCAAGAGAGGCTGAAGGGAGTTAGCTTTTTCGAAATCGACAAGCGGATAACATTGTCAATCGGCGTAGTCGAGGCGGGCCAAGACTGCCCGCTTACCGGCCACGAAATATTGGAGCATGCTGCGTTTGCCAAGAATTTTGCCAAGGAAAATGGCCGGAACCGAATCGCAGGGTTCTCGGGAACTGGGCACACCGCAGATGAACCGACGGTGCTGTTTGTTCCTTGACCGAGCATACAACTACGACGGCCAAATGAATATCCGCAAGGTAGACGAGAGCGTATTGCAACGGCCCATGGCGTAGGTTCGCCGGGGCCAAGATCCACAATCGAGATTGAGGGGGCTGCCATGGACAGGCCGAAGATCGCCGTATTCTCCGGACCCACATCGACCATCGCCAACTCGCCATCGCTGGTCACCAGCAACAAAGGACGCGCCGCCGGTGAGAGAATCCTTCCGGGACGCTTTGACCATCTGGTGGCCCAGTCTCTGTACGAGCCGGTCACTGTCCGGATCAAGAAATTCAGCGCCCATCCCATGGAAGAAGACGCCAAGGATGTCTACTTCGACGACGGCAAAGATTATTACGAAGTTGAGCTCCGCCCGGAAGACGGCCCGTATCTGATGCCCTACTTGGCCCGGCGCAAGGACGGGTCCGGGCCGGGGGTACCATTCGAAGCCGGAGACATGACCAACGCCGCCATGGAATACGGTGGGAGGCAGACTTTCTACCCCGACGCATCTCGGGTCTTCGCGGATATCGACCGGGGCATCGCGGGCCGGGATGAACACGGCGAGGTGAACCTCCTGGACCGTAAAGCGGAATTCGAGTTCATCAGAGCTCTACCGCCGGCAGGCTACACACAGCAAGGCGAAAAGGCCGGAGTGGACTACTTCCCCTATCAACCTTGGCCCATCAGCCGCCGTGCCCGTTACTCCGACCTGGCCAGAGCGACCAACATAGTCCAGAGGACGCTCGCCCAGATCGGTCTCGCCGGGGCGATCTGGCTGGAAGGCAGCCCGACCGTCGAGGAGACCAGTTACTGGCTCAACCTGTTGATCGACACCCAACTCCCCATCACCTGCTGCGCCTCTCAGCGCACCCACGGCCAACTAGCCAATGACGGCGACCGTAACATCGTCGATGCCGTGGAGGTAATCCTCTCCGGCGAGACCGGCGGCATGGGCGTCGTCGGCGTCCAGGACGAAAGGATCTTCGCCGCCCGGGAGTTCAAGAAGGCCGACGACCGGCCCGGCAATTACAAAGCCACCGGCGGTCACGGCGGTATCCTGGGAACGGTTGGGCCTCCGGTAACCGTCTGGTACCGCCCCAACTACAAGCACACCGCCACGTCGGACGTGAACCTGACCCGGCTTCCGGCTGATGTGATCTTCACCGACATGACCGGCGACACCAGCGCCGTCAGCGTCAGAGTAAAAGACTCCGGCGGCGGCCTTCTGGCAACCGCCATCCCCAGGGTGAACATCATCAAACAGGCGTCTTATATGGGCGAGGACGACAGTTCTAATCCCGATCAGGAAGTAGATATCTTGGCGCGGATCGCCAAAGCCTTGGCCGACCAGAGCAACCCAGACGAAAGTTCTCCGAAACTCCACGGCTTGGTGCTAGAGGGGACCTCTCCCTACGGACTGGGATCGACTTCGCAGATGGCCGCTATGGCGATCGCCGTCTACAGCGGGTTGCCGGTGGTCCGGGTGGGCCGCTCCGATCCGGGCGGCCGGGTGCCCGGATTCATGCATGACCTTAGCATCGCAGGTAGCAATCTGGACGCCAACAAGGCCCGGCTGCTATTGATGGCATCGATGCTGAAGTTGGGCCGCTTCCCCAGGGCCAAAGACCCGCGAAATCCCACTTCCAAAGAGAAGGACGCGCTGCTGGCCAAGATCGCCGAGTTCCAGGAGATATTCGAGACCCACTAGCCGTGGGTATTCATAATTAACCGTGGGCCAGGGGCCGGGAGATCAGGTCCTCGATTCGGCTTCTGGTCGCGTCTTGGTCGAAACCACGGAGCAGGTTGATGCGGTTCCGGTTGGGGTCGCCGCCGTGCCAGTACTCGTACAC
>Ga0066382_10000721_pt1 | contig 11085 bp, 10 predicted proteins | sample Knorr_S23_td_NAD_FD_71218 | JGI IMG/M metagenome (GOLD analysis project Ga0066382, IMG submission 71218) | Marine microbial communities from Southern Atlantic Ocean transect - Knorr_S23_td_NADW_ad_2500m_LV_B | ecosystem: Environmental > Aquatic > Marine > Oceanic | place: Southern Atlantic... | reverse complement strand
GCCGCAGCAACGTGAAGAGGTGATCAGCCGAGCCGCAGCGATCGGTGTGGGCAGGGTTGCAGTTGCCCAGTCTGACGACTAGACTACGCGATCGGTAAAATATGAGGGGCGCTCAACAGCGCCCCTTTCTTCCGCTTTGAAATTCATGAAAATTCCGGCGGTTTAGTGAAAGCTGCTGCGGTTGTTGGTTGGTAGTTACTAATAAGAGAGACGAATAAGCCCACGATAATGGGTCAACATACGAGTATGATTATACCGTTCAAATTATTCATGCATAGGAAAAGGTTGGATTAATCCATGCTGTCAGCCGAGTATCTGTTCGCTATCGGGCTTCGAAGCGGATTGGCATTATTGTTTGGAGTGCTATTTGGAATCGCTGCACTGGTTCTCTTCTTCTTCGTACTTCCAGGCCTATACACGCCACCTATGTGGATGCTTGTGTTCGTGACTGGAGCAGGCTCAAGCGTCGCTGGTTTTCTAGCATATTTCAAGCCGGAGACCAACTGGAAAATCGTGGCTGCCGGTTTTTTGTTCGCGATGGGCGGAGGCGTCATCGGCGCATGGTTTGGATATTTCTGGGCGCAGGCTTTCTATCCCGATGGCGTGAGAAACGTTCTGCTTGTTGCTCGATCTGTGAGATCGCCTGCTATCATGCCGTTCATAACATGGGCATCGATATTCACCACCGTTCTCGGGGGGGTGTATTATGCGTTCAGAGCGTGGCGTTATCACGAAGTGTGATTCGAAAACGGCCAGCCGGTGGTCGACGAAATGTGATATTTTTGATAGTGTCTGCACGCCCGGCGTTAACCCGTCGGGCGTCTGTGTTTACCGCACGTTGGTCTGGCAGAGTCAACCTGAATCCGATAGGATTAGTTCCACTCTGTCCTAAAGGGTGATGTAGGATTTATGGTCCGTGAATCTTTGAAATCTGTCACCACGTTGACGTTTGATGTTTTTGGCACGGTTCTCGATTTGACGGGAAGCCTCGTCTCGCCAACGCAAAAATTGATGGAGGAACTTGGCGCTGAGATTAGCGGAGCAGAGTTCTGGCCGGAGTGGCGGGCGAGACAGCGCATTGAGCAGTATCAGGATTCCATGATGATGCTGGGACATAGCGGCTATCTTGAGACCTGTCGCCGTGCTCTAGCATACTGCCTGAGAGTCAACGGCATCGAGTTTAACAACCGGCAGATTGACCGGTTCATGCGGGTGTGGCAAAACCTGCGGCCTTACGAAGACTCGGTGAGAGGCCTGGAACGATTAAAAGGCAAGTATCGGCTCGTGGCGCTGTCGAACGGTGAGCCGTGGTTCCTGAAGCATCTGGCGGACAATCGCATCAAGTTCGAATTTCACCGGATAATCTCAGTAGAGGAGGCCGGGTTCTTCAAGCCTCATCCATCGGTGTACAGGACGGCGGCCCGGCTGTTGGACTCGGAGCCTTCAGAAATTCTCATGGTGGCGGCGCACTCTTTCGACATCATGGGCGCCCGCGCCAGCGGTTATCGAGGGGTATACGTGAATCGTTACAGGCTTCCTTATGAGGACCCAATTCAATACAAACCGGATATGGTTGTAGACGATTTCGATGGGCTGGCCGATAATTTGTTGGATGTATAGGTTTGGTTAATGATTTTGGGATCGATTCGACCGAGAATTGGGTGTTTGGTGGCGCTCAATGAATCACCGGATGGTTGATCGGCCAGAACCTACCCGTAAAAGCCAGAGTGACATAGCTCTTTTAGGGAGGCTTGTCAAACAGGCGCGACCCTATTGGGGACACATATCGGCGATTCTCGCCCTGCGAATGTTCGGTGTGCCGCTTGCGTTATTGACTCCAGTGCCCCTTGCCATAGCGGTTGACAGGGTGGTCGGTTCTGACGAACTGCCCGGATTCATCTCTCCCTTTGTGCCTGACGCTTGGACGGATTCAAACCTCGGCCTTCTGGCGTTCGTGGCTGGCTTTCAACTGCTGATCGTTTTGCTCACTCAGCTTCAGGAGTTGGGCAGCTATGCGCTACGGGCTGTCGCCGGTCAGGGATTGGCGAAGGAATTCCGGTCGAAGCTGTTCGCTCATCTTCAACGCTTGTCCCTTCGGTATCACGACACGCAGGGGATGGCGGAATCGGTGTATCGGGTGCAGATGGACGCGCCGGCAATCCGGGATGTGGCCATCAACAGCGTTATTCCGACGTTGGGGTCTGCCGTAACGTTGGTTGCAATGGTGTTTGTGATTGCGAGAATAGACTGGCAACTTGCGCTGGTCGCACTGGCGGTCTCGCCTATGTTGTTCGGGTTGGCGCGATTCTACAACACTCGAATGCGGCCTCGCTATAGGGAGGCTCGCCGTATTGAAGGGTTCTCCATGCGAGTCGTTCAGGAGGCCCTGACCGCCTTTCGCGTGGTCAAGGCGTTCGGGCGCGAGAAAGGCGAGCAAGACCGTTTCGAAGAGCAGGCCGATCTGGCCGTTGAAAAACGGGTATGGCTGGGTTGGGCTGAAGGAGTGTTCGGTCTGCTGGTTAACATGACCATCGCGCTGGGTACGGCTCTCGTGCTGTATGTCGGCATGCGGAATGTTCTGAACGGCCAGCTAACTCTGGGAGAGCTGCTGGTCGTCTTGGCGTATATCACACAGCTATACGAACCGCTGAGGACAATTAGCAGGCAGACGGCATCGTTGCAGTCGTCGTTGGTGAGCGCAGAAAGGGCTTTCGAGGTGCTGGATGAGATTCCAGATGTGTTGGACGGTCCGAATCCTCGACGTTTGGAGACCGCCAAAGGAGAGGTGGAGTTTCGCAATGTGTCATTTTCCTACGGTCGCGGGTCCGATGTTCTGGACGACGTTTCCTTCAAGGTAATGCCAGGGACTAGACTCGGCGTTTCGGGAAGGACGGGAGCAGGCAAGACAACAATTGCCAGCCTTCTTCCCAGGTTCTATGACACTGACGAAGGGTCTGTGTTGATTGACGGCGTCGATATCCGGGACTATGCCTTGGCTGATCTTAGAGACCAGTTCGCGATCGTGTTGCAAGAACCAGTGTTATTCTCAACTACTATCAGCGAGAATATCGCCTACGGCAGGCCGGAAGCTCCCGCAAAGGATATTGAGGACGCGGCGCGCTCGGCAAATGTGTATGAGTTCATCGCAGGTTTGCCCGACGGTTTCGAGACTCTGGTGGGCGAGCGCGGAATGAAGCTCTCTGGAGGCGAGAGGCAAAGGATTGCTCTCTCGCGGGCGTTTTTGAAAGACGCGCCTATTTTAATTCTCGACGAACCGACTAGCTCAGTGGATGTGGAGACCGAGGCCGGTATCATGGAGACTATGGAGCGGCTGATGGTTGGCAGGACGACATTTATGATCGCCCACCGGCTCAGCACGTTGGAATATTGCAACGCTCGGTTGGAGATTGAGGGGGGCGTGGTGACAAGCGCCAGCGGAGATGTTGACGTTCCGGCCCTGCTGGCGAGTTAGGACCCGTGTTTTGTTCGATGTTCTAAGGAGGAAATGCTATGTCAGTAAAGATTGGTATTGGATTCGGCGGATGGCCCTTCCCGACTCAAGACCCTGACGAGTTGTGGCAGTACGTGGATGCCTGCGAGGAGTTGGATATCGACTCGCTGTGGCTGAGCGACCGGATTGTGTCCGAGATCATGAATGTCGAGCCGATGATCGCGCTGTCTTTCATTGCGGCTCGAACGAAGAAGCTGAAATTCGGCACCAGCGTGCTAGCTTTGCCTCTGCGAAATCCTACCGTTCTGGCGAAGGAGATCGCGACGCTGGACTTTCTTTCCGGAGGCCGCGTGTTGCCTGCTGTTGGTCTGGGAACGGAGGACGAGCGGGAGTTCGAGGCTTGCGGTTCTCCCAAGCGTCAACGAGGCGGCAGGACTGACGAGGCAATCGAGGTTATGAAGCTGCTTTGGTCTCAGGACAATGTTACTTTTCACGGAAAGTATTACACACTGAATGACGTGACTATCCAGCCCAAGCCTGTGCAGAAAGACCTGCCTCCGATGTGGATAGGCGGGCGAAGCGAGGCGGCGATACAGCGCACTGCCAGAATCGGCGATGGTTGGCTCGTGTCTCAAGCGACCCCGGACGAGGTGGCCGATGGGGTCGCGAGAATCAAAGTCGGAGCGTTGGAGCATGGCAACGAGATCGAGGACGATCACTACGGCGTGCTGTTCTCGTATTTCATAGCCGACACTCCTGAGGAGGCGGCGAAGCAGGCAGCGCCCTATATGTTGAGGCGTCGGACCGATGTGGATTACGCTGAGTTCTCGGCGTTCGGCACGCCTGACCACGTCTCGCAGTTGATGGAGCGATATATTGACGCCGGAGCGCCGAAGATAGTGGTTCGCCCGGCCTGCGCTCCAGAATTGATGATGGAGCAGTTGGAGCTACTTGGCAAAGAGGTTGTGCCTCACTATCACGGCAAGAAAGAGGCGGCCGTTGCCTGATTACAGCGTTCGAGTCGGGGATGTCGAGATAACAGCGCTATCGGACGGCTACCTGGAGTTCGAGCCGTCGAATTTCTTCCCGAACGTGCCCGAAGAAGACTGGCAGCCGTACCTTGACCAACTGACCGACGAAGGCAGAATTCTGTTGAATATCGGGTCATTCGTTGTCCGGTCATCTGGAGCGACTGTCTTGATAGACACCGGTCTTGGCGGCGTTGACCACGGCTTCGACCACTCCGAGAGCGGGCAGTTACTCGGCGATATGTCGGAACGGGGTATCAGTCCCGACGAAATTGACGTGGTGGCGATCACGCATCTCCACCTGGACCACGTCGGCGGGAACCTGATTTTGCGAGATCGCGGTTACGAACCGACATTCCGAAATGCCAAATACTGGATTCCCAGGGCGGATTGGGATATGTTCACTCGGCGGTCAGGAATGAAGATGTTCTCCTATATTAAGGATCAGGTGTCGCCTCTGGAGCCTTTGGGCCTGTTGGAGTTCATTGAGGGCGGCGAGCAGATCACGGACGTTTTGACAGCGGTTCCGACTCCAGGTCATACGCCTGGGCACACCAGTTTCTGGGTTTCGTCAGCCAGCGAGAATGCAGTGATTCTGGGCGATGCCGCTCATATTCCAATTCAAGCGCATCACACGGATTGGAGTCCGAGAGCGGATGTTGACAACGAGACTTCGCCTGTGAGCCGTCGGGAGATTCTCGACCGGGCCGAGAAAGAGAGCGCGGTCGTGGCGTCCGGCCATTTTCCTAAGCCTGGATTCGGCAGGTTGTCGCGTCAAGACGGTGTCAGACGCTGGGAGGCCCTCTGACCGTCGGCGCTGGCTCGACGCACACGCTCACACGAACGGATTATCGCCCAGGTTGAGATCGGATGTCTTAACCGCTTCCGCGCATGTCCTCATTTGCGCAGGTGCTCGTGGACGAGCAGCCACTTATCGTCAATTTTTCGTAGCGCTATCGTTCCTTGGCCTTTTCCACTGGCCGGTTTGCCGTGGACCGTCTGGTTCGAATTATGGCGGTTCGAGCGGATGTCAACATAGATTTTGGCGCTGGCACATTGATCGTCGGCTCCCTTCCAGAAGCGTCGGCAGACCTAATCGGCGCAAATTATTTTGGCCGGCGCGGCAGAACGAATATACGTAGGACCGGAGACACCGCGATCGTCGACGTCACCATGGATGGCCGAAACTTCTTCAGGCACTTCGATAACGTGCGTTGGGAACTGGCGCTGCCCTCAACGCCTCAGAGCTCCTTTGATTTGGACGGAGGCGCCGCTGACATGGACGTCGATCTCAGCGGCCTGAGGGTGGCTGACCTGGATGCCAACATCGGAACGGCAGATATCAGCTTTGTGCTTCCGGAAACAGGCACGGTTAGGGCGGATATCAGAGGCGGCGCGACGGAGATCAACATCAGAATTCCAGAAGGCGTTGCGGCGAGGATCACCAACAATTCGAGTCTCAGTTCTGTGGATATCGACACTGACAGGTTCCCGAAGTTAGACAGGGTTTACGAATCGCCGGACTTTGACACCGCCGACAATCGCGTAATATAGCACATCAATGTGGGAGCGGCAGACGTTAGCGTTCGCTTACACACTCGGACATTCAAATACAAGAACGCGGGAACGCGTGGAGCGAGGGCAGGCCGTTGTGTCTGCCCTTGTTTGTGTTCAGGAGGGTCGGTTGGGGTTGTCGCGATAACGCCGAGGGCAATACAATGCAGTACGCCATCGAATTGACTCCACATTACGGAGGTACGGATGTACGCGATTGATCTTTCAGGACAGAATGCCGTGGTATTCGGCGTGGCGAATCAGCGGAGCATCGCATGGTCGATCGCTCGGACGCTAGACGAGGCTGGCGCGACGCTCGTGCTGGCCTATCAGAACGAACGCCTGCGGAGTAGCGTTGATAAGCTGGTTGGAGGTCTCAACAACGAACCTTTGCTGGTCGAATGCGATGTGAGCGAAGACGCCAATGTCGAGGCGATGTTCAAGCAGGTGGAAACTGAACTTGGGCATGTGGAGACCGTCGTTCACAGCATCGCGTTCGCCAATCGCGACGACCTGGGCGGCAGGTTTGTAGACACTGGTCGGGACGGGTTCAGGCTGGCGCTGGACATCAGCGCGTATTCGCTGGTTCCAGTGGTCAGGTATGCCGCGCCACTTATGTCCGAGAACGGCGGAAGCGTCCTGACGCTGACTTTTATGGCGTCAACCAAAGTGTTCCCCGGATATAACGTGATGGGGACCGCAAAGGCGGCGCTTGAGAACGAAGTGCGACAGTTGGCTTCGGATTTGGGGAGAGACAATATCCGGGTGAATGCCATATCTGCGGGGCCGTTGGACACATTGTCCTCTCGGGCCATCAGCAATTATCGGGACATGAAGCGTGTTCACGCCGAACGCTCGCCGATGGGACGAAATATCACCCACGATGAGGTGGCGAACACCGCCCTGTTTCTGTCCAGCGGAATGGCGAGCGGCATAACGGGCGAGGTGCTTCACGTTGACACCGGTTATCACATAATGGGAATTTGATCGAATGAATTGGGCCGAGACTATCACACAATCCTTGAAGGACAACGACGTGTCTCTGGTGGCATATGTGCCTGATATCAGCATCCACCAGGTGACGAAAATATTACAGGACGACCCGTATTTCCATGTGGTCTCCGCGACTCGCGAAGAAGAAGCAATCGGCATCGCGGCTGGAGCATACGCGGTTGGCCGAAATGCGGCTGTGTTCATGCAGTCCAGCGGTTTTGGAAACTGCATAAATGCCCTCGCCAGCCTTTGCATTCCCAGCAGGATACCGATTCCGATGTTCATCAATATGCGGGGCGAGGTGGGCGAGTTCAACATAGCGCAGGTGGCGATGGGCAGGGCGACTCGGCCAATTCTCGACGTGCTGGGACTGCCCTATTACACCCTGGACACGGTGGATAGGCTTGACCAACAGGTCAGCGGAGCGTTGCAGCTATGTTACGCGTCGCGCCAACCGCTGGCGTTGTGCCTGACGCCGATGCTGCATGGAGGCAAGATTGCATAGATTCAGCGCGACCAAGATGCTATTGGAACACCTGGGGGATAGGCCGGTGGTGGCGAACCTCGGCCCTTCGACAGACGAACTTTGGCACTCAGGAGACCGAGACCGGAATTTTTACACATACGGCTCGATGGGCCTCTGTTCGTCTATCGCTCTGGGGATGGCTTTGTCCACAGACGAGCAGGTGATTTCGCTTGATGGCGACGGTTCTCTGTTGATGAACATGGGGACTATTGGGACCATCGGCAGAGAAGTACCGTCCAACCTGATTGTGGTTGTATGGGACAATGAACAGTGGGCTCAGACAGGCTATCAGGCCAGTCACACCGCCTTTGGGACCGACCTAGAGCAGGTGGCTCGTGGCTGCGGAATCGAAAAGACGGCGACCGTGCGGGACGAGGAAGAGCTTTTGTCGGTATTTCATCAGGCTTTGGATGAAGAGGGGCCGTGGTTCATCGTGGCGAAGATTCAGGAGGAGGAGTATCTTCCTGTGTCACCTGTGGAACCTGAGATGACGCTGTACCGATTCCGAAAGTCGTTCGGGGATTAGGCTAAGCGGAACACAGGGGAGATATCAATCGGCGCTCTGGAGCGCTGGGCGGGCCGTTTCGGCTCGTTCGGGTTCTGATCGGACGATCTGCCCTCTGAGTTGAGGCATGACGATTCCAACCAAGCCGACGGTCACGAATCCAATTGACGTTAGAATCATGATTGCCGTCGCCGGACTTGCGACATCCGCGATGGCTCCGATTATCAGCGCGCCAATTGGTCCCGCGCCGATTGCCAGGGAAATGACTCCAAGGGCGCGCCCTCGCATCTCTGGTTTTGCCGACAGCACAACTATCGTTGCCTGCATCGTGCCGAACCCCGCTGTTCCGAGTCCCAATAGGATCAACACGACGAGCGCCACATTGTAGTTTTGCGTCAGAGCGAAAACGAAGCACATGACCAGGCCTGCAAGCGATCCGTATAGATAGACCCTGCCGTGGTACTTCATGTTGCCGATAGACGCAATTGTGATCGATCCCATGATGGCGCCGAGGCCATCCGCGCCCATGAGAAGACCCATGAGTCCAGGGCCGACGCCGAGGGTTTGGGTAGAGATGACAGGGACCATTTGCATATACGGGAACAGCAACAAGTTCATGAACACCGTGATAATTATGGTTGCCAGGATTACACGATTGCCCCGCACGTAGGCGAAGCCCTCGGCCAGGTTTTTGAAGATGTTTGCCGAAGTGATGGCCGCTTCCCGCCTGGGTGGCATATTGACGGCGGCCAAGAAACCGATGGCTATCACCATGCAGGCGCATACCGCCACGAATCCGCCTGTGACATCAACCACAGCGATGAGCGCTCCGGCGACTGTCGGCCCCAACATGCGGCTGGAGTGCATGCCCACGGAGTCCAAAGCCATGGCGTTGGTCAGTCCTTCACGGCCTATCAGGTCGGGAAGTATGGAACGGCGAGCAGGCATGTCGAATGCCCATCCCAACCCGGTGATGAACACCATGACGTAGGCGTGCCAGAACTCGGCGTGTCCAGAGAGCAATAGAGCGATCATCCCGACAGACGCTAGAAGATTAATGACCTGGGTGGTCAGAAGCAGTTTGAGTTTGTTGAGCCTGTCGGCCAAGACGCCACCGAAGGCTCCAAACAACAGCAACGGAGCCATCCCGAAAAAGCCAACCAGCGCGACGTAGAACGGGGACTCGGTTATTTCCAACACAAACCACACCAACAGCGTCATCTGCATCCATCGAGATATGTACCCGAAGAAGTTGGCGGTCCAAAGAAGGCGAAAGCTCCTGTGACGGAAGCCATCAAAGGTGTGGGGCATACCTGGGGGGTAAGGCCTTAATAGTGAACGATAGGACATGAATATATCATCATGCATTCTATCTTAGAACCCTGGCAAGCGAAAGGTGTTCTGGCTGCCCAATTCGGGCTCAGCCGAATTGCTGGTTGCAGTCTAGCAGGCTATGAGTTTGAAGGCACGACTGATTCGACGGCGCGACGAGGAATCCAACCCTGGAGGTCGGTGGCAGAAACTCGGATGCGCGACCAGTTGCCGCGAACTTCGATTAGCTCAGTTTCGGCGCCGCTATGCAGGATGAACTCTTCGGCGTATTGAGGCCCAGGGCCGCTCATGACGCCGACTTCACTGGCGACTATGACGGTCGTGTCGTCGTATTCAGATTCGCTCTGCAGACTGCCTGTCAACAAGATCGCTGACAGAACCAACAGAGCGCCGGTGATTCCAGCCGTGATTAATGACGGATGCTTGATTGAAGGCATCGCCTTGATGACCCACCAGGCGATAGAGCCTGCGAACGCGATCCATGCTACCAGCATCAGACCGGCGGTGGTGTTGGTTGACTCGAACGGCATTGCGTTGGCGAAGGAAGTCAGCGAGTTGCCAAATTCTGCTGGCTCCAATTCGTCGACGGTCTGAGATTGGACGAAACTGAGGTTCGCCTGAATGTCCCCGTCGCGAGGGGCAAGACGCTGGGCTTTCAGGTAGTTGAGGATGGCACGACCCAGGTCGTCCTGTCTGTAATAGGCATTGCCAAGATTGTAGAAAAGGTCTTCGTCCTCGTGTCCCAACCCCACGAGCCGTTCGTAGGACCGGGCGGCTTCCTGATAACGCTCGGAGTTGTAAAGGTCGTTGGCCGATGCCATCGCATTGGCTGGAGATGGAGATTGGGCAATGGCAGGCTGGGCGCCGTAGAATGCCCATCCGATAATGAGCAAGACGATTGTCAAGGCGAACAGTTTCACTGCTCGAACTCCCATTCAAGCTCGTCGATCAGGCGTTCGGTCTGATCCAGCACCCCTTCGACAGAGTCGCCCAACTGGGCGGGGCCGAATCGTCCGTCTTGTGTCAAATTTAGGAGTGAAACAACTTGCTGCGCCAAACTGGGACTGATGTTGGCCTGGGTGAGCAAGGAAGAGACTTCGTCATGGGTTAGGCCGTAGGTCGGTCGATCAAGCCTTGTGGTCAAATATGCGATCAACGCGCCTTCCGAAGCCGCGAAATGGTCTGAGTCTGATTGTTTGGCGTATTGGAGCATCGAAAGCGCTGTGTTTCGCGCGAAGGCCGCGTTGTCAACTTCACCGCGGCCAAGTAGCAGCCGGTCCTTGAATCTCCAACCCGCGCTTGCGACTAGCAATACGATGGGCAAAGCCCACAGCGCCCAGTAGAGCGGGTGAGACGTCAGTGGTTCACCCCTGATACTCAAGGACGATGGAGCGGATTTGATGTGGCGAATGTCTGAGTCTACCTGTTCGATTACCAGTTTTGCGGGCGCGTTTGGGAACCCGTTGGCTTGCGCCGTGGCGTCTAGGGACACGGTCACCGCGATTGGTCGAGTGGATATGGTCCGGTAGCGTTCCTCTTTAGGATCGAAGAAGGCATACTCTACGACTGGAATGTTTAGGAATCCGCTTGTTTCGGGGATCAACACCCTGTGGTAAGTTCGTTTCCCGCCGAACTCGCCGCTGGTTGTGTATGTGACGGTGTCTGGCGGGTTATCGAACACGCGCCAACCCGGCAT
>Ga0066382_10000716_pt1 | contig 11107 bp, 9 predicted proteins | sample Knorr_S23_td_NAD_FD_71218 | JGI IMG/M metagenome (GOLD analysis project Ga0066382, IMG submission 71218) | Marine microbial communities from Southern Atlantic Ocean transect - Knorr_S23_td_NADW_ad_2500m_LV_B | ecosystem: Environmental > Aquatic > Marine > Oceanic | place: Southern Atlantic ocean... | reverse complement strand
CGGTAACATCTGGAAATATCCACACATGGCCGGTCAAAATGGCGGTGCTGCATTTACAGTTGTATATCTGGTGTGTATCCTGGTGGTGGGTCTATCAATTGTGATTGCTGAATTTGTCATTGGTAGAAGAACACAATTAAGTCCAGTTGGGGCATTTGAAAAACTGGCCCCTGGCACCAATTGGAAATGGGTGGGATTTCTTGGTGTGGCTTCTGCTTTTGTGATTCTTTCCTTCTATGGTGTTGTGGGCGGTTGGATAATGAAATATATAGTTATCTCTATCACTGGCGGTTTTAAAGAGTTGTCGGGAGATCCGGCTGCGGCAAGTAGTGTTTTTAATAATTATATAAATGGTACGTGGAGCCCAATTTTCTTTCAAGTTATTTTTATGACCGTTTGTATTTGGGTCATCGTTAATGGTGTTAAAGGTGGAATTGAAAAATGGTCCAAGATCATGATGCCGCTTATAATTATTCTATTGGGCGCGCTAGCTGTGCGGGGTATGACGCTCCCCGGAGGGATGGAAGGAATTTCATTTTTATTTAAACCGCGCTTTGAAGATTTAACTGCTTCCAGTGTTGTCCTAGCTTTGGGGCATTCATTTTTTACATTGAGCTTGGGCATGGGAACAATGATCACCTATGGAAGTTATCTTGGACGAAAACAAAATTTACTCAATTCAGCTTTATGGGTTATTGCTCTGGATACAGCCATCGCTATGCTTGCAGGAGTGGCTATTTTTACAACAGTGTTTGCCTTGGGTGCGAATCCAGCTGAAGGACCTGGACTGATCTTTGTTGTTCTGCCATCTGTCTTTCCGCAATTAGATGCCGGCACTTTATGGGGTACATTGTTCTTTTTTCTGCTTTTTATGGCTGCGCTTACATCAGCGATATCTATCCTGGAAGTCGTCACTGCTTACTTCATCGATCAAAAAGGGTGGACCAGGAAAAAAGCGACTATTCGATTTGGATTAGTCATTACAATCGTGGGTGCTTTTTGTTCGTTTTCACTGGGTGGAGGAATTAACATAACAGAGTTTCTCGGTATGTCATTTTTTGATTTTATGGATTACTTATCCTCTAAATACATGTTGCCCATCGGTGGTATGCTAACAGCGATATTTGTCTTGAAAAAATGGGGTGTTGATCATTTTATTGAAGAACTTAAAACAGGCATGGACAAGTCCATTATTTCTAAAGAGATCATTATCGTCTTATTGGGCATCGCTGCAACGGTCGTTGGATTTATTATTATTAACGAAGTACTTGATATTGCCTTTGGGATCAAACTGATCCAATGATCATCTCTCGTATCATCAAACCTGAATCCGCTGTTTATAAAACGCTATCGACGTTTTCGGAAAAGCTGGATCGTTTAATGAAACTGAAACCGTTGAGTTGGTTTGCTGTATGGATAATGATGACCTCCGGTACCAGTGCCCAGCAGGCTATGTCAGACCGCTATATTTACTGGGATATGTCATTGTCCGGTGTTGGATTAATTACCTTATTAATTGTAACGTTTATCACTATCATCATTTTCAAAAAAGAAAAAATTTCATTTACAAACATCGATTTTAGTCTCACATTTATAATACACCATATCATCTTTGCTTTGGTTTTGTTCATGACAGGTTGGGGCTGGTTAAGCTGGTTAAATGGAGACTTCTTTGTTACTCTTAAACATTTTTCCCCATATGGTTTGGTATATATTTCAGTACTACTCGTTTATCAAATTGACTTGGATTCAATCCCTGTAAAAGGCTATCAGCCAGGTAAAGGATTGATTGTAGTATGTTCCCTATTGGTGATGGCTGGTGCGCTTATTGGAATAAGATTTGATGACCCTGTAATCAGTACTGCAGCTGCAGTCATTGCACCTTTTTATTTAATAGCGATTGTGTTTCCTGTGCATAAGCGCCATATTGAACGCGCACGTATTTATCCAGTATTTATTGCAGCCATGTTTGTTTCTGTTCGTTTACCATGGTTTTTGATCCCTTTAGCAATTCTCTTTTTTTGTTTAAGAACTTATCATTACTTTCGCTATAACATCATTTTTCCAACGTTTGCTGTAGACCATGATTGAAATAGCCGAAAATAAATGTGATTTTTGTGGGTGCTGTGTGGGTGTTTGCCCTGTGAATTGTATCGAAGTTAAAGAAGCAGAAATCAGTGTTGACCATGATATTTGCATCGATTGTGATATCTGTGTTTATGTGTGCCCCATTGAAGTCTTAAGCCAGACTGATCCTAAAAAATCTTCTAAAGCCACAGCTTAATATGTGGAAAGAACAAAAGGAATTCGACTGTATTGTCGTCGGTGGCGGACCAGCAGGTTCGACCTTTGCACGAATCGCTGCCCTAGGAGGGCTTTCAGTATTACTTTTAGAAAAAGACCGTGATATTGGAATGCCAGTCCGTTGCGGGGAGGCGATCAGTGATGCAGGTATTAGGTTATTTGTTGATCCTGATCCAAGGTGGCTGGCATCCACAATCGATCGTATTCGGTTGATTGCTCCAGATGAAACGGAGATCGAATTTGATTTGCTGGAAAAAGGATATATTCTTGATCGCAGAATTTTTGATTATGATTTGGCACAATATGCAGCACAGGAAGGCGCACAGATCGTCACCAAAGCTTATGTGGATGGACTTGTAATTGAAGACGATAAGGTAGTAGGAGTTAAAGGTACGCACATTGGCGAACGATTTGAAAAGCGAGCAAAGATCGTTGTGGGTGCTGACGGAGTAGAAAGCAGGGTTGGACGCTGGGCAGGACTAAAAACTGTTATCAAACTTAAAGATATGGAATGTGGTATTCAAAAGACCGTTACTGGAATTGAATGTCAGGACAACATTTTTGATTTTTATTTGGCTCGGCGTTGGGCTCCCGGTGGATATTTATGGGTTTTTCCGAAAGGTAAAAACAAAGCCAATATCGGAGTGGCTATTTCCGGGTATTATGCTAAAGCTGGTAAAGCTGCCCACAAATTCCTTGATGAATTCCTGGCTTGGAAATATCCCAATGCTTCAGTGCTTACAACAGTTGTAGGGGGTATACCTGTAGATAAAACAGTCAAGGAAATGGTTAATGATGGCATCATGCTCATAGGAGATGCTGCCCATACTTGTAATCCATTAACAGGTGGCGGGATAACTCCTGGAATGCGAAGCGGTTTATTGGCTGCTGAAACGGCTGTAAAAGCATTACATAATGGAGGGCCTACCAAAAAAAACCTGCAAGCGTATGAAAAATCTTGGCATAAGATTGGTGGTAAGAATCATGAACGATTCTATCGTATTAAAGATACAATTTTTCGATATACAGATGATGATCTGATCAAGATCGCCCGGGGTCTTGCTGCAGTTCCTGAAAAAAATCGCAGCCTGATGAAATTGTTCTCAGTAGCTGTTCGAAAAAAACCTTCATTAATCTTCGATGTAGCTCGCGTTTTTGCCGGAGTGTAATGAACCTTCAAGAGCTCCTCCACAAACTCGATCTTTCCACTTACATAGCATTTGATTTTGAAACAACGGGCTTAAGCTCTGAAAACGATCGTATCACAGAGATCGCAGCCATCAAATTTGAGGGTGGAGAAGCAGTGGATAAATTTGTCACACTAGTTAACCCAGAACGGCCAATCGACCCATTTATCACTGACATCACCGGTATTTCTAATGCCATGGTTTCAGACGCCCCGATCGAGCGCAATATCATCGATGATATCATCAATTTTCTTGAAGATTTCCCGCTGGTTGCGCACAATATTTCTTTTGACATCAGTTTTTTGAATCTGCTTTGTGATCGCTATGATAAAAATATTGTTGAGCACCAATTATATGATACTCTACAATTGGCCCGCACATTCATGTTTTTTCATCCAACACATAGCCTGGGTTCCATTGCAGAATATTTCAACTTATCCGCAGTAGGAGCCCATAGGGCCGAAGCTGATACTGAAAATACCGGTATCATTTTTCAGCATTTGGTTCATGAAGCTGCCAGTTATCCTTTGGAAGTATTCTCCAAAATAGTGGCTGTTTCCAAAAATCATGATATGCATAATAAATCATTATATATAAATATCAATAATTATCTAAAAAAAGAGGGAAATCTAAAAACGGGATTAGTGGAATCTGAATTAGACAAACAATTATATAGTAATGCATTTGTAGCTCAAGGAAATAGTAACTTATCGGAATTAACAGTTGAAGATGTTTTTACTGAAGGTGGCCGATTAAACAAAGTTATGGATACATTTGAACATCGCATTGCACAACAGGAATATGGCGAATATGTTTTAGAGACGCTGAATAAAGAACAAAGTTATTGTGCCATTGAAGCAGGTACAGGACTGGGTAAATCCATGGCTTACTTATTCCCTGCATTGCAAAAAGCTTTCAACAATGAAAATGAAAATCCTGTTGTTATATCGTGTCATACAAAACATTTGCAGGATCAGCTGTTTAATAAGGATTTGCCATTGTTGGCAAAGGCACTAGATGTACCACTCCATGCAATCATACTAAAAGGACGGAGCAACTATATTTGTTTAACACGGCTAAACTGGCTAATAACGGATGCAGCGCAATTGTTACATAAGGATGAAATTGAATCATTATTTCCTATTATTGTTTGGCTCCATGTAACGAAGACAGGTGATTTATCAGAATGCGCAGGCTTCTGGGGGTGCCGGCCGTTTAAAGTTGCAGAAATGATCCAAAGCGAACCGGGGTTTTGTACTACTTCATTATGCGCGCCAAATGACGGCTGCTATTTTGGGCCTATTCGTCAGGCAGTTCAGGATTCCCAGGTGATCATCGTGAATCATGCATTGTTGTTATCCAACATGAATAATCCGGGATTGTTACCGGAATATGAAGCTGTCATTATCGATGAAGCGCATAATCTAGTGGATGTTGCTTATGATCAACTAACTCTTGAAGTAAACATGTTCAAAGTGAATGCCATTCTGGATATCATGGATCCCAAAACCACTAGTGCCAAACGCTGGGCGCAAAAGATAGAAATGTTGTTTGATGATAATCCTGAAATAAAAATGCATTACAAAGCATTACAAACAGGTTGTGAAACATCTCGTAAGAATGGCCTGGAATTTTTTAAGGATCTTGCCAATTCAATCGCTGACAGAATTAATGACAAAGTTCCCTATCCCCAGCATATTATGTTGGAAAATCTGCTAGAAGGATATAACAATGTTTTCCCACAAATCCAGGAATTTGAATTAGCGTTAGCCGAAGTTAGTGAAGCACTAAAAGGGATATTGAATCAACTACAAAAGCTGGATCCTGGGAAAGAGGAATTGGGTGAAATGAATCAATTATTTGAACGCAGTTTGGAGGCCATTGTAGCACTGCAAACAGAAATTGCATTACTAACTCATGATCAGCAGAATAGCTGGGTATATTGGCAGCAGGGTCAGTATCGTCAGGGACGAGGCAGGGAAAAAGACTTACACGTTTCTGTAAATGGAGCTCCCATCGATATTGCAGAGGACTTAGCGAACACATATTTTCAATCTATAAAACAATGTGTTTTAACGTCAGCCACTTTGCGTGTTGAAGAAAGTTTCGATTATTTCCTCCAGCGCACAGGTTTGGCATTTTTGGATAATGAAGATGTACACACGATGGAATTTCATAGTCCGTTTTACTATGAAGATCAAGTTCGATATTATCAATTCCAGGGAAAAAATGGTCAGAACCCAAGTCTGATTGCTGACGTTATCTATGAATGTCACGAACGTTATGGTAAACGGATAATGGCCTTGTTCACATCACGGCAGGCATTAAATCATGTTTATCATGAACTAATGAAAAAACCATTAGGACGGAAGCTTCCAGTTTTTGCTCAGGTATCGGGTACATCCCGATATGCTATGCTGAAAGGAATGCACAGAACAAAAAACGGAATTTTACTAGGGACAAACGCATTTTGGGAAGGTGTGGATTTACCACGTGACTTACTGGAAATATTGATCATATCAAAATTACCTTTCAGTGTTCCAACTGCACCTCGTGTACAGGCTTACAGTAATATGCTGCAGCAACAAGGCAGGAATTCGTTCATGGAATTCAGTGTTCCTGAAGCAGTGATTCGTTTTCGGCAGGGATTCGGACGGTTGATCCGCACGATTGAGGATGCAGGCTTATTTATCGTGATGGATGAGCGGGTCGTGAAAAAGCGTTATGGATCGGCATTCAGTGATGCCATTCCGGTGCGCATGCAGACATTTAATGGTATTGAAGAATTAATTATGTGATAGTTATCAAATCAGCAAGGATGAGTTCTTTTTCATTCTTTTCTTTTATTTTTTTGGCCAGGTTTCTAGCAATTTTTATATATTTATTCTTTTCTTCTGTTTTGCCGGCAAGGGCTGCAGTTCTGGCTAATGCTTCATGGGCGTAGCTTAAGTAGAACGGTTCCTCATTTTCGCTGAATTCCAAACATAACTTTCCATACTTTTCAGCTTGTTCCAGATTGCCGACTAAGGCATAACAACGGGATATTTGCCAGCAGCCGATGCTTTTTTGGCGGTTCGTGCAATCCTCCCGCTTGGACCAATGAAATAATGATGCTATGGCGTAGTGTACCATTTCTTCATTTTTTTCATCAGAACGATTTTCTTTATCAATCAATTTCCACGTTTCATTGAAGCAATGGGTGGAAAAATGTTTATGGAGTTCGGCTTTGTTTTCGAAAGCGAGGCCGTTCACGGTATTATGAAGTCATTTTCGCCAATAGTTCTTTCAACAACTTCACACAGACCATAGCGGTCATATCATTGATATCGCGATCGGGATTGTATTCAACGATGTCAGCACCTACAATTTCATAATCCAGGTTTTGGATCATTTCCAGTGCTTGGCGAGTGGTTAATCCTCCTGGTTCATGGTGGGAAACACCGGGAGCAAAGGCCGGATCAAGTCCATCCAAGTCTATGGAAATATAAACCGGCCCGTCAAAATCAAAATTCATGGATGAGTCAAAATTGATCATATCGTGGACTTCAACGTCGAATTTGTCAATTTGCGTTTGCTGTGCTGGATTAATTGTGCGAATACCCACTTGTATGAGTTTATTCACCAATCTATTTTCCATGATGCGAGCAAAAGGGGAGGCATGGGAGTATGGATTATCTTCGAAATTATCATACAGGTCCGGGTGGGCATCGATATGAAAAATATTTAGCTTTTCATATTTTTCAGCGAATGCTTTAATAATGGGAAATATAACGGAGTGATCGCCCCCCAGCGAAAGCGGTTTAATTCCTTTATCCAATAAACCACGAATACTTTCTTCAATTTGATCCATGGCATCGCTACCAGTCGTCAATTCAACATTGCCAACATCACTCCAACAGGGATTATTTCTGAAATCCACTCCATTTTCAGCGCAGAGGTTGATAGAATACGATTCCAGGTTTTTCCTGATGACGTCAGGCGCATTGGCCGGCCCCCGCATGAATGAGGAGTTTTCGTCTAAAGGGAAGCCAATAACAGAGATTTGTAGATTGGACATGAATGAATTTAATAAAGTATAAATGATATTTTATTGTATTGATTCCCCTCATAAATTCCCCAATGGGTACCCTGTCTATTTCGAAGACGTTCCTGCATACAGAAGATCTGCAGTCTTTTCTCGTGGCGCCCGGTAAGGTCCGCCTGACTCCTGACGCTCATCAAGCCATCAAGAAATCTCATCAAAATCTTAAAGTACTTCTTGCCAGTGGTATCCATATCTATGGCGTCAATACCGGTTTTGGCAAGTTAAGTAAGGTATCCATTCCAGAATCAGACCAAAAACAATTACAACTGAATTTGGTGAGAAGCCATTCAGCCGGAGTGGGAAAACCTTTCGATTCTGGAATAACTCGCCTAATCATGATCTTAAAATTGATGACATTCTCCCAAGGATATAGCGGTGTGAGACCAGCAGTTGCAAAGCAATTAATTGAATTTATCAATCATGATATTTTACCGGTCATTCCCCGACAGGGATCAGTGGGAGCCAGTGGCGATCTGGCACCGTTAGCGCATTTAGCGATGGGACTTATCGGTGAGGGAGATGTTCATTTTCAGGATCGTATTATGCCAGCATTGGTAGCAATTAAAGAAGCGGGTTTAAATCCATTGGAGTTGGAAGCAAAAGAAGGCCTGGCTATGATCAATGGAACACAAGTATCTGCTGCTTTGGGGATAAAAGCGTTACTTGCTGCTGATAACATATTGAAAACAGCGGATATTTCCGGTGCTATGTCTGTGGAAGCCAGTCTTTCCAGCCGGAACGTATTTGAAGCCAAGATCCATAAATTAAAAAAACACCGTGGTCAGATTGAGTCTGCGGGTAATGTGTGGCGGTTATTGGAGAAAAGTGCGATTGTTGATGATCACGCAGATTGTGACCGCATCCAGGACCCCTACAGTCTCCGCTGTATTCCTCATGTTCATGGCGCCAGTAGAGAATTATATAAATCTGCTAAAGATATAGTAGAAAATGAAGCCAACAGCATCAGTGATAATCCGCTTATTTTTTCAAATAAGGAAATTCGAAGCAGCGGCCACTTTCATGCTGAAGCTGTTGCTCAGGCACTGGATATATTATCAATTTCAATCTCTGAAATTGGTGCAATTTCTGAACGCCGTATCAATTATTTCATGAAAGGTATTGATGATAAAATACCCATGTTTGTTGCGCATAATCCCGGATTAGAGTCCGGTTTTATGTTGGCCCAAGTCACAGCCGCTGCCCTGGCTTCAGAAAATAAAACGCTGGCTCATCCGGCTTCGGTGGATTCAATATCCACATCGGCCGGGCAAGAGGATTTGGTCAGCATGGCGCCTTGGGCCGGCCGCAAATGTTTGAGCATAATTGAAAACGTCACCCAAATATTAGCGATCGAACTGTACGTCTCCGCCACCGCTACGGCAGAATTTCATAAGGGGCTGCAGCCGGGGGTGGGTTCCAAAAATGTTTTAAACCTGTTGAAACGCTACATCCGCCTTTCAAAAGGGGATCATCCATTGCATGAAGATATGGCAACAATTGCTGGATTGATTCGAAGTGGTAAAATTGTTGATAGCGTAATAAAATCTGTAAAATTGGAATAACATTGAAAAACCGTCCGCCATTTGAGGTAGCACTCACATTTGATGATGTGCTTCTTGTACCGCAAAAATCATCTATTCTTCCGAGAAAAGTTGATATTCGTACGCGACTGACAAAAGATATAGCGATGAATATTCCACTATTGAGTGCCGCCATGGATACGGTGACAGAAAGCAGGATGGCGATTGCGCTGGCACGTGAAGGCGGCATGGGTGTAATCCATAAAAATTTGACAATTGTAGATCAGGCGAAAATGGTCGATCGTGTAAAACGATCTGAAAGTGGTATGATAATGGATCCTGTTACTATGGATAAAGATAAGACTATCCGCGAAGCAAAAGCAGCCATGTCCCATTATCATGTAAGCGGTCTGCCTGTATTGGATGGTGATAAACTGGTAGGCATTCTCACCAATCGAGATATACGTTTCGAAACGAACCTGGATCTGAAAGTATACGAACGGATGACAAAAGAGAACCTTGTCACAGTACCAGTGGGGACAACATTGGAAAAAGCAAAAGATATCTTGCAGGAACATCGCATTGAAAAGTTATTAGTTGTTGATGATAAGGGTAAATTGGCTGGATTAATCACTGTAAAAGACATCCAGAAAAAGGAAGATTTCCCCAATGCATGTATAGATAAAAATGGCCGTTTGCGCGTCGGTGCCGCGGTGGGTGTTGGCGTAGATTCATTGGAGCGAGCAGAAACACTTGCTGATGCCAATGTGGATATTGTGGTTATCGATACGGCCCATGGGCATTCCGTAGGTGTTTTAGCTAAAGTAGCATCCATAAAGAAAAAGCTGGGCGATCGTATTGGACTGATCGTTGGTAATGTAGCCACGGCTGATGCAGTGGATGCATTAATAGATGCTGGAGTTGATTGTGTAAAAGTTGGTATTGGTGCCGGAGCAAGCTGCACAACGCGTGTTATAGCCGGTGTAGGTGTCCCGCAATTAACTGCTGTGATGAATTGTGTTAATGCTGCATCAAAAAAAGATATTCCTGTTATTTCTGATGGTGGAATTCGCTATAGTGGTGATATAGCAAAAGCCTTGGCTTCAGGAGCTGAATCAGTCATGCTGGGCAGCCTTTTAGCCGGGATGGATGAAAGCCCGGGAGAATCAATTTTATACGAAGGCCGGCAGTATAAAGCGTATCGTGGTATGGGCTCCATGGGCGCCATGAAAGAAGGCAGTGGTGACCGTTATTTTCAGGAAGGTGCAGAAGCGACCAAGTTGGTGCCTGAAGGTATTGAAGGAATCGTACCTTACAGGGGATCCGTTCGCAATTCTATTCATCAACTCATGGGCGGTTTGAAAGCATCTATGGGTTATTGCGGAGCGAAAGATCTAAAAACCTTTCAAAGCAAAGCTGAATTTGTGCAGATCACTGCTGCGGGAATGAAGGAAAACCATCCCCATGAAGTGCGTATCGTAAAAGAAGCTCCGAACTATCAAATCTCTGAAGGATAATTTATTTGAAAGATTGTATGGATGAGTGATTAATAATATTCCAACCAATTAATTTTATCTTTCTTTTTAATTATAGTCTTTTACTTTAAAAATAAAATTCTTTAAACAACAAAAGCCCTCCAGATCATTCAGGAGGGCTTTTTGTTTTACAACGAGTAAAATGTTTACGCCAGAGAATTTAAATGACGCGTAATACGGGATTTGCGTCGTGCAGCAGTGTTCTTTTTGATCAAGCCCTTTCCAGTTGCTTTATCAATAATACTGACTGCTTTTTTATAAAGCTTTTCTGCCTCATCCTGTTTGCTAGAAGTCAAAACATTTTTTACGGCGCTGCGCAATTTGGACATATCAGCAATATTCTTATCGCGTCGACTTTTGTCTTGTCTTTCCCGCTTAATTTGTTGGGGATGTCTATCCATAAATTAAATATCCTTTTTATTTAAAATTTCGGGTCGAAAATTATCGTTTTAATGGTTAAAACCCAAAGGAAGAATT
>Ga0066382_10000712_pt1 | contig 11133 bp, 10 predicted proteins | sample Knorr_S23_td_NAD_FD_71218 | JGI IMG/M metagenome (GOLD analysis project Ga0066382, IMG submission 71218) | Marine microbial communities from Southern Atlantic Ocean transect - Knorr_S23_td_NADW_ad_2500m_LV_B | ecosystem: Environmental > Aquatic > Marine > Oceanic | place: Southern Atlantic... | reverse complement strand
CTGAAAGCAGGCACAAAAACAGGGCCTCCTGCAATAGAAGGCCCTGTCGCGATTTCAGATTTGCCGATGCCGGAGGCTAGACGCCGCTGACGCCTGCGGTGGACGGAGTGGCTGCGGCGCGCTCTCGCGTGCGGCTGATGCCAATACGTCGGGCGATGATGACCTTCTGAATCTCGATGGTCCCAGCGGGGTGGGCGCCGACCAGGCTGGAGCGCTGATAGACCTCAGGCGCGCCGGCGTATGGAGCCCGAGGCTCATCAATGCCGCACATCGCGTACATGCCCATGATGTCTCGTGAGCGGTCGGCGTTCTCAATTCGGTACTCTTTGCCAAACATGGAGGTCTGAGAGCCCTGGTAGCTCATTTCCTGCCGAGCCATGTACATGCCATAGTTTCTCAGAGACAGCAGGCTGAACACGTGGGAGTCGATGTATGCTTCCACAGCGGTCTGTTGAATCAGCGGGTCGGCTCCTAGAGCCTCGCCCGCGGACTCGGTGTTCTCGACGTAACCGAGAAGGTGCTCGAGAGCTTCGTCCTGAGGCATGGCCGTTCCACGACCGCCGTGCTCGATTTCCAGCGTGGTCTGAGTGACTTGCCAGCCCTGCTGTTCGCCGCCGATCAGGTGGTCGCCGGGGACTCGAACGTTGTCGAAGAAGAAAACGCTCTGGTCGTCGCCGGAGAGCAGGTTCATGCGCTCTTGGTCAAGACCTTCGCTTGGGAACGGGACCATGAAATAGCCCAGGTTCCTGTGTCGGGGAGCGTCGGTGTCTGTCACCATCGGGCCAAACAGAAGGTCGGGCTTGCGCTGGCCGCTGATCCAAATCTTCTGTCCGGTGATGAGCCAGTCGTCGCCGTCTCGGATTGCTCGGGCTTGAAGGGAAGCAAGGTCGGAGCCTGCGTTAGGCTCGGAGAAGTTCTGGAATGCGACTTTCTCCGCGCTCAACAGAGGCTTTAGGAACAGTTCTTTCTGACTATCGTCTGCCCACACCAAAAGTGTGGGGAACACGAGGCTGTTGGTGAAGCCGTTCACGACGCGAGCGATTCGGAACTCTTCCTGAAGAATGGTCTCATGCTCGCCGCTCAGGCCACCTCCACCGTACTCTTTGGGGTAGGTGGGATACAGCCAGCCCTTCTCGGCCAGCGTCTGGTGCATGTCGCGCCACCAGGCGTACATCTCGTCGGACAGTTCGTTGCGGTCCACTGGCGCGCGCTTGTCGTCGGGAATATTCTCCTGTAACCAGGATCGAACTTCCTTCCGGAACTCTTCCTGCTCTTCCGTGTACTGGTACGTAAAATCCATTCATGCCTCCTGGGCAAGGGTAATAACGCCCGATTGCCTACTTCTTATACCATCGGGGAATGGTATGGCCTTCGAGGAGTGTCTGTCAACCGGATCAGTAGGACGGACTTGGTCTACTTCGATGGTATTTCAAACAGGTCGCACTCTGTTAAGCAATGCATAAACCACTGTGACAGCCTCTCGTCTTGACCTGGCACGCCGGTTTCTGTAACGATGTGGGGCGTTGGTTTTGACCAGATCACGCGATTTATAGCAACAATATATTAGGAGAACCTGAACGCCTTGCCATCGCTATTTGACCTCCACGTGCACACAAACCAGGGTAGTCCCGACAGCGCGCTGACTCCCGAAGAGATGGTATCCGAGGTCAAGCGTCTGGGATTGACTGGAGCGATGGTCACCGAGCATGATGGTTGGCAGAAGGCGGAATTTCAGGCTTTCGCCAGCAAACAGGATATCGTATTGGTCCGCGCTCACGAGGTGTACACCCCTTTGGGCCACGTCATCACGATGGGTCTGGAAGGCCATGTGGCTGGCTACGGCGACAGTCTTGAGACGATCCGCGTTCTCAGAAAAGCTGTCGATAACGCAGGCGGATTTATGATCCTGGCCCATCCATTCCGATTCCTTTTCGACCTGCCTCACTACACGCAGAACATGCTGTTCCAGGAGGCCGACAACCTCCCTGAGTCCGCGGATGAGGCATCGAAGCATCCCATATTTGAGATCGTGGACGAGATTGAGGTTGTCAACGGAGGCAATATCGAGGTCGAAAACCGGTACGCTCAGGAAGTCGCGGCAGTGCTGGGAAAGTGGGGAACCGGCGGGAGCGACGCCCACTCGACTGACGGCTTCGCCCGAGGCACAACAGCCTTCAACGGAGACATACGCAACGAGCGCGATCTGCTGGACGCATTGAGAGCCGGAGACTTCGCTCCGGTGGAGGGCTTCCACATAGGCAAGCCAGCCAACTACGGGAGGGCCGCATGGCTAAAGCCGGAAATGCTCAACGGACATAGCCATGAAAGTTTTAGTAGCTGATAGATTCTCCGAGACCGCCCAGGCCCGAATCGCCGAGTCTGGGATGGAGGTCATCAACGCCCCCGATCTGCGGGACGGCGCCCTCACCCAGGCAGTAGCTGAATCCGAGGCCACGATACTGATTGTGCGCTCCACTCTGGTCGAAGCTGCCACCCTCAACGCCGGAGCCGAAAGCCTGCGCCTGATAATCAGGGCAGGAGCGGGATTCAACACAATCGACGTTGCGACTGCCTCCAAGCTGGGGATTCAGGTCGCCAACTGCCCCGGAATGAACGCCCGCGCCGTCGCAGAAATCGCCTTCGGACTCATCCTCTCGTTAGATCGAAGCATTCACGACAACGTTATCGACCTTCGCAACGGACGCTACGACAAGGCCGGTTACAGCGACGCTCCCGGACTCTATGGCAAGACGCTGGGAATCATAGGGCTAGGCTACACAGGCCGCGCGATGCTCCCTCTCGCTACAGCGTTAGGCATGTACGTAATGGCGTGGAGCCGTTCGCTGACTCCCGACCGAGCCTCGGAGTTTGGAGTCCGGCGCATGGAGACTCCGCTGGGTGTTGCGTCGGCCTCCGACATCGTAAGCGTCCACGTCGCCCTGAACGACAACACCCGCCTCATGATTGACGAGACGTTTCTAAACGCCATGAAACCCGGAGCCTACCTCATCAACACAGCCCGCTCCGAGGTCGTGGACGAGACAGCGCTGGCCGAAGCTGTGCGGTTGAAAGGCATCAAGGTCGGAGTGGACGTCTTCGAAGGCGAGCCATCTACCGGAACCGGAACCGTGGATAATCCCCTGTTCGCGCTCCCCGGAGTCATCGGAACCCACCACATCGGAGGCGCCACCCTCCAGGCTCACCAGGCTATCGCAGACGAGACGGTGCGCATCGCGCTGGAGTTCGCGTCGTCGGGGGTAGTTCTGAACTCGGTGGAGTGAATCAATCCCTTTCGGAATTGTTGTGACTCCATACGGAGCTTAAAGAAATCCCACACTAGACGCCTCAACCCACCGACGCCTATAATCGGAAGCGAATTTCGAGTATTCGATTACACTCTTGGAGGGTCTCTTTATTATGGCTGACGATACTATTCGTGTTGGATTTGTGGGCGCGGGCGCGAACACCGAACTCAGGCACCTGCCAGGCCTTCAGGCCATCGAGGGCGTGGAGCTGGTCAGCGTTGCCAACCGCTCCGTCGAGTCGGGTCAGCGTATTGCTGATAAGTGGGGTCTCCCGACGGTTTACGACAACTGGATTGATCTTATTGACGCCGATGACACCGATGCAATCGTCATCGGCACATGGCCTTACACCCACAAGACCATGGTTATCGCGGCGCTGGCTGCTGGAAAGCACGTCCAGACCGAGGCGCGCATGACCCTGAACTCCGATGACGCGCGGGAGATGCTGGAGGCGGCGCAGGACAGCCCTGGTCTCATCGCCCAGATCGTTCCTGCTCCCATGACTCTGCCTGTGGACTCCACAATCTTGGAGATGATCGCCGACGGTTATCTGGGCGACATCCTGTCCATCGACATGAACTTGTCAGGGAGCGGTTTCGTGGATGGCAGCGGCCCATTCCACTGGCGACACGACCGCGATATGAGCGGCAACAACATCATGCAGATGGGTATCTGGTACGAAGGCATGATGCGCTGGGTTGGCCCTGCCGAGGCGGTGTCCGCCGTAGGCAGAGTCCACGTCAAGCATCGCACGGACGGCAGCGGCGCCCGTCGCCACATCACGGTTCCTGATCATGTGGAAATCCTGGCTGAGATGGCCTCTGGCCCTGTGGCTCGAATCAAGCTCAGCACCGTGACGGGCCATGCTCCCAGCGCGGGAGTCTGGATTTTCGGCTCCGAAGGGACACTGCACCTCGATACCGCGAGCATGACTCTAAGCGGCGGACGGCGCGGCGACGATGGACTGTCGGTCATCGATATTCCCGACGACAAGAAGGGCGGCTGGCGCGTCGAAGAGGAGTTCATCAACGCCATTCGAGGCATCGAGCCAATCACCCATACCAACTTCTATGACGGCGTGAGATACATGGAGTTCACCGACGCGGTGACCATGAGCATTCAGACAGGCGAGAGGATTCAGCTTCCGCTTTAGCGGCGAGGATTCAGGGATCAGGATTTTCAGGTGTCAGGAAAATAGAACTAACTAGGGCAGCACGTAACTACTGACGATCAGATGCTTCGGCTCGGCTAAGAATATCGCGTTAAGAAATCCCGCTGACCTGATACCTGACACTTTGAAACCTGAATCCTAACCAACGAATGTCGGGCAGTGGAGGGACTGCTGACGGATGGGCGGAAGTTCATAGCATCGTGAGGAAATGAATGGACTACACCAAACTTGTAAGTCGGAATATGCCTGCCGAAACGCGGTCTCACCCAGGGATCGGCGCCGAGACCGACTACGTTTTCTCAGTTACATATTCAGACGCGGACATGATGCCGACTACCGAGCTGGCTGACGCCCTGAAGGCGCTCATGCCCTCTGAAGGGAAATCGTTGGCAATGTATCCGCCTCCGCAGGGCCACATCGGACTGCGAGAGTTGATAGCTCAGCGGCTGCTCGAAAACCGGGGTATCGACGTGCCTATCGAAAGCATCTTTCTGAGTTCTGGCGCCGGCGGAGCGATCGGAACGATTGTTGACGGATTTATCGACCCTGGCGACACTGTGCTGGTCGAGGAGTTCACGTACTCCGGCACGCTCAACATGATGCTGAGTCATCGCGCCAACGTCGTCCATGTCCCCACTGACGAGGACGGCATGGACCCTGACGCCCTGGAAGCCGCCATCAAAGACCTGAACGCCAAAGGCGTCCAGCCCAAATTGATCTACACGATCTCAGTGTTTCAGAACCCTATGGGCATCACCATGAGTGAAGAGCGCAAGAAACGCATGGTCGAGATTTCCCAGCGATACGGCATCCCGATTTTCGAGAACGAATCTTACGCCGACTTTCACATCGACGGCGACCCGCTTCCGCCTGCCATGATGGGCATGGACGACCAGGACGGAGTGATGTACGTATCGGCGTACACAAAACTGTTAGGCTGCGGCCTGCGCCTGGGATATGGTGTCGCTCCAGAGCCAGTTATGGACACTCTCCGCAAATTGAAGTTCGGAACGTCGCCCAGCCACCTGACAGCGATGGCTGTTTATGGCTTCCTCAGCGAGCACGCCGACGAGTACGTTCCCTCGGTGGCTGACTCTCTCAAGACCAAGCGGGACACAATGCTGGCCGCGCTGGGCGAGCATTTCCCTCCAAACTGCAAGTGGACCCACCCCAACGGCGGGATGATGCTCTGGGGGGAGCTTCCAGAAGGCGCGGACACATGGAACGCCCTTGACGCCGCAATCGAAGCAGGGGTCAAGTACAATCCCGGCTCCATGTATCGCGCTGACGGCGAAGGCAACAACAAGATGCGGCTGACCTTCAGCTACCACAACCCTGACCAGATTCGAGAGGGCATCGCCATCCTGGCTGGCGTGTTTGAAAAGCAGGGCTTGTTTGACAACGCGTAAGAATGAATCTGGGCCTAGGGAAGTCTCATTTCCGAAGTGGACAGGCAGGCTTTACTCGTTGCAAAAGGGTGTACAATTGACGAAAATTTGCAGCCCGTTGGGCCGCGCAACCTAAGGAGTGTATTGAATGGCCGATTCCAAACAGTTCAGCTACGACGGACTGTTCGCAAAGAGCGCCCCGGCGCCGCGAGCGAGCGGAGGCGCAGCAAAACGAGGGAAGTACGATTTCGCAGTGGCCTACCCAGACCCAGATTCCATCCCATTTGATGGCCTGATGGAAGGCCTGAAACAGGGGCTGGACGAAGAGGGCCGAGACCTGGCGCTTTATGCTCCGCCGCAGGGATACGGGCCTCTGCGCGAGTTCATCACCGAGAAGATGGCCCGCGACCGCGACATCCACGTCACGCCGGACGACATCGTGATAGGCGACGGCTCCGGCCAGCCCATTCACATGCTTCTTGAGGTTCTGGTGGACCCAGGCGACGTCCTGTTGACCGACGACTTCGTTTACACAGGCACTCTCTCCCAGATGCGCCGGTTCCAGGGAGACATCCGAGGCGTCGAGACTGACGGCGACGGCATGGTTCCCGACGCTCTGGAAAGCGCGATTCAGCAGGCCAGCGGCGAAGGCAAGAAGCCCAAGCTAATCTACCTGATTCCGACATTCCAGAACCCCCAAGGCTGGACGATGCCGTTGGAGCGCAGGCAGGCGGTGCTGGACATATCACAAAAGCATGGCATCCCCATCATGGAGGACGACTGCTACGTTGACCTGCGCTACGAGGGCGACGATGTGGCATCTTTCCACGCGATGGATGACACCAACAGCGTGATGTACGTGGCGTCATTTTCTAAGATCATCGCTCCGGGCATGAGGCTGGGCTACCTGACGGCGCCTCCTGAGCTTCTCAGTCGCGCCCTGGCCGTCAAGAGTGGTGGCTCTGCCAACTACTTCGCCAGCTTCGCGATTCACAGGTATGTCACAGGCCACCTTGACGGCCACATCGAGGAGATCAACGACATTCAGCGGGCCAAGCGCGACTCTATGCTGGCTGGTCTCGGCGAGAACTTTGGCGACAAAGCCGAGTGGAGCAGCCCCGAAGGCGGCCTGTTCTTGTGGCTCAAGATGCAAGAGGAAGCCGACCTGCTGTCCATCCGAGACGATGTGCTGGACTCCCACGACGTTGGATATCTGCCCGGCCCCAACTTTGCTCCAGACGGCGTGTCGGGCCGCAACTGCGCCCGGTTGTGCTTCGGATACAACACGCCCGACGAGATTTACGATGGCATAGCCGCTCTTGCTCAGGCCTTCGAGCAGCAGGGCGTTCTTTAGCTTTCAGCTTTCAGCCATCAGATATTTCGGGTGGCTGAAAGCATGGCGTTCTCCTGACACTTGAAACCCGGACACTTGGTGCCTGACCAATGCGAATTTGCTCATTTTTGCCCAGCGCCACAGAGATTGTTTACGCCCTTGGATTGGGCGCTGACCTGCACGGGGTCAGCCACGAGTGTGATTATCCGCACGACGCTCTGACGAAGGCGCACGTCGTTCGGAGCCGTTTTGACCCGTCGGAAATGACCAGCGCCGAGATTGATCAGGCGGTTACCGATCTGATGTCCCGGGGCGAACCAATCTACGAAATCGACCTCGACGTTCTCAAGTCAGCGAAACCCGACCTGGTGATTACCCAGGAGCTTTGCGAGGTCTGCGCCGTCTCGTTCGAGGATGTGCAAGATGCCGTGGTGCAGTTGGACATGCCCCCTCAGGTTATTTCACTCGACCCCCACAGCTTGGACGACGTGCTTCAGACGATCCGACAGGTGGGCGAATACACGGGCGAGACGGGCAGGGCGTTGGAATATATTGGCGGTCTCAACAAGCGAATAGCGTTGGTCAAATCACGGGTTGCTTCTATTGATTCTAGGCCGACAGTGGCTTGCATTGAGTGGCTTGATCCCCTTATAACGGCAGGCCATTGGGTCCCTGAGATGGTTCAGATGGCCGGAGGCGATGACGTGCTGGCCGAACCGGGAGGCCCGTCCCTTCGCATCGAGTTCCAGCAGTTGGCGGACGCCTCGCCGGACATTCTCGTGTTGATGCCCTGTGGAATGACCGCCGATGCCGCGCAATCGCAATTCGACGGGTTGAAGGACTCGGATCGGTGGCGCGAGCTGTCCGCGTTCAAAACTGGGCAGGTCTATGTGGTGGACTCCGGCGCTCTGTATAGCCGTAGCGGCCCGAGGTTAGTTGACGGCCTGGAGATTTTCGCTCAAATGTTTCATGCTGAGACGGTTTCGGGCGGGCCATCGTCTGACCTTGCGCGTCTTCTGACCTTGTGACGATCTGCGTTAATTCCCACACACTAGACGCCTGAAAATCTGACCACTCGGCGTCACTGCCTGCCGAAACGGCTCATCATCTCCACAAAGAGACGTTGGCTCATTTTTTCTGCGTCGCGTCTCAAAATGTCCAACTCAGCCTCCAACCGTCTGGATGCCGACGGCTCTTCCAGTAGAGCCTGTTTTTCGTCCAAGTCTACCTGAAGGGTCTCCGCGATGTGGTAGGAGAGCGCCACCGGATCATTCGGGCCACGCGAGCGCCGAGTCCAGCCACCAGACAGCCCCGAAACCAGGCTGGCGTACTTGGTGAACGCCTGTCGGATGACCTCCATTTCGGTGTTGGGCAGCCAGGGGTCCTGATCCTCGGCCAGTAGTTCGACGCGAGCCGAGATGTATGGTCGACGTTGTAGAACCTCGCTAATTTCAAACCGCTGAACGCCGGTGGCTGCAACCAGAAACCGCCCGCCGTCGATCTCGGTGGACTGGACGATCTGTGCGACAGTTCCCGTGTTGTGAGGCTCGGCAGGGCTGCCGACTTCTCGACCGCTCTTGATCAGGACAATTCCGAATCTTGAGTCAGCATCAAGGCAGTCCTTGAGCATTTGTTTGTATCGGTCCTCGAAAATCTGAAGCGGAATAGATTCGCCCGGAAATAACACCGAGTTCAGCGGAAATAGAGGCAGGATGCGTTCATCAGACGGCATTAGTGAGCCTTGCGATAATGGCAATTGAGAGCATAGTATATGAAATTCCAGAGGACATGGGCAGCCCTCACAACCGCAGGAGTCTCTCCAACCGTTTGCGGCCACGGCAGGGGCCGACAACGGCCATGTTCAATCTGTTGGTGTCGAGTATTTCTCCGGCCACCCGCTGGACCTCTTCCGGGGTGACCAGATTAACCTGATGCACAACTTCGTCCACCGACATCATGTCGCCCATCAGGGCCTCCTGACCTCCCATCCAACTTGAAACCGCTCTGGTGTCCTCCATCCTCAACATGAGGCGTCCGGCGACCAGTTGTTTGGCCCGTTCCAACTCATCAGCAGGAATCCCGTCGCGAACTTCACGGACCTGATCCATGATGGTCTCCACAGCGTCGTAGATTCGTTTGGGGTCAACCCCCGCTGAGATGATGAAGGCGCCGGTGTCCTGGAAATGCGACACCCCGGAGTGAACGTCGTATGCAAGGCCTCGCTTTTCTCGAAGCTCCACAAAAAGCCGACTGCTCATGCCCTCGCCGAGAGCGACACTCAAGAGGTCAAGCGCATAGCGGTCGGGGTCTTGAAGGCCCAGACCTGGAAGCGCGACGGTCAGGTGGACCTGTTCGGTCTTACGATACTCCAGCCTTAGCTGCGACTCCGACTGGGTGTGAGTCACAGGGTTCCAGCCGTTGGGCGAAGCTGTGGGCCAGTCAGCGCACAGCTCTTCGACCTTCGCAACCACCTCTGCCGGCGGGATGTTGCCGGCTATGCTAATCACGACGTTGGACGGGCTGTAGTACGTGTCCATGTGGTCCAGTATCATTTGGCGGGTTATGGCTGTGACCGACTCTTTCGTCCCGCCGATGTCCCGGCCCAAGGGATGCTCAGGCCATAGCATTTCGTCGATGAGTGAATCAACGCGGGCGCCCGGATAGTCGTTAATCATGGCTAACTCTTCGAGAATGACCATGCGCTCTTTGTCGATGCTGTCTTGTTCGAAGAGCGAGTTTCTGAGCATATCAACCAGCAGATCGAGGCTCTCGTCGAAGTGGGGTTGTGCGACCTTGCACCAGTAGACTGTAAGCTCTTGCTCGGTGCCTGCGTTCAGCGTGCCGCCAGTTCCTTCGATAGCGCCGCTTATCTGCACCGGGTCGGGCCTGTTCTTGGTCCCTTTGAACAGCAGATGTTCGAGGAAGTGGGATAGCCCCGCCTCCTCGCCTTCCTCGTATCGCGAGCCTACGCTTATGAAGATCGATATGGAAACTGAGCGAGTGTGCGGCATCTCACAGGCCACGACGCGCAGTCCGTTGGGCAGGGTTGTCTTCCGATAATCCTGAGGAGTGTCCGTAATTGTTGTCATGCTCTGATTCTATGTTGGAGTCGTGTTGGTCGTCAATTGAAATAGCTGTCAGCAATCAGTTTTCAGCCGTCAGCTTGGAGTATTGCATGCTTGTGCCCGTTTTTGACTTACTGATCCTCAGTGATTTTCCCGTTGGGTGCGAGGGGCAGCCAACGGCGCGCTCGCGTTGGCCTAAAGGTATTGGGTTTTACGTGGCCGCATTTCGACCAGGCCCGGTTGCCGCTCAGATAATGGCGCCCCGGTCTTTGAGTCGTGTGATGTCGCCCCAAGAGCATCCCAGGTATAGCAGGACAGTCTCGGTGTGCTGGCCCAACTCTGCCGCCAGCTCGGCGACCTCAGTGGGGGTTCTGTGGAACCTCATCAGGACTGTGACGAACTGGAACTCCCCGTCCTCGTGAGGCTCCATCGTCGTCGTAAATTCGTTCGCAATCACCTGTGGATCGCCGATGATCTCATCAAGGATCTGAACCGGCGCCCAGATGCACCTTCCCTCGTCCAAAGGCGACGCCCACTCGTCCTGCGTTCGCTCCATAAACCGGTCGGTGATTAATTGACGCAAGTCCGCGCTGTTTTCGGTCCTTGCCATGTGGCTGTCGAAACGAAGGTCTGCGATCAGGCGTTCCAAGCCCAGCGCCCGGCAAAAGCCCTCCCCAAAAACGGTCGGACTGGATCATGACAAGCTGGACCCACTTGCCGCCTTTCGTTTCGTAGAAATTGAACAGGGGATTCGCCGTCTGGGTACGATCATTACGGGGCATCGCTGTCCTGTCCTTCAACGAAGCGACGACATCGGCGACATTAGCCCAGAGCGCCGTATGAAGCAGCGCGCAGTCGATCTGCTGTCCTT
>Ga0066382_10000707_pt1 | contig 11181 bp, 9 predicted proteins | sample Knorr_S23_td_NAD_FD_71218 | JGI IMG/M metagenome (GOLD analysis project Ga0066382, IMG submission 71218) | Marine microbial communities from Southern Atlantic Ocean transect - Knorr_S23_td_NADW_ad_2500m_LV_B | ecosystem: Environmental > Aquatic > Marine > Oceanic | place: Southern Atlantic ocean... | reverse complement strand
GCCCACCAACAAGCTCAAGGAACAGGTCAAGATCGGGTCGTACCCGGTACAGGAGATGGGAGGTCTGGTCTGGGCCTACATGGGACCGCAGCCGACGCCGTTGCTGCCACCCTGGGACCTGTTCGTGATGCCCAACGCCATCCGCCAGATCGGGATAACCCATCTTGAGTGCAACTGGCTCCAGTGCCACGAGAACACCGGCGACCCGGCCCACAGCGTCTATCTCCACGGCTACAATTTCCAGTACATCTTGGAGAAGAAGGGCAAGCTTGATGAGCGGACGAAGGACCGGCAGTTATCCACTCTTCATTCCAGGATTGACATGGGCCGGGGCATCGAGTCCCTGTACGCCCATGAGACCCAATACGGCATGGAGAAAGGTATCAACTACTCCAAAGACCTGGGCGCCGATAAAGACCGCCAATCCCGCCACTCGACGGTCATTTTCCCGTTCTTCACCCAGACCGGCGGGCCCGGACAGGTGCGACAGGAGTTCCAGATACGGGTTCCCATCGACGACACCAATACCTACCACATCGCCTACGGCTGCTACACGGCCCCGAACGGGGTCGAAGCTGGCGAACAAGATTCCGTACCCTACTACGACATCCCGATTTTCGACGAAGACGGCAAGCCCATCTGGGACTTCGTTCTCGCTCAGGACTCCCACGCTTGGGTCTCCCAGGGTGACATCATGGACCGGACAGCGGAGCACCTGGGCCGCACCGATCTGCCCATCGTGTTCATGCGCCGTCAGTTTGAGCAGCAAATGCTGATCGTGGAAGACGGCGGCGACCCCAAGAATGTCTTCCGCGATTCCGGTTCGATGCCTGACCTGATTCACGGAGGCATCTGGGATGAAAATGACTCCTCGGTCACCGGCGCCGGAGGTGCGATCGTAAACTTCCGCTCCGCCTACCACAAGGGCTACGGCGTCGATGATGCCGATCGCTACGGTCCAGCGATGCCCATGATCATCGACCTGATGCAACGCATCGACGATCACAACGCGGCTTTGGCCTCCGACTGAAACGAAGTCTGATTTCCACCGGGAACATCTGGGCGTAGGGGCATCCCGATTCATCGGGATCGTGCCCCTACGTTGTTCCGCCACCGGTGATAGACTGTCCCAGACTTCTGAGAGACAGTTATGTGCTCTCGTCATCAACCCAATTACAGAGGAAATAATAGATGCGCGCAGCCGTCATTACTGAGCCCGGCGGTCCCGATGTCCTGAAGGTGATGGAGGTCGATGACCCAGTCCCCGGTCCCGAAGATGTTCTAGTAGACGTAAAAGCCAGCGCCCTGAACCGGGCCGATATGCTCCAGCGTGAGGGCGGCTACCCAGCCCCTCCGGGCAGTCCTTCTGACATCCCCGGACTGGAGTTTGCCGGAGTAGTCATCGAAGCGGGTGAGCGGGTGATTGGCATGGCCAAGGGAGACCGTGTTTTTGGGCTTCTGGGCGGTGGCGGGTACGCCAGCCGCACCGTCACTCACCACCGCATGGCTGTCCTCATCCCCGATGGCTGGGACTTCGTCCAAGCGGCCGCGACGCCTGAAGTGTATTTCACGGCCTATGACGCCCTGTTCAACCGGGGCAATTTGCAGATGGGCGAGAAGGTGCTGGTCCACGCTGCGGGTAGCGGAGTGGGCACCGCGGCCGTGCAACTGGCCCACCACGCCGGAGCGTTCGTGTTTGGCACCGCCGGTTCCGCCGAGAAGTTGGCCGGGGCGGCCAAGCTGGGCATGGACGTGGGTATCAACTATCACGACCAAGACTTCGCGGCCGTGGTCAAAGAACACACCGGCGGCGCGGGCGTGGACGTGCTGATAGATTTCATCGGCGCGCCTTACTGGGACCAGAACATCGCCTCCATGGCTGTTTTGGGCCGCTTGGTTGAGGTCGGACTGATGGGGGGTAGTCGGGTTGAGGTGGACCTGAGCCGGCTGATGGGCAAACGCCTGCAGGTAACGGGGACGGGCCTGAGGGGCCGTTCCTTAGAGGAGAAACTGGCCGTGACCGCCCAGTTCAAACGCCACGTGCTGCCCCACCTGGCCTCCGGCAGTATGAAGCCGATCGTCGACCGGACCTTTCCCTTGAAAGAGGTCGCGGAGGCTCACCGATACATGGAGACCAACGCCAATTTCGGCAAGATCGTGTTGACCATCGATTAACCTGCGCCCCAGGGAGGAACGACATGCCAGAGATGGAAGCCCCGGGCAGAATCACCCCCCAAACCCCGGGCGATTACCTGGAGATCATGAGCAAGGTGGTCTTTCAGTCGGGTATGTCTTATAAGATCGTCGAGTCCAAATGGCCCGGCATCCGGGCGGCGTTCCACGATTTCAACGCCGACAGAGTCGCGAGAATGACTCCCTCGGAGATCGACCAGTTGACTGAGGACACCAGCGTGATCCGGAACCGCCGCAAGCTGGAAGCGGTGGTGGCCAACGCCCAGAAGATTCTGGAGCTTGAAGCTGAGTTTGGCGGGTTTCAGAAATACCTGCGCTCCCACGGAGACTTCGTTTCTCTGGTCAAAGACCTTCGGAATCAGTTCAAGTTTCTTGGAGAGATGGGCTGCTACTATTACCTCTACGTGGTTGGCGAAGAAGTGCCGGACCACGAAAAATGGCAAGCCAGTCTCAAGAAACGATGACCTGCTGGGCCGATAAAGGATAGACGCCATGAAACTTGAGCGGAAGATCGCCATGGTTACCGGCACCAGCCCCAATATCATGGGCGGGATCGCCGAGGGCCTGGCCGAAGAAGGGGCCGACCTGGTCTGCATCGACATCAACCCCAAGTACGCCGAACAGTGCGCCGCGTCGGTAATCGCGATGGGGCGCCGCGCCGTCGCGATCCCATGCGATGTGACTGACGAATCCCAGGTTACGGCGGCTGTGGAGCAGGCCAAAGAGGCGTTCGGCGGAGTCGACATCCTGATCAACGGCGCCACCCAATTCAATACCAAGGGGATCCTTGAGATGTCCGTGGAAGAATGGCGGCGGCAGACCGACATCCTATTGACCGGCGCTTTTTTGTTCACGAAGCTCGTCGCCAAGCAGATGATCGACCTTGGCCGCCGGGGCGCCATGATCAACATCATCTCCACGGCCGGCCACCAGGGTGAGCCTGGGAACATCGGCTACGGCACCGCAAAGGGGGGGCTGCTCAATTTCACCCGTGCGGTTGCCATGGACTTGGCCGAATACGGAATCAGGGTCAATAGCCTCACGCCGACCGCCACCGACAGAACGGAAGGGGTGGAAAGGGCCCAGCGCTGGGGTGTCGAGTGGCCCGGACCCAGGTTGGGACAGCGCCTGCCCGGTTGGCCGGCGGATCCCGGCGCCGGGACGCCTTTGCAAAAACTACCCAGTCCCAGCCACTACGGCAAAGCCGCGGCGTTCCTGGCCTCAGACGAAGCCGAGATGATTACCGGGATAGACCTGCGGGTCGATTCCGGCGCCATCGCCAAATACTGGATCTGGGACCCCGGCTCGGATGCGGCCCAAAACTGATCGATCGCTTATCCAATCAGCTATAATGCCCAACTAAATAAACTCAAATGCCGGAACGATTAAAGAGGTGTGAGATGCCGTTAGACCCGCAGATAGTAAATGTGATGGAGAGCGTGGCCGCATTAGGGCTGCCCGCAGCGAATACGGTCAGCGCAGACGAAGCCAGAGCCAACGCCAAGAAGCGCCCGCGCGCTCCCGGCCCTGAAGTTGCCAAGGTGGAAAACCGGAATATCCCCAGCCCAGATGGTGATGTCCCAGTGCGAATCTATACCCCTGAGGGTGATGGCCCATTTCCCATCCTGGCCTGGTACCACGGTGGCGGCTGGGTGCTGGGCGACCTGGACTCGGCCGATGCCACCGCCCGTGACCTGTGCGTGGGCGGCAAGTGCGTGGTCGTATCTGTGGACTACCGTCTTGCGCCTGATACCAAGTTCCCCGGCCCCGCCGACGACTGTTGGGCCGCAACTACCTGGGCGGTCGAAAACGCCGCCAGTATCAACGCGGACGGTTCCCGGCTGGCCGTGGGCGGAGACAGCGCCGGCGGCAACTTGGCCGCGGCCATGTGCCTGATGGCGGCGGATCGGGGCGGCGCCGATATCGCGTTGCAACTCTTGGTTTATCCTGTAACCGATGTGAGCTTCACCACCGTCTCATACAAGGACAACGCCGAGGGCTACGGTCTGACCAAGGTCGTCATGGAGTGGTATTGGGACCATTACCTGGAAAGCAGCGCGGACGCCTCCAACCCCTACGCCGCGCCGGCCCAGGCCAAGAGCCTGGCTGGGCAGCCGCCAGCCTTGGTCATCACGGCTGAATTCGACCCGCTGCGTGACGAAGGCGAGGCTTACGGCAAACGCCTAAGCGAAGCCGGTGTTGAGACCACGACCACCCGGTACGACGGCATGATTCACGGTTTCTTCAACATGGGAGCGGCAGTCGACAAGAGCGTACAAGCTGTTGACGAAGCGTCCGCTGCCCTGCGCAAGGCCTTCGCCCGCTCGGGCGCGCCCAGGGCGGCCGATTAACCAAGCACAATACAGAAAGAGGTATGAGATGACCACTTCCACCGCCGTTAGCGTCACCGTCTGGTATGACTACACTTGACCCTTTTGCTACGTCGGCCTGGGCAGGCTCGACATGTTGGCCAAGGAATTGTCCATCGATATAGACCGCAAACCCTATCTGCTGCAGCCGGACCGTCCACCGGAAGGTGTGGCCCGGCGTCTCTTCGACGGAGAGACCGAAACCGAGTTGAATGACGCGATGAAGGAACGGGCCAAGGGCGTGAATCTGGTTATGCGCCGCCCTCAGTGGTCGCCCAACACCCTGCGGGCCCACGAGGCCACCGCTTACGCCAAGGAGCAGGGCAAAGACGGGGAGTTCCACCACCTGGCCGCCCAGGCTTATTGGGAGACTGGGGCCGACATAAACGACCTGGATGTCTTGAAGGGCATCGTGGAGGCCGCTGGGATGGATTGGGGAGAGCTGGGACCCCGTATCGAGTCCGGCCAGTACCGCGAGACCGTGATGCGGGAGTACGAGGCGGCCAAAGAGAAGAGAGTGACCGGTACCCCCAGCTACATGATCGGCGGCGAACTCCACGGGGGAGACGTCGGCATCGAAGAACTGCGGGAGGCCATCAAGTCCGCTGCGGCGTGACACAGATGTCTGACTCATATGACGCCCGCGCGATGCGGCGCATAGGGCTGTTCTGTGGCCGCTGATAATTCTGTTCTGGTCATTGGAGCGGGCATCTTCGGACTGACCGCCGCGCTGGAGCTGCAAAAGCGTGGACACCAGGTTACCGTAGCCGATCCCGGCCCGGTCCCGCATCCCCTGGCGACCTCCAATGATCTCAGCCGCATGGTACGGGCCGATTACGGGTCCGATGGTCTGTATTCGACGTTGTGCGCCGACGCGATCGAGGGATGGCGCCTCTGGAACACCGCCTGGGGCCGTGATTTGTTCCACGAAGACGGCATGTTGCTCTTAACCAGCGCGCCTATGCTCGCTGGAGAGTACGAGCAGGACTCCTACGATATGCTGACCGGCCGCGGCTTTCCGGTGGAGCGCCTGGCGCCTGGCGACTTGGCCCGGCGTTTTCCCCGTTGGAACTCTGAGTATTACGTCGATGGCTACTTCAGCCCCACGGCCGGCTGGGCCGAAGCTGGTGAGATAATCGCCAGCTTAGTCAAAGACGTCGCTGAAGCCGGAGTATCGGTGGTGACTGGGTTCAAGGCAGCCCGGTTGCTGCAGGATGGCGACAGGGTATCTGGGACCGCCGCGTCGGACGGGGCCGAGTTGCGGGCCGATTGGGTTGTGGTGGCGGCCGGCGTTTGGACGACCGTCCTACTGCCGGAACTGGCCGACAGGATGTGGCCGGTGGGGCAGCCGGTCTTCTATTTCAGACCTGAAGACTCTGAGAGCTACCGACCTCCGTTGTTCCCACCCTGGGCCGCGGATGTCCCACGGAGCGGGTGGTACGGCTTCCCCGCCAACGATGAGGGTGTGGTCAAGATGGCCAATCATGGGCCCGGCAGACGGGTCCACCCTGACGCGGAAAGGGTGATACTGGCCGAGGAGGAAGTCCTCTGCCGGTCTTTCCTGGCGCAGTCGCTGCCGTCCCTAGCGACGGTCCCACTGAGCGACAGCAAGATGTGTCTCTATTGCGACACCTGGGACGGCGACTTCTGGATCGCTCGTGACCCGGAGCGGCAGGGTTTGGTGGTCGCTGCCGGCGGGAGCGGCCACGGATTCAAGTTCGGCCCGGTCCTGGGCGGGTTGATTGCGGACGCACTGGAAGGGACTGAAAACCCCTACAGCGAGCGGTTCGCTTGGCGTGCTCTGGGCGAGTTCAAGAAAGAGGATATGCGCTACATCGGCGAGTAGGTCAGACGGCGGCCGGGACTTTCTTTAGCAACGGCATAACTTCTTTGGCGAAGAGCCTCATGCTTTTTTCAACTTCGTCGTAGGGCATGGCGCCGAAGCTAAAGGCCGCCAAAAATGACTCGCTGCCGATGCGGCTCCGAGTGCTCATGACCTTTTCGTAACACTGCTCGGGCGTGCCCCACACCTGCAGGTCCAGGAAGAAGTCCTTCACGTCCTGGTTGCCGTATTTCTCGATCTTCTCTGTGAACTTGCCGTAGTACTCGTAGCCCTTGGTCGTCTTCAGGTGGTCGTTCCGGAACTCGTAGTGGTCCATGATCGAGTCCCAATAATTGCCAACGTACTCGGCGGCCATCTCCCGGGCCCGTTCTTCGTCCTCGTGGCAGAAGGTGAAGCCGACGACGATTGGCGGTGGCGCGGGCTCGCCATTGACCTCCTGGAATATCTCCCGGTAGGCCTTCAGCTCGTTCTCAACCTCGCTCCACGGCTTCTGGGGGATCACCAACATGCCGAGGCCCAACTGAGCCAACGCCAGTGACGACTCAGGCGAGACCGCGGCGGCATAGATGCGGCCTTTGAAACTCTTGTAAGGCTTGGGCCTGATATCCACTTTGGACTGCTTGATAAGTTCCCCGTTGGACTCGGCGACACCCTCCTCCAACGCTTGGACCAACATCTTTGCGCTCTCGGCGAACCTGGTCCGTGACTCGGCCATGTCCAGACCAAACCCCTCGAATTCGACTCTGCCCAGTCCCCGGCCTACGCCGACTATGGCGCGGCCGCCGCTTAGGTGGTCCAGCACCGAGAACTGCTCAGCAATCCTCACCGGGTTGTGCCAGGGCAGAACCACCACCATGCTGCCCAGTTGTATCCGTTCGGTCCTTCCCGCCATATAGGAAAGGAACTGGAGGACGTCGGGGCACATGGTGTAGTCGGTGAAGTGGTGTTCCACGCCCCAGATCGAGTCGTATCCCAGGGGCTCGCAGAGGTCGGCCAGACGCAGTTCGTTCTGGTAGACCTCAAGGTCAGTCCGGGTCTTACCATGGTTCTGGAAGAAGGTTGACGTACCGACGTGCATAATTCAACTCCGCGGGCCGCTGCAACGGCGTCTTTGTGGCCGTGATTATCTGCGGTTCAGTCTACAATCCAGCGGCAAGCCACGTCCACCGGAGGAAGAGCGACCTCGATGTATCTGGCTTAAGACTAAGAGATGACACAGCGAACCTGGATTCTCACCTCTGCTGAATGCCGCGAATACTGGCGTACCCACCGTCATTCCAGCGGAGGCTGGAATCTAGGAACAGTCTCATAAAAGACGGTCGACTAAAGCCACCAATCTGGATTCTGGCCTTCGCCAAAATGACGAGGGGCGTAGGGGCGGGTTTCCAACCCGCCCTGCCGGTCGTATACCGGGTTTGTATCCGCCAGATGCTGTGTGGTACAACTTGCCGACCCTTGGTTTCTACCACCGCCGTGGCGAAGTTAAAGGGCAGGTCAGAGACCCGCCCCTACGTGCGAAATGGCTCGATTCAGTGGGTTGCTACCGGGTTGCTGAGAACCCCGCGGCCTCGATGCCTGCCCGGGCGCAGTCCTCATCTTCTTGGGCGGTGCCGCCGCTGCCGCCTACGGCGCCGATTATTTCGCCGCCCCGGAAGACCGGCAACGCGCCCTGTCCGGGTATGAAATGGCCGCCTTCCATGGCCATGAACGCCCGGAAGATCGGGGCCTGAGAGTTATCGGTCAATGAGCCGCTGGCTACCTCGAAGCTGGCCGAGGCCACCGCTTTACCACGGGATACCACGGGGGTCCGCCAAGGAGCTCCGTCCATCTTGCACATGGTGATCAGGTCTCCCCGTGGATCGACCACCGAGATACTCATCTTAACGCCCAACTCCACCATCTTCGCCTTGGACCCGGCCAAAATCGTTTCAGCTTCCGCAAGTGTCAAATTAGCCAAAATATCCCCTCCATCGTTTCGTGTTTAGTAGTCGATACCGGGCAACATTGTAGGTGAGAATCGCTTTAGTGGAAAGGTGGCTAAAACAGAGGGAGGCACGCCGAGCGTGCCTCCCTACCAAGATCATGGGTTTCGGTCGCTCATCGGGGTCTTTGACTACTGGAACGTCACGATGGGAGAGAGGGGCGTCAGTCCGGCCCCGCTGAACTCGCCTGGAGTGGTCGTAGTGAGGATGTCCACCAGGGTGTTGGCGTCGTATGCGTAGATGCGCTCCAGGGAAAGAGGCATCGTTCCGCCCACGTTGTCCCGGACCTTGAACTTCACCACCGCCACCGGCCCACTGCCGTCCATCCCGTTGATGTCGATGATGCCGGCCCACAGCCGTCCCGGTCCGGGAGAACTGGAGTCGATCAGCGCGTCCCCGGATAACAGGCCCCGTTCCACCTGGGCCAATTCCAGTTTGGCCGGGTCATAGACCAAGACAAACTCCAAACTTCCTACGTTGTTAGCCCGCGTCACCAGGATCGGCACCGATATGAACTTGGCCGCCGGAGCTACGGTGGGCTGAGGGGTTGTCGTCGGCGTGACGACCTGCGTGGGAGACGGACCCGCCGCCGGGGTCGGCGTGGGTGAGGTTGCAAGGGGGGTAATATCTATCCTACCCGATTCGCCACCGCCACCGCCACCGCCACCGCCACCGCCGAGCACCCCGACGCCGAAAAGGATCCCCACGAGTGCGGCCACCACAGCGGTCGACCCCAACAGCCATTTCCAACTGGTGGCTAATCCGATATATGCGACTTCCAACATCCAGCGCATGATCTGCTCCCCTAACTAGGCCGGGCCATATTCAGAATGATTCGGGCATCGTCGATGGTTATCTTTCCATCGTTGTTTACGTCCAGAGCCATGTCTACCATCTGCAGATTGGACGCCATCCTCAGTACTTGCAGAGCGTCCAGTGCCGTGACCTGGCTGTCTCCATCGGCGTCGCCCAGGACCCTTGGGCCGACCTTGAAGTCAGCGCCGACCAACTGCATCGTCAGCGGTCCGCTGGCATTGTGGTTCACCAAGGCATCAGACAGGGTTATGGGACTCACCGTCCCAGCGGTCCCGACAACCTGGAAATCAATAACCGCCGCGGTCCCGCCAGGGGTTGTGCCCTGGGTTGAGGCGAATCCGAACCGTACCTCACCCAAGGTGTCGGCATCGTAAGTGAAGGATTCTTCGGTTAGCCTGGAACCCCGCTCCACGGTGAGCACCCGGAGGGAGTCAGGATCGTAGTTCAAGGTGAACCCCAGGCTCGTGATGCTTTCGCCCTGGTTGAAGGTCACGGGTACCCGCACGATGCTACCCAGAGGCGATACGCGGGACTCGAGCATCAAGGCTGTCCCGATAGGTCCAGTGATTCCGGGCAACGGAACTTCTACAGGGTCGGTCACCGGGTCAGTAACGTTGGGTGTCTCGGGGCGCGTGTCGCCCTGCCGGTTGATGGTGATCAGGTAGGTCCCGGTTGGATTGGCCACCCGGCCCGAAGCGGAAACCGCCAGGGTATACCAACCAGCTTCCGGGGCCTTCCATTCCAAGGACTGCTCCAGTCCGAAGTTGGAGGTTGAGAACCCGGCTGCCGCGTTCTCCAGCGAGAACCGGACCCCTTCCACCGTGCCAGGCCTGACATCTACGGTGTAGGAGACATCTTTCACCGCCAGGAACTGGAAGTAGTCGTAGTCGCTGGAAGGACTGATGGCGCCGGCGATGGCATTGCCAAAGCCGATGCGTGTGCCTTCGGTGGGGGTGTCACTGTGCCGGTCTTGCAACGTCATATCCGGCGTGACCTTGAGGGAATACGTGCCGGTGGGTTCCGCCGCTTTAGCCGAGGCCGAGACCTTGACGAAATAGGTCGCCGTGTCTGGGGCGGTCCAAGTTACGATGTTGGTCTCGCCGAAGTTTCGTGCGCCGGTGTCGGCGCTGCCTCCCACACTGTTGACCTCCAATGAGACTGCCGTTGCCGACCCATAGGTCAGGTCAAACATGTACTCAACTCCCCGTTGGGCCGGGAAGGTGAAGAAATCCAGGTCGGACTGGGGGCTTATGGCCCCCTGGTAGACAGTGCCAAAGCTAAGTGGAGTACCTGTGGAAGCGGTGTCTAGGTGGCGGTCCTCCAGGCTAGTGTTCGCAGATACCGTGAGGGCATATGACCCGATGCCTACAGTGGCTTGCGGCGAGAAAGACACCACAACGTAGAAGAGGCCGGTGCTAGCTGCGGTCCAGCCGAGGCCCGTGCCCAGCCCGTTGGTGCTGCTCAACGTGTCTCCGGCCGAGTTTTCGATGGATATGACCGCGCCGTTGGCGGTGATCAGTTCCAGGGCCACGGAGTAGTTGATGCCCCGTTCGGCTAGGAAGGAGAAATAGTCCCGGTCGGTCTCTGGGCTAACCGCGCCCGGATGGGCGTTGCCGAAGCTGAGCACCGAGGCGATACCGGGGAAGTCGCCGTGGTGGTCTTGCAAACTGTTGTCGCTGCTGAGATTCAGTGAGTAGGTGCCGATGACATTGGGCACCTGTGTCGAAGCTGAGATGACCGCCAAGAAGGTCCCATTGGCCGGAGACAGCCATTCAAGGTTCGTTCCGACGCCTCCGTTGGAAGCCAGGCTGGTGCCACTGGTGTCGGTGATCGTAAGCGCCACTCCATCGACGGTGCCCAATGTAACGTCCAAGTTATATCTGACGCCGCGCTGGGCCGGAAAGGAGAAATAGTCCAGGTCGTCCGCGGGGCTGATGGACCCTTGGTGGGCGTTGCCGAAGCTGACCACCGTCGCCCC
>Ga0066382_10000704_pt1 | contig 11216 bp, 9 predicted proteins | sample Knorr_S23_td_NAD_FD_71218 | JGI IMG/M metagenome (GOLD analysis project Ga0066382, IMG submission 71218) | Marine microbial communities from Southern Atlantic Ocean transect - Knorr_S23_td_NADW_ad_2500m_LV_B | ecosystem: Environmental > Aquatic > Marine > Oceanic | place: Southern Atlantic ocean... | reverse complement strand
AAAGATTTTCTGGTGTGGCAAATATCCGGGTTTTACTGTCGTTGAAAAATGTCCATTTATCTGCACTAATTATGACTTCGCTTAAATTGTCATAAAAGAGAGGATAGTCATTTAAAATAAATTGGAAAAATTCTGCGATTTCATGAGTTTTACCATCATCCTGTTCACTACCTTCAGAAATGGTTATGATGGGAACCGGGAAGAAGCTGATGGATGACCGGTTGGCAGGGAGAATTACCCCTTTTACATCCATGAAAAAGGTTACATCATTAATGTTTAAAAGAAGCATTGGATTTCGTTCCACTACCTGGATCAACAGTGTATGGGGCAGAACCCGGCTCACTTGTACCGTTTCAATAAAATCTATGTTAATCATGTCTTCTTGGATTTCATTCAGTCTCAGGGATAATAAGGATTGTGTCAAATGGGGGTAAAGCTGATCTTGAATTTGAGCATCTTTTACAAATTGATTCCCCTTAATTTGCACCTCAATATTGTTAAATAACCCAATAGTGGTGGAATACTCCTTTACAAAAATCCCCAAAAGAATTATAATTCCCATAAAGGCTGCGGACTGCAATATTTTAGTAAATATTTTTCGTTTCTCAAGCATGGTAAACCTCCTGAGTCATAGTTTTGGGAAAGCCAATAAGTTTCACTTCCAGTTCAAGGTTTATGTGAAATTTTTCAGTCACTTTCCGTTTTGCCAGTTTAATGAGATGAAAAACATCGGCAGCAGTTGCTCCCCCCATATTAACAATAAAATTGGCATGCTTCTCAGATATGGATGCGCCGCCGTGTTCGCTGCCTTTTAATCCCACTTTATCAATTAGGTACCCTGCAGCCAAAGTATCGGAAGGATTTTTAAAAATACTTCCAGCCGATCGAAATTTCAGGGGTTGGTTAGATTTTCGCCCTTCTGAGGCAGTTTTTCTATCTTTTACAATTTTCTCAGGATTTCCCTTTTTACATTTAAACGTGGCTTCGATTAGAATCTCATCTTTTGGAAACGTGGAGTGGCGATACGAAAATTTTACATCCCGTTTAGAATAGGTTTTGACTTCTCCTGCCAAAGTCATGGTTTTTGCTTCTTTAAAATATTTTGATATTTCACTACCGAAGGCGCCGGCATTCATAATGAGAGCACCTCCTAGAGTACCGGGTACGCCAACAAGGCTTTCCAACCCGCATATCTGTGCCCCGATAGCTTCTTTAACCATGGTTCCCAGCATGACGCCCGATTCAGCAATAATCTGAGAATTTCGCTTTATAGTGAGTTGTTTAAATGTTTTTCTGAGGGATATGACAAATCCGTTGAACCCTTCATCCCACACAAGTAAATTTGAACCAGAGCCAATAAAAACTACAGGGATTTTTTTATCATGAGCATATTTAAGGAGTGTTGATAATTCATTCGGATTATCAGGATATACCATACAGGCTGCAGGACCGCCAATGCCAAATGTGGTAAACTTAGCCAGTGGTTCATCAAAGGTCATAACGGAAGTCAGCATGTTACGAATTTCTTTCTTCTGCTTTTGGTTCAATTTTGGATTGCCTCATAAATCCTTTCACATTGACGCCAGATATTGCCGGCTCCCATGGTAATGATCATGTCATCTGGTTGAGAAATTTCTTTCAATCGGGCCGGAATTTCAGTTTGGTCAGCAATAAATTCAATTTTCTCATGCCCCAGTTTTTCAGCTTCATCTGCAATAATTTTAGCAGTAATTCCTTCAATAGGTTTTTCACGGGCTGGGAAAATATCTGTCACAATGAGAATATCAGATTGTTGAAATGCCTGTGCAAAATCTTGGTAAAAATCCCGGGTACGTGTAAATAAATGCGGCTGAAAAACAGCAATGACCCGATGATCCCAGCCAGACTTAGCCGCCTTAAGTGTTGCCTTTACCTCAGTAGGATGATGGGCATAGTCATCCACAATCATGATATTTTTATCAGTGGTATATTTAATATCAAATCTGCGGCGGACACCTGTGTATTGATCCAGTCCGGATTGAATCTTATTAAAGGGGATGTCCAATTCCAAAGCCAGCACTGCAGCGCCCAGCGCATTTTTTACATTATGCTCACCGGGAACATGTACCATCAATTTCCCCTGTAATTCACCATGAACAGAAAGTTCAAAGGTGGAGTGGTTTTTATCAAACCGTAAATTAGAGGCTTGAATTTCAGCATCCTCATGAATTCCGAATGTCACAACTGGTCGTTTAATATTAGGAATAATAAATGCAGCATTGCTGTTATCAATACATATTCCCACCTTGCCATAAAAGGGTACTGCATTGGCAAACTGAGTGAACGCCATCTGAAGATCTTCCAGATTCTCATAGCAGTCTAAATGTTCCAAATCAAGATTGGTGATGAGTCCCATTGTGGGTTGTAAGGTTAGAAAGCTGCGGTCAAATTCGTCCGCTTCAACCACAATGATATCACCGCTGCCGGAAATGGTATTGCTCTGAAATTTATTTACGATTCCGCCGATTACCATGGTGGGATTCAACTCCGCTGCTGTTAATATTTCACCCAGCATGGAGCAGGTTGAGGTTTTTCCATGAGTACCTGCAATGGCAATGCTGGTTGGTTTAACTTTCAGCAGCTCTGCCAGCATTTCCGCCCGGCGAATCACCGGAATCTGTTTGTTGTCCGCTGCCAGAATTTCAGGATTATCCTGCTGAACTGCGGATGAATACACCACCACATCAGCCCCATTGACATTGCCATGGGAATGACCCTCAGAAATAGTTAATCCTAATTCTTTCAAGTTATCAGTCCGCTCTGAACTGTTCTGATCTGACCCGCTGATATCAAATCCCAGTTTATGTAGCAGTTCTGCCATGCCACTCATGCCTATTCCGCCAATGCCAACAAAGTGAATATGATTTGTTTTTCCAAACATCAGCTTTCTGCAATTTCCATTATTGTAGATATGATTTTTGAGATGGCATCCGGCGCTGCCATCTGGATAGATTTTTCTTCCATCCCTTTTATTTTATCCGGTTGTTGGAATAATTCTAAAACAGTAGTCTCCAAATCTCCAGATTTCAATTGGAATTGTGGTAATATTACGGCTGCGCCTGAATTGGAAAAAGCCAGGGCATTTTTCACCTGATGATCCCCTGCGGCGTGGGGAAAGGGTATGAGTACCATGGCTTTACCCATGAGCGCCATTTCAGATAATGCCAAAGCGCCTGCCCGGGAAACAATTAAATCAGCCGCTGAATATAAGGTACCCATTTCATCAGAAAAGGGAATCAAATGTACATCTTTTGCATCAATTGATTGTTGTAATTCATCATAGTCATTTTTCCCGCATTGCCATAAAATCTGAATCCCGGAATCTGTATATTTTTTACATTGCTGCTGAAAATGGCGGTTCAACGGAGCAGATCCCTGGCTTCCACCCAATACTGCCAAAACCGGCTGAGAATCTCTACATTGAAAATGTTGTTTTGCCTGGTTTTTATCCATTAGCTGAATATCCTCACGAACCGGATTTCCTGTAAAAACGAGATTTTTTTTTTCAAATGATCTGCAGCTTCATGATACGCTATGCAGATTTCATTCACCCGAGAAGCCAAATGGCGGGTGGTAATCCCCGGATAAGAATTTTGCTCCTGAATGACCGTTTTAATACCCTTATGAATGGCAGCTAATAAAGGTACCCCGGAAGAATATCCGCCAGTTCCAATTACCACATGAGGCTTAAATTCGTGCAGCAGCATCCATGATTGATAATAAGACTGCAGAAATCTAAAGGGGAACAGGATATTTTTAAAAATTGAATCCATATTCATCTGCCGTTGAATCCCCCTGATGTTCAAAAGAAGTTCATCTTCACTTTCTTGGGAATAATGTGCAGATTCAACCCCATATTGTGATCCGATATATTTCACCTCCACACCTTTTTTCTGTAATGCATTCCGTATTGCTTGAGCCGGGAAAAAATGACCGCCTGTACCACCTCCGCATACCACCATTCTGAGATTAGTAGTCATACGAATATCCCCGATAATAGGTATTAGAACCCACTCTGCCTCTTCGGGCAATATTCAACAAAATTCCCATTGACATAAGAGTAAAAATTGTATGTGAACCGCCATAACTGATAAATGGCATGGGGAGGCCTGTGGTAGGAGCAAACCCAACAACGTAGGCGGCATTCACCAGAAAATAAATCATTACTGAAATAATAATTCCGAACGATAGAAACATGCTGAATAAATCCGGAGCTTCCTGAACAACTGCCAGACCCCTGGTAAAGAAAAACCAGAAGAGAAAAAATAATACCAGTATCCCGATAAATCCCAATTCTTCACCCACAATTGGCAGGATAAAATCAGTATGAACCTCCGGCAGGTAGCCATTTTTGATGATACTGTCTCCCAAGCCAGTACCCAATAATCCGCCGGTTCCCAGAGCATTTAGGGATTGAATTTTTTGGTCATCATTCCAATTCAAAATCCGGTCACGGGCGTGAGGTGTGTTTATAATTTTCAATATGAGTCCAAGTATCCCAAAGACAGAAACACCTGCAAGATAACGCCAATCTGTACCTGCAATAAAAAGCATCACCATTATAATTGCGCTGATAATCATTGCGGTACTGGTATCGGGCTGAAATAAAATTAGGATAAGCGATATCCCTAAGAAAGGTGTAAATCGGGTGAGGAGAAATTTCCAATCGTTTAACTTCTTTTTATTTTTTTCAACAAAATATGCTGTAAAAATGATCAGGCTCACCCGTGCTAAATCGGATGTTGTCATCCAGCTTCTACCACCCAGTACCAGCCAACGGGATGCCGGGTTATTTCCCTTAAAAAAATATCCCATTACCAAAACTACCCAAGAAATTATTAGCAGAGCATATGCTATTTTTTTCAGAATTTGATAGTTAACCTGACTCAGCATAAGCATCAAAACAGCGCCAATTGTCAGCCATTTAATCTGCTGCATGAAGAAGTGCAGATAATTATCAAATTTATTCATGGCATAAATACTGCTGGCGCTGTACATCATGACAATACCAAAACCGCAGAGCAGAAAAATAATTCCCATAATAATTTGGTCATTGGGATAATAGCGGACTTTCAATTACCAAGCTCCAGTTGTGTGAAAGTACGGGTAAAGGTATCCCCCCGTTCTTCATAATTTGAAAATTGATCGAAGCTGGCGCAGGCAGGCGATAAAAGTACCGTGTCCCCCGAATTGGATTGCTCATGAGCCAGATTTACAGCCTCATTGAAAAGTGCACAATATATCGGTTCAAATTCACCATTCAGCTGATTTTTTATTTCAGAGCCTGCCTCACCATAAGTAATGACAGCTTTTACCCTGCCATTCATCACTGGTATAAGCTGTCGGAAATCTGTGGTGCCTTTATCCTGCCCTCCCAAAATCAGAATGAGATTATTGTCAAAACTCTCAATTGCAGCCCGGGCTGCAGCGATATTGGTAGCCTTTGAATCGTTAAAATAGTCCACATTGTTTATGTTGCCTATCCATTCCAAACGATGGGGAATGGGTGTGAAATTTATGATCGTATTTTGAATTGCAGAGCGGGAAATGCCGAATGAATGCGCCATTGTTGCGGCAGCCAGGATATTCTGCAGATTATGAAATCCCTTCAATTTTGTATCTTCCAGTTTGAAAAGAATATCTGGATTGTCCTCCTGCCCGGAATATACCTTTGATGCATTCAGTTTAAAATGACATTTCTCTTTTTGTGTAAGTGAAAACAAAACAGATCGAGCAACAGTCATCAGGGCATTAGAAAGAGTAGGATCATCCGCATTATATACCAGCCAACCGGATTCTTTTATTTGATAGGCTAATTTTAATTTTTCAGCTGCATAGGCATGAATATCGGCATAGCGGTCCATGTGGTCTGCACTTATATTTAAAATACCTGCGATAGTAGGAGAGAAGGAATTGATATATTCCAACTGAAAGCTACTGAGTTCTAACACATGAACTGAACCGCTGATATCTGACGTGAGTTCCCACAGCACATTCTCTGAAAACGGAATTCCTACATTGCCACCCAATAATGAGTTTTTTCCATCGCTGACGCACATTTCATGCAGGAGGTTTACGGTGGTAGTTTTTCCATTGGACCCCGTAAGCGCCAGGATGGGTGATTCGGTAAACCAAGATGCAAATTCTATTTCACTTACTATGGGAATATTTTCCCCCCTGCATTTTCGAATGATTGGAATATTATCCGGAATGCCGGGGCTTAAAATTAAGAGGTCGGTATTCAGAATCTTTTTACTATGACCACCAGTTTCATGCTTGAATTCATGCAACTTCTCTGCTATTTCCCGTGAGTTATTTTTATCACTGATAAAAATTTCTGCCCCCACATACCGACCCAGATTTGCTGCTGCAATTCCACTTAATCCCGCACCAAGAATACTGACTCGTGTGTGAGCCCAATTATTTTGATGAATGTTATTAAGGTCTATCATTGAATTTTAAATGTTGTGAGTGAAATTAATGCCAGGAGAATGCCGATAATCCAGAAACGGACAACCACATGGTTTTCGTGCCATCCTAATAATTCGAAATGATGATGAAGAGGCGCCATTTTGAAAATCCGCTTTCCTTTGCCGGTTTTTCTTTTTGTGTAGCGGAAATAATAGACCTGTAGCATAACCGACAGGGATTCAGCAACAAATACTCCCCCAATCATAAAGAGAAGAATTTCTTTTTTAAGAAGTACTGCCAAGGTGCCCAGAGCAGCGCCTACCGCCAAAGAACCCGTATCGCCCAAGAATACCTTTGCAGGATTTGCATTAAACCATAAAAAGCCGATACAGGCGCCGATTAATGCCAAACAGAAAATGAATAATTCACCTGTTCCGGGGAGGTAAATAATATTGAGATAATCACTATAATCCAGTCGCCCTGTAGCATACGCAATGGCACCAAAAACAAGCGTAGCGATTGCAACCAATCCGGTGGCAAGTCCATCTAAACCATCGGTGAGATTCACAGCATTAGATGTACCGGTGATTACCAGAATTACCAGAGGAATGTAGAACCAACTCACATCAATTGTACCGTTTGCAACAAAGGGGATGGAAATGGATGTAACAAATTGAGATGAATCGGGGTAATTTATTAGGATTATGCCCACTATCAACCCCAAACTGATTTGCCCTGCCATTTTATAACGGGCAATTAATCCTCGGGGATATTTTTTCACCACCTTCAAATAATCATCTAAAAAGCCAATGGCACCCATCCACATCGTAGCCAAAAGAATCAACAGAATATGTTTATCATCTAATTTTGCCCAAAGGAAAGTGGGAAGGATAACTGCCAATAACACAATTATCCCTCCCATGGTTGGAGTACCCTCTTTTTTGAGGTGAGATTCGGGTCCATCTGATCGAATAGTCTCACCAATTTGGTGCGACTTGAGTGTGCGGATGATCTTGGGCCCGAAGAGGAAACTGATAATAAGGGCAGACAAGGCAGCGCCTACTGCACGAAATGAAATATAACCAAATACATTAAATCCAAAAAAAACATCTCGAAGGGGGTAGAGTAAATGATAAAACATCAGCTTTGTAGCCCAGTGATAATTTCTTCCATTTTCATATCCCGGGATCCTTTAAGGTAAATAATATCCCCATCTTTTAAAAAATCTTTTAGTTCAGTAATAAGGGCAGTTTTATTTTCATAAAATTGATGAAATTCTGAAGAGCCGTTCATGGCAAGAATGCTATGCCGGGTTAAATTACCATATGCAAAAACAGCATCTACTTTCTTTTCAGACAGATATTTTCCAAGAGCCTGGTGATGCTCTTTTTCCATATTCCCCAATTCCAGCATATCGCCGATGACAGCGATTTTTCGTTTACCTTTATACAGAGTTGCCAGATTATTGATACCGGAACGAGCAGATTCTAAATTTGAATTATAGCTATCATTAATCAGCATGACATTTTGAATATTTACAATTTCTCCACGACCCTTTGGAATCTGAAAGGAATTAATCTGAGCGGCAATAGTTTTTGAGTCCATACCCAAATGAGAGGCCATGGCAAATACAGCCAGAGCATTCATTCCCATTGCCTTAGAGGGAGTATGTAGATGAACAGGTGTATCATTCACATTTAGATATTTCAGGGTATTATCATTACCCCAACTTCCTTTATAATCTGCCGGTAAATCGAGGGAATATTCTACCCTTTGGCAGGGAATATTCATCTTTGAAATAAAATTATCATCCTTATTAATAAAGGCGGTACCGCTTTCGGGTAAGGATGAAAACAGGGCTGATTTAGTTTTTGCCACCGCTTCAATATCTCCAAAATATTCCAGATGGGCTTCATAGATATTGGTAATAAGCCCCATATTCGGTTGTGCAATATTGCATATATATTCAATTTCACCCGGCATACTGGCGCCCATTTCAATAATCGCAATTTCAGTATCAAGGCTGCATTCAAATAGGGATAATGGTACTCCGATGGTGCTGTTGAAATTACCCTTTGTGGCCATAACATTCATGGATCCTGATAATACATGGCTGAGTAAATCCTTGGTGGTGGTTTTCCCATTTGAACCGGTGATGCCAATCAATGGACAGGTTAGATTTTTCCGGTGAGCTATAGCAAGGTCATTTAAAAATTGTCGGGTAGATGGTACCTGAAAAACAGGTGTGGATGTCTCCGTTATTTTTTCAACCAATGCCATGGATGCCCCTCCCTGATGCGCCTGTTCAATAAACTCATGACCGTCTGTGTTTTCCCCCTTTAAAGCAAGGAAGATATCGCCCGGTTCCACTTTCCGGGAGTCAATGGTGATTCCTGTAAATTCAGAGATGCTCAAATCGGGGAGAATCTGCTGTATTGCTTTATTAAAAAAATCTTTATTTTGAATATTAATTCGCAAGTTTATACTGCCTGATTATATCAATATCGTTATGGGTTATTTTCTCAATTCCAATTTCCTGATAATTTTCTCTGCCTTTGCCAAGTACCAGCAAAATAGTATTTTTATCCATCCGGTCTAATGCGGTTTTAATTGCTTTCTCCCTGTCTGGAATCACCTCATAATTATTGTCCTTAAATCCCTGAGTTATATCAGCAATTATCTTGTCGAGTGATTCGGTTCTGGGATTATCCATCGTTATGTAACTGAATGAAGTATATTTTTCAGCGATTGATGCCATATCCTTTCGTTTTCCGGCATCCCTGTCCCCACCACAGCCAAACACGACCAATATATTTACTTCTTCACCAGCAAGGTTTGTGAGATTGGAAAATAGTTTTTCGTAAGCATCTGGCGTATGGGCGTAATCCACAAAAACCTTTCCCGGACATTCACAGGGAATATGTTCCAATCTGCCGGGAATGGGAGGCAGGCTCTTCAGCGCAGGCTCAATTTTCTCAGCCGGTATTTCCATGCTCAGACCTACGGCGACTGCTGCCATAATATTTGACAGGTTATATTCTCCGATGAGGGGAGTATCAACCGAAATTGTTGTTTTACCATATTGCAGCACCGCCTTAATTCCCTGAAAACTGAATTCAGATTGAACGGGGCTGAGGTTAGCATTGTTACTCATACCATAGGTAATGAGCTTAGCAGTTGTGGCTGAACAAATTCGATCTGAATAAGAGTCATCCATATTTACTACGGCTGTTTTTGATTTTGACAGTCCTTTAAACAATTGGAGTTTGGAATTAAAATAACTTTCCATGTCCCCATGGAAATCAAGGTGTTCGGATGTGAGGTTCGAAAACACTGCAATATCCACATCTACATCATCCACCCGGTGTAGATCCAATGCATGGGAGGATATTTCCATGATGACATTGTCCACCCCTGCCATTTTCAGTGTCTGGAGCATTTGCTGCAATTCCACGGATTCAGGCGTTGTAAAGCCAGTGCTCATCATACCGGTGGGTGTCCGGAATCCCAATGTTCCCAGTGTTCCGCAGCTTATTTCAGAATTTTGTAGAATATGATACAGGATGTGGGTGATGGATGTTTTGCCATTTGTTCCGGTAATACCCACCACATTCATAGCCGTTGATGGATTTCCATAAAATTGAGCAGATATATGCGACATTGCTGACCGGGGATCTTCCACTTGTAATATTGGCACAGCTTTAGTTTTCGGACTTCTTCCATTGGACAAAATTGCAACAGCACCATTTTCAATTGCCTGGGGTATAAATTCATGACCGTCAGTTTGCATTCCTGAAATTGCAACAAACAAAGTCCCGGGTTTTACTTTTCGGCTATCGTAGGTGATGGCGGAAATTTCCCGGTTATCCGGTGTACCTGTAAATTGAATATTTTTCATTAATTCCTGAAGCTGCATCACATGGACTCCAGTTTAATAATACAAGACGGAGCGCCGTCCACCAGTTGACCGGGAGAGACCGATTGCCATACCACTCTCCCGGATGTTCCAACCGGATTGATTATAAGACCTAAAATTTTTGCTTCCTGAATGGATTGCTTCAGGGTTTTGCCTAAAAAATTGGGCACCATATTTTCATTCTTGTGAAGCACATTTGCGGTTGCCAACATGATAGGATGAGCATCTGCATTTATTGATTGAGCAAATTGAGGCATGGATTTAGGAGTAACCGGAATAAATTCTTTATTGTTTATGATGAGTCTTTCAAATATTTCTTTAACGATAGGTACGGCAGTTTCGTTCCCCCAGTGATAGCCATATTTAGGCGAATCAACTGAGATGACACAGACATATTTTGGGTTCTCAATAGGGAATACCGCTGCAAAAGAGGAAATAAATGCTCTTTTTGAATAGGTACCATTAATGAATTTTTCTGCTGTGCCGGTTTTTCCACCGATGCGGAATCCCGGAATACGCGCCTTACTGGCAGTACCCCGATTTACAACATCCTCCATCATGCCGAGTAGTAATTCGGAAGTTTGTTTGGACATCACCTTCCGAACAGGTTTTGGCGAATAATCCCGGTCTTCATATCCGTTTCCGGAAATTTTCTGGATGATTCTCGCACTAGGCAGGTAGCCGCCATTTGCTGCCGCAGAATATGCAAGAGCCAACTGAAGAGTATTTACAGAAATTTCCTGCCCCATGGAAATGGAGGGTCCTGAAAGGCGGGTCCATTCATTAAATTCACGCAATACCCCCGCCGCCTCACTTGGCAGGGGAACTCCTGTGCGGATTCCAAATCCGA
>Ga0066382_10000698_pt1 | contig 11276 bp, 9 predicted proteins | sample Knorr_S23_td_NAD_FD_71218 | JGI IMG/M metagenome (GOLD analysis project Ga0066382, IMG submission 71218) | Marine microbial communities from Southern Atlantic Ocean transect - Knorr_S23_td_NADW_ad_2500m_LV_B | ecosystem: Environmental > Aquatic > Marine > Oceanic | place: Southern Atlantic ocean... | reverse complement strand
GTTGCCGTCGTCCCTCGCTGCGCTGTGGCTGCCAGGGGAGGATCTCTTGTCGAACGGATCGTCGTCGAGCCAGTGGGCCCGTGGGTCCCTCTCCGCGGTCATCCCTCATCCTCTTCCAGCAGTTCCTCGACCTCTGCGAGAAGCTCTTCCCAAGAAGGGATGTGCCTCGGCCTGTCCCCTGTGATCTTGGCCAGCATCTCCTCCCTCTGCTCCTCGGTGAGTTCGACGTCGTTCCACTCGTTCTCATTGGCGACGTCGCGAATCAGAGAACTCTTTCTCTTCTTCCTCTGCAACTCGAACCTAGCCACCACCTCCTCTATCGTGGTGGCAGGGGCCTCGCCTTGGTGGGCGTCAATCAGGGCTGAGTAGTGGGTCATCATCTCACCGTGCGTGGAGTCGTCGTTGAAGGCCGATGGATTGGCGAGCATGGTCACGAACTCCCTCGACAGCCGGTCCGCCTTGGATTGGGCCCGGCCCGAGATCTTCTCCCTGGTGCGGGCGTGCGAGGATATGCACGTGCGGCACCTGTCGGATCCAGCCACATCGGGCTCGTCGCAGCGCAGGCAGCACACTGCGAAACCCATCATGTTCATCGAGGACCGGGGTAGGCTCACGTGCTTCGCTCCGCCCCGTCCGTCATCAATCCTACTCACGGCCTGTGTATTCATGAGTCGTCTGTCCTTGGATAGACCGTGGACGCGCAGAAGGTGCACGAGAGGCGTTGGCTGATCCTCGGTGTGATGAGCCTGAGCCTCGTAATCACACTACTGAACAACGTCACCGTGAACGTGGCCCTGCCTGAGCTCTCGAAGGACCTAGGGGCGGACAACACAGAACTCCAGTGGATAATGGACGCCTATGTCGTGGTGTTCGGCGGGATGCTGCTGGTGATGGGCGCCGTCGGAGACCGTTTCGGGCGCAAGCCGGCTCTGATGATGGGTCTAGCAGTGGTGGGACTGGTTTCCGCACTAACCGCTCAGTACGCCACGACATCTGAACACGTAATCGGAGCTAGGGCTCTGATGGGGCTAGGAGCGGCTCTGGTGATGCCGGCGACCCTATCGATCATCGTAGTGGTGTTCCCTCCCGAGGAGAGAGGTAAGGCGGTCGGTATCTGGGTCGGCATGGCCGGAATAGGTGCGCCCATCGGCCTGCTGGTAGGAGGATGGGCGGTGGAGAACTTCGACTGGAGGATGGTCTTCTGGATTAATCCACCAATTATCGCTCTGGCTATGGTTCTGGGTATGCTACTAGTGCCTAACTCCCGCGACGAGAAGGAGACCCCTATGGATCCTGTCGGAGCCGCCCTCTCAGTTGGTGCGCTAGGCTCGATACTGTATGCCATCATAGAGGGGCCAAGCGCCGGGTGGACCAGTAATGAGGTCGTGGGCCTCGGAGCACTGGGTCTGATTCTCGCTGTTCTGTTCGTGTGGTGGGAGAGACGGGCGGAGTACCCGATGCTGCCCATCGAGTTCTTTCGGGACCGGGGTTTCGCTCTGGGCCTAATCGCCATCAGCCTGGCGTTCTTCGTGATGTTCTCCTTCATGTTCACCCAGATGCTCCACTTCCAGCTGGTTCGGGGCCATAGCGCGTTCGAGGCGGCCCTGCGCTTCCTACCACTGCCGCTGGGGCTGATGCCTGCCGCGGCGAACAGTGACCGACTCTGCGCGAAGTTTGGGAACAACAACGTGGTGGCTGTCGGGCTCACCCTGGTCGCCACTGCGATGCTAATCTTCACGACCGTCGAGATAGGTACGGATTACCTCGTTCTGGGTCTAATCTTCTTCCTGACCGGGATGGGGATGGGCCTCACGATGGCACCGTCAACGACCATGGTGATGGATTCCATACCACAAGACAAGGCCGGCGTGGGCAGTGCGACGAACGATGCGAGCAGGGAAGTCGGAGGGGCTTTTGGAATCGCCATTGTCGGCAGCGTGCTCAACGAGATCTACCAGAGCAAACTGGTGGTGCCCGTTGGTTTGGAGGAACATTCGGGGGTTGTCTCCGAGTCGTTTCCAGCAGCCATGCGGATAGGAGGAGAGTTACTTGCTCAGGGCAACGCGCTTGGGCTCGAGCTGATCGAGAATGCGAGGTGGGCGTTCGTCGAGGGGATGACGGATGCCGCTGTAGCGCCCGCAATCGTGGCTCTGGTCAATGCCTATCTCGTCAAGAGGTACATGCCCCGCAGTACTATGCACGACGAAGAAGGGTCAGTCCCACCAGTTGAGGCGGTCGGTAATCAGCTCCCCTGACTTGGCGCCGCGGAGGACGATGGTGGCTGGGGTGTCCGGCTTGGTCGGGGAGAACGCGTCGCATGGGACGATCTCGTGGTTTCCGTCCGGCCTGGTCCAGCGCAGCTTGGCCTTGGCCTGTCCCCCGTTCTCATAGTACTCCATCCTGAAGTCGTAGACCTCTCCGGCTTCGAAATCGACCGCCGCGGGGTGCTTGCCGACCTGGTCGTACCACTCGTCCACAAGCAACTGCCCATCCACCCACAGCCTGACGCCGTCGTCGTTGGAGGTCTCGAGGGTGTACGTGCCGGTCTCCTTCGGGATGATGAACCCCGACCAGCGTATGCTGAACTGGTCGCCGCCCACACCGGGGGGCCCACCGCTGCCCCAGTTGATGTCGATGTTTGGGTCGACGCCGACGGCCGACGGCTCGCCGGCCAGGTCCTTGTTGTCCCAGACCTCCGAGTTCAGCCCGCCGCACCGGTTGTTGATTACGACCACGCCGCCGGTCTGGGTGAGAGCCGGGGTGGGAGGCGGGTTCCTCGCGCCCTCAGTACCGTAGAAAATCAGGAAAAGGCCCCAGAAAGGCCCTTGGACGGCCATCGCGGTCAAGAAAAGAGCTGGGACAAAGAGGGCCCAGTAGGCAGGGTGGGCCTCCATCCCAATGCCGAACATGCCACCCCACCAAGTGTAGCAGGTGGAGCCCACGAATGCGAGCCAGAAGAAGTTCAAGCCGAAGTGGGTCAGGTGTATGCCACCAATCTGCTCGGCCGCCCTCGCCTCGTTCGGCATGCCCCAGAAAGCCCATGTGAAGAATAGGGTCGAGTAGCACCAAGGGTAGAGGGCGAAACCGGTGAGGAGGATTGCGAGCTCACCCCACCCCCACCCCGAGTAAGATGAGAGGGCTTCCCCCCACATCCAGGGTATCCCCCATACAGTGAGGGCGAAGAGCATCCAAAACACCCCGATGAACATCGTAATGCAAGCTGCGATGAACAAACCGGAGTTGAATTTACTACCCTTGGTGACCGTGACGTATTTGCCCGTTCCACCGGAGGGTTTGCTATCCTTGGAATACGTTGACACGGAATCTGGGGTGGGTTAGAGGATAAGGGATTATCCTACATCCTAGAAGTAGCGTATTCAACCGCATTATGGAAAATCGCCATGCCCTCACCCTCGCCGTGCTCGATGTCCTCTCGTGTCCAAGTTGCTCCCAGCCAAGTAGAGTGGTTGGCCTCCGGGTGGGGCATGAGCCCGAACACAAGGCCCGATGGATCACAAACACCGGCGATGTTGCGCCAGCTCTGGTTGGGCGAGGTCGGGTAGGGCAGGATCTCGTCCGAAGCCGAGGGGAACTGCGATTCCGGGTCGACGTACCGCACGGCCAACTGGCCTGAATCGGCCCACTTATCGAGAAGGATGGCGTCGTCGGTGACGAACTTGCCCTCCCCGTGTCGGACAGGCACGCGGATGCGTTCCATTCCCTTCGTCCAGATGCAGGGACTGTTCGAGTCGAACTCGAGGGTCACCCACCTGTCCTCGTAGTGACCGCTGTCGTTGAGTGCGAGGGAGGCTGTCTGGGTCAGGCTGACCTCGTCGTCGCCCGGGAGCAGCCCCATCTTGATGAGAACCTGGAATCCGTTGCAGATGCCGATCACTGGCTTACCGGCCCTGACGAACTCCAGCACCTGCTCGCGGAGCCCGAAGCGGAGGCGGTTGCCCAACAGGCGCCCGCTGCCGAGGTGGTCTCCGAACGAGAAGCCGCCCGGGACAGCCATGATCTGGTAATCCTCGAGGCTCACTTCACCACCGACCAGCCGGTTGACATGGATCCTGTCCGCCGAAGCCCCTGCCATCTCGAAGACCGCCATGGTCTCAAGCTCGCAGTTGATGCCGAAACCGGAGATGACTGCGACCCGTGGCTTACCGGCCATCAAGCACCACCCCCGAGAGCGCCTTGCCAAGACTCTCTGAGTTTGTTCATAGAGGCTTTCAATACCTCGGTTTCCCCAGAGCGGACAGTGATGTCGTCACCTTCTCCGACTGTGCCGATGAGAGTGCATGAGTTGCCCCCCATCGCTTTGGAGAACCCCTCTGAATCACCAGGGGAGACGCTGACTATGATGCGTCCCATGCTCTCTCCGAACAGCGCGCCCCACTCATCCAGATGACTGTGGTCGCTCTCGAGTCCTGCGATGTCCACGGACGCTCCTGAATCGGCTCCGAAGCAGCACTCCGCCAGAGCCACTGCGAGGCCGCCGTCGCTGCAGTCATGGGCGCTTACCACCAGACCCTCGGACATCGCTGACGTCAGAGCACGGTACATCGCGAGGTTGCGCTCGGGATTGATGCGCGGGATTTCGCCACCGATGCCGCCAGAGCACTCGTCGCGGAACATGAATGCGAGCTCGCTCGCCCCGAGCTCCTGATGCGTCTCTCCGAGGAGGTAGATATGGTCGCCGGCGCTCTTGAAATCGCTTGAGATCGCCTTGCGAACATCGGCGTGGTTGCCGATGAGACTGAACAGGATTGTCGGTGGGACGCTGATCTTCTCCCCGTACATCGTCACGTCGTTCTTCATCGAGTCCTTGCCGCTGATGCAAGGCAGCCGATAGGCTCTGCATACATCGTCTATGGCCTGATTCGCACGGACCAACTGCGCTAGCTTGTAGCGTCCGTCGGGAGTCTTGGCGGATTCGACGGAATCAGGCCAGCAGAAGTTGTCGAGCCCTGCTATCATGTCGAGGTCCACACCAACGCACACCGCGTTGCGCAACGCCTCGTCGACACATGCCGCCGCCATGGAGTAGGTGTCGATGTCCGAATACCTCGGAGCTATCCCATTCGATATCACCGTCCCTTGGGTCCCCCCGTGGATGGGGGCGATGACTGCGGCGTCGCTGGGGGCATCGTGGTTGATGCCGCAGAACGGTTTGATGACTGACTGGGCGATGACCTCGTGGTCGTAGGACCTAACCCACCACTCCTTGCTCGCGACGTTCGGTCTAGCCATCAGTCGGCCCAAGACGCCGCCCATCCCGGCTGCGTCAGTCTGAGGTGGGACCATGGTGTCGTGAACGGGTGGGGTCCACTCGGATTCGAGTTGCAGCTGCGGGCACCCATCGTGGAGGAACGAGATTGGCAGGTGAGCGACGGGGGTCTGTCCGAAACGCACTACGAATGCGCCTGAATCGGTGAATTCGCCGATGTTTGTGGCTTCGACCTCATGTAGTTCAGCAAGTGCTTCGAATGCCGCGCAGTCCGCTGGTCTAACACCTACGGTCATCCGCTCCTGAGACTCTGAAACGAGTATCTCCCAAGGTGAGAGGCCGGCTTGCTTGAGAGGGACGACTGAGAGGTCGATGTCGGCACCGTTGGTCAGCTCTGCCATCTCGCCGACGCTGCTCGACAGGCCCCCGGCGCCATTGTCTGTGATGATCTGAATTATCCCGTCGTCACGGGCTTCGAGGATCATGTCGATCATCTTCTTCTGGGTGATGGGGTCGCCAATCTGGACAGCAGAGCTCGGGCTCTCCTCGGTCAACTCCAGGCTCGAGAAGGTCGCTCCGTGAATGCCGTCACTGCCGACGCGCCCTCCGACCATGTAGACGACATCGCCAGGAGCGGGGGTCTTGTCGTGGCTCTCTCGCCCGTCAGCCAGCCTGCGCGGCATGATGCCGACAGTACCGCAGTAGACCAGCGGCTTGCCGATGTACCGCTCGTCGAAGACCATGGCTCCGTTGACTGTTGGGATTCCCGACTCGTTACCGCCAGAGCGGACTCCCGAGTGCACGCCCCTGAACACCCTCGAAGGGTGGAACAGGCCCCTTGGTAGCTTGCCGTTGTAGTCCGGAGGTCCGAAGCAGAACACGTCGGTGTTGGCTATGGGGCGAGCGCCGAGCCCCGTCCCGAGGATATCCCGATTGACGCCAACGATGCCTGTTATCGCTCCTCCGAAGGGGTCGAGGGCGGAGGGAGAGTTGTGGGTCTCCGCCTTCATGCAAAGGCTCCAGTCGTCATTCCAAGCGATGACCCCGGAGTTGTCGTGGAAGACGCTGAGAAGCCAGTCGACCTCCTTCTGGATGTCGAGTGTCGGGCTCATGATGTGGGTCTTGAACAGCGAGTCGATCTGCTTGGTCCGCCCGGTCTCGTTGTCCTTGTGATTGATGAGTGCAGCGAAAATCTTGTGCGAGCAGTGCTCCGACCAGGTCTGCGCCAAGCACTCCAGTTCTGCGTCCGTCGGTGCGTTGGGGGGAAGACCCAGTCCCTCCCTGACCGCTCTGACCTCTGGGCTCCTGTAGTGCGCTTGGATTGCGTGCATCTCGTTGAGGTTGAGCGCGAGCAGCCCGGTCTCGCTGATCTCTTGTAGTTCCTCGTCGTTGACTTCGAGGTCGATTGCCGCCGGCTCTGCGAAGACGGCTGGCGGGCGGGCGGGGAAGGGCAATGATGGCCAGCGCCCGCCCGCACAATCATCGGCATCGGCGTACGCACAACGCTCGATCATCGGGTTGTGTAAAGTATTCGCCAGCTGAGACAGTTCGATCCTCTCTGGCACGCCCCAGAACATGTAAGTCCGCGAGGTGGCGACCTGTGCGGCGTTTCTGAGTTTAGGGTACAGAGTTAACAGCCCATCTAGGCCTGCTTGCCCGGCGTTGTCTGTGACTCCGGGTTTGAAACCGACTTGGATGGCTGCCTCAGGAGTGGAGGGGAATATCCCGGTGATCCCCAACAACGCACCGTTGCACGAGGCCTGCTCAATCACCGGATCTGCGAACAGGTCATACACGGTGCGCTCGATCTGTTCGGGCGTCATCTCGGCCTGAACCTGGTATCCCAGCGAAACCCGAACATCGCCTACCTCGATGCCGTGGTCGGCGGCAAGCATGCTGCGCACGCTGTCGCCGCGCGCGTCGGGCAAGCCCTCTAGGGCTCGTGTCGTCACCTCGATGAAGTGAACGGGAGGGCTACCGCTCATCGTGCATCCTCCCTTGCCGACCGTCCATGAACAAAGCGGCGCAGGCCGCAGGCCTGATTCAAGCGGAGTGGAGGGAAAGGCTTGAGAGAGGGCTGGCGGCGAGCGTGTTCGATGCGAGTCGAAGAGGCATGGGGCGCGAGATGGCGCGGTTGTGCTCATCCACTGGCTCATCGCTTCATGGAGACGGCGGCTGAGAAGGGTACGCTGGTGGTCCTCGCGGCGGATTTGGGAACAGTCGATGAACTGGTCCGGCTGATACACCAGGTCGGGGCTCACGTCGCTGCCCTCAAGACGCATGTCGATATGGTGGAGGATTTCTCCCCCGAGAATTGGCAGAAAGTGGTCGAAGCCGCTCAGTCACACGATTTGATGCTCTTTGAGGATCGGAAATTCGCGGATATCGGCAAAGTCTCCCAGACGCAGATGGGTGGTGTCTACGACATCCGCTCTTGGGCCGAGCTCGTCACCGCTCACCGCGTCTCCGGGCCGGACATCATCGATGGCATCGCAGCCGGCTGGGACGAGGTCGAGAGGATTGGTGGCATATTCCTTCTCGCGCAGATGTCGAGTCGGGGGAACCTGCTCTCCGATGATTACACAGCCGAGACCATCGCAACCGGAACAGCCTCGCCACATGTGCTCGGCTACATCGGCAACGGCAGTTCGCCCGAAGAGATCGCGTCCCTTCGTGCGCAGGTGGGAGACGGCAAGATGATCTGGACTCCTGGGGTGAATCTCTCAGCCACCGAAGGTGCGCTGGGACAGCGCTACGGCCATCCCGCGGATGCCATCAAGGCCGGCGCTGATGCGATTATCGTTGGCTCTGGCATCCACGGCTCCGAGGCCCCTGCTGCTGCTGCTGCGGCTTATGCCGAGGCCTCGTGGAACGCCCTGCTGGAGCGTTGATCAGAACGAGGGGGGCTCGAACGGCAGTTCCTCTGGGAAGCCGTACATTGCTACGTATGCACCACCCACGGCAGTTCCTATGATGATCAGAAGCAGGATTCTGCCGAACCAGCCGAGTTTCTTCCTCGGTGGCTTCTCTTCCGCGAGTCCGGTTTCTTCACCTTCAGGCAAGGGAGCGAGTGGCATCTCCACCGCCTCAGGCACCGGCGCCATCATAGGAGGCATAGGAGGGAGTAACGGCATCTCTGATTCTTCCACCTCCGGATAGAGCTCGTCGAGGTCAGAGAGGCCGGGGGCATTTGGGATATCGCCCATCATAGAATCCCACTGTTCGTCGAAAACTGACTGTGTCAAAGGAGTCACGAGTACGCCGACAGCACCCGTGGAATAGGCGGCGTCCTCGGCTTTCTCCTTGCCGGTTCTGCTAGTAACGATGGTGATCCTGGCACTGTAATCAGTCTCTCTCATCTCAAGCGCGGCGATATGTCCGTCCATCGAAGGAAGATCCAAGGACATGATTACCATATCGGGGCGCAGTCTGACGAATTCATCGACGGCTTTGTCTCCGTCACCGCAAATCTCCGTGCGCCATCCCTGGTGTTTCATGATGCTGCGTATCCGGCCTTCTGTGGTGGGGTTCCCGACCACCACGAGGGCCAAGGGTGCCTCTTCGCTCGACATCTTCGGGCGCACGTATGCGCCGCGCTTCAAGAACGGCGCGGTTGCCTGTAGTGCAATCACTCAAGAATGGAGTTGACGAACCATTCCGGATCAAATGGAATCATGTCGTCGTAGCCTTGTCCGACGCCGGCGAGCACTATGGGACGGCCTGTGGCGTGGGCTATCGACAAGGCAGCACCGCCCTTGGCGTCGGTGTCGAGTTTGCATAGGACTGCTCCGTCGAAGCTGAGAATGCGCTGGAACTCGATTGCCTGAGCGACGGCGTCGTTTCCAGCCAGCGCATCTGCGACGAAGAGTACGAGATGGGGTTCTGAGACCCTGTGCACCTTGCGCAACTCCTCCATCAGGTTGACCTTGTTCTGCATCCGGCCTGCCGTGTCGATGATCACGATGTCCTCGCCGCGGGCCCTGGCGCTCTCCACCGCGTCTCTGGCGACAGCGGCGGAGTCCCCGCCCCTCTGGCTGCGGATACAGCGGACCCCGAGGCGCTCGGCGTGGGCGGCCAGTTGGTCGATGGCCCCCGCGCGGAAGGTATCAGAGGCGGCCAGAACCACCGAGTGGCCCTGTTGGGAGAGCCTGTGGGCTATCTTGGCACATGTGGTGGTCTTGCCAGTGCCGTTCACACCTACCAACATTATCGTGACGGGGGTCCCGACGTCGATGAACGACTGCACGGTCTTGTCGAAATCCCAGTAACCGGCTTCCAAGAGCCTCAGAAGTGCGTTTGTGAGCGCTTCCTCGATGACTACCTCGAGCTTCTTTCGAGTCGATATCCTGCTTCCAATGAGGGTTGCTTTCAGAGTACTGGAAACCTCCTCGACGGCGCTCTGCGCCATATCGGCAGACAGCAACTCTTCCTCTAGTTCCTCCATGATTCTGTTGAGTTTCTCGCTCCCTGAAATGACCCTCCCTCCAGTGGGAGAAGCAGAGTCACCGAAGTCGATCTCGATCTTCGCCGGGCCAGAGGCGACCAGTTTTCGCCCTGTGGTGCTCTCCATCCTGTCTTTGGGGGTTCGCTCTCTCCTCTCCGGAGCCTTGGCCGCTTTCTCCACGGAACTAGCTCTCTTCGCCTTCTTGCGCTCCTTGCGCTCCAGTGGCTTGGCGAAAGGGTCTACAGCGGGCTCTTCATCGAAATCATCCCACTGCTCGCCTGTTTCGGCCTGGGTTTCAACCGTTTGAGGGACGGGGGTGGGAGTGGGTTTCGAGTCCTCAAGAGACTCGATGAGCTCTCTCCTCTCTTCCAAAGCCTGCTCGGCCTCCACGGAGTCCTCCTCGACTGTGATTTCCTCGGCGCTCTTCTTGAAGTGCTTCTTGAAGCGGTCGAACAGGCCCATGCAATACCTCAGTCGTCGAGAGTCAGGTCGGTGCCGCGCTTGCGCTTCCTTCCTCGCGCGGCGGACCCAGTGCCCCCTGTTGCACGAACAGGCTCCTCATTTTCCGGTGCCTCAGACTGTATCTCCTCTATGCTCTCGTTGAACTTCTGGGCAAGGACCACCGTACTGTTCTCCAAATCATCGAACTCAGATTTCATCCTCTTGATGATTGCGACTAGTTCTTCGCTGCGCTTACCGAGAGTCTCCGCGGCCTCTTCACGCGTGCGTTCGGCCTGCACCCGGCTGCCGATGTCGATCACAGCACCAGCGTCAGCAGCGATGTCTGCGACTATCTGGACACCAGACCCGAGGGGGATCATGGCGCCTTCAACGCCGTCCTCAGGAATTGCCAACAAAGCCTCTATGGCTTGAATCTGCTCGATTCTGATGGCTTCGAGCTGGTGAATCTGCCGCTCGATAGCCTGCATCTGCTCGCGGTTGGCCTCAACGAGTTGTGCGATGTGCTGCAGCTCATCTCTGTCAACCGTCATCGGACTGTTCGAAATGCCCGACACCCATGAAGCCGTCGCAGGTTCACTCGCCGTCCCATATGCCTTCCTGAATCATGAATTCCATGACCTTGGCAGAGACGTTGGCACGGTTGCCGCCACGCACGCCAGTCGCAGAGACCTCGAATACCTCTGGAGGGATATCGTCGGTCTCTCGGACGTCATAGCCAACCTTGCGGCCGTACGATATGGCCTCGATATCGGGCATTATCCAAGCTTCGACGTCCTCGCCCTCATATCGATGCTCTATCATGCGCTTGCGCATATCCCCTGAGAAGGGGTCCGCCTCGGAGACGGGTGTATCCCTGATGCCGACCACGACTCTCTTGCCCTGGTCGAGTTCCCTCTGAATCAACCACTCGTGGCCAAGGTGGAGGGGTTGCCAGCGACCTGGGAGCAGAACGGCCCTAGACTTCTCAAAGTAGTGGGCCAACTGGTCTACGAGATCGTCGACGCTCTTGCCCTCTTCACCACTCGAGTCCAGTGAGATATGAGCGCACTTCGGCTCATCGAAGGGGTCGGAAATACCGGTGAAGTTGGAAATCTGCCCTGAGCGCGCTTTGGCGTACAGGCCCTTGGCGTCGCGCTCCTCACA
>Ga0066382_10000696_pt1 | contig 11290 bp, 10 predicted proteins | sample Knorr_S23_td_NAD_FD_71218 | JGI IMG/M metagenome (GOLD analysis project Ga0066382, IMG submission 71218) | Marine microbial communities from Southern Atlantic Ocean transect - Knorr_S23_td_NADW_ad_2500m_LV_B | ecosystem: Environmental > Aquatic > Marine > Oceanic | place: Southern Atlantic... | reverse complement strand
GGTGCGTGATTTTCTTAGCCACTCAAATATAACCATTTCACAACTTACTATTTCAATATTAGAATATTTATTAAGTCTACTAAGAGCAGATAAATAATCTTTTTCATATCTTGAAGAAATAGCATCTTGAACAATATAAATTCTTTTTTTTTTATCACTTTCTGCTAAATCAATCGCTGTTTGTAAAACACAAACATGTGATTCAATGCCGCATATAATTATATGTTGTTCTTCGAAAAAAAATCCTTCTCCAATAATAGAAAAATTTGTTTTCTCAATTATAGTTTTATATTTATGTGTTTTTATTTCGTCAATTGTTTTTCCTAAACCCGTAGGATATTGTTCCGAAATGGTAACAGGTATTTTAAAAATATTAGCAGCTTTTTGTAACTTTATAATGTTATTAAGAAATGTACGGGGTTTTGGCATGATAGATACCAATTTTTCTTGAACATCAATAATTAATAAAGATGATTTATCTTTTTCTATTAACATTTTAAAATAAAATATTATTTTCTAAACTTTTATGATTTATGCAAGAGTTATGAAATTAACTTGCTTGTTTCTGTTTTTTTTGTTCTTCAATTATTAATCTGCAATGAAAAGCGCAGTATTCACGACCTGGTTGTGCTGTCATAGTACAACTTGAATGTGAACATATTTTAGGCTGATATAATTCTTCAACATTAATATTATTTTCTTCATAAATTATTTCTTCATTCTCTTCTATTCTACTTGGATGTTTAGGTAGTTCTAATCTGTTAGCTTTTCCGATAACGGCATTTCTTGTAGTTCTTAGTTGAAGGGCAATTATACGAGCAGGTTCTCCTCTATTCCACAGTCTTTTTAATACATTAATTTGTTCCTTAGACCACATAATCTACCATATATAGAATACTGTGTATCCTAACATACTAAATGTATTTAATCAACTATTTATTATATACTATATATAGCAGTAATTATCTTAATGATTTTGCAACTTCAGTCATGGATTTAAGTGCTTTTTTAACCTCTGGCCAACCTCTTGTTTTCAATCCGCAATCAGGGTTTACCCATATTTTTTCTTTTTCAATGTATTTTTGAGCTTTTTCTAATAAAAATTTCATTTCATTAAAAGTTGGTACACGTGGTGAATGAATATCATAAACGCCAGGACCAATTGAATTTGGGTATTTATAATTTTTAAAAGAGTCTAAAAGCTCCATATTGGATCTAGATGTTTCAATTGATATAACGTCTGCATCTAATTTTTCTATTGAATCTAAAATATCGTCAAACTCACCATAACACATATGTGTATGAATTTGTGTTTCATCATTCACCGATGAGGATGAAATTTTAAATGAATCTACAGCCCATTTTAAGTACGATCCCCACTCAGATTTTCTTAATGGCAAACCTTCTCTTAAAGCAGGTTCGTCAATTTGTATAATTTTTAAACCATTTTTTTCCAAATCCAAAACTTCATCGCAAAGAGCTAAGGCAATTTGCTTACAGGTTATTTCTCTTGGCTGGTCATCTCTAACAAATGACCATTGTAAAATAGTAACAGGACCAGTTAACATTCCTTTAACAATTTTTTTTGTTAAAGATTGTGCATATTTAGACCAAAAAATTGTCATTGGTTTCGGTCTACTAATATCACCAAATATTATTGGTGGTTTTACACATCTAGATCCGTAACTTTGTACCCAACCAAATTTTGTAAAAATAAATCCATTAAGTTGTTCTCCAAAATACTCAACCATATCATTTCTTTCAAATTCGCCATGAACAATAACATCAATATCAATATTTTCTTGAAACTTTATTGCTTTCTTTGTTTCTTTTTTTAGAAAAGTTTCATAAGTTTTATGACTTATTTCTTTTTTTTTATATCTTAATCTAAATTTTCTAACTTCTTTAGTTTGTGGAAATGATCCTATTGTTGTTGTTGGAAATGAGGGTAAATTAAGTTCTTTTTGAACTATTTTTCTTAAAAAATAACTATTATTTCTTCTTAACATTTTTTTGGAAATAGATTTTATTCTTTTTTTAACAGTATTGTTATGTATAAGTTTTGAAGTTTGTCTTTTTTTAATCGAAATTTTGTTATTTAACAAATACTTACTATTTTTTAATAAATTTGAATTAAAATATCTTTGTAAAAAAACTATCTCTGTTAATTTTTGATCTGCAAAAGATAACCAGTCTTTAATTCTAGCATCAACGCTTTCTTCTTTATTTAAATCAATTGGACTATGTAAAAGTGAACATGAAGATGAAATAATTAATCGATCATTACTTACTTTTCTTTTTATTTTTTTAATTATTTCTATAGATCTTAATAAGTTGTTTTTCCATATATTTCTACCATTAACTAAGCCAGCTGAAAAATATTTATTTTTAGGAAAATTTTGAAGAATTTTATTTAAATCTTTATCTTCAGTATTCACTAAATCAAAATGAATCCCGTCTACATTAATCTTCTTTAAAAGATTATAATTTGGATAAGCTGATGAAAAATAAGATGTTAAAAGTATTTTTGGTGCATCTTTACTAAGATAATTATATGTTGAAATAAATTTTTCTTTAAGATTTTTTTTTAGATCTAATGACAATATGGGTTCGTCAATCTGTATCCATTCTGCACCAAAATCTTTAAGTGATTTAAAAATTTGCGTATATACTGGCAATAACTTACTTAATAAACTTAGTTTATTAAATTTCTTAGAAATAGACTTACCTAAGTATAAAAAAGATAATGGACCTAATATTACAGGTCTTGTTATAATAAAGAAATTTTTAGCTTCTAAAAATTCATCTATAATTTTGGAAAAAGTTAATTTAAATTTTTGTTTTGATTTAAATTCAGGAACTATGTAATGATAGTTTGTATCAAACCATTTAGTCATTTCCATAGCTTTAATATCTATTCTTCCATTTTGATAACCTCTTGCCATTGCAAAATAAAGATCTAGTTTGTTTTTTTTATTCTTTAATTTTTTAAATCTATCAGGTACGGCATCTACAGTTAAACACATATCTAGTACATGGTCATATAATGAAAAATCATTTGAAGGTACAAAATGTATGCCAGCTTTTCTTTGTTTTATCCAGTTATTCTTTTTTATATTTGATACATTTTGTAAAAGATCGCTCTCATTTATCTTTTTTTTCCAGAAAGATTCAAGAAGCCATTTTAATTCTCTATTTTCTCCAATTCTTGGGTACCCTAAATTTGAACTTAATATCATAAAAAAAATTTATAATAAGTATATAGATCCTAGTCCTAAAAAAGTAAAAAAACCAAATATATCAGTTATAGTTGTAAGTAAAACGGTTGATGCTATAGCTGGATCAATTCCTGTTTTATCCAAAATTAATGGTATTAAAATTCCCGATAAACACGCAATAATTAAATTTAATACCATTGCAGCTGCAATAACAAATCCAAGTAAAGGTAAATTAAACCAATATGATGCTACTGTTCCAATTATTGCAGCAAATATTAGTCCATTAATAGCGCCAACGGCAAACTCTTTTCCTATAACACGTAATGCATTAGCTCTAGTAATTTCTCTTAATGCTAATGACCTAACAGCAACTGTAAGAGTTTGGGTTCCAGCATTTCCACCCATAGATGCAACAATAGGCATTAATATAGCTAGTGCTACAACTTGTTTTAAAGATGATTCAAAAATTCCAATTACAAATGAAGCGGCAATAGCAGTTAATAAATTAATTAGTAACCAGCTAAACCTAGATTTTATTGTTTGAAGAACAGCACTATATGTATCACCAGATTGAACACCGCTTAATCTTAATAAATCCTCTTCTGTTTCTTCTTCAATAATATCAATAATATCATCATGATTTATTTGACCCACTATTTTACCGGATTTATCTACAACTGGCGCTGCAATTAAATTGTTTTGTCTAAACCCAAGAGCAATTTCTTCTTGATCAGTATCTATAGGAATAGTTTTAAATTGCGTGTTCATAATATCCTTAACTGTAGTGCCGCTACTTGATCTAACTATCGTATTTAAATTTAAAGTACCGATAGGTTTTCTTTTACTATCTAAAATATAAACTTCGAATATATCATCAGGAAGTAATTCTTTTTTTTGACGTAAAAACTTTAAAGTTTTACCTATTGTCCAAGATGCAGAAATAGAAACAACATTTGTAGACATGATACGGCCAGCTGTATCTTCTGGAAACTTTAATCCTTTTTTTACAAGTTCTCTTTGACTTTTTTTTGGCAGTAATTTTAAATATTGTCCTCTAACATCTTCATCTAATTCCTCTAAAACAACAATTAAATCATCTGTATCTAATTTTGAAACAACGTCTAAGAATGTATGTTCGCCAACAACTAAAATTATCTCTTTTCTTATATCTTTATCTAGTTCTAAAATTATTTCAGGTTCTATTGAGGAACCCAAAAAAAATATTAATTTTTTTCTACTACTTTCATCAAGTTGTTCGATAATATTAGCAAGTTCACCGGAACTTATATCGGATAACAAACCATGAGCTTTGTCAATTAATCCCAAATTTATTGAATCCATTAAGGCATGAATAAACTTGGGAGGAACTGGTGTAATTACTTTCTTAAATTTATTGTAATCAGTTCTTTTATTAAATATTTTTTTTAGAGATTTTAGCATTTTTAAAAAATTACAAAATTAATCATAAATATTGTTTTAAATGACTCTTTTTCAATAAAAAAATTGGTGCGGCCGAGAAGACTTGAACTTCCACAGGATTGCTCCCACAGCGCCCTCAACGCTGCGCGTCTACCAATTCCGCCACGGCCGCAATTTATTAAAAAAAAATTAACGAAATTTTTAAAATTATTTAGAAGATAAAGATAAATTTATATTGTTTCAAGAATTTTTATACCATTTATATTCTTTTCCAACAACGTTAACTCATCAATAAAATTTACAATAACATCTTCAACATTAGCTAGTGGCGGTCCTATTTTACATTTTTTTATCATTTCATCTATATTATTTTTATTACCTGTAATTTCTGCTTCAACTCTATTGCTTGTTCTATTTCTTACCCAACCATTTAATTTTCTTTTTTCTCCCTCATTCCGAAACCACCATCGGTATGACACGCCGTGAACTCTACCAGTTATAAAAATATGAGCAATTTTAATAGGATTTTTATTATTCATCAAATTCAATTAATATTTGATCAACTTCTACAGTATCATTAGCTTTAACATTTATTTTTTTTATTTTTACATCTTTAGTAGCTGTTATTAAGTTTTCCATTTTCATTGCTTCAAGTATTAATAAACTTTCACCTGACTTTATTTTTTGCCCGTTCTTAACATTTACAGAGACAATTTTTCCAGGCATAGGTGCTAATAAATATTTTGATAGATCTGCAACATCTTCTTCTAACATATATTTTTCAAGTTTTGCAGTGTCCTTATCATAAAAATTAAAATCAACTGAATAATCTAAATATGTTATAGAAAAATGGTTTTTAAATTTATCAAATTGAAATAAATATTCTTTTTTATTTATATGAACTTCAACTAAACCTTCATTTCCTTTCCATAAACTTTTTATTTTAAATGAGGTATTTTTATAGCTAATTTTAATTGAATCCTTTTTCCATTCTTTAATTTGAATAGAATATTTTTTTTTATTTAAAATTAAAATATAAGATTCATTTTTTTCATTAATAATATTGTGATTTCCTTTTTGTAATAATTTATATCCAATATATGAAGCAATAGGGATAAATATTTTTTTTAGTAATTCATTGGATGGTTTGGGATTACTATAACCATCTTTATATTCTTCATCTAGAAACCCTGTATGAATATCACCTTTAAAAAATTTTTCAGACCTAAAAATAGAAATTAAAAATTTAATATTATTGTTAAATCCTCTTAAATAATAAGAATTCAAAGATTTGATAATGGTATTAATACATTGTTTTCTATTTTTTCCCTTAACAATTAATTTAGCAAGCATGGGATCGTAGTTAATGCTAACATCTGAACCATCCATAATACCTGAGTCTAAGCGTACATTCTTTTCAACTTTAGGTTCTATATACTTTTTTACTCTTCCAACAGATGGTAAAAATTTTCTAATTGGGTCTTCTGCGTAAATTCTTGCTTCCATGGACCAACTATTTATTTTTACATCTTCTTGTTTAATTTTTAATTCTTTTCCATCAGCAATACTTATCATTTGTTCAACTAAATCAATTCCTGTAATTTCTTCAGTTACAGGATGTTCTACCTGCAGTCTTGTATTCATTTCTAAAAAATAAAAATTATTTTTTTGATCAACTATGAACTCAACTGTTCCTGCTGATTGATATGCTACTTCCTTAGCTAAAGCTTTTGCTTGTTCTCCCATTTCGTTTCTTAATTTCTTAGAAATAGCTGGGCTAGGTGCCTCTTCAATTATTTTTTGATGTCTTCTTTGTATAGAGCATTCTCTTTCACCTAAATGAATAATATTACCAAATTGATCTGCTAAAACTTGTATTTCAATATGTCTTGGTTTCTCAATATATTTTTCTATAAATACTCTATCATCTCCAAAACTTGATTTTGCCTCACTTGATGCTAATTGAAATGCATCTTTTATTTCGTTTTTATTTTTTACAATTCTCATTCCTTTTCCACCACCACCTGCAGATGCTTTAATCATTAATGGAAATCCAATATCTTTTGCAATGTTTATTGCGTGACTAGTATCTTTAATCACTTCGTTAAAACCAGGAATAGTATTTACTTTAGCTTTAATAGCTAGGTTCTTGGATTGAATTTTATCACCCATAATTTTAATAGCTTTAATATTAGGACCAATAAATTTTATTTTTGTTTTTGATAGTTTTTGAACAAATTCTGAATTTTCAGATAAAAAACCATATCCTGGGTGTATGGCATCAGAATTAGTTTTTTTTGCCGCGTCTATTATTTTTTCAATTGATAAATAACTTTCAGAGGCAGCAGCTGGGCCAATGGGTATTGATTCATCTGCTTCTAATACATGTCTGGAAAATTCATCAGCTTCAGAGTAAACCGCAACTGTTCTAATTCCCATCTTTTTAGCAGTTCTAATTACCCTACATGCAATTTCCCCCCTATTTGCAATGAGTATTTTTTTAATCATTATATTTTAAAGCGGAATATTATTATGTTTTTTAGGTGGATTTTTCAAAAATTTATTTTTTAACATTTCTAGTGCTTTACAAACTCGAGCTCTTGTTCCAGCAGGACGAATAATATCATCTATAAAACCTCTGGATCCAGCAATAAAGGGGTTTGCGAATTTTTCCCTATATTCTTCAGTTCTTTCTTCAATTTTTTTCTTATTTTTTAAATCACCGCGAAAAATTATTTCAACTGCTCCTTTTGGTCCCATAACCGCAATTTCAGCAGTAGGCCACGCATAGTTTACATCTCCTCTTAAATGCTTGGAACTCATAACGTCGTATGCTCCTCCATAGGCTTTTCTTGTAATTATAGTTATTTTAGGAACCGTGGCTTCTGTATATGCAAATAGTAATTTAGAACCATGTTTTATAATTCCACCATACTCTTGTTTTGTACCTGGTAAAAAACCCGGTACATCTACAAAAGTAATTATTGGAATATTGAAACAATCACAAAATCTAACAAACCTTGCTGCCTTTCTTGAAGAGTCAATATCTAAACAACCAGCTAGCACCAATGGTTGATTAGCAACTATACCTATTGATTGACCTTCCATGCGTGCAAAACCAGTGATTATGTTTTTTGCATAATTTTCTTGGATCTCAAAAAAATCTTCGTCATCAATAATTTTATTTATTACTTCTTTCATATCGTAAGGTTTGTTTGGATTATTAGGTACTATTGTATTTAAAGAATTTTCACTTCGATTGTATTTATCATTCGTTTTAATTACAGGAGGTTTTTCTCTAAAAGATAAAGGAAAAAAATCAAATAATCTTCTAATCTCTTTCAATGCAACGATGTCATTCTTAAAAGAACCATCGGCAACGCTTGATTTTGTTGTATGTGTAGAAGCGCCACCTAGTTCTTCATGTGTTACATTTTCATGAGTAACAGTTTTAACAACATCTGGCCCTGTAACAAACATGTAAGAAGTTTTATTTACCATAAAAATAAAATCAGTCATAGCAGGGGAATATACAGCTCCTCCTGCACAAGGGCCCATAATTACAGATATTTGTGGAATTACTCCTGATGCTAAAACATTTTGTTCAAAAACTTTTGCATATGCTGCAAGTGAATCAACTCCTTCTTGTATTCTTGCACCGCCAGAATCATTTAAGCCAATTACAGGGGCGCCAACCTGCATTGCTTTTTCCATAACTTTTACAATTTTATTAGCATGTGCTTCAGATAAAGAACCACCAAAGACTGTAAAGTCTTGACTAAAAACAAAAACCTGTCTCCCGTTAATTTTACCATGACCAGTAACAACTCCGTCACCTGGTACTTTATTTTTCGCCATTCCAAAATCAGTAGATCTATGTTCTACAAACATATCCCACTCTTCAAATGAACCTTTATCTAATAATAAATTTATTCTTTCTCTAGCTGTTAATTTACCTTTTGCATGTTGAGCATCTATACGTTTTTTGCCGCCACCATCCTGAGCTTTTTTTCTTTTTTCTTCTAATAATTTGATTATGTCTTTCATAAGAAAATAAAGAGTTTACTTAAGTATGTTTTGAAATAATTCTACTAATTTTTTAATTTTTTTACACCTTTTAATACATCTCAAATAAGCTTTGAGGGGCTCCTAGAAATTTACTTTTAATCCATTTATCTAATCATTGCTCTAACTCAGATAAATCAATTTTGAATTTCAATTTATTGTTTTTTTGGATTTGGTAATTTAGACTCTTTAAACAAAACATGTTTTTTTGCTATTGGATCAAATTTTTTAACTTCTAATTTTGTTTTCTTCTCGCCTTTTGTTCCTCTTTTAATAATATAAAAATAGCCAGTACCCTCTGCGCTTAGTAATCTTTTAACTTCAAATGTTTTTGCCATTTATTTATCCTTTTTTTTTATTTAATTTTTTAGAAATTTCTTGGTTTTTCAATTTTTTTATCTAATTTTTTAGAAATTTCTTTGTTATCTTTTAATTCATTTTCTGAAACTTTTTGATCAACAACTTGATCTTGTTTTTTTTCTTCGCTATCAGCAACATTTTCGTCAGGTTTAGTTTCACCCTCTTGTTTCTTTTTTTGTACTGGGCCTGAATCTAATCCTTTTACTTTTTCATCTCTATCTACCAATTCAATAACTGCTAGTGGTGCCATATCACCATACCTAAAACCATTTTTAAGTATTCTAACATATCCCCCTTTTCTAGTTTCGTATCTTTTTACAATATTTGTAAAAAGTTTTTCAGTAATTTTTTTATTTTTAAGAATTGAAAGAGCTTTTCTTCTTGATGCCAAGTCCCCTTTTTTTGCAAGAGTAATTATTTTCTCTACAAATGGTCTTAAATTTTTTGCTTTAGCTAATGTTGTATTTATTTGTTCATGTTTAATTAATGATAATGCCATATTATTAAGCAACGCTTTTCTATGCGAAGTAGTTCTATTAAGTTTATATTTTAAAACTCGGTGTCTCATTATTTTACAAATTATCGTCTAAATTTTTAGATAATTCCTCTATATTCTCTGGTGGCCACTCTGAAATATCCATACCAAGATTTAAACCCATTTGCATTAGCACTTCTCTTATTTCGTTTAATGATTTTCTTCCGAAATTTGGTGTTCTTAGCATATCGTTTTCAGATTTTTGTACTAAGTCTCCGATGTATACAATATTATCATTTCGTAAACAATTAGCAGATCTAACAGATAATTCTAATTCATCAACTTTACGGAGTAAATTTCTATTAAATTTAATTTCTGCATCTTCTTCTTTAGTTTTATCTTCGATTTCTGGCTCTTCGAAATTAATAAAATATTGTAAATGTTCTTGTAAAATTCTCGCTGCCAGGGCAACCGCGTCATCAGGTTCCATTGCGCCATTGGTCTCAACATTCATAGTAAGTTTATCATAATCCGTTACTTGGCCAACTCTAGAATTTTCAATTTTATAAGATACTTTTCTTACTGGAGAAAATATGGAATCAACAAGAATAAGGCCAATTTGTTTATCTTCTTTTTTTTGTTGTTCTGCCGGAACATAACCCTTTCCGTTTTCAACAGTAAATTCGAGGTTTATTTTTGCTGATTTATCGAGATGACATAATATTAAATCCGTATTAATAATTTCAATTTCACTTCCAGCCTCAATTTGTGAAGCTTTGATCGCACCAGGGCCAGATGCTTTTAATACCATTTTTTTTGGTTGATCACTATTTAATTTTATCGCTAATGATTTAATATTTAAAATAAATTCTGTAACATCTTCTGTCATTCCTGGTATAGAAGAGAATTCATGTAAAATACCATCTATTTGTATTGATGTTACAGCGGCTCCTTGAAGAGAAGATAACAAGATTCTTCTTAAAGCATTTCCAATAGTTAAACCAAAACCTCTTTCTAAAGGTTCTATAGAAACTGTACCAAAAGTTTTTTGTTCTTCTTTTTTATTTACATCAATTTTTGTTGGTTTTATTAACTCTGTCCAATTTTTATGTGCAAAAGGTTCGGGTTTTTTTAGATCGTTATTATTTTCTTCTTTATTTTCTTCTTTTTTAATCATATTTATCCTTTCATTTATATTAAAATTAAACTCTTCTTCTTTTTGGCGGTCGACAACCATTATGAGGTAAAGGTGTAACATCTTTTATAGAAGTTATTACAAAACCAACTGCTTGGAGTGCTCTTAATGCAGATTCTCTTCCACCCCCTGGTCCCTTAATATATATCTCTAAAGATTTTACGCCATGGTATTTAGCTTTTTCACCAGCATCTGAAGCAGCAACTTGAGCAGCGTAAGGAGTTGATTTTCTAGAACCTTTAAAACCTTTTACGCCAGATGAAGACCAAGATAGCGTATTGCCTTTGTTATCAGTAATATTGATCACTGTATTATTAAAAGTAGCATTTACATGTGCAATCGCATTAGGAACATTTTTTCTAACTTTTTTTTTAAGAAATCTTTTTTTTGACTTTAATTTTGATTTCTCATCTTGCTGATCATCCGTTTTCACCTTCTCTTTTCCAGTATTTAATTTCTCTTTTTTTTCTTCAATCATATTAATTATTTAATTGCACTTACTTTCTTTCTATTAGCAATCGCTACGCCTTTTCCTTTACGAGTTCTAGCATTAGTATG
>Ga0066382_10000694_pt1 | contig 11304 bp, 10 predicted proteins | sample Knorr_S23_td_NAD_FD_71218 | JGI IMG/M metagenome (GOLD analysis project Ga0066382, IMG submission 71218) | Marine microbial communities from Southern Atlantic Ocean transect - Knorr_S23_td_NADW_ad_2500m_LV_B | ecosystem: Environmental > Aquatic > Marine > Oceanic | place: Southern Atlantic... | reverse complement strand
GATGCTGTCCGCGTTTGCGTACAACATGGTGCTATCGCTGATTGAACGCCGGTGTTACCGTGAGGGCTTGCCCTGCAAGGCCGTTAACCCGGCCATGACCTCCATTATCGGAATGTTTAAATACCATTCCACACAAAATACGACCCATCAGGCCGCAGCGCAAGTCATTGCGCGCCGGACGCTGGGTCTAAAACATGATCGCATTCGCTTTTCCGTGCCACATAATGTCGGCACACAGCTTTGTAGTGCCCGCTCAAAGACCGTGAGTATTGACGGCGGCCCGCTGCAACGTTGGGGAAAGGTGAAAGCGATCGTGAAGAAGCATACTGCCTTGTTCAAACAGCCCGAGAAAACCGGTCCACCGGTTACTCTCACGGTGAACGAACATCAGTTGCAGTGTGTTTCACTGGCGTAGCTGCTCACGCCAGGCGCGAAAGCGTTGGTTCGAAACTGGTGATCAGGTTTGAACGCATTAATTTGAGCGGTGTCTGTGTTCGTGTAAACACTGATGAAGTCGAAACAACAATCCGTTCCTTCAACGTGCCAGGAGCTACCTTTCATGGTGATACTGGTTTGATCCTGCAATTGCAGCGATGTTGTAGTGATGCCGGCTTCATCGGTTAAAAACACCAGTCCAAATTCTCAATTGCTCATGCGAAGTTCAATCCGCGCTTTGGACGCTGAAGTGATTCGGTTTTCCGGCACGTCAGGCATCGCGAGAAGATATTTGTTAAACGCCTCTCCTTCCCAGCTTAACAGGTGGGGGGCGGGCGCAATCTTGTTCGCAAAAATAAGTCCATTAATCATGGCGGTAAGCAGCGCGGCGTGGTGACTATCGAAATCAACACCGATGAGGGTATCGCCCCAGTATACAGAAAGGCATGACACGCTGTGTTATAATTCTCATCATACAGGAAGCGAGAATGCTGTCAAGATATAACATTAATGTTGTAGCGAAATGTAAAATGCACTAGAATAATCATTAAACAATGAGGATGTTAACCTTGAGACAGGAAAGAAGCGTGACCTTGCTGCGTGGCGGCAAAAAAAATCACATGAAAACGCTGTGGCAATTTATTTCCGGACTACCAGCAAGGTGGCTTGCCCGTTCGAAAGAACGCAAGGAAAAAGCCCGGCGACTAAAGGAAAGCTGGAACAGTCATTTGACTGCTGATTGCGAGTCGGTGAAGCGGAGCGTTGAAATCATTCAGCTGTGGGAAGCGGGTATTTATGATGATACTTACGAGTCCATCGGGCATTATGTCTTTACGCTTAAAGATGGTACCTGCACAGGCCGCATAGGAATAGTTGGACTGGTAGATCTCCGTGATGAACTGAAACGCCTTGGATTTTACAAACCAGCGTACAAGGACAACATTCTTCCTTTTCCTCAAAAAGACGCGTCGTGATTACAATTTAGGCCGGTAGACGCGTCCGCCACCCTCAACTTCTTCAAATGAGTCCTCAGGTATCGTGGCGATAATGTCCCGTGGCTCCATGAGAATAAATTTTCTTGGTTGAACGTCCTGAGAAAGCAGAGATAAGAGCCGTTGGTAGCTTTTTCGCCAGGCGACATCTTCTCCGGTGCCGGCGTTTGTGTTTTCCAAGGCGATGATCCTGGCGGTTCGGGATATTATAGCGAAATAAAGCGCCTGGCAAACAGGGTCAAAAAAGGCAAGACCTTTTTCTCTCAGGGAACCCGGAGTCCATCGTGCGCCATCTTTCAGATTGTCATGTTTCCATGCGGCCATTTCCTGCTCAACCTGTCGAGCTTCGCGGGCATCTTCAGGCGCACAATCCTCGTTGTCGCGGGCAAACTGTGCACGGTCTTCACATGCTTCATCAATGGCAGCGTGGATCAGGTTGGTGGTGTTGTTCCGTTTAGGCATGACGTTTCCTCATAATCTTGCTTACAGCATACGCGAGGAATGGCGCGCTTACAACAAAAAAGTTTTAATTTTGTTTTTTTACACGCATAAAAAAAGCGCCATGAAGACGCTTTTTTCTGTGTACTTATCAGAATCGGTAGCGCAAGGTAACCCCCGCCAGATCCGCATCGCCGCTGAGTCGCGTAAAGCTGGCATCCAGTGAGAAGTGAGCATCAATGTTCATGCCGGCACCAACGCCAAGACCTGCTTCCCACTCCGCATCGTTACTGTAGTTGTCGCCAGACGGTGAGGTGATTTCAAATGAGGTGCGGGTGTAACTCGGACGCACATACACGTAAAAGTCTTCAGTTGGGTGCAGCGCAAGGCGAGCGCTGAATGATAATGTGTTTTCAAGTTCGTATTCGGCTCCCGGACCGCCATACACGACATCATTAAAGGCCAGGGTGTCGTCAAGCTCTGCCGGTGAAACATCTTTACCGTAATAGAACTCCGGGGTAAAAGAGAACTTGCCGCTGTCGTTACGGATGCCGTATGCGAAGCCAACCAGTACCAGATTGTTTTCCAGAGACTGCCCTTGCAGTTCAGATTTAACCTGTCCGGCACCAAGAGATACTTCCCAGTTTTGATCGGCAAACGGTTGATACGTGGTGGGTTGTTTGGCCATTGCTGTGCCTGATAGCAGGGCGGTGGTGGCAGCAAGAGCGATAAGTGTGCGTTTCATAAGGATTCCTTGTCTTTGTTCGCTAACTAATCATGTCAGTTTGCGTAAGATAACACAGAATCATTTAAAAAAAACCAGAAACAATAAAATTTACTTGTGATCCCGGCGTTAAATCCGGGATCACTGCGTTTTTATTTGAAGTTGCGGATTAATACTCTGATGGATTCGACCTGCCCGCGGGTGCGGTAGTTTACGGCGAGGGCCGCGGCCTGTACAACTTCACGCCAGTATTTGTCGGGCATGTCGTAGTTGTTTTCATCACCCGAAAGCTGAGGGTTCACTTCCACCATGACGTCGCTCCACGAAGTGGCGTCTTCGCCTTTCAGGTGATGCATCATGGCACGGTTTTCAGGGTTATTAAGCCAGTTGAGAAAAGGCGTTTCCTGGTACCATGCTCCGCGATCCATAACCGCAATGGGAACGGTACCTGTTTTTACTTTTTCCAGCTTAGGTGTATAGCCGTCCGGCACGTCGTGCATGACGGAGAACCATAACGCAATGGTTGCCGCAAGCGTTGAGTCGTCTGCGGAAATGTTGTCGTGGGGGATCTGTATCATGCAGGTGTTTTCTTCACCGGTACCGATAAATTCACCGTCCAGTTCGCGAAGTCGCGCAATCTGCTCGGCGTGACCAGACGCCTTAAAGCACAGCCCGCTGTCGTTAGGTGACGAGAATATTGCCAGGGTTGCACTGTCATCCTTGTTTCGGTCCTTTACAGAAAACCCATTATCCAGTGATTGTTCAGCAGGAGACAGGGCGGCCAATGTTTTTTCATCCAGTTGTGCGATGTTGAGCGTAGTGCGAAACGCCAGTTGTGACGCTAAATTGTAGAGGTAAAAAGAACTGGTTGCATGCATGTTACATGTCCTCGCTATAAAGTTTGCTGTTGTTCAGTGGCTCCAGAGAGATGATCTGTGAAGGCTCTTCATTTTTGGGATCCAGATAGGCGCGCCAAACAAGATCGCCGTTGAAGGCTTCGAGCCACAATACGCCTTCCGGAGAGTCCATATTGTCGGCGCGATTAAAGCCAGGTACGATAACCTGTATGCCGGCGGCATTGTCCTGCCTTACACCAACCTGATAGTTTTTTCCGGTCTGTTGATCTTGCAGGTTAAATAATGCCACATCTTCTTTTGCCGGCACGCCGGTCCATGCGGCAAACGCTTCAATGATGCGGGCTGTGTTATCGTCCATTTTTCGCGCTGAAAATCTGACGCGAATGTATTTTCCCCGATAAGAGCCATCTGTGGATGCATAATCTTCTGTCAGTATTGCCGTCATAGGTAACGCTGGCTTGAGAAAGGGGATGAGTGTGTCTTGTATGGATGCCTCGTCATCGAACTTGCCCATGTCACGGACTAACCATTGGCTGAGGGAGAAGGAAATATTGACTTCATCTACCATGCAGTTGTCCTGACGCTTCGAGATCCATACTTGCATTCTTTCAAAAGGCGATGAAGTATCCGCGACAAACTCACTGCTGCGCGCCGACATTCGCGTTTCTGGTATGTCGAACGATGTGTTGATAAATGCGCGGATTTCGCTGAACAGCTGCGTCGCTTTGGTGTTCCGCTTAATCAATGCGTCTTGTGGCGCAGAAAGTTCACGTATTACACTATCCACCGTTTTGTCACGCAGGATGTCGTCCCATGAGGCGTCGCCTTTGTAAGCGTCGATACGCGCCTGGGTGCTGACGGAATTGATGCCACCAGTGGGGTTGAGGTAAAGCATGGCTGTGAGGATCGTGTCCAGATTGTGCTTTCGCACCGTCAGATTCATTTTTTCAGGACCGCATGTTCGCACTGTACCAATCAGGGAGTCGTTGTTGTTTCCATTGTAGACTTTTGAGCTTAGCATTACGTTAGCGGTGCCGATGATATTGCCACAAAAGGCGGGCAGCGTTGACTCGTTAAGCGCATCGCGGACAATGTGAATGGTAGAGGGAGACGTCCCATAATCGATAATGGCCGCGACGGTCTTGTCTGTTTTACCGACAATTTTGCCCTGGCTGTCAGCGCAGAGGCTGGTGCCGAATCCGATTTCTGACATATTGGTAAAAAGTGAATACATTAAAAAGCCCTGTGTTGTTGATGTGGTAATTGTCTCACGTGTGAACAAATATTACAACAAAAAAGTTCAAACCCCGCCGAAGCGAGGTTTTATTATTAGCGAAGCGGATTGGCAGGCATTTCACCTTCGTTTCTCATTGCATGAAAACAGGCTTTGGCAAGCTTTTCCATCTGCTTAGGTACCGCAGCCCGGGCGAAGCCTTCTTGCTGTATCAGTGTGCCAGTGGTACGGTTGAACTGAAAGGTAAAGCCGTGTTTCATCGAACCATTCACCTTTAAGCCAAAAATAACATACTGTCCTGATGCGCAGCCACTGGCGTAGTGATGTCCGCCCACACAGTGGCGTTGAGAGCGTCCGATTGCGGCAAGCTCGAAAGAGTTTTCAGGCAGTGAGACTGAAACCTTATCTTTGATCGGCAGGTTTTCAAGCTTGTGATTAATCTCATCCACCAGGTGGCTGAATGTGCGCTGATAAAAGTGCATCATAGGTGGTGCGCCACCATCCCGTCGCTCTTTATTTTTCAGGTAATCGTGAAACATGTCTCCGTAAGTGTCATATTTCTTTAGCCAGCGCTGAACAAGTTTGATCTGACGCTCCATTTCTTCTTCGTAAGGGCTTGCGAGCACTGAATTGAGGAATGTCAGCGTGTCGCGGCAGCCGTCGGTGTTTTGCAGCTCAGCAACGCGTAGCAATCCGTCAAATCCAATGACGTCTTTACAGATCCTGAGCGCGGGCCCGGCAATGTTAAACGCTTCTCCGTCTACTGATAATGCATTAAGTTTGCTGAGAAACAACAGGTAGTTATGGCGATCGAGCTTCCCGTTTTGGTCAGTGAAAATATACTGAAGTGCTGAGAATGTGCTGGTACAGATTGCCTTAGAACGCTCAAATAAGGCGATTTCTTCTTTGTGTGAGCTGCCAATGAGAGTGTTCAGGGTGTGCTTGATTTTTCGCGTCGCATACAACGCTTCAGGGTCGTACCCTTGCGCCAATAGCGTGTATAGTCCGTCTTCTTTCAGAAAGACCGGGTTTACCGAGTAGGGGGCGGCCGATTCCTGCGCTTTAAGGCGTTCCGTTAGCGCTGTCGTCATGTCACTCATTCTTACTTCTTCACTGACTGGCACACCGTCGTCACCCAGAGGGGTGTCTTCCATGTTTAGCCAGGACAGGGCGACGGAGATGGGCAGGCTGGGGTTTTTCATTAACGCACAGTAGCTTGATTTGTATTCGGAGCCGATCGAATCTTTACTGAAAAGCAAGTACTCCATGCTATCCTGTGACAAGTTTGGATTCATTGCAATTACGCAAAGGATTTCTGCTTTATTTTGCTTAGAAAGTTCACCGTTGCTGCTGTAGCTGTGGCGGGAACCGTAATGGTAGCTGCCTGAAGAGGACGAATCTTTAATTTTATTCAGGGTGTCTTCTTGCATCAGTGCAAAGAGGATAGCATCTGGAGTTGCAGGGTTTTTGGCCAGCGCCTTCATGACTGTAAATTTGTCGATGCAGTCATTAAATAGCAGACCTGCCAGTTCAGGGCAGAGGTTGCGGTGTGATGCGAAGCTTTTACCTGAGAGTAAGTAGCGGCCGGACACTTCGGCATGGTAATGCTCAAGCAATGCGTCGGCAGGGGTGTTAGGGTTATCCTCAAGCCCATCTGAGCCGCCTGAACTATAGCCGGCGAGGTGGCGCAACGCACGGGGTGAGACTTCGTCTCGCTGTATGACGGCGCAGAATAATTTGTCTAAGTCACCAGCCCCGCGTGCGGCGTTTTCGAGAAAAGGGGTGAACTGTTCAATATACGTGTCATCTTTGAGTAACGGGCTGAAGGCAGAACCTTTGTTATCCTCCAGTACGGCATCAATCAGTGCTTCTGGTGGCAGGGTGAGCAGCATGGATTTAAGTGTCTGTAAATTGTGCATGTGAAAGCCTCTTTGTTGATGTAATTATTATCTCAAATAACAGTGAAAAACACAACAAAAAAGTTAATCCCGTAATAGCAAAGATGGTGTTAAAATAAAGTCAGTATTATCACAGGAGTGTAAGCAAAAATGAGCAATAAAACTCTGCATGTTGTTATCAATGGGGATGTGTACGTACCTTTGGAGAATAAGCGGGAAGACATCCCGGAAGCGCCCGAATCAGCTCCGCGTCCGCCACCCGTTTTTACCGCGGAGGACATGATGGAGATGTTACCTGTGGTGGCCAGTGATCTATCACACAACGTTGAGCCGGCCAGGCAGGAAGTTAATCAAGCCAACCTTGCTGAAGGTCTGTATCTGCATGTCATTCGCTCGTTGCATGAGGACGATGTTTTCGGTTATCGAGAGAAGCAGAAAGGAAGAACGTGCCTGATGGTGAAAGGTTTTACCCGTGATGTTTGGGATTACCTCAGTGATGCTTATGCGCTTATTCATCAATCGGATCTTGTGGCATTGCTGAATAAGTTAGAAGCTGAATAGATTTTTCGTTGCAATATAATAAAAGCCCGCTATCTGCGGGCTTTTTGTTGAGCTTACTTTTTTGTTATTCGTAAGCACTCGCGGCAAGGGCGCTAAGGGCGAGCTGATCGGCAAGGAATGACGGCTTTGTCTTCAGCACGTAAGGCTTGTCTTTATCCCCTGTTGGTTCAAAAAACGGGGTGGTGAACGCACTGAACGCAGGCGGATTGAAATCAGCAACCCGTCGGTGGGCGTCAGCAATCGAGGTTTTACATACATGGGTACCGAAACGTTCAGCCAGGCGAACCGCTCCCACTTTATCACCCGTTGACTTGATTGTCTGGATTTTGTTAAGCAACTCACCAAAAGCGGCTTGTGTCGCCTTAACATCAAGTACCTCAATGCAGCGGCCGTAAGGACCGTCCACCCAACGCAAAAAGCCGTCTTGTAGCCCTTTCTCAAGCACATACAAGTTGTTTAATTGGCGATTGCGAAAGTGTGCCGCCCCCAACACCTCAGTGTCTTCAGTGAGTCGATACAACTGCAACAGGCTACCGTTTGTCAGATAGTCCGCATATGCCGCTCGTGCAAACGCTTCTGTATCAGTTACATGAGGATAAACGGTGGTGACAATATGAGGATCGGCGAGTTTGTAGTAAGCCACCAGATCAGCCCTGCACTCTTCAATAACGCTGTAAATGTCTTTTAGCTCATCCCCTTTAATACCCTCAGCGAGCGTTCCTGAGGCGTGACCCATGCATTCGTGCAAGTTGACCATCAGGAAAAACGCATCCCTGACATACGTCATCACCTCTTCCTGATGCACCGGCGCAATAAAGCGTGCACAGAGTTCAGGTGAAATGGGGCCGCGGGTTTCGATGATATTACTAAAGTTGGTTGATGAGCTGCCGATCCGGGCGCGGATCCAGTCACTGTTCGGCAAGCAGTTCCCCAAAGGCAGTACTGGCGATGCGGAGCCGGCGAAGCCCACAAGAACGGTCGCACTTCCCATTACTCCCTTTGCTTCCTGACGCTTAAATTGCGGTTCAGTAGGCAGGCTGTCTTCAACATACTGGGCCATCTCAACCAATGTGCGGATACGCTGGGTTTCTTTTTTATTCTCGAAGCCCACCATGACTTCGAAACTGCCCATCTGTTTAAGCGGATCGTCATATTCTTCGATAAAGCCGTGAACAAAATAGATGCCGTCTTTGCTGTGTTCAAGCCAAGCTAAGCAATGTGTGTCAAAATCTTTTGTGTCGCCGGACTGGTAGAACGCGATAAGCGTTTCTATGGTTTTTGCAAGATAAGGTTTTTCTTTGCAATATTTCAATGCTTCAGTAAGATGCTCACAGCTTTTATTTAGCATGCGGGCCAGTTTTCCGTCGAAAGCTTTGCTTTTCACGCTGAAACGGTCAAATTCAAACTCACCATCTTTCTTTGTCAGATAGGCGTTAAGCCCCACCATTGGCGTGTCTTTTGTGGCCGCGTTAGCCCCCATCATCATGCCACTGACGATGAGTTTTCTTTCCAGCGGTGTAATGTCCTCGTCATGGGTGACAAAGCCCGCGGGTTCAAGAGGATCATTAGGGGTCATCAAAGCCGGGAGTTCTTCGGAAAACAAGCCTGTAGCAGCCTGCTCAACCGTGCTGTCATCAAAATCTTCCGGAAGCAATGCAGCCAGATAGTCAAACTCATCACGAGTGAATACAGGTTTAACCCTGTCACCTTTACTCTCGTGGTAAATGCCGCCGGAAACGGCAACAATCTTGTAGGTTTCCGACAGCTTATCAAACAACTCATCATCCACGGTTTCTTTCACCGTCAACATAGCTTCCAATGTTTGTTTGACAGGCAGCGAGTAACGGCTGGTTTGCAGGAACCGAATATCCCGGGCAACGATGCCTGACATAGAAAGGTGATAGATAAGATGCTGATCGTTTGCGCTTAAGTCGTCAAAACCCGACGTATCAAGTGTGAATACTTCGTATCGAGAAAATCGTTGTTTGTCCATTGCGTCCTCGCAGAGAGTGATATTATGATTGGATTATCTCATGAGTAGCCAGTGTTTACAACAAAAAAGTTTGTTGTAAACATCGCTCTGATATGTAAAAATCACAACAACAAAAATATTTTCAAAAGGATAGGTATGCCCCGTTTAAAAGATGCGTTTTTGACTCACCCTGATACCGGGCCGTGTGACATTGATGTGGAAAAAGCGGTGAAGGCTTTCACTGTTAAAACCTTCATTTCAAAGTATGACGGTGAATACACGCTGGTAAAAACGACACATAAACGAAATGTTGTACTTAAAGCGAAGATAAGCAGCGAACATGCCGAAGCGCTGATAGAAAGGTTGGCGCTGGTGGAGTCGAAAGATCCGGTGTTCGCAAAGGCCAGTACATTCCGTCACCCGGACTTCAGGATCAGTATGAATAATTACACAAGAAAAAAACCGGGTGAGTAGTGTGAGGCGTTTATACCTGACCGTTTTCTTGCTTTTGTTGCCTGCCTGGGCCCTTGCGTTAACTGACGAACCAGCAACGGATACATTACGTCTTGATATTGGCGAGTGGGAGTTTGTTAGGTTTGATGAGCAGCGGGAATGGTTGCATCAGCGACGGTTTTATACGTGGTTGGAATCGGGTAAACCGGTGCGCAGTTGCTCGGAGTACCGTTACGGCGACGGCACAGTGAAGCGCATGAAAAATGTTATCGGTGTGCAACTTTCTCTGGAGTGTGATTTTTTGCGGTTTGGTGAGCGAGGGTGGGAGCTTGATCCTCAGGCCAAACGGAGCAGAGAAGCGTATCTTGCTCAATGGGAGCCAGCGTGGAAAAAGGCGGCTCCGGTTAATATTCAAAACTTACTTTTTAGTGGTGCTGATTAACACAGCGCCACCTTGTAGAACCATACGTCCGCATGGTACTCATTGCCGCTCAAATTAATGCGTTCAAACCTGATCATCAGTTTTGAATCAACGCTTTCGCGCCTGGCGTGAGCAGCTACGCCAGTAAAACAGGCTGCAATTTATGTTCGTTCACCATGAGCGGCACCGGTGGACCGGTTTTCTCGGGCTGTTTGAACAAAGCAGCGTGTTTTTTCACAACGGCTTTCACTTTCCCCCAGCGTTGCAGCGGGCCGCCGTCGATACTCACGGTCCTTGAGCGGGCACTGCAAAGCTGTGTACCGACATTGTGCGGCACGGAAAAGCGAATGCGATCATGTTTTAAACCCAGCGTCCGGCGTGCAATAACTTGCGCAGCGGCCTGATGAGTCGTATTTTTTGTGGAATGGTACTTAAACATTCCGATAATGGACGTCATGGCCGGGTTAACGGCCTTGCAGGGCAAGCCCTCGCGGTAACACCGGCGCTCAATCAGTGATAGCGCCATGTTGTACGCAAAGGCGGACAGCATGGCTCTGTGGTACTTTCCCGTGGTTTCTTTTAGGGATCGCTTCTTCCGGCTAAAGTCCAGTTTTTCAATCCCAACACCTACGCCGTAGTTTTTTCCTATTTCGATGATACGCTTTACGGCATCTCCGATCATCGCCATGCGTTGCCCGGTTGTCAGTCCTCTGCCGGATGCCGGGCAGGGGACGTTTTCAACGTAACGCTTGTTGCCATCCGGGGTGACTACGCACACGGCCAGGTGATCGGCGTTGACATCAACGCCCAGACAGCCATTTTCGTAGCTTCCTGAAGTATCTTCCGGAGCGGGCTCTTCGACGGTGACCGCCAGCGTCCAGCCGAATTTGTGACGCATAAAGCGCATGGTTAAGGGTTGTCCATACGATGAAAGCACTTCGTTTTTGGTTTGTGGCCTTATTTCACCAGTTTTCCGGTCTTTCACCCACGGCGAAGAACGGGTCAGCTCTTTCACGTTTGCCGCCCGGCGGCGCTCATTCTCGGCGCAGGCGGCAAGCACAGCTGACTTGCCGTAGTTGAAATCAAAGCCTGACAACTCAGCCCTGCCGCCACCCAGCGCGTCTGGCAGGCGCAAAGACAGTCTGAATTCACCTTCATTATCAACGTACAGTTGCGCACCTTGGTTGCCGCAGGTTTCGTCTTTTGACCCCAGCACCATAAACTGTGATGAACGGGCGTTCTGCCATTCTTCAAGCCATTCAGCGTGGTTTTTCAGGTTGTTTTCTTTGAGAAAAAACTGCTTATCAAATAGTTTTTTC
>Ga0066382_10000692_pt1 | contig 11352 bp, 7 predicted proteins | sample Knorr_S23_td_NAD_FD_71218 | JGI IMG/M metagenome (GOLD analysis project Ga0066382, IMG submission 71218) | Marine microbial communities from Southern Atlantic Ocean transect - Knorr_S23_td_NADW_ad_2500m_LV_B | ecosystem: Environmental > Aquatic > Marine > Oceanic | place: Southern Atlantic ocean... | reverse complement strand
CAATGGGACAGCAAGAACATCTAAACCAACCAACCCCGAGATCGCTTGTTCAAGCTCCATTTTAAAACCGGTATTACGAAACATCGGTTCATCGTGCGTGCGTAGGACAGCCCCGGTAACAAAACCATCAAGGTTAATCCCAACTGTAATATCAAATGGCTGACCCGTGTAACCAGTAGGCTTCAAGATATCACCAACCGAAAAAACATAGCCAACAGTGGTAAGAAATCCATCCAGATCGCCTTCCTGGAAAACGGGCGCAGCCGCAGGTTTCCCCCCTACCGCACCAAAACTTTGAGCACCAGGGAAGACTTGGGCAAGAAGATCCGGATTTAAACGCTGATCAAGGCCGCCTAATACCTCGGCTTTGGACTCAGGAGAGATCAATCCACCGATTAGCCCCGCTACTATAACTACCGAAAGCCACGCTAATCCTCGACCGTATATCTCCTCAAACGCATTTACCGATCTCTCCTTTTTTCCACAAGCCATGCACCAACCGAAACGCATTGATATTTCTCTCACTTCGCGGCTAACGGATTCGGAAAGAATATTGTTGTGGGTTCGTTTTTCTTTCGGAGAAATACCAAGGGCGGACAACGCCGATCGTCATAATAATCGACCTGACAATCGAGGCATTGGAAACATTCGTTCATGTTGATAGTCCCACTGGGTTCGATTGCCTGTACCGGGCAAGACACCTCGCAGATGTGGCATGGAGCACCGCATTCAGGGCGTCGTTTTAACCATTGAAACAAACGAAAACGACCCAGGAAGGCAAGCACGCCACCCAAAGGACATAAGAAACGACAGAAGAATCGTTCCATGAAAAGCCCGACTACCAATAAAAGGATAGCGTATACAGCGTACGGCCATGGACGCTCAAATTTGAGCGTGATGGCAGTCTTAAATGGCTCCACCTCGGCGCCCAGTAGACCCAACTCCATCGACCACAGAACAGACACTGCGGCGAGTCCGATTACGACCAGATATTTTACCGCCCACAAACCTTCATTAAGAGTAAAGCTTGGCGTCAGTTGTGGCACCCGCGCAAACCGCGCCAATTGGCTGAGCAGTTCCTGGAACGCTCCGAACGGGCATAACCAACCACAGAAGACACCACGACCGAGCAGAATTAAGGACAACGCTGTATATACCACCAGGATCACGATCAAAGGCTCAAACAATAACGTACTCCACTCCAATCTTCCCGCTATCGCCTGGGCATAAGCAAAGACATTAACAATAGAAAGCTGCGCGCCTGCAATCCAACCAAGCCATACAAGCACCACCACAAGGATCGAAAGGCGCACCCAACGATACAACTGACGTCGTCGCACGATCACATGCTTGAATACCAGCACAGCACTGACCACAACCAAAAGCATTACCAAAACAAAAATATTAAAAGCCTGTCCAACCCAGGCACGCTGCCAGTCCGTCAGTTTGCTTTCTCGCACCAATCCACCAAGAACATATTTGATGGGCTGAAGACCCGATTCTTCCAGATCAAAATCCGCCCCAACCACGTACTTTGAAGGAATTTGGTAATCGATGTTTATTAATTCGGTTTCGTTCTCATCAACACCCACGAAATCCAACTCTAAGTTCCAAGGTAAATACGGTTGAAACTTGTTACCCCCTTCGACTTTGATCAATCCCACGCTATCGAACTTGGGTGCGTCCATTGCACGCACGGCGGTGGGTGGAATAAGTTCACCAAAGCCAAGTGATAATGCAAAATCTCCCTGCTTTAAAATTATGCTAGGGCCCTCAACAGTTGGGTTTGTTGCCGAAGGAACCGTTTCTGTTTCTTCTGTTTCTTCTTCTAATTTATCGACAGCTTTCTCCAACATCACTTCCGGATTAAGCTGCGAAAATTGAAAGGGTTTTTTAGATCCAGAAACATACGAATCGCTGACAATTTTATCACTAAGGGCTCTCTTCCATGAATTCGCCCCTCTACTACCAATCCAAAGTAATTGGACGCCATATCCAATCTGTGACAAATGATAGCCATACCATTTATCGCCGAAAAGATTCCGCCCAATACCAGCCGGCGTGACAAGAGAAATACAAATTTCGGTAGGCACGCCAGCCTTATTGTTCGGATCAAATTTTTGGCACTGGATGGACCCTTCCGATCGGAGAGAGGGCCAACTCGTTTTCTCATAGGTATCGAGATCGAGCACGATTTTCGCCTCTTCTAGATTCTCTATCAGTCCACGCTCACGAGCAACCCTCCGCGCCGCCAATATGATCGCGCTGTACATCAACGTTGCGCTGATGGTTGCACCACTTACGCTATCAACTGCCCGGCCACCAAGGCGGCCTTCACCTATATTGTGAACGGGACGAAGAATATTGAGATTGTGAAGCGTACTAAAATAGTTCTGTAAACCCCACTCCAACGCCCCCTGGGATTTGACGATTGGTTCGTTATGCGACAACAAACTTGCACCTGTGACTTTGCCGTCCAAATCAACGCCAGCCACAATGTCGAAAGCCTCTCCGGCATACCCGCGCGCATCGATTGTTTCATAAGTAGAAAAGAGATAACCGATCACATCTCCGTCACGGTATACGGTCGCCACAGGCGGTACACCGGATGCCAATGAAATCTCGTCCGCGTCCGGGAAGGTGGCTTTTACGACACTCCTAGCACTAAGTCGGTAGTCGAGTGGGCCAAAATCTCCCTCGCCATCACTCCCCGCCAACCAACTTGCCTCAGGGACAGGAGACGCCCAAATATGCCCTACGAAAATAAGAATCATGCCGCACAATGTTCTAATGACGCACATAAACGATCCTTAAAATACCCTTAGCCACTGAGTTCAGTTCGCCAGCCGACGACTAAACGACCGCAGTCTACGCAATAAATTTACTGGAACGATAAAGATCAAACAGATTGAAGATCATGCATTCGGTGTCGACAATATCCGTGAATCCGGCGTCTCTCAACTTGGTTGTACTGCTACACAAATCCCAACTGGAGCCAAACATGAAATCGCCAAAGGACCATAATGCGAGATCAACCAGTTCTGTTTTTACTAATTTATGCTGATGCACGATGCGATGCCAGAGTCCCCCTTTGTCAGACATTATCTTCGACAGAGACAAGCGGCGTGGCCGTCCCGCTGGCAGCTGAAAGTAGGTGGCAATTCTCGGCCAAATATTTTCCCATCGAAAGTAATCACCATTGGTAACATTAAAGGCCTCGTTCACGCAGGATTCCGTTGTTGCGATCCAGACTATAGCGCTTGCCAAATGGGTTGCGGCAACACCCTCTACCAAGGCTTTGTAACTAGATTCGGAACCCGGATAATCAAGTGGCAAGCCCAAGGCGCGTGAAATTGCTGCATAGGCAGCTATCAGCGAGACCGGATTCCGGGAACGACCAGGGGTATAATCATATACAAGTGCCGGTCTCGATATTGACCAGTTCCATGCACCCGCATGTTGAGCAACAAAATCTTGCTGGTCATAATAAAAATTTGGTGGCGTATGGCGGGGATCATCTTCCTTGGCCGGAGTTTTATAGCGCCCCAAGTGAGACCCATAATATTTTGCGCCATGAACCAAGTGAACGTGGCGAAGTGCAGGTGAAGCTGCGCTTACCACTTCTACTATGTTTTGAAGCATTGCCAGGTTTTCCTCAACCGGCTCAATCGCACCTTCATGGTGCTTCGCGCGGGCAGCATAAAACACGTGACTTACATCATGTATACCGCCCAGTTTTTTGTTGCACTCATCAACATTGAGCAAATCCACAGATAGGTAATATATCCCGTTAGAGTCAGTAGGCGGCTTCCGACAGAGCCCAACCACGGACCACCCGTCACTGATCAAATGCTCCACCAAACGGGTTCCCACCATTCCGGTGGCCCCAACCACAAGAGCCTTTTCTGCAGTCATCCTTCCTCACTTTCCTGCCATCCCCATTGCGCCAAAAGCCTCCGGCTTTCCAGCAAATCATGGTCTGGGTTGGAGGAAATAATCTCCATCACCGATTGACCTGAGAAACCGATTGAGTGAATTGCTTCCGCCACCGATCTAAAATCAACTTCTCCCGTGCCAACAGGATCGTGTCGCCATAGATTTTTTCCGGTATCCGACAAATGAATTAACTCAATCCAATCACCCAACAGTTTTAAACCGGCAGCCGGATCCTCACCGGCAAACAATCCATTAGCAACATCGTAAACAACACCAACCCGATTATCGTTAAGCTTTTCTAGAACTTTTGTTAAATCACTAGCTAAAGGTGCAAAAGTAGCGGGCACGTTCTCAATCAAAATTTTTGTCCCACACTGGCTTGCAACTTCTGCCAGCGCGCTAACGCCATCAATAAACCAACCGAGCAACGAAGTTGCAGGTGCCGGCAATAATGGAGATACTTTTCCTGGCACCAGCACGACGTAGGGGACCGACCAGACACTCGCAAGCTCAATCAATTCTAGAAACCGTTCGTAGGTGAAAAGACGTGTGTCTGGATTGGGGCTTGTCAAATTGTGATCCATAATTGGCAAATTGAATGAAACAATTTCAGCGCCCTCATTGGTTAACCAGGTTGGAGGAGCGTTACGCGAGGAAGGCTCAAGATCGGAGACCCAGATGTGCCCGGCGTTGAATAGCAACTCAAAACGCTTGAATCCCAACCCTAATAGGTGATGGACGCTGTCTGGAGCACTGAGCCTGTAAATGTAAGAGTACGTGTTAACCGCGATAGGTAATTTTTTCATCCGAATGTATATCCTGCCATGGCGTTTCAAAAACGCAGAAGTGCAATATAGTCAAAGACTCCTTCCAGACGTTTGCCTTTCAAAGAACTATCTTAAGACGTGGACGTCTAAAAGCTTGGTTTGTTGCCGCGTTGTCGACTTTAACCAGTAAAGAAGAACACATGTCACAGCAAAACAATCGTCCACTCAGTGGAATTCGTGTGCTTGATTTTACGGCATTCGTGGCAGGACCCTACTGCACTCGTTTGATGGCGGATCTGGGAGCTGACGTAATCAAGGTCGAGCCACCACACGGCGATTTACTCCGTGCAGTGTCCCCAATACATCGTGAGCATAGCACGTATTTTGGACAGTTAAATTTAGGGAAGCGCAGTTTATCAATTGATCTCAAAAAACCGAATGCACTTGAAGTGGTAACTCACTTGGCTGCGCAATCTGATGTACTAGTAGAGAATTTTCGTCCTGGAGTAATGGAGCGCTTTGGACTGGGTTACCTGTCTCTATCGGAACAACGTCCAGATCTCGTTTATTGCTCGATATCCGGATACGGCCAAACTGGTCCGGCGGCAAGTGAACCTGCATTTGCTCCTCTCATACACGCCACCAGCGGCTTCGATTTCGCAATGCGCGATTATCAAGAAGGAACACCGCCACCATCCCGTGGACGGCCGGTAGCAGCTGACGTACTGGGATCACTTCACGCGCTGGCGGCAATCAATGCTGCATTGTTCCGACGCGAACGGACCGGACAAGGGGAACGGATCGACATCGCGTTAATTGAGTGCATCCAAAGCTTATTACCATTTGAGTTCCAGAGGGCGCAAATCGATAAACCGGGCCGTATTGTTCCTATCTATTCACCGATCAAGACACAGGATGGATATATATTGGTCATGCCGGTCACCCAAAAAAATTTCGAAAGTCTTGCACTCGCCCTCGATCACGACGAATGGCTCACTGACCCGCGATTCTCAGATACCTCAGAGCGAATTAAGAACTGGACCACTCTATGGGCAATGATCGAGGATTGGGCACGCCAACATAACTCGGTAGAATGCGAGGCTGCGCTCCTCCCGAGTGGGTGTCCATACGGTCGTTACCGCACGATTGCAGAAGCCATGGGACAGCCTCAGGTAAAAGCTCGCAATGGAATTGTCGAAGTTTCAGACGCAGTGGGTAACTTTAAAGTGCCCAACACCCCCCTACGCTTTCAACGTGCCAGTTACGGTGTCGGAACCAAGGTGCCTTCACTAGGTCAACATAACCGAGATACATTGGCAGAATGGCTGGACATGGATGACGATGCTATTCGAGCACTTGAAGCGGAGGGAGCATTACACGCTGACTAGTGAAACCTCGCATTAAAGTGCGACCCAGATGTAAACATTTCCTCTTCAGACTCAATCTTGTCTGAATCGAGCATCATGTTCATACCCGGTTCGTTAGGTGCAGATAGAAAACCATTCTTCGGAGACAATGGATTTTTTAAAAAGTGCTGATGAATTGTATTCCATTTCACCAAATACTCCTGATAAGGAGTGTGAATTGGGGATTGGGTCAAGGAGAACTGCAGTGATGCTGGTGTCGAGTGACCGTGCGGGATCGTTATTAAATCATGAATTGTTGCATAGGATGCAATTTTAAGAGTTTCCGATAATCCTCCACACCAGTAAATGTCCGGCTGAAGGATGTCGAGTGCGCCCGCGTCGACAAATCGTTTGAAGCCCCAGCGGGTATATTCATGCTCGGCCCCCGACAGAGGAATATTGATCTTATCCTTGATCCGTCGGTAGCTATCAATGCGATCCGGCATTACGCACTCCTCAAGCCAATATGGGCGGTATTCGGCAATTCGATCTGCCAAGGAGAGAACGTACGGAACGTCCATACTTTGCCAACAATCGAGCATAATAGCATCATCTTCCCCAAGTGTTTCCCGCAAATTTTTTACGAGCTCAACGTTACGGGAAAGTCCGTCCGCACCACTCATTGGGCCATAACGGAAGAACCATTTCTGCGCACGATAACCCTGTTCTTGAGCCGCTTTGGCACGTTCACGCACTAAGACAGGATCCTCGACGGAATAACCCAGCATGCTGGCGTAAACCGGAACATCATTTCGGGTTGGACCACCAATAAGGCTGTACACTGGCACATCGAATACGCGACCTTTGAGATCCCACAGCGCGCAATCAACTACGCTGATAGCCCACATGGCCTCTCCTTGACGTCCGTGCACCAACTCTCGATGCATTTGATCCCAGAGTAACTCGGAAGCCAAAGGATCCTTCCCCATTAAGAGAGGCTGAAGTTGTGAGGCTATGATATACGCAACCGCCTCAGTGGTTGGCCCCGCCGTTCCCACCACACCACCATCACTCTCAATTTCAAGAAATACTGCAGAAATTTGAAAATTGTGGTCGTCTAGCTGCTTGCCGCCCCAAGCAGGCATCGCATCGCGATATTCAGGGTAAATGTCGATCGGCCGTGCAAGACGTGTCTCCCAAAACAAACCCTCGGTCTCGAAAGATCCGGTAAGCTTTCTAAGTCGAAGCCGCGATATTTTCACAAACCCTCTCCTTTCATGCAGCCGCACCACCGCGCAACAACCGACCTGGAAACCGATTGCCATTTTCTCTGTCTTCGCCATTTTGGCGAATAACGGTGCCATTCACCACGACCGCCGCGATACCCACGGCATCTGCCACCAACCGATCCGCCCCACCCGGCAAATCGCGGACCCGTCGTAAGGACCCCGCCTTCACAGTATCTGGATCAAATGTAACGATATCAGCAGGTCGCCCAACTGCTAACAGGCCTCGATCCATAATTCCAAAAACTTCTGCCGGACGCAAAGTCAACATGTGGATAGCACGCTCAAGTTCAAGCACACCCTTTTCCCGAACCCAATGGCCTAGGAGATGTGTCGAATAGCATGCGTCACACAACTGGCTAGCGTGCGCGCCAGCATCTGAAAGAGCTACCAGCATGTTTGGATCTCGGAGCAACTCTTCGACCTCTTCTTCATCAAAATTCACTACCGGGAACCTAAAGCGGGCGCCAAAGTCGGACTTAAGACTGAGGTCTAACGCCAAATCGATCGGTGTCACACCTTGTTCTGCCGCAACATCCACAAGAGGTCGCTCCTCGTTGGCCTCCTGGCCGGGTGAAAGCGAAATTACCGCTCTCTCCATCCAGCCGGCTAACGGGTTTCGGGCACTTGCAACCGAATCTTTCTTGAAAGCTGCGCGAAAATCAGGATCAGAATATATCCGCCGCCGACCTTCCCGATCAGTTTTCATCGTTGGACCAAATAGGGGCCTCATTTGGAAGACAAACGGATCGTTGAAATCAAAATCAAAATTCAAGGGACGACATGAAATCTGTGGAACGACATTTAATCCGTCGTTGATAAGCTCCAGCGCCTGTGCCTGATGCCGTCTATGTGATCCTGGACCAGACATTCCAGCAAGCAACGCAGTCCAAGTAATCGGTATATCGTGGTGGCTTGCTAGAGAACGGAACTCTTCATGAAACAAGGTGCGACCAACCGTCGCTTGCAAAATCCCGCGGCGGGACTCCGCCATGGCGCCAACAAGCTCATCTAACTCTTCCATCGGCGCTAATCGGCTAGGCACTGGATGACCACCGAAACCATGGTGTGTCGGAGCGTGCGATGTTGCAAACCCGAGTGCGCCAGCGTACATGCCTTCGCGAATGATGTCAGACATCTCGCTTATCTCTTCTGGAGTGGCGGCCCTACGCACCGCGTCTTCCCCCATTACCTCAAGCCGGATCGGAGTATGGCCAAGCAAGACGCCGACGTTTATCGCGATACCCTGCCGTTCGATGAGGTCCAGATATTCGGGAAAGGTTTTGAAACCCCAATCCTCCCCCAACCCCGCCCTGAGGGCATCTGCACTCATGCCTTCCACTTTTTCAAGGGTACGGAGGATCAAATCGCGGTGGGTAGGCCGGGTTGGCGCGACTCCAAATCCGCAATTTCCAATGACCACCGTCGTGACCCCATGCCAAGGCGAAATCGACATGGCACGATCCCATAGCAACTGGGCGTCATAGTGAGTATGAACATCGACAAATCCGGGACAAACTACCTTCCCGAGGGCGTCTAGGGTTTGCTCCGCTGGTCCCAGAACCGTACCCAAAGCAACAATTTTGCCCTCCCTAACCCCGACATCGCCCATCCGTCCAGCATCGCCAGTGCCATCAACGATAATTCCATTAAGAATTTTCAGATCATATGCCATGGCTACCTCTTATTACCCATACCCATACCCCATGGAATACTGACTTGTTGTTCCCCACTTTAAGTTAGACGACCCAACCCCAAAGCATACAATTTTTGGCATCGTACAAGCTTTGCGCGATATGTCATGGCACATTGACGTCGCACTGATAATTCGCGATTATATTCACAGTTACCGGCCTCGTTCGTAGCATTGGCTCTTTAAATTCAGCCTAAGCAACTTTGGGGCCCTTAATCGCGTCTGAATCCTCGATAGATAATGGGAGCGGACGAAACGCCGCGGAGCACATCGGCTTGTTGAGCTTCGGGGGAGATCATGTCTTACAAGGTAGTCTCTTGAAGGGAGGGCTCTATATGCAAAGACAGCGCAAAGTGAATTTGCTGCGATCGCTTCAGCGATCCTGGCAAGTTGCGGCGTGTGTCGCCATGGTGGGTGCAATTGGCACGCCGGTGGCGTTAGCTGATTCGTCTGAAGAAAATATCCGGCATTGTCCGGATAGTAACTGGTGCTATTACGACCGCGCCCAAGATCGTGCGTGGCGTTATAGCCCGCTTGGTCAGATCAATACTGACAATGTCCGTGATCTAAGGCCGGCCTGGATCTTCCAGCCGGGTGACGTCCGGCAGGGCCTGCATGGCACTCCGTTGGTGATAGATGGCCACATGTATTTAGCCACCAATCCGTCCACCGTTTGGAGGCTCAACGCGGCCACCGGTGAGAGGGAATGGATCTATATCCCAGAAATGGACGCGGCAATTATCTCACGTTCGTTCTTTTCGCACACTCGCGGCCTAGCGATCGGCGACGGTCGGGTTTACATGGGTCGTGCCGACGGCCACATGGTCGCGTTAGACGAGCGGACCGGCGAAGTAATCTGGGATGTCCAACTCGTTGACTCCTCCAAAGAGACCGCAGGCATCTCAGGTGCTGGCGTTTTTGTTAGCTCGGATCTGTTTGTAATCGGCCAGAACGGTGGTGAGTACCCCGTCGAAGGTAAGATTTTCGGTATCGATCCGAAGGATGGCAGTCTCAAATGGACGTTCTACACTACCGGTCGTGGTGACGAAGCTGCACTCGCGACTTGGGGTGGCGATACCTGGAAATGGGGTGGTGGTGGCTCATGGCAGCCTGGCACCGTCGATTATGCCAACAACCAGATTATCATGGGTACCGGAAACCCGAACCCTGACTACGATTATTGTGGTTCTGATTGCCGTGACGTTAACTCAGATGCCATCCGTCCTGGCGATAACCTCTACACTTCGTCAACAGTGGCTCTGGATCTGGACACCGGCAAGCTGAATTGGTACTTCCAGGAAGCTCCTAGCGATCCGTACGACTATGATGCGTCTCCTGGAGAGTACGTCATGCTCGACGACAATGGTCGCAGTGTGGTTTTGCATCCAGGAAAGAACGGTTTTAACCACGTTCACGATTCAAAAACCGGACAGCCGCTTAACGTCTATGCGGATATGAAGAACCAGAACTGGACCAGTGGTTTCAATCTTGAGACGGGTCAGTGGGAAAATATGTTGTGGCCAATAGCGGGTGAGAAAACTCTTGTCTGCCCTGCCATCGATGGCGGTCACAGCTGGAACCACGGCACGTATAGCCCAGAAACCGGCCTGTTCTATCGTACAGTTCAGGAATGGTGCATGTGGTTAACGGTGGCACCGAAGGGTGGAGCCGACTACATCACCGCCGGTTCTGAGGTACGTACAACCGAGCCATTCGCTCAGGCCTATATGGCCGCAGAGTGGATCGGCACCGATCCGCCGGGCCAATCAAGCCACGCTTTCATCACTGCGCGTGACCCGATAAGCGGTGACCTTGCATGGGAACGTCGTTACGACATCATTCCGCATTCGGCGCTATTGTCGACCGGCGGCGGTCTGTTGTTCAACGCGACCCAAGATGGCTGGGTTGAAGCAATCGACGCAGCAGATGGATCGTTGTTGTGGAAATTCAACAATGGCTCCGGGCACAATGGCGGCATCGTCTCCTATGACGTGGGTGGCACGCAGTACATTGGCGTCGTAAGCGGCCAAGGTTCCTATGTTGGCTACGCGGTTAATGCGTTGAATTTAGACAAGTTAATTAATCTGAAAGACAGCGCGGCAATCGTAGCGTTTAGCTTGAAATAAACTTCTAGCTTTTTGGGTGGGACAAGGGACATTACCCCTTGTCCCACTTTTTTTATTCTCATTTCTTTTTTTCCATCGCATGTAGTATGACGTTGACGGATTACGAATAATTCGCGACAATATATGTTGCCTCTGTCCCATCGGTGGCAGTGGCCGCGTTCTGGACGTACCATCTCTGGAAAGGGACCGTTCAGGCTC
>Ga0066382_10000691_pt1 | contig 11359 bp, 10 predicted proteins | sample Knorr_S23_td_NAD_FD_71218 | JGI IMG/M metagenome (GOLD analysis project Ga0066382, IMG submission 71218) | Marine microbial communities from Southern Atlantic Ocean transect - Knorr_S23_td_NADW_ad_2500m_LV_B | ecosystem: Environmental > Aquatic > Marine > Oceanic | place: Southern Atlantic... | reverse complement strand
ATCATGTCTAGCCTGTCCGGTCTGCCGCTGAAGCAGAACATCGCCGTGACCGGGTCGGTGAATCAGAAAGGGGAAATACAGCCCATCGGCGGAGTCAATCAAAAAGTCGAAGGCATGTATGACGTTTGCCGTATCGCCGGATTGACCGGGGACCAAGGGGTTATGGTGCCGCACCAGAACCTGCGAAACCTCATGCTGCGGTCCGACGTGGTCCAGGCGATCAAAGAGGGCCGGTTCCACATATACTCCGTTAAAACCATCGACGAAGGATTGGAGATCCTGACCGGATGTCCAGCCGGCGAGCGTGGTCCGGATGGCGCTTTTCCCGAGGGGACCGTGAATTCCCTGGTGGAGAAAAGGTTTGGAGAGCTGAACCGTTCTATGCGGGGTTACTACGAGGGATTGATGGCGCCATTAAACTAGGGCGCCGCAAGCGCGGCGCATCCAGCAGGTTTGATTATCTTAAAGGCGTAATTAAAACCCCCAAGGCTGACCGGCCTAGCCGGGTAGTACCTTGGGGGTTTGTAGCGGCGGATAGCTTGATCCTGGATGTCCCGCCGGGGCTTGATCTAATTTGCGGTGTGGTACCCGTTGGCGCCGACTACGGTGTCCTCGGCCAGGATGTCGATGCCTTTCCGTACCGACTCGGTGATGTTGTTCAACTGGCGTTCCAGAGCACGGAGACTGCGCAGGGCATAGGCGTCGGCATCGACCAAACGTGACTTGGCATCGTTCTCCGTCTGCTTGATGATGCGGTTTGCTCGTTCCTCAGCCTCCGACAGAGTTTCGGTGGCCCGCTTCTGAGCCAGTTCGGTAATCTCATTCTGGTCCAGGCGTTCCCGGTAGTCATCCTCGGCCTGGGCCTTGGTTCGCCTGGCGTCCAGATTGGCTTGGTTGATGATGTGGTCTTTCTGAGAAAGAACCTCGACGGCTGCCTTAACTTCTTGGGGTATAGCCAGGCGCAACTGGTCGACCAGCTCCATTATTTTCTTCTTATCGACAAGGACGTTACCACTAACGGGCACGGCCTTGCTGGTATCGAGTAAGGTCTCCAATCGGTCAATAACGTTTATGATATCTATGATGTCCTCCTTGCCCGGTCAACTTTTTCCCTTGACCGGCAATCCAAATTTGGCTTGAACAGCCTCGTTGACGTGCGGGGGCACCATGTCGGTGATATCTCCCCCCAGCTTAGCTACCTCTTTGATCAGGCTTGAACTAAGAAACATGTACTCTTGGGAGGTCATGAAGGTCACCAAATCGATATCCGGGGCCAGTTTGCGATTCATAAAGGCCATGTCGAATTCGTACTCGAAGTCTGACCCACTGCGCAATCCCCTGACTATGACGTTGGCGCCGGCCTCCTCGGCGAATCTCACCACTAATCCTTCGAATCCCCTCACCTCCACGTTGGGCAGTCCCTCCAAGGATCTGGTAAATAGGCTGATCCTTTCTTCGGCGTCGAATAGCAACGACTTGGATGGCGTGGCATAGACGCCGATTATTACTTTGTCAAAGAGCGCTGAGGCACGCTTGGCTATGTCCACGTGTCCCAGAGTTACTGGGTCGAAGCTTCCTGGATAAACGGCAGTCACTCCGATTCGACCTCGTTAAGATAAAAGTCCACGGCGTTATCCCCATAGCGGCGTTGGGATATCCTCCGTAGCGAGCCATGACTTGATTGTAACTCCAGATGTCTGGAGTGACCCGCCACCACTATTCCTCCTTGAGCTACTAGATCAGGAGTTGAGGCCATCGCATCCAATACCTCGTCTAGCTCTTGCAATTTGTATGGTGGGTCCAAGAGAACCACTTGATAAGGGCCCTCCAGATTTCCCAGAGTCTGCAAGACCGCTCCGGTGCGGACCCTGGCCTGGGCGCTGAACCCCGTGGTTTTCAGATTTGCCTGGATAACGGCGCATTGCCGCCGGTCTAGGTCCACGAAATCTGCCCATCCCGCCCCCTGACTGAGGGCTTCTATCCCCAGACTCCCGGTACCGGCGTACAGGTCTAGCACCCGTCCGTCTTGGTACAGGCTGGCTTGGAGGATGTTAAAGATGGCCGCTCTCACACGCGCCGTGGTAGGGCGGACCTCGGAAGACACCGCCCCCTTCAGCGGGCGTCCCTTGGCTTTACCGGCTGCCACACGCATAATATTTCTTCGCGGGAATTTGTTGGTTACAATTTAAGCATAATGTCAAGAAAAATCACTCGTGGCGAACTGCCCGGTTTTGAGCAATTTCAAAGCATATTGGTTCGGCCGAATGCTCCGATATCAACTATCCTACATCATTGCGCGTGCGAAACGGCTGACGTTGGACAGGGTAAATCGCCTGGGCCTACACTCAAGCTGGCGAACTTTAGGCCGATCTTCTTGACTACACACAAGCCGCTGTAGCTATAATGACGAAGGAAGCAGCGCATAGGTGGCATAATGTTGGTCCATTAAGAGCGCATGCTTGCCGAAATCCATCTATTTTAAGAGGTAAGTATGACAAAGATTAAGCGCAGGCATCTAGGCGCACTGAGTGGTTTATTGGTTTTTTTGGCTGTGTTTGCAGTGGCTTGTGGCGGTGAGCCGACGCCGGTTCCGACAACCGCCGCCGCGCCCCAGGCGGGGGGGCCTGAAGCCATGAGTATGATGATGGAAAAGATGGGACCTGAGGGCGTCCGCGCGATGATGGGCGAGATGATGCCCCAGGTGATGGAAAAAATGGGGCCTGATGGCGTGGCTGCGATGATGGCCGAAATGATGCCTCAGATGATGGAGGCGATGGGGCCTGAAAACATGGCAATGATGATGGAAAAGATGCAGCCAGGCGGAATGGCCAAGATGGAGGGCTCGCGGCTGGACACTGTTAAGAAGCGAGGCAAGCTCATCTGCGCCAGCCGCAACGACGTTCCTGGTTATGGCTCCTTGGATGCGTCCGGCAACAACGTGGGCTTTGACATAGACCTTTGCCGCGCGGTTGCCTCCGCGGTCTTGGGCGATCCTAAAGCCATCGAGATTCGCTATATCTCGGCATCCGAACGAGGGCCGACCATCCAGTCGGGCGAAGTGGATATGCTTGTCCGCACCGTTACCTGGACAACTTCTCGCGACTCCCAATGGGGCAACTACGTCCAGACGATGTTCTTCGACGGACAAGGGTTCATGGTCAATAAGGCCTTGGGTATATCCAGCGCTCTGGAGCTTAATGACGCCGTGGTCTGTGTCACCCAGGGCACCACGACGGAGCTAAACCTGCAGGACTTCTCCAATCAGAACAATCTCAACATCTCGGCGCTGACGTTTGAAGATACCGATGCGGTGGTAGCGGCCTACCAGAGCGGCCAGTGTGATGCCTTCACGAATGACCGTTCCCAACTCGCGGCTTTGGGTAGCGCTTTCGACAAGCGGGACGACCACATCATTCTCCCTGAAACCATCTCTGAAGAGCCTTTGGGTCCGGTCGTCCCCCACGGGGATGATCAATGGTTCGACGTCGTAAAAACGGTGATGGCCGTGCTCATCTACGGTGAGGCTTATGGCGTAACCTCAGGCAACGTAGCCTCCTCCGCCACGGGCGACACCAAGGTCGACCGCCTGCTGGGCATCGAGGGTTCATATGGTCAGGAGAGCTTGGGCATCAGTCAGACAGCGGCCCAAGACATCCTTAAGGCCGTTGGCAACTACGGCGAGATCTACGACCGCAACCTGGGTCCAGGTGGCATTAACTTACCCAGGGAAAATGGACGTAACGCCCTGTGGGCCGACGCTACCTGCACCGACTGCCCCAAGGGCGGGCAGATCTACGCCGCGCCCCTGAGGTAGTGATTTTCGGGTAGTTAGGGGATATAAATCAGGATAATTACAAGGGGCGGCTGGCGCATTGCTGGCTGCCCCTTATAGTTGATGCCGAACATTCCCGATGCGAACCTTCGGCGATGCGCTAGAATAAACCGACGTTTCAGAGGAGTTTCGCCTGGCCATTATGGCAACGATTCTGCGAAATCTAACCTACCAAGGTATTCCGATCTGGCGGAATATCTTCGTTATCCAATGGGCTTCGCAGATATTGTCCGGCGTTCTAGTCGTGGTCTTGGTCAGTTGGTTCTTCGTCAACATCGGAAATGCGATACAGGAAAGGGACATACCCTACGGTTTCGGCTTTTTGTCACGAGCATATCAAACTCCCATCGGTCAGCATTTTCTGGACTATAAATCCTCAGACAGTTTTCTCTACGCCTTTGTTGTCGCGGCCACCAACACCATAGTAGTCTCCATCGTCGGGGTGATTCTGGCCACAGTGCTGGGAATCATCGTAGGAATCTCCCGCATGTCGGGCAACTGGATCATGTCCAAAGTGGCGTTGGTGTACATCGAGTTCTTCCGCAACGTTCCTTTGTTGCTGCATCTCTTTTTCTGGTTCTATATCGTCCTCGCGCTGCCGCCGGTTCGGCAAGGATACGTTATCGCCCAGAGGCTCTACATAAACAACGGAGGCGTGTCGTTTCCCTGGCCGTCCCCCACCAACTCTGGTTTGGCGGGAACGTGGATTGTGGCAGCGGTCGCGGCCGTTATCATTGGTTGGGTGATCCGCCGCTGGTTGGCCCGGCGGGAGCGAGATACGGGCGTGGCTTCCTATCCGCTGGCCGTGGGATGCGCGGCCGCTGTAGCCGTCGGCGCCGCTGCATGGCTGATCTTAAGCGTTGCGGGTGGGGCAGCCCCCTTCGTCATTTCGCAACCGGAGCCTCACGGAACTTTCGGCCGAATTGCCGGGGGGTTCACCGTCCCGGGCGGGCTGATAGCCCTGCTGATAGGACTGGTCACGTATACGTCGTCCTTCATCGCCGAAATCGTCCGGGCCGGTGTCCAGTCGGTCGGCCGTGGGCAGACGGAGGCAGCCCGAGCTGTCGGACTGTCGGCGATGAGTACCCTGCGCGACATAACATTTCCCCAGGCGCTGCGGGTCATCGTACCCCCGCTGATCAGCCAATGCCTAAACCTCACGAAAAACAGCAGCCTGGCCGGCGCCATCGGGTATTCAGACCTGACGAATGTGGCCAAAACGATGACTCAGACCGCTCCGGCAGTGTCCATATTCATCCTGATTATGGCGGCTTATCTCGCGATGAGCCTGACTTTCTCTTTGATCGGCAACCTATATAACCGGCACAGCCGGTTCACTGCGAACTGAAGGATGTCAACTAATCCCCAACTGATTGCCCCACAGATTCTGCCGCCGCCTCGCGCCGAGACGGGCATGGTGGGCTGGATGCGGGTGAACTTGTTCAGCGCCTGGCACAACAGCGCGATGACGGTCATGGCTGGTATCGCTCTGGCGTTGGCCCTATGGTTCGGACTGGGCTGGATAATTCTCGAAGCTAACTGGTCGGTTGTTCCCACGCTGGGCGGTCGAATCATCATCGGCCAGTACAACATCGAAGCAGCCTGTCCGGGGCAAAACTGCTTTTGGCGGCCTCAGGCTGCCCTCCTGTTGGTAACTGCCCTGCTGGGGATGGCCTGGGCAGTGGCTGGCGGTGGCGTCACTAAGCGCATCGCATTGGTAGTTGGAGGAGTAGCAGCGGCATTTGCCTTCCTGCCATACGGCTTGGATCGAATGGGTTTGGATGTGCGCCTGCTACTCCTGGCGAACTTGCCTGCGCTGGCGGTAGGGTGGGCACTTGCCCGGTACACCCGATTGGGCTCCGCCTCCTGGATCGCTATCCTGAGTGTTCTCGCGTTCATCTTGACCTTGGTGTTGTTGCGGGGCATACCCGGTGTGCCGCTCTTGCATCCAGTATCGGTGATCTACTGGGGTGGTCTGATGCTCAACCTGCTGCTGGCGATCGCCGGGATAGCGCTCAGTTTTCCCGTGGGTATCGTGTTGGCGTTGGGACGACGCAGCCGCCTTCAAATAGTGAAATTGATGTGCATAGTGTTCATTGAGACATTCCGAGGCGTGCCTCTGATAACGCTGTTGTTCATGTCCCAAGTGCTGGTGCCCCTGGCGTTTCCAGAGAACTTCCCGCAGAACTCCCTGGTGCGAGCCGCCATTGTGATCACCCTATTCAGCTCGGCGTACATGGCGGAAAATATTCGTGGCGGGCTTCAATCGTTGCACCCTGGCCAAGTGGAGGCAGCGCGTGCGTTGGGATTGCCCGGCTGGCAGACCACGCTGTTCATCTCGCTGCCCCAGGCCATTCGCAACGTCATTCCTCCCATCGTGGGGCAGTTTATATCGCTGTTCAAAGACACTAGTTTGGTCTACATAATCGGCATGCTGGACGTGGTGGAGATCAGCCGGGCATTCATACAGGGCAACCCCGAATACCTGGCCAACGCGAAAGAGTTGTTTATTTTCCTGGCGCTGGTCTTCTGGGTCTTCACCTACGGCATGTCATATGTGAGCAGACGGGTCGAGCAGCACCTAGGCGTGGGTGAGCGGTAAACATGGTTCAGCATTAGCCGTTTTGACAGGTTAGTTGATTAGGATCTACAGAGGATATTATGGTTGCGAACGAACCAACGAACGAACCAACGAACGAACCAACGAACGAACCAACGAACGAACCAACAAATGAACGAATGGAGGAGTCCAAGGACATCATTGTCTGCCGGGATGTGCATAAGTGGTTCGGCAATTTCCACGTTCTTAGAGGCATCACCACCACCATCAAGAAGGGCGAGGTGGTGGTCGTCTTCGGACCGTCAGGCTCGGGCAAGTCGACATTTATCCGTACGATAAATCGCCTTGAGGAGCATCAACGCGGCGACATCATCGTTGACGGCGTCGCCCTCACTAATGATACCCGCAACATCGATGCTATCCGCCGTGATGTAGGCATGGTCTTCCAGTCATTCAACCTTTTCCCCATTTAAATGTCATGAATAACATTACGCTGGCTCCAATGAAAGTGCGAAAATTGTCTGCTAAACAGGCTGTAGCGCAAGCCATGGAACTCCTGGAGCGGGTGGGTATACCAGAACAGGCGGACAAGTATCCCGCCGAGCTTTCCGGCGGTCAGCAGCAAAGAGTGGCCATAGCCCGGGCGCTGGCCATGCAGCCGAAGATCATGCTATTCGACGAGCCTACTTCGGCTCTGGACCCAGAGATGATCAAGGAAGTGCTGGACGTGATGCGGGAGTTGGCCACATCGGGCATGACGATGATCGTGGTAACTCACGAGATGGGCTTTGCCAAAGAGGTCGCCGACCGGATGATGATGTTCGATGAAGGCGTGATCGTGGAAGAAGGCTCCCCTGAGCAGATATTCGAAGCTCCAAAAAGCGACCGTACCAAGCTGTTCCTGTCCCAAATCTTGTGAGGTCACAGGATTAACGGGCACGGTATCGGGAGTGATAATCGAGCCCATTGCCGCGCCTGACAACGGACTTCGTTAAGCCTGTCTCTAGTTGACGCTCCTAGTTGCCTGTGCTACCATCCCAGCGCATCGCTCCGGTGCTCCAAAGTGCTGGATTACGTAATTACACAACAATTCAAGCGGGGGGCTGGCGCGCTCGGTTCGAGAGTCGGTATGAATTTCCACCAGCAGTTGGCCTCCATCGCCCCAGATAAATCAACCGTCCTCACCGTCGGAGTTTTCGACGGAGTTCACCAAGGGCACCGTCATTTGCTACGCCGCCTGGTTGAGCGGGCGGGGTCCGATTACCTCCCCACCGTCCTTACTTTTACCAACCACCCCATATCTGTCCTTCGCCCCGGCGTTGAAATTTCCTACCTGACGTCGCTCAATGAAAGGGTGCGCCTGATGAAGGAGCAAGGTATAGAGTTGGTGGTTCCTTTGGACTTCACTCATGAGCTGTCCCAGGTCAGCGCCGACGACTTTACCGCTACTCTCGTAAATTCCCTTGGTATGAAGGGGTTGGTGGCGGGGCCTGACTCTACCTTGGGGCGGGATCGGCAAGGCGACATTGGCTTCCTGAAGCAAAGGGGCTCGGAATTAGGGTTCTGGGTTGAGGTGATGGACCCTTTGTTGATCGATGGAGAACTAGTCAAGAGCCGGCGGATCCGGTCGGAACTGGAGGAAGGAGACGTTGCCGCCTGTGCCAAGCTGCTGGGGCGGAAGTACGGTTTTGAAGGGCTGGTGGTGAAAGGCGACCAGCGTGGTGCTCAGATGGGCTTCCCCACCGCGAACTTGGAAATGGACCCCCGGACGGCGCTGCCAGGAGACGGAATTTACGCCACCTGGGTCACCATCGATGGCGTGAAGCGCCCTTCCGCCACGAGCATTGGGATCCGGCCCCACTTTGGCCTGTCGGAGCGGTTGGTTGAAGTATTCGTGATGGATTTCAGTGCCGATTTATACGGTCAGCGGCTAAACGTGGAGTTTGTCAGCAAACTTCGCGGCCAGGAATCCTTCCCCGGCCTGGAGGAGTTGATCTCGCAGATCGACCGGGACGTTGCCGGCGCTAGGGCCGCCCTGGACCAAGACAGGAAAGCGGACGGTGCCTAGTAGTGCTTAGCGAAGAGGTCATTGCCAAGATAACCCGTCGTGGCGTCCAGGAAATCATCTCCCACGACGAGTTCGTCCGCATGTTGCAAGAGGGAAAGCCCCTGCGCCTGAAGATGGGCTTCGACCCCAGCAGGCCGGACATTCACCTGGGCCATGTGGTGGGTCTTCGTAAACTGCGCCAACTCCAACAGTTGGGCCACCAAGTGATTCTTATCGTGGGAGACTGGACCGCCCAGATAGGCGACCCCAGCGGCCAGTCGGCCACCCGGCCGGTCCTGACCCACGATGAGGTAGTTTCCAACGCCGAGTCCTATCTGCGCCAGTTCTTTAAGGTTGTGGACAAGGACCTGACCCAGGTGGTGTGGCAGAGTGAGTGGTTCGGAAAGTTTGGTCTGGCGGACGTGCTTCGGTTGACTGGAAAATTCACCGTGGCCCAGTTTTTGCAGCGGGATGACTTCGCCAAGAGATTCCAAGAGCAACGGCCCATCGCCATTACCGAGTTGCTCTATCCGTTGCTTCAGGCCTACGACTCGGTGAAGATTGAGGCTGACGTGGAGTTCGGCGGCACCGACCAACGGTTCAACCTGCTGGTCGGCCGGGAAATGCAGCAGATGGAGGGACAACGTCCCCAGCAATGCTTCCTCATGCCTATCCTGGTGGGCACCGACGGCGTTCAAAAGATGAGCAAAAGCCTGGACAACTACGTCGGAGTGGAGGAGACGCCCAACGACATGTACGGAAAGCTCATGTCACTGCCCGACGAGCTGATCGTCCCCTACTTTGAATACCTAACTGACGCTCCCTCGGAAGAATTAGCCGCCTTCTCCAGCGACCTAGTGGCGGGTTCGGTCAACCCAATGGAGATGAAGAAACGCCTGGCCTGGGAGATCACCGACCAGTTCCATGAGAGGAGCGCCGCCGATGCCGCCCAGGCAAACTTCGAACGGGTGGTGCAACGCCGTGCCCTGCCCGAAGAGATTCCCGAGTTCGCCGAGCCGTCTTTGGCGCCATCTTTTGAGAATGAGACGAGACGGTTGAGCAACATCATCGTCGACGCGGGCTTGGCCCCCAGCACCACCGAAGCGAAGCGATTGATCAACCAGGGCGCCGTACAGATAATCTCTGACCCATCCGGTGACTCCCGCACCTTGGACCGGGATGACCGGGCCGCCGGCCTGGGATTGGAGCACCGCACGGTCATCAAAGTCGGCCGCCGCCGATTCATCCGGCTGGTCAACTCCTAACCGCCGTTCCCGCCTTCCACGTTCCCTTCCCATTACGAATGGTCATTTTCCCCGTCCCTCCTTACGAAGGGCGGACCACAGGGGGGTCGTGACCTCCCCGCGGAACGACCTCCCCTAATCCCCTCCTTACGAAGGAGGGGACTTAGATTGCCTCCCTTCACGTTGACACCCCTTTCAGGCCAATCTAGACTGGATGCTAGAAACAGTTTCGGGGATCAGCCCGAACCGATCCTTCTCAGTCTCCCTGGAGGTGCCCATTGTCTCCCTCTGAAGATTCGGAGCGGTTGCGTAGCCATATCAGCCAGTGGCGCGACGATCACTCTAGCGTTGAGCAACGCCGCCAGGACTACAAGACCCCCTCTCAGATCCCGGTGAAAGAGGTATACACTCCTGAGGACCTGCCGGATTCTGACTATCTGCGAGACGTCGGACTACCGGGGGAGTATCCCTACTTGAGGGGGGTCCATCCCACAGGTTACCGGGCACGTTTGTGGACCATGCGCATGTTCGCCGGGTTCGGTCTGGCCGAAGAAACCAATGAACGTTTTAAAGTCTTGCTGGGCAACGGCGAAACCGGCCTGAGCGTCGCCTTCGACATGCCCACCCTTTACGGTTATGACACCGACGACCCCAGGGCAGCCGGCGAGTTTGGCACGTGCGGCGTGGCGATCTCCACTATGGCCGACATGGAGACACTCTTCGACGGCATCAGCCTTGAGGACGTCACCACCTCCATGACCATCAACAGCCCGGCAGCCATCATCTGGGCCATGTTCATCGCCGTCGCGGAAAAACAAGGGGCTGATCTGAGTAAAGTCGGCGGTACCTTGCAGAACGACATCCTCAAGGAGTACATCGCCCAGAACGAGTACATATTCCCGCCCGAACCTTCAATGCGGCTGGTGGTGGACACCGTGGAGTTCGCCACGAAGCACATGCCCCGCTGGAACCCCATCAGCATCAGCGGTTACCACATCCGGGAGGCGGGGTCCAATGCGGTGCAGGAGCTGGCTTTCACCCTGGCCGATGGGTTTGAGTACGTGCGCCGTTGCGTCGCCCGGGGACTGGCCATCGACGACTTCGTTCCCAGGCTCAGCTTCTTCTTCAACGTGCACAACAATTTCTTCGAGGAGATCGCCAAATTCCGCGCGGCCCGGCGTATCTGGGCCCGGGAGATGACGGAGACGTTCAAGGCCCAGAACCCCCGTTCGGCGTGGCTACGGTTCCATGCCCAGACTTCCGGAGCCAGCCTGACGGCTCAGCAGCCGGAGAACAACGTGGCCAGGGTGTCCATGCAGGCATTGGCCGCGGTCCTTGGCGGCTGCCAGTCGCTGCATACCAACGGTAAGGACGAAGCCTGGGCTCTACCTTCAGAGGACGCGGCTCTTCTAGCCCTACGCACCCAGCAGATCATCGCCCACGAAACGGGAGTCACCGATACCGTTGACCCGCTAGGTGGCAGCTACTTTGTAGAGTCGATGACCAACCAACTGGAAGCCGCGGCCTACGACTATTTTCGACGCATCGACGATATGGGCGGGGTCATGGCGGCCCTTGAGAGTGGCTTCTTACAGAGAGAGATCGCCGACGCGTCGTATATCTATCAGATGGAAGAGGACCGTAAAGAGCGGATCACGGTGGGCGTCAATGAGCAT
>Ga0066382_10000687_pt1 | contig 11386 bp, 8 predicted proteins | sample Knorr_S23_td_NAD_FD_71218 | JGI IMG/M metagenome (GOLD analysis project Ga0066382, IMG submission 71218) | Marine microbial communities from Southern Atlantic Ocean transect - Knorr_S23_td_NADW_ad_2500m_LV_B | ecosystem: Environmental > Aquatic > Marine > Oceanic | place: Southern Atlantic ocean... | reverse complement strand
ACACATCCATGTGATTTTGCTATAATTAAACCTATTTTTTTTAAGAAAAAAAATATTGCTTTTTCTATTTCTGTAGCTCACTGGCTTGATGTGGGAGGCTCAATTGCTGGAAGTCTGCCTCCAGATTCTGACTCTATGTTTAAAGAAGGAATACGCTTTTCTGGGGTTAGATTATGTAGAGATAATAAATTATTGCCTGACATTGCCTCTATTATTTTAGAAAATGTAAGATTCCCAAAGCTAGCAATGGGTGATTTAAATGCTCAAATTGCAGCAGTTAAAATCGCTGATAAAAGAATAAAAGAAACATATAGGAAATATAGCGAGACAACTCTTAATAAAGCTTTTAATCAAATTCTTTTAGATAGTGAAAAGCAAAGTAGAAGAATAATTTCTAAACTTCCAGATGGTATCTACAAAGCAAAAGATTATATCGATGGAGATGGTAATGTTAAAAATCAAATTTCTGTTCAAATAAAAATACAAATTAAAGGTTCAAATATACTCTTTGATTATACTGGCTGTTCTCAAGCAAGAAAAGCTCCAATAAATTGCTCTTTAGGAGCATTAACTTCAGCAGTAAAGACTGTCTTTAAAGCTCTTGTTGAGCCGTTTGCTCCATCCAACGAAGGGTATTTTAAACCTATGAAAATTATTATTCCTAAAAATACAATTTTTAGTGCTGAAAAACCATCTCCAACTGGCTGGTATTTTGAAGGTGTATCACAAGCTTCAGAATTAGCATGGAAAGCCTTAGCGCCATTAGCTCCAAATAGATTTTCTGCTGGAACTTATATGAGTCTATGCGCAACTTATATTTGCGGGAATAATGTAAAAAACCAATATGTACATATTGAACCCCAACATGGGGGCTGGGGGGCTACAATAAATAGAGATGGTGCAAATGCATTGATTGCGATAACAGATGGAGATACTTACAATTATTCAATAGAACTTCTAGAAGCTAAATTTCCCTTACGCTTGGTGCAATACGCATTAAATACCAAAGACGGATCTGGACATGGAAAATATAGGGGTGGTTTAGGTTGTATACGAGAATATGAAATTTTAAATAATGATAATTTCCTTTATGCAAGTTTTGGTAGAACAAAAGAAAAACCTTGGGGAATGAATGGAGGAGGTAAAGGTACATGCAATTATATAATTATTAAAAGAGGCAATAAGAAAAAAAAGATATCTAGAATCCCTTACTTTTCTCTTAAGAAAAAAGACAAAATTGAGATAGTGACTGGCGGAGGTGGTGGTTATGGAAATCCAAAGCTTCGAGAAACCTATTTAATTAAAGAAGATATAAAAAATGGAATTATTACATCAAAAGAGTTAAAAAATATTTACAATAAAAAAATAAAAGATTTGTATTGATGAAAAAAGTAGCGTCTGATGTAGGGGGTACTTTTACGGACTTAGTTTTTTTTGATCAAAAAACAAATAGAATTAAAACTGCAAAAACGCTAACAACAGTAAATAATCCTTCTGATGGTGTAATAAAATCAATTGATTTAGCTTCATTTGAAAACCCATTAATTAAATATTTTTGTCATGGCGGAACAACAGTAATAAATTCAATCACTGAAAGAAAAGGTTCGATTACCGCATTATTAACAACAAAAGGCTTTAGAGATGTTTTGGAGATTGGAAGAGGTAATAGACCTGATTTGTATAATTTACATACAAAGAGTCCTACTCCTTTTGTACCTAGATACTTAAGATTTGAAATAGATGAAAGAATAGATGCTAACGGCAAAGTTATTAGAAAATTAAATTTAAAAGATTTAGATAAAATTATCAAATTATTAAAAAAAAATAAGGTTGAATCATTGGCAATTGTTTTCATCAATTCTTATCTAAATCAAATTCATGAAAAAAAATGTCAAGAAATTATAAAAAAAAGATTCCCTAGTTTGTATTTAACGGCATCATTTGAAATAAGTCGTCAATGGAGAGAATATGAAAGAACTAACACAAGTGTCTTAAATGCATTCGTAAAACCGAAAATGAATAAATATCTGAATGACTTGTCTTATAAACTTAAAAAGAAAAGTTTTAATTGTCCTTTTTTTATTATGCAATCTAATGGAGGAACAACGGAATTTTTTAACGCAAAAAAACATCCGCTTACATTGCTTGAATCAGGACCTGCCGCAGGAGTGAATGGCACTTCTTTTATAGCAAAACTAATCAATAAAAAAAATTTAATTCATCTCGATGTTGGTGGAACAACTGCAAAATGCTCACTAATTGAAAATTATTTACCAAAAACTACTACAGAATATAAATTAGAAAAAACAAGATATAATGCTGGATATCCAATCCAAATACCAGTTATTGATATTGTTGAAATAGGTGCTGGCGGAGGCTCGATAGCTTGGTTTGATGAAAATAATCATCTAAACGTTGGCCCAAAAAGTGCTGGAGCTCATCCAGGTCCTGCTTGTTATTCTTTTGGCGGTAAAGAACCAACAGTTACAGATGCATACTTTATATTAGGTATATTGAACAAAAATAATTTTGGAAAGGGAGAAATTAAAATAAACGTAGCCCTAGCAAGAAAAGCTTATAGAAAAATAGCAAAAAAACTAAATCAATCTATTGAAGACGCAGCGATCTCCGTTTTAAGAATCATGGAATCAAATACAATAAATGCTTTAAAATTAATTACTGTTCAGAGAGGCAATGACCCAAGAGATTTTTCTTTGCTTGCATGTGGCGGCGGCGGACCTATTCATGCTAGTTCTTTAGCAAAAGAACTGGGAATAAAAGAAGTAATTATACCCTTTTACCCAGGTTTATTTTCAGCCTGGGGAATGCTCGTAACAGCACCTCAAAGAGACTTTATTATCAGTAAACTTGATAAATTAAATAACCTAAAGATATTTGATATTAATAAGAATTTTGAAGATATGATTAGAGAAGCTAAAAAATATTTTAAGAGTTCAGTTTTAAGAATTAAAAATTTATCCTTTTATTTTTTCCTAGAAATGAGATACAGCGGACAAGAGCACACTGTTACAATTAAGTATTTAAAGGCCAAAGACAACTTACCGCAGATTAAAAATAATTTCCATTTAGCTCATGAAAAAAATTATACATTTTCACTTGATGATACAGAAATTGAGATGGTTAGCTATAAGCTTGTAGCTATTATGGATATTGGAAAAACTAAAATTAGGAAAATTAATAAATTTATACAAGGCAATAATATTTCTTATCGAAAAGTTAAATTTATTGATCACGGTATTTTAAAAACACAAATTTTAAAAATATATAACATAAAACCAAATAAATATTATAAAGGACCATTGATTATAGAAGAAGATACCAGTACAATTTTAGTAAATCCAAAACAAAAAATTAAAATTGATGATTATGGTATTTTAAGAATAAAAATTTAAATAGATTAAATGTAATTATTTTTTTCAAATATTTTACAATATGACTAATAGCTCTAAAAAAAAATTTGACATTATAGTATTAGGTTCTGGGATTGCTGGAATCTCTATTGCTTCGGAACTGTCAGAATATTTAAATGTATGTGTTTTAGAAAAAGAAGGATTAATTTCGTATCATTCAACAGGTAGATCATTAGCTTTTTACCTTGAAAGTTACGGCAATGAAGTTATTAGACAATTAACTTCAGCATCAAAAGATTTTTTTTATAATAGAATAGATACAACTTCAAAAAATATACTTATTAAAAAAAGAGGCGTTATTCATATTGCAAACAAATTTCAAACTATAAAACTAAAAAATTTATATGAAACTTTAACTAAAAATAATGAAAATTTTAAAATTCTTAATAAATTACAGACAATGGAGCTATTGCCTTGTTTAAATGATGAATATGTAGATAGTTCAATATACGACAGTGAAGCTAGTGATATTGATGTAAATGCGGTTTATAATATTTATTTAAAAAACCTAACTAAAAATAATGGAAAAGTTATTACAGATATTAAAATTACTGAATTTCTTCATCAAGATCGCGGATGGAAAATTTTAACAAATCAAGACGAATTTTATACTAAGATAATAGTAAATGCAGCTGGAGCTTGGTGTGATCGAATTGCTACAAATGTAGGAGCAAAAAATATAAACATTGTTCCAAAAAAAAGAACTATTTTTTGTTTTAAACCAACAAATATAAAATTAAACAATGAATGGCCACTAGGAGTAGATGTTGAAGAAAATTTTTATTTTAAAATTGAAAATGACACTGTTATTGCTTCTCCAGCTGATGAAACACCTACTGTACCACATGATGTTCAGGCAGAAGATATTGATATTGCGTTAGGTATTGAAAGAATAAAAAATTCAACACTTTTTGAATTTAATTCTATATTTAACAAATGGGCAGGTTTAAGATCTTTTGTTAAAGATAAAAACCCTGTTATTGGTTTTGATAATAAATTTAAAAACTTTTTTTGGTTTGCAGGACAAGGTGGATATGGAATTCAAACTGCCCCAGCTTTATCTAAAATAGCTTCTAATTTAATTCTAAAAAAAAGTAATAATTATTATGAAAATGAATTTCAAATTAATCTTAATTTATTAAAAATAAATCGATTTTATAAGTAATTTTTTTATATCCATTGCTAATAAATAAATTTATAAATAACATATGAAAATTTATGATGATATCCCATACTTTGATGGTCACAATGATGTTCTTTTAAAGTTGTTCTATTCAAAAAATAAAATTAAGATTAATGATTTTATTGAAGGCAATGAAAATTATCACATTGATATACCAAAAATAAATAAAGCAAACTTTATTGGAGGGTTTTTTGCTATCTTTTCTCCTAATGAAAAACCAACTGAAGAGTTTTTTTCAAGGATGAAAGCTGATACTTATAATTTTAAACTTCCAGAACCATTATTATATTCTCATGCATTATCTACAACTATTTCAATGATATCTATTTTAAATGACATTCAAAAAAAATTGATTAATAAAATTTTAATTTGTAAAAATAGTAAAGATATTAAAGATTCTATTAATAATAATAGAATTGCCATTATATTACATATTGAAGGAGCTGAGGCAATTAGTGAAAATTTTGATTCATTAGATATTCTATATTCATTAGGAATACGATCAATTGGTCCAGTTTGGAGTCGTTCTAATATTTTTGGACATGGAGTACCGTTTAGTTTTCCTAGCTCACCTGATACTGGCCCTGGATTAACTGATCTTGGAAAAGAGTTAATTAAAAAATGTAATGAATTAAATATCATTATAGATCTTTCGCATTTAAATGAAAAAGGATTTTGGGATGTTGCTAAAATTAGTACTAGCCCTCTTGTAGCAACTCATTCAAATGTACATGAAATTTGTCCTCATTCAAGAAATCTCACAAATAAACAACTAGAAGCTATCAAGGACAGTAATGGTATTGTAGGGTTGAATCTAGCAACTGCATTCTTGCGAACTGATGGTAAAATGGAAGAAGATACGAATTTAGAAATTATTTTGCGTCATTTTGATCATCTAATTAATATTTTAGGAGAAGATAAAGTAGCTATAGGCTCAGATTTTGATGGAGCTAAGGTTCCATTAAAAATAAAGAACCTTGAAGGAATGAATGTTTTAAAAGAATTTCTGTTAAACAGTGGATATAATAAAAATTTGGTAATAAAATTATTTTCACAAAATTGGTTAAACTTTTTTTATAAACATTTTTAGAAATAATTGATAGGATCTTGAATTAAGTAGTGACTACAACTTTACCAACATGGCAGGCTTCTGCAAGATATTTATGAGCATCAACAATATCATCTAAATGAAATATTTTAGATATAATAGGTTTTAAAATACTTTTTTTAATTTTATCATTAATCCAATTAATACCTTCTTCTCTTTGATTATTAAACCTCATGGTATCAAAAATACTATGATAACGTATTTGTAGTCTTTTTGATAATAAGAGAGATGTTTTAATGTTTGATGAATTAAGGTTTAGATTGCCATAATTTATTATTAATGCTTGTGGCTTAGCTGTATTTAATAAATTGATAAAATATTCTCCCCCAACACAATCATAAGCTAAATCAAACCCAATACCATTAGTTAAATCCATAATATTTTCTTCTAACTTGGGGTCAGTAAGAGATAAAACATCGTCATAACCAATATTAATAAGTGTAGTGTTTTTTTCTAACGTTCGACTGATTGCATAGGCTTGTAGACCAAATGATTTTACAATTTGCATACCTCCAATAGCAGCACTGCTGGAAGCCCCAGTAAAAATACAACAATTTCTCTTTTCTATGTCTGAATTATAAACCAATCCACCCCAAGCAGTAAGATATTGGGCCCATATAGCAGACGATTCTTCAAAGGATTGATTTGATACTTTTTTAGAAATAGTCCAAGCTGGTACAATAGCTGTATCTCCATATGTACCATATTTATTAGAAGAATCAGATGTCCAATTACCGTGTATATCCCAAGAAAGAAAAGGTATGATTGTAACTTCATCTCCAACTTTAAATTTTATATTATTATTACCTATTAAATCAATTATTCCTGAACCTTCACTTCCTAATCTTGATGGAAAATTTGGTTTTGAAACATATCTTCCTTCTCTATACATAACTTCACCTTGATTAACTCCAAAAGCTTTTATGCGAATTCTAACTTCATCATGATCGGGTATTTTTAATTTTTCTTCAAAAATTTGTAATACGTCTGGAGAGCCAAATTTATTGAATCTAACTATTCTATTTTTCATCTGTAAAAAATTGATTTACAGAATTAAGTAACAACAATAGTTTTTCCTAATTGATTACCTTCAGCTAAATATTTATGAGCTTCAACAATATCCTCTAAATTAAATACTTTAGATATAATAGGCTTTAGTGTTCCTTCTTCCATTTTCTTATTGATCCACTCAATCCCCTCTTCTCTTTGATTTTGAAATCTCATGGTATCAAAAACACTATGAAAACGTATATGAATTCTTTTTGCTAATAAGGGTAATGTTTTAATGTTTGAAGCATTGTTATTTAAATTTCCATAATTTACAATTAAACCTCGAGCTTTTGCTGCGTTGACTAAATTGATAAAATATTCTCCCCCAACACAATCATAAGCTAAATCAAACCCAATACCATTAGTTAAATCCATAATATTTTCTTCTAACTTGGGGTCAGTAAGAGATAAGACTTCATCATACCCAACATTTAAAAGTTTCTCTTTTTTTGCTAATGTTCTACTGATAGCATAAGCTTTTAAACCAAAAGCTTTTACAATTTGCATACCTCCAATAGCAGCACTGCTGGAAGCCCCAGTAAAAATACAACAATTTCTCTTTTCTATGTCTGAATTATAAACCAATCCACCCCAAGCCGTTAAATATTGACACCAAGCAGCGGCAGCTTCTTCGTAAGATTGAGATTCAATTTTTTTAGCTATAGTCCAGGCTGGCACTATTGCTGAATCTCCATATACCCCATAATTATTAATAGAATCAGCTGTCCAGTAATCATTTTTATTCCAGGATAAAAAAGGTATTGCGCATACAGAATCACCAATTTTTAAAGAAGAAACATTATTTCCAATTGAATCGACAATACCTGATGCTTCAATACCTATACGAGCTGGGAAATTAGGACTTGCTACATACCTTCCTTCTCTTAACATTACTTCAGCTTGATTTAAGCCAAGAGCTTTAACCTTTATCCTTACTTCATCATCTTTTGGTTCTTTTATTGCTTCGTTAATAAGATTCAGAACTTCTGGACCACCATGATTGTCAAATCTAACAATTCTATTTTTCATAGACTATTATTTATTTAACAGCACGTAACTTGGGTTCACCATAACCAACCATTCCTTTTACAGGAGGTGGAGCATAGCAATGTTTACTTTGAGTTAAATTTAATTTTGCACATATATATGCACTATTTATAGCTAAAGGTATCGGATCAATTACAGGTATAGTATAACCTTTTACCTTTAAATTTTTTTCTAAAGCTTCTGCACATCCTAATAGGCCTGTACAACCAAAAATCATTACATCAGAATGGTCTTTTTCAACTGCTAGTACAGCTTGTTCTGTTAACTGTTTGACTGTTCTGTCTAAATCATCTTCTAATTCAAGAACTGGAATATCAACTGCCCTTACTGAAGCTAGTTTATCAGGAACTCCATATATTTTAGATTGATTTTCAAACATTGGTCTTATTCTTTCTAAGACTGTAATAACCGAAAATTTATGACCTAGCATACTTGCATAATGCATTGCTGTTTCGCAAGGTCCTATAACTGGTATTGAAACACATTCTCTTCCAGAATGCAATCCAGGGTCACCCATACAATCTATAACAACAGCATCACAACCTTCTTTTTCAGCATCAATTATTTTTAATATAGTTCCTGGTAAAGACATTGCTTCATCATATTCGCATTCTATTGAACCTGGGCCAATATCTATCTCTGAATGACTAACAGTAAAATCATTGGCACCTATAGCATTTAAATCTTCAGTTCTTCTAAAGCCTTTAGTAGTAATAGGTGTCACAACTCTAACATTTATATTCATTTATCAATTCTCCTTTATTTATTTAACTTATTGAAATTAAATATATTTATATACAAATTGTAAAGTTATAAATTATCAAAGCTAACTTATTTCTTCAATAGGTATATATTTATCATAAACTTTAAAAGGAACTGGGCCAAAAGTATCTAATGCTTCCTTTGTTCGCATATTAGCAGGAACACTAACACCTATTACATGAACCCTTTGTCCATATTTTACAGCTTCAGCTGTTATTGGCTCTGCAGTTTCTAAATCAACAAGACAAATTAAATCAGGAACCATAGCAACAGGTTTATTATCAACTAATGCAATTAAAAATTCATTTTGTAATTGGACAGTCATTTCTTTACTAGAATCAGTTAATGAAGTTAATTTTACAGTTCCTTTAGCCCAACCATCAGTAGTTTCTCTTAATAAATCTGTAACTTTACCTTCAAATAATAATTTACAATATCGTTTATCAAAACTTGTTTTGAAATAATCAATAATTCCATTTAAAGGACTTTTTCCTGTATCTCTAGCTTCCCTAATAGATCTGCCGATTTCATAAGCCAATGTACAAGTATGATGCACAGCGGTATCCTTCATTTGTTTTCCAGTCATAGGGTATAAAGCTATTTCTGATTTAGTACCCATTTGCATGCATATAACTCGAGCAAACATTTCAGCTGCATGATTATTTTCTGCATTAATTATTATTTCATTATCTTTTTCATCTCTAACTATTAGCGGTGAGCAATTGACACCATAAACTCCAAAGGTACACATTTGAAGTTCAGGAAAAGCTCTCCCCATGCCATCACCATCAATTACTGGTAAACCGGTGTATGAGCTAAGTATGAATGGCAAAGTACCGTTGATTCCACCTGCTTCAGCGCCTATAAGAGCTGCGGCTTTTTTGCCCATTAATTCTTCCATTTTTCTTAGAGCTTTTATACAAGATTTTGCATTAGGCAGTCTTTCAACAATAACTGTGGGAGCCCCCATAACTGCAATTGGAATTATAAGATCATTATCATCTACTTCAGAGCCTTTGATTATTTTACAATCAGTACCTTTTTCTAATTCTTGTCTTAGCATCAAGCCGCCAACGTACGGATCTCCACCACCTCCAGTTCCAAGGAAGGCTGTACCTCTTAAAAAATCTTCAAGATTGTCTAGTGTTAATTTATCCATGTTATTTAAATATTCTCCAAATCACCAATAGCTTTTATTTGTAATCTTACAGATCTACCTGGAAGATAAGCTAGGGGGTTTTCATTAATCTCCATTACTTCAATAGTTTTTTCAATTGCCCCAGCCTCTTTTGCTTTTTCTTTAGCTTCAAGTTTTGCATTTTCTATAGTTTTATCTCTTCCTAATTTATCATAATGAAAAACTCGATCAACTTCTCCGCTGACTTGACCTAAAGCAGCACCGACAGCATTAGCTACAGCAAAATTATCAGGTATAATTAATTCTGAAATACCTTTTACTTTTTCTTTATTAATAATTGTTCCTCCTCCAACGAATATCGCGGGAACTTCTTCTGAACTTGTTTTCATTTTATCAATTGAATCTTCAAGTAATTTGGTAAATTGTTTTTTTGAATTATCAATTAAAGACTTATCAATATTAATTACTAATGAAGGGTCTCCAATGTCTAAATTATATTTTGCCACAGCAATATCAGTTGCTGTTAAAGTATCTCCGCCAAAAACCTTTGCTTTTTCAGTTAATAAATATCCAACACTATCGGGTCCAATTTTATTTCCATTTTCTCTAACTATACTTCCTCCACCAAGACCTATAGATACAATGTCAGGCATTCTAAAATTTGTTCTAACACCGCCAACATCTGTTGCTACTGCTGATTGCCTTGGAAATCCTTGTTTAATATAACCAATATCTGTTGTGGTTCCACCTATATCAACAATTACTGATTCATCCAAACCAGATAAAAATGCTGCCCCCCTCATACTATTTGTTGGACCGCATGCAAAAGTCAGAACAGGGTATGACTTAACTTTATTTGGTAGCATCAAAGTTCCATCATTTTGACTTATATAAAGAGGAGCATTAATATTTAAATTTTGAAGTGCAGATTCAAAAGCTTCAATTATTTCTTCAGCCAATCCAGCTAAAGCAGCATTAATAATAGTAGCATTTTCTCTCTCTATTAAGCCCACTTTACCAATAGCATGAGAGAGGGAAATTTTGATATTTGGTAATTTTTTTGAAATAAGTTCAGCTGTTTTTTCTTCCATTGTTGAATTTAAAGGAGAATAAACAGAGTTGACCGCGATACTATTAATGTCACTATTTCCAATATCATCAATTATTTTATTAATTTCATCTTCATCTAAAGGAGAAATTTCTCTGCCATCGACTTCGTACCCACCTTTAGCAAAATATTTTTTTGGACTTAAAGTGGAAATTAAGTCCTTAGGCCAGCCAATCATTTGTTCTAAGCTATCCGCTGCTGGTAATGATAATCTTATAGCTGCAATTTTTTGTAATTTTTTTCTTTCAACTAAAGCATTAGTGAAATGTGTTGTTCCAACCATAACACTTGAAATTTTATCAGAACTTATTTTTCCTTTTTCTAAAACAGATTTAATTACATTAAAAACACCATCTCCTACATTTGAAGTGGTGACTTTTTTATCAGATACCAATACTTTGCCATCTGACATAATTACGCCGTCAGTATTGGTTCCTCCTACATCAACACCTATTTGCATTTTTTAAAAAACTACTAAGTTATTTAAATCAAATCCAAATTGTATTTTTTCATCAGATTTAAATTGTTTAGATTTAGGCAAGTTAGCAAATTCTGATAT
>Ga0066382_10000685_pt1 | contig 11396 bp, 9 predicted proteins | sample Knorr_S23_td_NAD_FD_71218 | JGI IMG/M metagenome (GOLD analysis project Ga0066382, IMG submission 71218) | Marine microbial communities from Southern Atlantic Ocean transect - Knorr_S23_td_NADW_ad_2500m_LV_B | ecosystem: Environmental > Aquatic > Marine > Oceanic | place: Southern Atlantic ocean... | reverse complement strand
CAGGCTGAGATACATCAACGTTAGTAACAGATTTAGCACCGCCAGCAAGTGCGTAGCAAGAAAACGTACCTGTGTAACTAAAACAGTTGAGTACGTCGGCATCTTTCGCATAATGCGCTGCCGCTGCGCGACTGTCTCGTTGATCTAAGTAAAAACCGGTTTTATGGCCGTTCTCGATATCAACCACTATGTTGATGCCGTTTTCTTTTACTGTAACTTGCATAGGTGGTTCACCATGCAGTACACCAGTTACAGGCTCCAAGCCTTCTTTCTTGCGCACGTCCACGTCGCTTCGCTCGTAAATGTGTACATTAGGCATTAGTTTAGTAATTGCCCACACTATCTTATCTCTGTGTTTTTCGCCGCCCGCGCTCAAAAGCTGAAGTACTGCAACATTGTCGTATAGGTCTATAGTGATCCCTGGAAGGCCATCACTTTCAGACGCTATCCAGCGAAACGCGTTGGTTTTGTTTGGGTCAAACAGGCGTTTTCGAAGCGCTAGCGCAGTTTCTAAACGGCGCAGGAAAAAGCCATTATCAATGCTTTCGTCTTTTTTGAACGTCCACATACGAACGCGAATTTTTGAGTTTGGAGAGTAAGCACCTCGACCCAACCAGTCGCCTTCAGAGTCAAATACGTCTACTGTATCGCCAACCCGCGCGCGGCCTTTTAGCTCAGCCACAGCGCTTTCGAATACCCAAGGGTGTTTGCGGCGAAGTGATTTGTCTCTGGATGGCTGTAAAATGACCTGTGCTGACATGAAGGCTCTCGTACTAATTTAATAAATGTGAAACAGAGTTAAGCGGGATTATCCGCTTATGAGAATGGACGCGATTATACGCAATTTCATACGTTCTGTGTTAATTATACCAGTCCACATAGATAATTACCCACTCAGCGAGAGTGAGCAATTATCTGTGCGGATTAGTATAAGAGTGCGTATATATGGTGAGTAACCACAGTTCGAACAGAGATTTTTAACACTTAGATTGGATGTAACTATGCAATATGTCGATTTTGAAAAGGGATGCGGCCCAAGCGAACTCGTTGTAAAAGAACGTGCAGGGCTGTCGTTAGCACCAGGGAAAGTGAAAGTTGACGTTAAGGCATTTGGCGTAAATAGAGCGGATACGTTGCAGCGCCAGGGAAATTATCCACCTCCACCTGGCGAGAGCGATATTCTTGGGTTAGAGGTAGCCGGTGTAGTGTCAGAGGTTGCCAGTGATGTCACTGCATTCAAAGAAGGTGACGAAGTATTTGGTTTGGTTGCAGGTGGTGGCTATGCCACTGAAGTGATGGTTAATCCAGCGCACTTAATGCCTATTCCCAAAGGCATGCCGTTTTTTGAAGCCGCGGGTTTGGCCGAAGTGTTTCTTACGGCATTTCAGTGCTTACGCACAATTTCGCATATAAAACCGGCTGAACGGGCGTTAATTCATGGCGGAGCAAGTGGTGTAGGGCTGGCTGCCACACAACTTTGTCGATATTGGGGCGTACACAGTGCGGTAACGGCCTCAAGTCAAGAAAAGCTTACCCTGTGTGAAATCAATGGCGCAGAACACCTTATTAACTATAAGCGGCAACAATTTGATGATGTGCTTAAAAAAGTATGGCCAGAAGGGGTTAATATGGTGCTTGATATGGTAGGTGGCGACTACCTTAACCGTAACTTAAAGGTTTTGAAGCAAGACGGCAAAGTCGTGTACTTGGCCATGTTGGCAGGCCGATATGCAGACAACCTTGATATGGCAATGCTATTAGGTAAACGAGCGTCAATTATTGGCACCACACTTAGAAATCGAAGTGACGAGTACAAAGCGGATTTGGTGCGGGATTTTACTAACGTATGCTTGCCTGCTTTTGAGAATAAAGAACTTAAGGTGAACATCGATACGCACTACGGCATTGATGACATCAACAAACCCCATGTACGTTTAGAAAACAACGAAACACAGGGTAAGCTAGTGCTCTCTTGGTAAAGTGCGTGATAGAAGTGCTAAGTAATAGCGCTTAGCAGCAAGATAGTTTAATTGCCAACAAAACCTTCATCCGCTTTTGTTGGCTTCGCTTCTGCCGCACTTCGGGCTAGTTCGTCGCAGCGCTCGTTTTCAGGGTGCCCTGAATGACCCTTCACCCAATGCCAGTTCACTTTATGTTTTTTTACCGCTTCATCTAAACGCTTCCACAAATCTGCATTTTTTACCGGCTTCTTATCGGCTGTGCGCCAACCGTTCTTGCGCCAGTTATGGATCCACTGATTGATACCATTTTTCACGTACTGGCTGTCGGTAGTTAGTTCAACATTACACGGTTCATTTAAGCTGTTAAGGGCTTCGATAGGGGCTAAGAGCTCCATGCGGTTATTAGTTGTGTGGGCAAAGCCATCGCTCAACTCTTTTCTGTGTTGCTTATAAATTAACACAGCGCCGTACCCGCCCGGTCCTGGATTACCCAAGCACGAGCCGTCGGTGTATATATGAATGGTCTTTTGAGCCACAGCGTTTCCTTTGATTTAACTAGCGTAATTTATCTTGTCTTTTCCCTTAGCGGATTGCGAAGGGGTTGATATACTATCAAAAAATGAAAGTGTAATTATAGTAGAGGTTCCATGCGCCAAATTGTTCTCGATACCGAAACCACAGGTATTGACCCCAAAGAGGGCCACCGCATTATCGAAATAGGGTGTGTTGAAGTTGTTAACCGCCGTTTGACGGGGAATCACTTTCACGTTTACATCAATCCAGGCCGTCACATTGAACAAGAGGCAATTGAAGTTCACGGTATAACCAATGAATTTCTAGCCGATAAGCCTACATTTTCTCAAGTGGCTCAGGAGTTTGTGAACTTTATCAAAGGGGCACAGTTAGTCATTCACAACGCGCCGTTTGACGTTGGTTTTATGGATCACGAGTTTGGCATGGAGGCATCCACCAAAGGCGTTATTACTAACCAGATTTGTGATGTACTCGACACACTGACCCTTGCTCGCCAAATGCATCCAGGTCAAAAGAACAACCTAGATGCACTGTGTAAGCGTTATGGTATAGATAACAGTCATCGTACCCTCCACGGCGCATTGCTAGATGCGGAAATTCTGGCAGATGTTTATCTGTTAATGACCGGTGGGCAAACTAAGCTAAAATTGGCATCTAGTTCGGGCAGCGACGCAGACTCCACGGCAATTCGCAGGATTCAGCGAAGTGCAAATAAATTAAAGGTTATTAAAGCTACCGCCGATGAGATAACACAGCATGAGGCTCGCCTGGATATTGTTGAAAAGGCAGGAGGAAAATGCTTATGGCGCCCTCAACCTGAAGAGGTGTCTTAACACGTTTAAATAGAAATAAAATAGCCAAACAGTGTAGGAGCAGCGTAGCGTGAGAGTGTGGTTTTATTGGGTAATTTTTTTATCATTGTTTATACACTTAAGCGCTGGCGCGCAGTCGCAAGAAGCTGAACGCGACGCTGCTCGGCAGCTCACCGACAGTGCCCTACAAAATACGCAATCAAACAACGATGCACTGGACACATCCCCGCTCACCGATTTAGGTGATGAATACACCAATTCAATTCAATTATTACAAAACCGATTTCGCGTCGACTACAACGTTAAAGAAATCACCATGGTTTTCTTCAGAGAATATGGCTCTGCGCCAGTAGTGCTCGTTAGGCCTGACGGATCAAAGTTGTTTCAAGGGCGCGTCGACGAAGAAAAGGTGCAGTGGTACGACGCTGATACCTTTGACATGATCACCATCAAAGATCCTGTGCCTGGGCCTTGGCAAGCTGTAGGTCAAGTATTACCGCAAAGCCGTGTAATGGTTTTGTCTAATGTTGAACTTCATGCTGAGCCGTTACCGAATGTGCTGTTTGCAGGCGAAATACTTAAATCCACAGCCTATTTAACCAACAACGGCAAGCCTATAGAAAACAAACAGTTCAGAGATGTCGTTGACTTAGAAATTGAGTTTAAGAGTACCAATAACCCTAACTACGGCAACTTTGGTACAAATGACCAGCGCATAGCGACATTTAAAGACGATGGGCGAGGGATGGATGAGCGACCAGGAGATGGCGTTTTTACTGGCCAGTTCAACTTGAAAATACCGGCTGGTGAATGGAAGCCTATTTTTCGCGTAAACACACCAATGTACACCCGCGAGCAAATAGGCGAACTTATCGTCTTACATGAAAATCCCGTGTCTATTGATGTTGAATTGGATGGAGGCGGAGAGGGCTATCATAAAATTATTATTGATGTAGACCGTGAATTAGTCGACATCGAGTCACTGCTAGTCGATGGCAAAGTGAGGTTTCCTAATTCCGATATGCAGAACTTTTCGCTAACAGAAGGCGGTGTGGATCCTCGAGAGCACTTAATTGTCGCCTACGAAGAAGGAATTTTTAGGGTAAAGCTTACTGCTTACGGCACGACAATGGATGGGCGCGATTTTATATTAGATGTCCCTGAATATAGTTTTGTGGCAGAGGGACCAGCCGAACCTGAGGTTGAAGACCCTTTAATCAATGGAAAAGATCCTATCGTTGATGGCAGTGCACCCTTAATAACGCAACCTGAACGGCCACAAGACAATATGCAGCCAAATTCGGTAGAAGATGAAATGGATGATGGGACGCTAACCCTCATTCTGGTGGCCGTTAATGGGTCTATTGTACTCATTGGAGTAATCGCTGCTGCCGTAATTATTATTATGCGAAAAAAGGCGTCTGCGCCTAAGCAAGCAAATAGTACTGCAAAGCCATCGGGAGAAACCACCGAAGCTGACCTCACTATGGATTCTGAGCCTAAGGGGTTTAAAAAACTGTTAGGGCTATTCAAAAAGCGTGAAAAAGCTGGAAAGGAATAGCAGGGAGACCAGCGCTTCAGTTTAAGGCGTCGCTAATTTGTTCACTTTGAATTTTATTTCGACATAATGCCTATTTAACAGGCAAACAAACCGCAGATGACAATTTTATTAATAAAAAGCGTTGACTCCACATAGGGGAATACGTATTATCTGCGCCGCAGTCAGGGGACAGGGCAACAACAGCCAAGTCAACTCACTGATAACATTGAAGATGTGGAGCGGTAGTTCAGTTGGTTAGAATACCGGCCTGTCACGCCGGGGGTCGCGGGTTCGAGTCCCGTCCGCTCCGCCACTCTTTCAATGGTATAACTAAAAGGTCTTCGGAGCGGTAGTTCAGTTGGTTAGAATACCGGCCTGTCACGCCGGGGGTCGCGGGTTCGAGTCCCGTCCGCTCCGCCATTTAGTTATACAGCGCAATCTCGATTATGTGGAGCGGTAGTTCAGTTGGTTAGAATACCGGCCTGTCACGCCGGGGGTCGCGGGTTCGAGTCCCGTCCGCTCCGCCATTAATCGAATAAAGCGCGCTTCCCATTATGCGGAGCGGTAGTTCAGTTGGTTAGAATACCGGCCTGTCACGCCGGGGGTCGCGGGTTCGAGTCCCGTCCGCTCCGCCATTAATGATAAGCTTTTCCTTCTTAGATAATTCCCCCTTCTGGGGACATTCAAAAAGCTCTCTTTTTACTCTGTCGTTAAAATTGGTGTTCTCGCAATCGCACTTTATTTATTCTTACCCCCTTGTCATTTAGCCATTCAAGAAATTGCTCCATTTCCCAATTGCACAATGTGACACTAGAAACATTATTCCTCTTCGATTAATAGTCTTCTATAAAGTAAAAAAACATCCAACAAACAGTAACATGCCCTAAAGTCGTAGTGTCTTTTTTTTAATTTGTACTAAAGTTAGGTCGCTCACGCTAAAAAACACGGAAACCATGAATAAAAGCGACCAAAAACAGTACTTTCTTGCTGATAATGTAAAAGCAATTGGGGTGTCATTGCTAAGCGTAGTGGGTGTGACCCTATTACTCGCTATCGTTATGTTTGTGTTTATTCGAGAACAAGAGGAGAGTCGCGCTACAGAAATACTAGATAATGTGCGCGTAGTATTTAGAGATGCTGAGATCACGCTCGATTACCTAAATGCGCTGCCGTATCAAACCTGTGGAATGGATAACTTAGCGGAAATGCGAAAAACCTTGTTTCGCTCTCGATTTGTAAAAGAGATAGGTTTTTATCAAAATAACGAGCTATTGTGCAGTACTTATTTGGACATTCTAGAAGAGCCCATGAAAGAGGTTAAGCCTGATTTTTATACTCAGCTTGGCGACGCTTTTTGGATTAATACTCCTCTTCAGCTTTTCGATAAACAAGCTACTGGTACTATAGTACAGCGCGGACGTTACAACGCAGTATTGGATATGGATAGTGTCATTGGTTACAGCTACACGCAAGATTGGCAACTGTTCTACAATGGCGATCAGTTTTATCATATGGCAGGTAATCCTAGCCTTGTCGGTTCTACCCTCAGCGAAGATGACATGGACGCACACACTGGCTATTTTTCCTTACAATTTATCCAGTGTGATGAACGCTACAATCATACCTGCCTAAAAGTGAAATCTGATCACGGTCGCGTATTAGATTTGCACATGGGCAAGCTGGTGTTGTTCGTGTTTGCTATGATAATGACAGCAGCGTTGACGCATATGCTTACCTTTAACTATTTAAGACGACGACGTTCACTTGAGTCTCGCGTCAGTAAAGGGCTAAAAGAACATAAGTTCTATTGCTTGTACCAACCTTTTGTAAATTTGGAATCGGGAAAGGTCATTGGGTGCGAAGTATTGAGTCGATTTGAGGATGAATTTGGGCCGATTTACCCTGACAAATTTATTCCTCAGGTAAAAGAGCAGGATATGACCTGGGAATTTACGGTTGATATGATTACCACCGCCATGAGAGAACTCAACGAAAACCCAGAGATCCCCGAAGGCTTTAAGGTATCGTTTAATCTATTCCCCTTCGATTTTACCCGCGAAGGTTGTTTGGACCTAGACTTTGTACTAGATATGAACGTAAAGAACTTCAAGTTAGTTTTAGAGATCACTGAAGATGAGCAAATCGCCACTCATAGTGCGGTGAAGCATATTAAGTCACTGAAGAGTAAAGGCTTCTTATTTGCAATTGACGACTTTGGAGTGGGTTATTCAAATTTAAGCCAGCTTAAAACGCTAAATTGTGATTACCTTAAAATTGACCGCAGCTTTGTTATGGATATGGAAGATAACAGTATTCGTTCATCGCTCATCCCTCACATTGTGAGCATTGCCGAAGGACTTAATGTTGATTTGATTGCAGAAGGGGTCGAAAACATTGATCAATGCAATGAACTGAAAGGATTAACCATCGGCTTTGGTCAAGGGTGGTTATTTGGAAAGCCACAGTCGGTAGATGCGCTGGCCAAAAGCGTTCAAGGCACGCAATAATACAGATTGATATTTACGTTTTAGCGCTGTTATTTTTTAGTTGGTGTTGGTAGTGTTTAACGCTACCATTCACCGTCTGGAAATTAAAGAAGAACACTCGCATGCAGGACGTGCTAATTTGCCGCAATATTAATAAAACCTATCAAGATGGCAGTAATGCTACCCCCGTTTTACACGATGTCTCTCTTTCAATAAAAGCTGGCGAACATGTTGCTATTTTAGGTAGCTCTGGCTCAGGTAAAAGCACCCTTTTACATATTCTTGGAGGGTTGGATAAACCTTCTAGCGGCGAAGTCGAATTCAATGGAAAATCACTCGGTCAATTATCTGGAAATGCATTAGCAAAGCTTCGCAATGACGAAATGGGCTTTATCTATCAATTTCATCATTTGCTCGGTGAATTCACAGCGTTAGAAAATGTAGCAATGCCGCTAAGAATTAGAGGGCTCTCGACCAAATTGGCCCACGGCAAGGCTCGTGAAATGTTAGATGAAGTTGGGCTTTCTCACCGCGTCGACCATTTACCATCGACCATGTCAGGCGGTGAACGACAGCGTGTGGCAATAGCACGAGCTTTAGTAACCGAGCCATCAGTGGTACTGGCCGACGAACCTACAGGAAATCTTGATGACTCGACGGGTGAGCAAATTTATAAACTGCTTACTAGCTTAAGTGATAAAAAAGGGACAGCGTTTGTCGTCGTTACCCACGATATTTCCTTGGCTAGGAAAATGGACAGGGTGCTGAAGATAAAGGACGGCAGATTAGCGAGCGATACGTTATTCAAGGAGAGCCAAGATGCTCGCCTTTGAATTGGCCCAACGCTTCAGAAAAACACGTTCAGAACAGCGTTTCATCTCTTTTATTTCGATGTCATCCACCATTGGGATTGCCCTTGGTTGCTTTGTACTAATTGTGTTGCTGAGCGTAATGAACGGGTTTGAAAAAGAGCTTACAAGTCGTATTTTGAGTGTGGTCCCTCATGGTGAATTATATAGCAAGAGCGAAAGCGGAATAGAAAATTTAGACGCGCAGCTCTATCGTTTGTCTCAAGATAGCCGTATTGCGTCAGTCACGCCATACACAGGGATAACCGGAATGTTGCAGTCAAAGGGGGAGTTGAAGGCAATTAGCGTTACTGGTATTCCGGTTAACAGTGTTAGCGACAAATATGCTGAAAGAGTCACAAGTGAGGACTGGCAACGTTTTTCGACGCAGAAAAATGGTCTCATTGTAGGAAAGGGCATTTTCGCTTCCATGGATCTTAATATTGGTGACATTGTTCAAATACTCATTCCCCAAACAACACAGGATCTAACCTTCAAAGCCCCACGTTCAATTACGCTTTCTATTTCTGGAGTGCTATCTGTTGGCGGTGAACTCGATAACCAGCTGGGTTTAATGCACTTGGAAACAGCGTCTGAAGCTATTGGTATTTCATCTAAGTCACAAGGAATTCAGTTTACACTTATCGACCCATTTTCATCTTACGAGACGATGCGAGATATAGGTTACAGCTACCCTCAGGCTGTTTACATGTCTGACTGGACACGTACCCAGGGCCACTTGTATAACGATATTCAGCTAGTTAGAGCTGTGGTGTATATCGCCTTGACGCTGGTCATTGCCGTTGCTTGTTTTAACATTGTGTCGTCACTGGTTATGGCAGTTAGAGACAAACAGGCTGCCATCGCAATATTAAAAACCATGGGAGCGACAGATCGTTTAATTCGCAATACCTTCGTGTTACAGGGCGTTATCAATGGCGTTATAGGCATTACTGTAGGTGTGGTTTTAGCGCTACTGGTAGCACCTAACCTCTCTGAGATTGTTCGCTTTATTGAGGTGGCGATAGGCATAGAAATTCTATCAGGCGATATATATTTCATCGATTTCCTACCATCTGATCTACATTGGCAAGACGTTGTAGTAACCGTGGTTGTTGCTATGTTCTTGAGTGTGGGCGCTACTATTTATCCAGCGCAAAAGGCAGCCAAAGTATCACCTTCATCAGCGCTTCACTAACTTTAAGCTCAATAGGGTAAGTAATACCAATCCGCATAGATCATTACCCACTCAGCGAGAGTTAAAATGTTCGTAATCGCGGCGTGTTACCGCAGGTATAGTGGTTCTACATCAAGGTGACACAACAAAGAGTACGGACATTTTATACTCGCCCTTCGGGAAGGTCTGGCAAGCTTCCTAGCTTCATTCTGGGAATTTGAAAGGGAACAGCCATTCCTGCATTCCCACGCTTTGCTAGGAAGCTTGCCAGCGCCTTCTGAGTGGGCAATTATCTATGCGGATTGGTATAACGGAGCACGCAACTAACTAAAAAAGGCCAGCAATTGATGCTGGCCTTATTTAGTTTGCGACTGCTTCTGTAAATTCATATGTAAATCGAGCTACAGAAGCTTTTGTAGTCGTTATTTATTCTTTTCAAAATGTTCGAAGTCCACATCTTCCTGCTTCAAACCGGCTTTAGGATCGTTATAAACGCTTTCGTCCAATGCTCCTTCGCTTTTAGCTACAATGCACGACACCATACAGTCGCCTGTAATGTTTACCGCAGTGCGTGTCATATCCAGCAGTCTGTCCACACCGATTATAAGTGCGATGCCTTCAACCGGTAGGTTCACTTGCTGCAATACCATAGCTAGCATGATAAGGCCCACACCTGGCACACCGGCGGTTCCGATAGAAGCAAGGGTGGCGGTAAGTACTACCATCATATAGTCGCCAAGGCTTAAATCGACAGCGTAAACCTGGGCAATAAAGACCGTGGCAACACCTTGCATTATGGCCGTGCCGTCCATGTTAATTGTTGCGCCTAGCGGCAGGGTAAACGACGATACCGAATTACCTACGCCAAGCTTGTTTTTCGCCGTTTCCATAGTGACGGGCAAGGTAGCGCTACTGCTTGAGGTACTAAATGCGAATAGCGCAGCGTCACGCATTTTCTTCATCAAGATAACAGGGTTTAATCCCGATAAAGCTTTTAGCAGCACTGAGTAGGTTACCAGGCCGTGAAGGATTAACACGCCAAATACTAAGAAGAAATATTTCGCCAGGCTCAGAATTGTTTCGCCACCAATAGTGGAGAAGAGTTTCGCCATCAACACGTACACGCCGTATGGCGCTAAGTTCATGATGATGGTAACAAGACGCATGATTACCGTATTAATATCTTCAAAGATAGCGGTAAGACGCTTGCCCGCATCACCTGTCATCGCCATGGCTATACCAAACAGTACGGCAAACACAATGATCTGTAGCATGTTGCCCTGTGCCATTGAGTTAATTGGGTTGCTTGGGAACATGTTAACGATAACGTCAGACAGGCTAGGGGCCTCTTTCGCTTGGAAGGTAGTTTCTGTTGTTAGATTTAGCCCATCACCCGGAGACACCACTAAAGCTATACTCATGGCTAGTGTTATGGCAATGGCGGTTGTGACAACATAGAGTCCGACTGACTTTGCGCCAAGTCTTCCCAATTTACTAGGGTCAGACAGTGTGCTGGTTCCGCAAATTAAGGAAACAAACACAAGAGGAACCACAAGCATTTTTAAGCTGGCAATAAATATTTGGCCGAGAGTGGAAAATATACCTTCTACAAGAATGTTATACGTTGAGAACTCTAAACCGAATATCGAAAAAGTAAAATCTCCGCTATCATCAAACAATAATTGGAGAAAGACACCAGTCAAGATACCGGCAGCCATGCCGATAAAGATGCGGGCGGTTAAACTATATTTATGTGCAGATGAAGACATTAATGTTCCCTGTGCATTTTTATATTTTTAATCTTTCGTAGTGTGCCAGATTCAGTTGATTTTTAAACATAAAAAACGACGCAATTGTCAATAAAAGAGGTTCAGGAACGAATTATGTCGACATTAGCGAAAACGCTAAGCCTAATTAGCGCATTATTTATGCTAACAGCATGTGGTGGGGGCGGTTCATCAGTCTCTCGAGATAACACGGATAACGGAAGCGGAGACGGCGGTACCACATCACCAACCTATTCAATCGCTTTAACACT
>Ga0066382_10000675_pt1 | contig 11460 bp, 11 predicted proteins | sample Knorr_S23_td_NAD_FD_71218 | JGI IMG/M metagenome (GOLD analysis project Ga0066382, IMG submission 71218) | Marine microbial communities from Southern Atlantic Ocean transect - Knorr_S23_td_NADW_ad_2500m_LV_B | ecosystem: Environmental > Aquatic > Marine > Oceanic | place: Southern Atlantic... | reverse complement strand
TGGCCTCAACGTGGAATTTCGAAAGCTTTGCCACCAATGACATTCCCAACTTCTCAACTCTTAAAACTACCTCGTTTTCAGTTTGATACTCCACGATACCTTCACAGTCTTTTAGGGCTCCATCTTTAACGCGCAATTGAGTTCCTTTCTCAAAAGAAAGGATTTCAACACCTTGATACTCTCCCAAAAACTTTTTGATTATTTCTATTTCTTCATCGCGAACTATCGCGGGCTTTCCTAGCCAATATAAAAACCGCACTACACCGGCTGTTTGGAGTATAGTCAGATCGACATCGTATGAACTAGGGTCATTGACAAACATATAAGAACGAAAAACAGGTTCTTCTACCCATTTTTTTCGATCGGACCACTGTTTCAAAGTCTTTTGGTATGGACAATAGCAGTCTATTCCTTGAGCTGTTAAACGCTCAAATACCTTCTTTTCATTTCGTGGTTTTGTATAAATTACCCTCCAAGCCATAATTCAGCTATTATTCATCTTCGGGATTATAGCCGTATCCATAACCATAACCATAGCCATAGCCATAGCCGTAGGCATCTTCAATTTTGAAGCCGTTTAAGACCATGCTTACGTTTTTAATCTTATTGGTTTTGTATTGATCATTAATCAACTTTAACATATTCTGGTTAGTAATCCCTTGGCGCGTAACATAGACCAAAGTATCTACATGAGGCACAATCAACTGAGCATCGGCAACCATACCAATAGGGGCCGTATCTATTATAATTCGTTGGTACTTCGTTTTAAGCGATTTTATGAGTACTCCAAACGCATCCGACTCAATTAACTCTGCAGGGTTAGGTGGCACAGGGCCAGAGAGAATTATATCTAGATTTTTCACACTAGTCATTTGAATGACTTCCTTTTCAGATGCTTGTCCAATCAGATAATTAGTTAATCCCTTTTTATGTTTTAATTCAAAATCCTTCTCAGAAATTTTAGGCTTTCTTAAATCACAACCCACTAAGAGTGTCTTCTTACCAGACATGGCATACATAGAAGCCAAATTTGTAGAAAGGAAGGTTTTTCCCTCTCCAGAAACTGATGAGGTAAGCGCCATTGTATGATGACCATTACTATGAGGCACCATAAAATTCAGATTGGTACGAATCGCTCGAATTGATTCAGCAATATTAGATTTTGGCTTTTCTACCACTGGCAGATTGTGATCGAGTGTATTATTAGCAATAGTTCCCAATAAAGGAATTGAAGTTAGCTTTTCGAGATCTTCGATAGTAGTGATACTGGTCTTAAAGAAATCGCGCAATAAAACATAAACTACCGGTATCATTAATCCCAAGATTAATGCAATGGCATAGTTTAAGGATTTCTTTGGACTAATTGGTACGTCTCCAAAATCGCGAGCAGGATTAATCACTTTGTGATCGGCTTTGTTAGCAGCCTTTGTAATACCTGCTTCGGCTCTTTTCTCTAATAGAAAAGTAAACATCTTATTATGTATACCAAATTTCCTTTCGATGGTAAGCATTTGGCGCTCTGTAGATGGAAGCATTGCAAATCGTTGCTCCATAATTCCAATACGAGAATCCAAATCAGCTAACTGCATATCAGTAGCCGAAATTAAATTGCTCACATTCTCAAGCAGGGCTTTACGGGTTTGCTCAATTTGAATTTGCAATTGTGTAAGAACGGGGTTTTGAGACTCCATTGAATAGCCAAGCTTGGTGCGCTCAAGATTAAACTCTTGAAGGGTACTTATCAGACTCAAAAGAACAGGGTCTTGAATACCAACTACTGAAGGTGCAACAATAGAATTAATATTATTCTCCTGAAGGTACTTGAAGATATCCTTGTAGTATTTTAGTTGAAGGTTAGTGATAGAACGCTGATTGTCGAGATCTACAAACCTCTCAGCAGCCTGTTGAGCCTCAAAACTAATATCCATCACGCCATTCTCTGATCGGAATATTTCCAGCTCTATCTCCGAAATACTCAAAGTATCCCCAATGTGATTTAACTGCTCCTCTATAAAAGAAATAGTACGATCAGCAATTTCATTTTTATCGGCAAGACTCTCCTTAATATAGTTTTCAGACAACTTATTTAGAAATTCTACAATCTTCCCTTTGTGAGTCCCTTCCATAGAAATCTCCAATACCGAAGCATCTTTAACTGGGCTGTAAATCAGAGACTTATTATAGGCAATAATCATCGATTGGTAATCAGAGAAGCTAATCTTAAAGGTAGTTCTGCTCCCGGAATTATAGTGTTCAGACTCCTTTTTTATAAGCTTAAACTTATAGTTATCACTTAATATCCACTCACCAAATTTAGCAGTCTGGTTCAGGCTTTCCTGAGAAATAAAACTGTCTCGGTTTGCGCCTTCATAATTATAAGTACCATTAACCTCATTGAAATCAGCAGCAATAGAAAAGCTATTTTCAGAAAGCCAATCTATTTCAAAAGGAATATTTATGATTTGATTGTGGCTTTTATCAAACTCTATATAAAAAGGTCCGTCGTGATAAATATCTACTACTCTAATTCTACCTGAACCGAAATAATTTACCTCAAGGCCTAAGTCCTTTACAACACTTTCTGTAAGCCCTTTAGACTTGATGATTTCCATCTCATTAAAATAAGCTTCTCTGGCATTGGATAATCCAAATCCAGTCATCATGCCTTCTAAGTCCGAAGCTCCGGACTTCTCTGTAGAGATTAATATTGAGGTAGACATTTTATAAATTGGATCGCTGTATCGATTGACTAAAAAAGCAATAGCAATGGCTATAGGAATCGTTAAAGCAAAAAGCTTCCAATTGGCCAAAAACTTATATAAGAGCTCTCGTATATCGATTGTTTCTTCATCTAGGAAAGCTTGATATTCTCTATTTTCTTTAGACCCCATACTAGTTATTGAAGAAATTAATTATTAAGAATGTTGATGAGAGAGTGGCTAAGAGCGTTTGGAATGTTTGCCACCCCGTTTGACCGATACCCCATGTTTTTGCTTTGTGCGGTTCCACATAAAGCACATCATTTGGCTGTAATAGATAATAGGGGGATGCTAATAATTGATCGGTAGTAAGATCAATATGATGAACAGTTACCACATCATTATCGTGCCTTAACAATTTTATATTGCTTCTATTGGCAATATCTGTCAAGTCGCCACAAATCGATAAGGCGTCAAAAATACTGACCTCATTCTGGTAGAATGTATACTTTCCTGGACTTCTCACTTCTCCCAAAACATTTATTTTAATTCCAGCAGTTTTCACATTCACTAAAGCATCCTTAAAATAGATATTCACCTTTTCTTGAACTAATGCCTTAACTTCATCTAAAGTCTTCCCTATAACAGCAAACTTACCTACAACGGGTAATATAATATCGCCATTAGCATCCACAGAATAACCTTTCAGATAAAACATCATATCACCAGCACCAGTATTAAAAGCTTGTTGAGAACCAGTAGACACCCATGTCTCATCGCTCAAAGTTTTCACTTCAATATAGAGGATGTCTTGTTGCGATATACGATACTCGTGATTTTGAATTTTATAAACAGAAGATGAATTATTTTCACCCGATTGTATATAAACACGCTTTTTCATCGACACACAGGAAGATAGTAAAAAAGAACTTATAACTATAAGGGATAGCTTTTTCAGCATAGGGATATTTATTTATAATTTACTAAACTTAAGAAAAATTAACTAATAATAAATTGCACACATTATAATCAAGTCAAAAATAGCATTATTTTTGACTTTATAACACTTTATAGTCAAAGTTAAATTAGAAAAGATATAGCATTGAAAGGAAAAAAAATACTCGTTACTGGAGGAGCAGGATTCATAGGCTCGCACACTGTGCTTGCCCTGAAAAATGCTGGATTCCGACCTATTATAGTGGATAATTTTTCAAATTCTGAAAAATGGATTCTTAAGGAATTAGAAGAACTACTAGAAGAATCAGTAATATATCACGAAATTGATTGTTGCGATAAAGATAGCTTCAGAGCTCTTTTCGAAAAAGAAAAAAATATTGAAGGTGTAATTCACTTTGCTGCTTTTAAGGCTGTGGGGGAATCGGTGCAGAATCCATCAAAATACTACCAAAATAATATTGGTTCCCTTTCATACCTCATCGACTTAATGCAGGAATTTAAAGTACCTAATCTTGTTTTCTCTTCTTCGTGTACGGTATATGGAGAGGTCGATAGCCTTCCAGTAACAGAAGAGCACCCTATCAAGAAGGCAAGTTCGCCTTATGGCTATACGAAACAAGTTTGCGAGCAGTTAATTCAAGATAATCTAAAAGCAAATAATCTTGAACAGGCAATTATCTTACGGTACTTTAACCCAATTGGGGCACATCCTTCTGGATTAATTGGAGAATTGCCTTTGGGGATTCCAAACAATTTAGTACCATTCATTACACAAACAGCTGCCGGTATTAGAAGTCAATTAAGTGTATTTGGAAATGATTACAAGACATCTGACGGCACTTGTGTTAGAGATTATATTCACGTAATGGATCTTGCTCAAGCGCATGTGAAATCGCTGGAATTGATGATGCAAAAAAAGAAGTCTTATATATTTAATGTGGGGACAGGAGAGGGTACTTCAGTATTAGAGGCTATTCATGCTTTTGAAAAAGCCAACAATTTAAAGTTAAACTATAAGATTGCAGAAAAGCGAGAGGGAGACATCGAAAAGATATATGCAGCAACCTCTTTTGCAGAAGACAAATTGGGATGGAAAGCGCAATACTCTATTGAAGACGCTATGAGAGATGCCTGGAAATGGCAGGAGTATCTGAAAAATAAGTCATAAAAAAAGCGTCCATCAGGACGCTTTTTTTATTGTAATTTAAAGTTAATCGGTACTGTAAAACTACAGGGAACCGCTTTACCTCTTTGTTTTGCAGGTTGTAATTTAGGCATTGAGTTCACCAAACGAAGTGCTTCTGCCTTCAAATATTTATCCTCCCCTCTTACAATCTGAGCATTCTTAATGTTTCCGCTCTTATCGATAACGAACTGAACGAATATCTTTTCAGAAATCCCCATTTCCTTAGCGATTTGAGGATACTTAAAGTTTTTACTAATATGTGTCATAATTCCTTTTTGGAAACACATATAGCGCTCTTCTTTAGAAACATCCTCACAACCAGGGAAAATTGGCTTATCCTCAACTACAGCAAAGTTGAAGATCTCATCCTCTTCCTCTTCCTCTTCAATTTCGATGATTTCTTCCTCATCAGATTCTGTCTCTTCAATCTCGAGCTCAACCTCAATCTCCACATCATCTTCCACAATCTGAATTACTTCTGGTGGTGGTGGTGGTGGTGGTGGTGGCTTAATTTCTCTTTGAGTAACTGGAATAATTTCTTCTTCAAGATCAGTCAACTGCATAGTTCCCAAATCGGATGCTGATTTCTCATAGCTTTTCCATTCGAAAGCCAGCAATGATGCTGAGAGTGCAAAGACCAATCCTATCTGAAGGAAACGACCTCTTTTGTGCTCCAAATCAGCTTCTGGATTTTTTTTGGATTGCATACTTCTTTATTTACTGGGCTAAAATTAAACAATTAAAACGGTTTATAAAGTCCCATTCTTTTTAAGTTTCTCTGCAATTATTAGGGCAATAAGCATTCCTAAAATATTTGCAATGACATCTAGCCATTCGCCAGACCTACTTTCAGTGAAAGACATTTGAATTAGCTCAACTACAGCACCTGCTGAAACCCCAATCAAAAGAACGGCTTTCCATCTTGAAACGAGGGTATTCGTCTTTTTATTTTGTTGATCGACTGCTAGAAATAATAAAAATGCAAAAATGGCATAAAAAATGACATGTATTAATTTGTCAGAAAATTGTGTATCAGGAATGTTATTTGAAGGGATTAAGCTCCCAACCAAAATAAGCAAGAACCAAAGGCTTGCAGGGATATAGGTTTTCCAAGTATACTTATTAAGCACCAACTAAGTCCTTATATTCATCAGCAGAAAGAAGTCCTTCAATTTCTGAAGCATCAGAAAAAGCAACTTTAATCATCCAACCAGCACCGTAAGGGTCGTTATTTACTGCTTCTGGAGCATCTTCAAGTTCTTCGTTGAACTCAGTTACTTCACCAGAGATAGGCATAAACAAATCTGAAACTGTCTTTACAGCCTCAACAGATCCGAAAACTTCTTCAGAATCTAAAGTATCACCCTCAGTATCTACATCAACGTATACAATATCGCCCAATTCTTTTTGCGCAAAATCAGTAACTCCAATAACAACTTGATCACCTTCAACACGAATCCATTCGTGATCTTTAGTATACTTTAATTCTTCAGGTATGTTCATGTCAAATTTTTTGTAAAAAGTAGCAAAATTGGTGATTGAAAAAAAAAAGAATCAATAATTTATTCGTAGCCCAAAAGACTTAATATTTTTTTGGAAGCAACAATGAAGTAAGGGTTCAACAAATTCTGTTTATTGTATTCCAAAGGTTTCTTCGTTTCAATATTCAGCACCTCGATTCCTAGCTCTTGACAAATGGCATGAGCGGCGGCTGAATCCCATTCCATAGTTGGGGCAAATCGAGGGTATATTTCTGCGGCACCCTCGGCCAAAACAAGAAATTTCAATGAGCTTCCCATCGATACAATTTCTGGATTTATCAATCGATTTAAAAAATCATCCGTTTCGGCATTTAAATGAGAACGCGAGGCAACAACTCTTGAACTAATTAAACTATGATTCGTTGAGGGTAATAGCGTTTCTGTATGAGAACTTAGTGTTTTAAAAGCTCCAGAACCTTTAAGTGCAAAAAACAGCTCATCTTTTACTGGAGTATAAACGACTCCCATAATAGGATTACCGTCTTTTATCAAAGCGATATTAACTGTAAACTCACCATTTCGTTTGATAAATTCTTTAGTGCCATCTAATGGGTCCACCATCCAGAAATAATTCCACTTGGAGCGTTCTTCGTAAGAAATTTCGGCACCCTCCTCACTTAATACGGGAAGATTAGTAGAGGCTAATTTTTCAACTATGATGTTGTGAGCAGCAGTATCGGCTTTTGTTAAAGGGCTATCATCTTTTTTATGCTCTATACCAAAGTCAGCCTCATTGTATATTTCGAGTATTGCTTCTCCAGCCTCTTTAGCTGCTTCTTTAGCTAGCTCCATAAAACCGGGCAACTTAAATTCCATATTATGGATCATGCTAAACGCTCTATATATTTTATCACTTTATTAATAGAAGCCTCAATTGATTCTTCATCACTATTGATGTGTATTTCAGGTTTTTTTGGCGTTTCAAATGGAGATGAAATCCCAGTAAAATCTAAGACCTCACCCTTGCGAGCTTTGGCGTAAAGACCTTTCACATCTCTTTGTTCACAAACTTCCAATGGGCAATCCACAAAGACTTCCACAAAATCGCCCTCTTTGAACAGAGAGCGCACAAAATCGCGATCTTCTTGGAGCGGCGACACAAATGCCGAAAGCACCACTAAGCCTGAATCAACAAAGAGCTTTGAGACTTCTCCAATTCGTCGGATATTCTCTTTTCTATCTTCTAAAGAAAAGGCCAAATCTTTATTCAAGCCCATTCTGATATTATCGCCATCTAAAAGGTAAGTGTGCCAGCCCTTCTTGAAAAGCTCTTCTTCGAGCTTACCAGCTAGAGTAGATTTTCCAGAACCAGATAAACCCGTAAACCAAATCACCTTTGAAGAATGCCCTATTGCTTGACGTCTTTCTTCAACAGTAATCTTATGAAGATGTGGGATGATATTTTTATTGGACATCACTTTCGATATGTGTTTTCGAGACTTTGGATCTAGTCCAAAATTATTGCTATACCAAGCTCGTTCGTGAAAATAATATAAAAACATTTTTACGGCAGCTTCGGATAAGGCTACCCAAGTTGCTTTTTCGGTGGCATTAGGATCTTCGCTAAAAAACCATCGAGCTATTAAAAATGTAGTTACTGAAGCAATTACTCTCCAAGTAAGGGTTTTAGCGATATGTCTTCTTTTAGACTCTTGCACCTTAAATAATCATTCCTGAAGCTACAGTATTATTTGTTGCCTCATCAATTAATATAATAGATCCAGTTATGCGATTTTTCGAATAGGGATCCATAAAAATAGGCTTCGACAATCGCAATTTAACGCGTGCTATATCATTCATTTTGATCTCTAAATCCTCTTCATTTCTGTGAAGGGTATTAATATCAACCTTATAGCGAACTTCTTTAACCAAAGCTCTTACTTCATTGCTTGTATGACGCAAAATGTATTTCCCGCTATGCGATAAAGGTACATTACCCAACCAACACATCATCAATTCAATTTCTTGAGTAGTGGTAGGCTGATTATTAGGTCGTGCTAGCATATCCCCACGAGAAACATCGATGTCATCTTGAAGGGTAATCGATACTGACATAGGTGAAAAAGCCTCTTGTACTTCTCCATCGAGAGTATCAATACTCTTAATTTTGGATTGAAATCCCGAAGGAAGAATTACCACATCATCGCCAGGCTTGAATACCCCTCCAGCTATTCTTCCTGCATAACCACGATAGTCGTGGAATTCATCAGAATGAGGACGAATAACATACTGAACAGGCATTCTACAATCGATATGATTGTGGTCGCTGGCAATATGCATAGTTTCTAATAGATTTAATAAGGTGGAACCTTGATACCAATCCATATTCCCTGAGCGGTTCACCACATTATCGCCGTGAAGTGCAGAGATTGGTACAAAGTGAATATCCTGCACATCTAATTTAGATGCAAAAGCTCGGTATTGCTCTACAATCTTATCATAAGCTTCTTGATCGTAATCCACTAAATCCATTTTGTTTACACAAACAATTAGGTGAGGGATTCTCAATAGCGACGCGATAAAAGAATGACGACAAGTTTGCTCGACAACACCTTTTCTAGCATCAATTAAAATCAAGGCAAGATTAGCCGTACTTGCACCCGTAACCATATTTCGAGTATACTGAATGTGTCCAGGCGTATCGGCAATGATAAACTTACGCTGAGGCGTTGCAAAATATCTATAAGCAACATCAATGGTAATTCCCTGCTCGCGTTCAGAACGCAAACCATCTGTCAATAAAGACAAATCGATATGATCAAGACCTTTGCGATTACTTGCCTGCTCAACCATTGCTAGTTGATCTTCAAAAATCGTTTTCGAATCGTATAGTAAGCGACCTATTAAGGTGCTTTTTCCATCATCAACACTTCCAGCGGTAGTGAAACGAAGAAGGTCTGTTGTGTTATTCGTATTTTCCATTAGAAATATCCTTGTGTTTTGCGGTCTTCCATTGCTGCTTCGCCACGTTTATCATCTGCTCTATTTCCTCTCTCGGTTTGTCTAGCCATCGAAACTTCCTCAACAATTTTCGCTAAAGAATCTGCTTCGGACTCTATCCCACCCGTAATGGTAATATCACCAAGTGTTCTAAAACGAATCAATTTATTCACCACTTCCTCACCTTCTCTCAACGTTAAGAATTCCGATTCGGGTAAATAAGCCCCATCGCGCAAGACTACATTTCTTTGGTGAGCAAAATATAACGATGGAATCTGAATATTCTCCATTAAGATATATTGCCAAATATCCATTTCTGTCCAATTGGAAATCGGGAACACTCTAAAGTGCTCTCCTTGATTGTGTTTTCCATTAAACAAATTCCATAATTCGGGTCTTTGGTTTTTAGGATCCCACTGCCCGAAATCATCTCTATGCGAGAAAAACCGCTCTTTCGCACGAGCTTTCTCTTCATCTCTGCGGGCACCTCCCAAACAAGCATCAAAAGCGTGCTTCTCAATAGTATCTATTAAGGTAACTGTTTGCAAAGCATTACGACTTGCATTTTTACCAGTCTCTTCCTTCACTCTTCCAGTATCTATGGACTCTTGTACTGAACCAACAATTAAGGTTGCACTCAACTCTTCCACCAAAGCATCTCTAAAAGTAATTGCTTCAGGGAAATTATGGCCAGTATCGATATGCACCAAAGGAAAAGGGAATTTTGCAGGATAAAAAGCCTTACGCGCCAAGTGTGTAATTACGATAGAGTCTTTACCTCCAGAAAATAATAGCGCAGGACGATCAAACTGCGAAGCAGTTTCTCGCAGCACATAAATGGCTTCCGACTCTAATTCTCTGAGGTGGTCTAGGTTATAATTCATATTCTCAATTCAAATTCAAAGTTCAATACTAAGCCTCCAGCTTAATTGATGGGCAAATATAAAAATATGAGCGCATATAAGCTGGTAATAAGTGGCGTAATTTTTGACAAGAGATTTATTATCTTTGAAAAAACAAACAAACCATGAAAAGACTGCTTTTAAACATTTCCCTCTCCTTAATCTGTTTAGGTGCTTTTGCTCAGGAAAAAACCTCTCAATTCCCAAGTGTTGATATTAAGTCGACTGAAGGAAAGATTGTAAATACAACCTTATTTGAAAACGATGGCAAACCGATTGTTGTAAGCTTTTGGGCTACTTGGTGTAAACCATGTGCTAAAGAATTAGATGCCATCACTGAAGTATATGACGATTGGCAAGATGAAACAGGCGTAAAAGTAATTGCCATTTCTATTGACGACTCTAGAAATTCGGCCAAAGTTGCCCCATATGCAAATGGCAAAGACTGGCCTTTTGAGATTTATTTAGATCCAAATGGCGATTTAAAAAGAGCTTTGAATGTAAACGCCATCCCTCACACCTTCTTACTAAATGCGAACAAAGAAATTGTTTGGCAGCACACTTCATATTTTGACGGTGATGAAGAAGTTTTGTTCGAAGAAATTAAAAAACTATAATTTCATAATCCCTTTTATGAAGAAAATATTACTCTCGCTCCTGTTTTGCACAGGTGCTAACTATGCACAAAACATTCAAAATGGCTCCCTTCACGGGAACTTCCAAAGTAATTCTCAAGTATACTACGAAGATGCTAATATGGGAATTACAGCTGATGACTTACCAGACGAAAGCTTCCTAACGAATAGCTTTGCGAACCTCATATATACGGCAGATAATTTTAGTGCGGGAATTAGATACGAGGCTTATCAAAATGCCTTGTTAGGATTCGACAAAAGGTATAACGGTGAAGGCATTACCTATCGTTTTGTTCAATTCAAGCGAGATGGTCTAGATGTTACTGTAGGTAACTTCTACGAACAATTTGGTAGTGGAATGATTCTGCGTGCTTATGAAGAACGAAACCTTGGTTATGATAATGCCTTTGAAGGTGTTCGATTAAAATACAGCCCCATAAAAGGAATTTATTTAAAATCGCTTGTAGGTAAACAACGACTTTACTTTGATAAAGCGGAAGGTATTGTTCGTGGTATTGATGGTGAATTCTCAATAAATGAAATCTTTGGGGAGATAGCTGAATCGAAAACTCAAATCCTTATTGGAGGGAGTTTTGTAAG
>Ga0066382_10000674_pt1 | contig 11467 bp, 8 predicted proteins | sample Knorr_S23_td_NAD_FD_71218 | JGI IMG/M metagenome (GOLD analysis project Ga0066382, IMG submission 71218) | Marine microbial communities from Southern Atlantic Ocean transect - Knorr_S23_td_NADW_ad_2500m_LV_B | ecosystem: Environmental > Aquatic > Marine > Oceanic | place: Southern Atlantic ocean... | reverse complement strand
GCTTTGAGCACCTTCAACGCGACCTTTCGCTCGTGCTTCAGATCCTCAGCCAGGTAGACCGTAGCCATGCCTCCTGCACCCAGCTCCCCCTCGATGCGATAGCGGGCCTGCAAGGCAGCATTCAGGCGGCTGATAGCGTCGGTTGGCAAGAGTTTCTCGGCCTCGAAGGATTGGGAGCGACCAACATCCTATCTGCCCCGACCGGTGCGCAAGCACGGAGCACGCAGGTTGCGCTAGTATCTTCCGTGGCAGAGCGACCCTGCACCTTCATGGTCCCCTGGGAGAAGCCCGAGAAATCGTGACCGACGTGCCCGAAGGCTTCCCCATGCGGCTCCCCAAGGAGGCCCTGGTCGGTCTAGACGGGCTGGAACCGGATGAGGCACCGCCGGCCAAAGCACCGGGCAAGACCCCACCCACTCCGCTGACGCTGTCCGCCGAGAGCTCGGCGCGCTTGAAGGCGGAGATCGAACGCGCGGGTGGACGAGAGGTGTGCTTTCTCGCGCGCGTAGATGAAGACCGGGTGATACACGAGCCCCGCGCGGTAGCCCGTGGCAGCTTCGAAGCGGTGCTGGTGGCGGCTCGCGACGCCGACGAGGGCGACGTGATGCTGCACAATCACCCTTCGGGCGTGCTCGAGCCCTCCGATGCGGACTTCCGCGTCGCGGCGCAGCTCTACGAACAGGGCCTGGGCACCGCGATCATCGACAATGATGCGCAGCGATTGTACGTGGTGGTCGAACCGCCGCAGCCGCGAGTCCGGGTGCCGCTACGCATCGAAGAGCTGGACGCAGTACTCGCACCGGGCGGGGCGCTCGCCCAGCGCTTCGACGGCTACGAGGACCGCCCGGGGCAGCGGGACATGCTGAGAACCGTGGTCGACTGCTTCAACGAGGGGGGTGTCGCGATCGTCGAAGCGGGCACGGGCACGGGCAAGTCTCTGGCCTATCTGCTCCCTGCGGCGGGCTGGGCGCAGGAAAACGGAGAGCGCACGGTGCTCTCGACCAATACCATCAACCTGCAGGAACAGCTCGCCGGCAAGGATCTGCCGCTGGTGCAGTCTTTGACGGGCGACGTGCGCTGGGCACTGGTGAAGGGTCGAGGCAACTACGTGTCGATCCGCAGGGCGTTGCTCGCAGCCGAAGCGCAGACCTCGCTCTTCGACGACGATCGCTCCAACGAGATGAAGTCGCTGCTCGAATGGATCGACAGCTCGGACGATGGGTCGCTCTCGGACCTCCCTTTCACGCCCGAGCCCGAGACCTGGGAGGAGGTACGCAGCGATCCGGACATTTGTCTGCGCAGCCGGTGTCCGCACTTCCAACAATGCTTTTATCAGAAATCGCGCCGCCGGGCGGCGTCAGCCGAGCTTCTGGTCGTGAACCACCACCTCCTGTTCACCGACCTGGCGGTGCGCAACGCCACTTTGAACTTCACGGCGTCCGCGGTACTTCCGGCGTACAACAGGGTGATCCTGGACGAGGCTCACAACATTGAGGACGCCGCTACCTCCCACCTGGGCGTCGAGGTCACGCGCAGTAGCCTCTACCGAGTGTTCTCCAGGCTCGACCGACGGGGCAGGGGCATCCTGACGGCGCTTCACGACGCCCTGTCGGCATCTTCGAAGAGCCAGGAGTTGCGAGAGAGGGTCGAGAACCGTGTTCGCCCCGCGATGTCCCGCGCACGCGCCGAGGTAGAGGGCTTCGTCGACGCGATCGAGTCGTTCATACCTCCTGGCGGGGGCAGTGTCCGCCTCGGGCCCTCGGGCATCGGGGAGCCGGCGGAGCGTGACGATATTCGGGAGCGACTGGCGGGGACGCTGGCCGCGATGGGTGCGCTCGAGCGGGAGGTCGCCGAACTGCGGGCACGCATCGAGCTCGATGAAGAGCTTTCCGAGGCGCTGGAAGGGCGGGTATTGGACCTGCGTTCCGTGGAGCGGCGTCTTGCGGCTTCTACGCATGGACTGCGCCTCGTGCTCGCCCCGGCGGAGGAGGCCAATACCTACGTGCGCTGGCTGGAGACCCGTGGACGCGGCAAACGGGCCAACGTCGTGATGGCGGCGGCCCCGATCGATCTCGGAGGCCTGCTTCTGGATGCGCTTTTCACGAAGGCCGAGTCCACGGTGCTGACCTCGGCGACGCTCTCGACGCGCAAAGGCTTCGACTTCCTGCGCGCGCGCCTCGGGCTTGACGCACAACATCTCAATTTCGCCGATAATCCACCTAAGATAACAGAACGTATCTTGTTGTCGCCGTTTGATTTCCAAAGTCAGACTGTGCTCTGTGTGCCCACGGACTTACCGGCTGCCGAGGGCGGCGCGCAGGCGTTTCAGGCGGCGACGGCGGACGTCACTCGCGACCTCGCAGAGATGAGCGACGGCGGGCTCTTCGTGCTCTTCACGTCGCACGCGGCGCTGCGACAGGTCGCCGAGCTGCTGCGTGGCCATGCATCCTGCGAGCGCTGGCCGCTATTCGTTCAAGGAGAGGACGACCGCCACCGGCTCCTGCAGCGATTCGTGGAGCACGGACGAGGCATCCTGCTGGGCACGACGTCGTTCTGGGAGGGTGTCGATGTGCCGGGGGACCCCCTGCGCGGCCTGGTCATTCAGAAATTGCCATTTCGTGTGCCGACCGAGCCCATCACGGCGGCTCGCATGGAAGCCGTGGAGCGCGCCGGTGGCGACGCCTTCCAACAATACATGCTTCCTCATGCCGCGCTGCGCCTGAAGCAAGGCTTTGGGCGGCTCATCCGATCGCGCTCCGACCGTGGAGCGGTGCTGCTGCTGGACGATCGCATCGTGGCGAAGCGATACGGACGCTACCTGCGGGATTCGCTACCGGACGCGCCTTTCATCAAGGGCGCCTGGAGCGACGTGCGTCGACGGCTGCAGGCGTTCTACGAGGGTGGCTGATCCATGAGCAGGCGTTCTTGGTACCACGAGCCATGCTGCCTAGATTTCGTGCTCTCGGGCCTGTGCCGAGCGTGAACTCCAACCAAGAATTGCGCGCATGAGACGGATCTTCGGAATGGGCGTGGGTGTGGTCTGGCTGGGCATGGCCTTCTTGGCGTTCCTCAACGGCGGCGCTGGATGGGACGCGGGACATTCGGACCTCGGCTTCTGGTGGACCGTGATCGCAGGCCTGCTGGCCATCACCGGCTTGGGCGCGTTGATCGGCACCTGGATTCATACGCAGCCGACCGATGCCTGAAGCCATCGTTTGGAAGTGACTCTGGAGGCCGCCGGACCTAGGTTCGGGCGGCCTTTGGTGTTTTAGGGTCGTATGTCAGCGCTTCTCTTCAGCGTTTCTCTCCAGCGATTCTCGAAGGAGACCCGGATGGCCTTGCCTTTTCCGTCCAAGATCGTCTGTGTCGGCAAGAATTACGCGGCGCACGCAGCCGAGCTCGGTGGCGACGTTCCGAGTGAGCCGCTGATCTTCCTGAAGCCACCGTCCGCGATCATCCGCGCAGGGGACGACATCGTCAAGCCGACCTGGGCGGGGCGGGTCGACTTCGAGGGAGAGATAGGCGTCGTCATCGGCGCTAGCGCCCGCAACGTCAGCGCGGATGCTGCCTGGGAGCACGTCGCCGGTCTGGCGCCCGTGAACGACGTCACGGCGCGGGAGCTTCAGGTCGCCGACGGGCAGTGGAGCCGGTCCAAGGGCTTCGACACGTTCTGCCCCATCGGTTCGGTGACCCCGCTGGCGGAAGTGGACCTCGAGGAGCTGCGCGTCACGACGCTCGTCAACGGCGAAGTGCATCAGGACGCTCCGGTTCAGGACATGGTATTCCCCATCCCGGTCCTAATCGAATACATCACGCGCTTCATGACGCTCGAGCCCGGAGACGTCATCGCGACGGGCACGCCGTCGGGTATCGGACCGCTCGCCGACGGGGACCAGGTCGTCGTGGACGTCGCGGGCGTCGGCGAGGTCGCGAATCGCGTGCGCGAGGAGTAGGCATGCCGCGACGTAGCACTCGCTTCGAGGCGCTCCCGGCCTTCCCGTTGGCCGAGATGAAGGCGGCGCGGCGAAGACTCGAAGCCGAAGGTGTCGACGTAATCGATCTGGGCGCGGGAGACGCGAGCCTGGATCCGCCGCCGGCGGTCATCGAGCGGCTGCGGGAGGTCGCAGGCGACAACGCCCACTCGCGCTACCCGTTTCAGATGGGGCTGCCCGCGTTCCGTGAACAGATCGCCAGCTGGATGCAGCGCAGATTTGGCGTCACGGTGGACCCGTGGGCCGAGGTGCTACCGCTCATCGGATCCAAGGACGGGCTTGCGCACATTCCGTTTGCGTTTCTGAACGAAGGCGATGCCGCCATCATCCCGGATCCAGGCTACCAGGCGTATCTGGGTGGTGTCACGCTGGCGGGGGGTGATCCCCACCTGGTCGCGTTGCGACCGGAGAACGACTTCCTGATCCCGCTCGACGAGCTGCCCGAGTCGGTCGCGAGTCGTACGCGACTCGTGTATCTCAACTATCCCAACAACCCCACCACAGCGACCGCGCCGGACGATTACTTCGAGCAGTCGATCCGATTCTGCGCGGAGCGCGAAGCCGTGCTCCTGCACGACAACGCGTACTCGGAGATCGCGTTCGACGGGTATCGGCCGCGCAGCATCCTCGAGTTCGACGGAGCCCGCGACGTCGCAGTTGAATTCCACTCGCTGTCCAAGACGTACAACATGACGGGGTGGCGGTTGGGGTGGGTGGCGGGAAACCGCGAGACCATTGTGGCGCTTTCGAAAGTGAAGTCCTTCATGGATACCGGCCAGTTCTTGGGAGTCCAGGCCGCGGGCGTCGCCGCACTGGAGAGCTGGGAAGAATGGGTACCGAGCAATGTGGCCACGTTCAAGCGACGTCGGGACGTGGCGGTGCGGGGTCTATCGGAGGCCGGGTTCGATGCCGCGCTGCCCAAGGCAACCATGTATGTGTGGGTTTCGGTCCCAGGAGGCGAGTCTTCGCAGGCTTTTTCGACGAGGGCACTCGAGCAGGAGGGAGTGATCGTCATGCCCGGGGGCGCATTGGGCGCCGGCGGCGAAGGATTCTTCCGTATTGCGCTCACGGTCACTGAAGAGCGCATGTTGGAGGCGACGCAGAGACTTGGTCGGCTCCAGCGAGATTCGGCCTGCTAGGAACGGGGCTCAGAGGGCGGTTTAGGAAGACAAATGCAAGCTCAGGGAGGTCAAACGAATCGCGCCGGTCGGGGCGCCGGTCGGGACCGGTCTGGGCTCGGGTCTCGCCGGGTCGTGTGGACGTCCTTTGGCATCTCGGTCGCGCTCCACCTCCTGTTCATCGGCTTGTACCCGGCCTACGGCACGTTGGAACGGGACAACCCCAACCTACCGTCCCCTGACTTCACTGTGAGCTCAGACGCGCTCGAGTTGCTGCGCCTCATCGAGGCGGAACTGGCGTCGGATAGCGAGCGGCCGGAAGACCCGAACGAGATCGAAGCGGTCGAGTCCCCCGACGTGACTCCCGACCCGTTGGTCTTGGAAGCGGAGCCGGGCCTCGAGTTCACGCCGCCGCCGCTCACCGGCGCCGAATTGCTGCGACCGCGCCTGACCGACGAACGCCTGTGGCGACCGATCGACCTCAGGCTCACCGACCTGAGTCTGGAGCAGCGCGAGGAGCTCGCGCTGCGCGGCCGAATCGCGGATTTCGTGGATTCGCTCGAGGCGGCGCAGGCGGCGGAGGCGCGGCTCACCGACTGGACCTTCACCGACAGTGACGGCAAACGCTGGGGCGTCGCCGACGGCAAGATCTATCTGGGCGATGTCGTTCTACCGGGGACGCACCTATTTGGAGTGCCTGTCGGCAAGCGCGACGAGGTCGCGCAACGACAGTGGCAGTGGGACGAGATCATGCGCCAAAGTGCGCGCTACGACGTGGAAGAGGCGTGGAGCGCCCGCCAGCAGGCGATTCAGGAGCGGCGTGATCGCGAGCGCGCAGACGCTCAGCCGGATACCATGCGTTCGCACCGATAGCTCCAGGATCGCCATGGTTGTATCTTTAGTGTCCGGCATTTTGTGCCCCCCCCTGGGAACGCGCGCGAATGACCGGAAGACATGCTGGTAGGACGTTTAACGCAGGCCTGCTCGAGGCTTTGACGGAGGTCATGGGCTCGGCGAAGGGCTATTTGCGTGATCACGGTCCGATGGTCGCCATGCTTTCGACCTAGATCGGGCGAGAGATGGGCCTGTCCAAGTCCGAGTGCTCGCAGCTGTTTTTTGCCTCGGTTCTGGCGGACATGGGCATGGTTGATTTGGCCGAGGATGCTTGGGAGAATCCGGTTTCCGAGCTCCCTCCCGACGTGTGTGCAAGAGTCGGCCTGCATCCAGCGCGCTCTGAGGAGCGTATCAGGCAGATCCCGCACCTCGAGGTCTTGGCTCCCCTGGTCCGCCACCACCACGAATGGTGGGACGGAATCGGGTACCCCGACGGACTGGACGGATCGGCGATTCCGCTCGGCGCATAGATCCTGCGGCTCTCCGATACCGTTGCGGCGCTCCGGCAAGAGCGGCCGCACCGGCCGCCGCTCAGCTCTGAGGAGATCATCGAGGTGATCGAGCGGAGTGTCGGCACCGAGTTCGGAAGCGAAGTCGCGAAGACCTACCTCTCCCTGGAGCGGGGCGGTGACGTGCCCGGATACGATGTCACGTCCTTCCGCCACAAGATCCTGAGAGTGGCGGAGCACGTTTTGCTAGACGAGGTGTCACCGCTCTCCAGCGATCAACTGCTCGGGATCGTATCGAACCTCATCGACGCCAAGGACCCGTACACAGGTGGTCATTCATGCCGTGTCGCGGTGCTCGCTGTCGCGGTCGCGGATCAGTTGGGTTTAGACGAGCACATGAAAGCGACGCTGTGGGCCGGCGGCTACCTGCACGACCTCGGCAAGCTGGGGGTTCCACTTCGGGCTCTCGCTAAGAAGAGCAAGCTCATCGAGGAGGAGTTCGCCTACATCCGGGCGCATCCTTCGGACGGCGCCGAAATCCTCGAGAGTATTCCGACGCTACAGCACCTGACGACGGGCGCGCGCTACCACCACGAGCGGTGGGACGGCAGCGGGTACCCCGAAGGATTGTCCGGCGGTCATATTCCGATGGTCGTGCAGATCATGGCGGTCTGCGACGCCTATGACGCCATGACGTCCCGGCGCGCATAGCCCCCCCCCGCGATGGCCGAGATCGCTCGCTGTTCGGGTGTCCACTTCGGTCCCACGGTCGTGGAGGCATTTCTGTCGGTGCCAGAAGAGGCGTTCGAAGGGGCGCGGGCCGTCGAGCTGGAGCGCAAAGCGACCTACAAACGGGAACGTCCCCAGCGCCAGGCCGTATAGCGGTTACGAAGCTGTCGAGGGCTCGCCATCTTAGGGCTTCGAACAAATCCGTTCCCGGCACCCGTATCGATCGGAGCTGACGTGTCTGAAGAGTTGGCGCCCCGGCTAGACCCGCAGGCTATCGAGCCCGCCCGCTACGCGAAGTGGCAGGAAGGCGGATACTTCCACGTGGCTGCGAGTCGGGTACTGGAGGACGGTGCCGATCCCTACGTCATCGTGATTCCGCCGCCCAACGTGACCGCGGTGCTGCACATGGGTCACGGACTCAACGATACCATTCAGGACGTGCTCATCCGCTGGCGGCGCATGCAGGGTCGCGCGTCCCTATGGGTGCCCGGAACCGACCACGCGGGCATCGCGACGCAGAATGTGGTGGAGCGCAAGCTCGCGGCGGAGGGGTGCCATCGCGACGACCTGGGCCGTGAACGGTTCGTCAAAGCGGTATGGAACCACGTGGAGCTGACCGGGCCCGCGATCCTCGATCAGCTCAAGGCGATTGGTGCGTCGTGTGACTGGGACCGCACGAGGTTCACGCTCGATGATGAGCTCAGCCGGGCGGTGCGCGAGGTGTTCGTGCACCTGTACGAGAAGGGTCTCGTCTACCGCGGCGAGTACATCATCAATTGGTGCCCCCGGTGCCTGACGGCGCTGTCCAACGAAGAGGCGGAGCTGGAGGACACGCAGGGCAGCCTTTGGCACCTTCGCTACCCCTTACCCGGGGCGGCCAGCGGGGCCGCGCGCGCGGCACGCGACGCCGGAGCCGAGGGGGTCGGGCAGCTCGACGACGGTCGGTGGTACCTCACGGTCTCCACGACCCGGCCGGAGACGATGCTCGGAGACACCGGGGTCGCGGTGAATCCCAAGGACGAGCGCTACACATCGCTCCTCGGCGCCGAAGTAGAGCTGCCGCTCACGGGCCGAACGATCCCGATCGTCGCGGACGCCTACGTCGATCCTGAGTTCGGATCTGGCATGGTGAAGCTCACACCCGCGCACGACGTCAACGACTTCGAGATCGCGCAGAGGACGGACCTCGAGGTCCTCAACGTCATGACCCCCGAAGCCAGCATGAACGAGAACGTGCCCGAGGCTTTCCAGGGGATGGACCGCTTGGACGCGCGCAAAGCTGTAGTGGCCGCGCTCACCGAGCAGGGGCTCGTGGCCGGTGAGGACGACTACACGCACTCGGTGCCGCACTGCTACCGCTGCGCCACGGTGGTGGAGCCGCGCTTGTCCCTGCAGTGGTTCGTGAAGATGAAACCGCTGGCCGAGCCGGCTCTGCGCGCCTCCCAAGACGGCACCATCACGTTCACGCCGGGTCATTGGCAGCGTGTGTACGAGCACTGGATGGAGAACATTCGGGACTGGTGCATCTCGCGGCAGCTCTGGTGGGGGCACCGGATTCCAGTGTGGTACTGTGCCTGCGGCGAGCAGATCGTTTCCCGCGAGGACCCCACCGAGTGTCCAAAATGCGGCTCGGGCGAGCTGGAGCAGGACCCCGACGTGCTCGACACCTGGTTCAGCTCGCAACTTTGGCCGTTTTCAGTGTTCGGCTGGCCCGAGGAGACCCCCGATGTGAAGGCGTTCTACCCTGGCCATGCCATGGTCACAGCGCCCGAGATCCTGTTCTTCTGGGTCGCGCGCATGATCATGATGGGCTACGAATTTTTCGGTGAGCCGCCGTTCACCGAGGTGTATCTGCACGGAACCGTCCGCGACATGAAAGGACGCAAGATGTCCAAGTCGCTGGGCAACGGCATCGATCCGCTCGAGGTCGTGAACGCCTTCGGGGCAGACGCCATGCGCTACACCCTGGTGAGCCAGGCCGCGATGGGCACCGACATCAGCCTCGACCACGAGGACGTCGAGGGGGCTTTCGCGAACGGACGCAACTTCGCGAACAAGATCTGGAATGCGGGCCGCTTCGCGTTGTTGAGCCTGGGCGACGCCCCGGTGAGGCCACTCGCCGAAGTCGAGAGCGACCTGGCGCTCGAAGATCGGTGGATGCTTTCGAGGGTTCGTTCGGCCGCGGAGAACGCCACCCGAGGGCTGGAGCGCTACCGCCTGCACGACGTCGCTGAGAGCCTGTATCACTTCTTCTGGGGCGAGGTGTGCGACTGGTACCTCGAGCTCGTGAAGGCGCGCCTTACCGAGAACGCCGATGCCGCCAGCCGCGAGGCGGCGCGCTCGACGCTCGTGACCGTACTCGATCACTCGTATCGACTCCTGCACCCCATCGTGCCGTTCGTTACTGCCGAGCTCTGGTCGCGACTGCCATGGCCCGAAGGAGACGAGCGCCCCGAGGACCTGATCGTGGCGCCGTGGCCGGATGGCAGCGACGGCCGGCGGGACGAACAAGCCGAACAGGACTTCGAGGCGCTCAAGGAGCTGGTCGTCGAGGTGCGACGGCTGCGCAAGGAGTATGGAGTTCCGGAGGCCGAGCGCATCCAGATTCGCCTGACGGGCGGTGACTCGGGCCTGTTGGGCACCGTCAGGTCCCAGTCTGCCGCGCTCGAGCGACTGGCGCGCATTGGCGGCATCCACGAAGGCGAGGGCTCCGGCATCGGCGCGCACGCCGTTCTCAGCGGGGGCACCGAGCTGTTCGTCCCACTCGAAGGCGTGATCGACCTCGATCGCGAGCGCAGCAGACTGCGTGGGGAGATCGAGCGACTGCAGGGGCTGTCGGCGGGCGCGAGCAAGAAGCTCGACAACGAGAACTTCGTCTCCCGCGCTCCGGATGAAGTCGTGCAAAAGGAACGCGATAAGCTCGCACAATACGACGAGCAGGCGAGTAAGCTGCAGGAGAAGCTCGCCGAGCTCGAGGGCGGAGCCTCCTGAAGACCCTTCTACCGGCGACGGCCGCGATGGCCGCAGTCTTGCTCGTCGCGTGTGCGCAGCAGGGGGCTCCCACGGGAGGCTTCGACGACCGACGGCCGCCGGTCGTGGTCTCTACCACGCCCGACACGTTCGCTGTGATTCCGGACTTCTCGGGTCCCATCCGCTTCGACTTCGACGAGCGCATTAGCGAGCAGGTCTCTGGGGGCACGCTCAACGATGCGGTCGTGGTGTCCCCGCGCACGGGGGGCCTGCGCGTGCGCCACGAGCGGCGCAGCCTGGTCATCGAGATGGACGGGGGATTCGAGCCAGACCGCGTCTATCGGGTGACGCTCCAGCCTGTCGTTCGTGACCTGTTCAGCAACCAGATGCGCGACCAATTCGAGCTGGTCTTTTCGACGGGCCCGCAGCCGGTGCCCACCACGATAGCCGGCATCGTCTGGGACCGACTCACCGGACGCGGCGCCGCGGACTACGAAGTCCGCGCCGTGGGGACTGAGGGCGACTCATCGGTGCACGTGTCCATGACGGACACGGGTGGAGTCTTCGGTCTGCGGTTCCTGCCTACGCCCATCGAGGTCAACGGGCTAAGTGCGTTCCGCTTCCAGCTAACCGCTTTCGAAGACCGGAATCGGGACAACATCGTCGACCCGACGGAGGTCCAGGGCACGCGGCGGGGCCTGGTCAACGCGGCCGATACGTTCTTCGCGAACATCGCGGTGCTGCAGCCGGACACGACTCCTGCACAGGTCACGAGTGTCACGCCCCTGGATTCTGTCACCGCGCTGATCGAGTTCGACGACTACCTGGACCCGGACTTCCCGCTCGCCGGCGTGACCGTCGAGGTACTCGATGAGGACAGTGTGAGGGTGGCGGCCGTACGTATCTTCCACGAGCACGACTACGTGGCGTACGCCGAGGCGGTTGCGGACTCACTCGCGGTTCTCGACTCCCTGGACGCGGCGGTTCTGGCCGCCGAGGCCGCTGAGGCCGCCGTTCAGGACAGCATTGCGCGCGCGGCCCTTGATACCGCGAGCGTGGCCGACACGGTCGTGATCGTCGATCCCGCTGCGGCCGACCCCGCTTTGGATGACCCCGCCGCGCTGGACCCCGTGCCGGAAGACACCGCCGAGGCGGAGCCGGTGGAGCCGCCTCCCGAGCGACGTGTCGCTCCGCCCGGCCTGAACGGCCGACCCACTGCGCGTCCGCGACCTCCTGACCCCAATGCGACCCAGGCAAGGGAGCCAACCGGGCCAGGCGGCGAGCACCTGCCATCGAGACAGATCGTCGCGCTGCT
>Ga0066382_10000662_pt1 | contig 11589 bp, 9 predicted proteins | sample Knorr_S23_td_NAD_FD_71218 | JGI IMG/M metagenome (GOLD analysis project Ga0066382, IMG submission 71218) | Marine microbial communities from Southern Atlantic Ocean transect - Knorr_S23_td_NADW_ad_2500m_LV_B | ecosystem: Environmental > Aquatic > Marine > Oceanic | place: Southern Atlantic ocean... | reverse complement strand
TAAACCTATAGCAAAGTGGACTGAAACTGTCAATGATTCATCAGATGAATTTCCCCAGTGGTTCCCGAACCTTTTTTCTGGTATGCCGTCTTATGGCGGGTACATTTATACTCCCGGGGACCCAACTAAATCCATTTTAAACCTTTTATTTTTTAATCGTGGTGTAAAGATTTGGTTCTATTTGACTTTGGGTGGGCTAGGGTTATTTTATTTTTTAAGACAAATGAATGTTTCGGTTCTGTCGTCCAATTTTGCCGCTGTAGTTTCCTGTTTAACGCCTTATACTTTTGGATTGATCAATGCAGGCCATATGAACAAGATCTACGCCATGGCTTTCATCCCGTGGGTGCTTATAGGAGCATTTAAGGTAATCAAAAAACCATCTCTCAAAACCGTTCTTTTTTTGTCATTGGTATCGGCACTCCAGTTGTGGGTTAATCATCCACAGATCGTTTATTACACGTGGATGGTTATTGGGTTTTATTGGGTTTGGGAATTAGGATTTTCGGTGAAAGAAAAAACATTTTCACCCAAGGTTATTGGAAATCAACTTGGCGGTATCCTTGTGGGTCTCTTTATTGCTTTGTTAATGGTATCTGATCCTTATATCGATATTTATGAATTCCAAAAACATTCGAACCGTGGTGCAAAATCCGTACTGGATCAAACAGGGCAAACTGAGTCCGGGACGGATTGGAATTATGCTACACAATGGTCGTTTCATCCCAAGGAAACTATTTCTTTCATTTTCCCCTACCATTATGGAATGCAGAATTATTCCACGCGGGATTTGAAATCAGCGGCTTATTGGGGTTTCATGCCTTTTACCCAATCCACCCATTATCTCGGATTGGTAGCCATAATTTTTGCCATTTTGGGTGCTTTACTCAGGAAGCCTGATAAAAATAATTTATTTTTCTGGGTCACGACTGTTTTGGTTTTGGTCACAGGATTTGGCTCCTTTTTTCCAATTCTCTTCAAACCCTTTTATTCGATCCTGCCCTTCTTTTCAAAATTTCGAATCCCATCCATGATTTATGTGTTACTGGCTGTAACAATACCGGTGCTGGCTGCAAAAGGGATGGATACATTTTTAGAAAAAACTGAAGAAAAAGACTCCTTTAAAAAAGCACTTTATGTAACCGGTGGCATTGCGGGAATTTCCATTTTATTTCTGATGATGGGAGAATCTATTTTTGATTTTAGTGTTGCGAAAGATGCAAGATTCAGTCCAGCCATCATTTCTCAGTTACAAAATGTGAGGATCGAACTTTTTCAAAAAGGTTTGCTTTTGGCGTTGGCTGTGAGTTTAGGCTCTCTTGGACTGATTTGGGGATTGATACAGAAAAAAATAAATAAAGAAATTTTTGGTTACATGCTGATTGGTTTGGCCGTGTTCGACCTTTGGATCATCAATGTTGAATTCCTTCATTTAAAACCATCAAAAAATATGGATCTCTTATTTCGTGAAGATCCAGTCGTGAATTATCTTAAAACTGATAAGGATCATTTCAGAATATTTCCTGCTGACGAATTGAATTCCAACAAATACAGTTACTGGAATCTGGAAAGTATTGGTGGCTATCGCCCCATCAAACTTCGGATTTACCAGGATCTCATGGACGCGAAAGGATTCAACCGTCCTCATATTTTGGATATGCTGAATGTGAAATATGTTTTGACAAATAAACGGATCAATAATCCTGATTTTGTTCCGGTGGATAGGGTGAATGGGATTTATCTGAACAAAAATGTACTGCCCAAAGCATGGATCGTAGGAAATGTAAAATCGGTAACAACCCAACGGGAATCCTTGATGGAAACACTTTTGAATGGATTTGATCCGTCTAATTCTGCGATCATTTTAAATTATAAGGGTGAGCAATTGAAAGGATTTGCATCGGGTCAGGTTGAAGTCATTTCACGGACAGAGAACAAGATAAAAATGAAATCTCAATCCGAAACAGGTGGACTCCTTGTTCTCTCTGAAATCTATTACCAGCCAAGTTGGAGAGCCTTTGTAAATGGGGAAGAAACACCTGTTTATCAAACCAATCATGTTTTACGATCCGTTAAAATTCCTGCTGGAAAATCTGAAATAATTTTTGAATATAATGATCGGAATTGGAAAAATACACGATTGCTTTCACGTGTTTCATTCATTGCGGTGTTATTTGGATTGGGGTTTCTTTTTTGGAAAGAACCAAAATCAATGATTGAGGGCGAATGAACCTTTACCGACATACGGGGAATATAAAAGCGGGACTTTTCATTCTTGGGATTGGCCTTGTCATCGGACTACTTACGTACACTCAATCCCTGGTTACAGAACTGAGGAATGATAATCGCGAAATTGTCCGGCTATATGCAGAGATCATTGCCAATATTGTCCAGGATGATAATGATGCCAATTTGGATTTTGTCTTTGAAAATATTATCCGAAAAGTAAAATTCCCACTTATCCAGACAAATCCGGATCATCACCCTCAAATGTGGAAAAATTTGCCTAAGTCGGTGAATACTATGAAAAAAAGGAAACGGATGATGAATACAATGGACAAATTGAATGAACCGATTCCTCTGGTATACAGGGATGATAATATTGGTGAAATTACATTTGGGTATCTCCATTATGGTGATTCTTCCATCGTTCAAAAATTACAATGGTGGACCTATATTGAGATTGCAGCTATTGCATTATTCATATTCCTGGGATTTACAGGATTTACTTTTATCCGTAACAATGAAAAACGACACATTTGGGTGGGTATGGCTCGGGAAACGGCCCATCAATTAGGGACGCCCGTATCAGCGCTCATGGGTTGGGTGGATTGGCTGAAAGAACATCCGGAAAAAACGGAAGAATTGATTCCTGAAATGGAGGCAGATCTATTGCGTTTGGAACAAATTGGACGTCGTTTCAGCAAAATGGGTTCCAAACCGGAGATGGAAGAATTTGATCTATCCGAGCGTGTGGAGCGTGTGGTGAATTACCTCATGAGACGGATGCCATCTCTTGGAAAAAAGGTGGAACTCATCAATGACATTCAACCGGGTATTTCTATCAAAGCAAACGGTTCCCTATTGGCCTGGTCCATTGAGAATATCGTACGAAACGGTATTGACGCCATTGACCAGGAAGACGGGAAAGTGACTGTTTCACTTCGCGAAGAGAAAGATGAGATCAAGATCCGAATTCAAGATAACGGAAAAGGAATTCCAAAAAAAGATTGGCGGAATATTTTTCGGCCGGGATTTAGTACAAAACGAGCAGGATGGGGATTGGGTTTGTCTCTTTCAACCAGAATCGTAGAAGAGATTCACTCCGGGCAACTGTATGTTATTGAATCCTCTCCTGAAAATGGAACGATAATAGAGATCAGTTTATAAGAAATATTATTTATTCTGAATCATTCAGGATCATATTCACCAAACCGACTACATCAAAGATATTAATCTCATTATCACCATTGATATCGGCACAACTTTCATAAATCTGAATTGAATTAGGTTCACTTTGAAAATCAGATAACGCAAATAAATCAAAAATATCAACTGTGGCGGTCAAGTTCACGTCACCTAATTCGCTGCAAAATCCATCCACTGTTCCGAAGGTTGTCGTTGCATCATCGTGAAAGGTTCAATTGTTTCCATTCCCGGACATATCAATCGCTGTCCCTATCTAAAGAGATGACGCGGTTCTGCCCCATCATAACGGAAAGAGAAAAAACGGAAATAAGGAATTATAGTTTACCCACCACCTAAAATGATATGAAGGATGGTGACAATATCCATTATATTAATCTTCACGTCGTCTATAACATCAGCACACCAAAAGTAAAAAGCCTGCGGATTTTTTTCAAGAATATAATCCACCGTTACCAGGAGATCAACCAGATCAACAAGTTCATCCCCATTCACATCTCTCGCTAAATCACAAGACCCGAAGAAATTATCCTCAATGGTATGTGCACTACCCTGAAAGGTACCATCATTTCCGTTTTCTGTTTGATCTGTGGCTGTACCATCATTAAAATTCTATAAAGCAACGAGTCCATTCTCGTCTCCGGTCAGTGGTGTATCCATGGTCCATTGGATATCTTCCGGGGATTGTGGAATACTCCAGATCCGAACCTCATCAATCCAGCCGTTAAACATGCCGCAGGTCAGCCCATTGTATCTCAACCGTCCAATCTATGTGTATTCGATATTCTGGTTATATATTCCATCTTGAAGATTTTCCAGCGCTCCTACTAAACTCCCATCAATATAGAAATAAAGTGAGCCCGGTTTTAACACACCTGCATAATGATGCCATTCATCATAATCTCTTCTGGGTGTAAAAATGGTTTGTGTGGCATTATCAGAACCCCGAATCGTAAAATCTGCATTTTGATTCGAATAAGCATTCGTCTCAGATTTTAATCCCGTCATGGTGTGGCCCTCACCGGTGGTTTCTGTCCTTTGAAAAAAAATGGGATTATTGTCATTGGACCCGCCGCCTGCAGCATTCATATTTGCCCAGGTTTCAATGGTAAATGCCGCTGTATTAACCACGGGGTTAGGCATGCTGACATAATCCTCCTCACCATCCAAAACCAGGACGCAATTTTGGCAGATCACGAATGAAAAGATATAAAATAACTGAACAAAAGGCTTTATTTTCATGGCAGGTTTCTTGTGAAATGTGAAACAAAATTAATCTATAATCAAATCATTGAACCCATTGAGTTATTCTCGAAGAAAAGGTAATTTCCGCCCCAATTAATTAAGGAAAACCAGTGGATATTTTATACGCAGCAGCACAACCGGGACAGGGCGGGGGCGGAATCACCGCATTTTTGCCCTTTATCCTGATCATGTTCATTATTTATTTTTTAATGATCCGCCCCCAAACCAAACGCCAGAAAGAAAAAGAAACCATGCGGGATGAACTCAAAAAAGGGGATAAGATCATCACCATGGGTGGCATTTATGGCACCATTCAGGGATTTAAAGAAAAAGGCCGTCAAGCGATCATTAAAATTGATAATAACACAAATATTACAATCAACAAAACAGCTATTGCTGGTTTGGCGGGAAAAGTGAAAGATACAGAATTAGAACAGGCCTGATGGCAGTCTTGGATATTATTCATTACGGGGATCCAATCCTCCGTAAAAAATGTACACCTGTCCAGGATTTTTCTGAAATGGATTTGTTATTGAATAACATGTTTGATTCCATGTACGAAGCGGATGGAATCGGCTTGGCCGCAAACCAGATTGGACTGAATATGAACCTGTTCGTCATCGATGTGACCCACACGGAAGAAGCTGATGAAGCCCATATTTTCATCAATAGTGAAATTGTTAAAAAACATGGGGAGGAAGGTACTTTTCAGGAAGGATGTTTGTCTTTGCCGGGGATTTCGTTAGATGTTCTGCGCCCGGAAAGGGTATCCCTGAAATATCAAACACAGGATCAGGAATGGCATGAAGATGAGTTTGATGGCCTGTTATCACGGGCGATCCAGCATGAGATGGATCACTTGAACGGTATATTGATTATAGATCGCGTGAGTGAAGTTGAAAGAATTCAGTATCAGACGGAATTGAAAGAATTAAAAAATAATTCCAGGAAACATCTTAAAACACAGTCAGGTAAAAAGGGGTTTGTTCTTTAAAACTTTATTCCATTTCTGTTCGGGAGTGATCTGATGCGTGCCATATTTATGGGAAATCCCGAATTTGCCCTCCCAACCTTAAAAGCACTTTTATCCAGCAGCCGGCATGATGTTGTGGCAGTTGTGTCCAATCCACCCAAGCCTATAGGTCGTGGACGTAAATTGAGATCCACTGCCGTAGGCCAATTTGCGAAAGAAAATAATCTGAATCTCATTGAAATTGAATCGCTGAAATCCGCTGAACTCCATGACCAACTATCAGCATTGAAACCGGATGTATTCGTGGTAGTGGCCTATCGCATTCTCCCCAAATCCCTGATCGATCTTCCGAAATATGGCGCAGTGAATCTGCATGCGTCCTTATTGCCAAAGTACCGGGGAGCGGGACCTATCCAATGGTCGCTCATGAATGGGGATAAAACAACGGGTGTCACGGTTTTTCAAATTAATCCATGGGTAGATAGAGGTGAAATCTTGTTACAGAAAGAAATGGACATTTTTCCTGATGATGATATGCTTTCTTTGGGAATGAGATTGTGCAATGCGGGAGCCAATTTGATTGTGGATGCATTGGATAGATTGGAAAATGGAACGATCCACTCTTGGCCCCAAAAAAATGATCTGGCCATACCGGCACCCAAAATCACAATGGAAATGACTGTTATAAATTGGACATGGCCGGCTGAAAAAATTCATAACTGGATTCGGGGGCTATCGCCACGACCGGGCATGTCCACAACGTTGAATGGAAAGAATTTCCGAATTTATAAAACCAAGGTTTTGGACATGGAGAATGGAAGGTCTGGAGAGATCAAAAAAATCAAAAATGATGAAATGGTGGTTTCTACAGGAAAGGGTGCCCTTTCTCTGATGGAAGTCCAGGCAGAGGGAAAACGAAAAATGCCTATCGGTGATTTTCTCCATGGTGCTGTCATTCAAGTTGGAGACAGACTGGGCGAATGAAACAGGCTGCCCGTTTTTTATCGGTGAAGATCCTGAACCGATTCGAGAAAAAGAATGAACAATTGAGCCTGGTTCGGAACCAGGTATTTTCCAGTTTTAAACCTGAACAAGCATCTAAATCCCGTGCCATGGTTTTGACCAACGAGATTGTGCGGCTTAAAGGTCGCTTGGATCTCATGATTGAATTCATTTCCGGACGAAAAATGGAACGCTTGGATCAAGCCCTGCGATCCATTTTGCGAATCGGTTTTTATGAGATTATTTATGATGAATCCATTCCGGATTATGCTTCTGTGGATGCTGCTGTAAACCTGACGAAAGATGTGTTAAATCGAAAAGCATCCGGATTGACCAATGCGGTATTGAGAAACTTGATCAGGAATAAGGATAAGGATAAAGATTGGGACGGGTTGTTAAGGAAAAATCAAAAGTGGAATTCAATCCCGGGTTGGTTGCAAAATAGGTGGAAAAAGCAATTTGGAGAAAATGGGTTTTATGAACTAATAAAACGGATTAATCAGGCACCGAAAATATTTGTCAGGGTCGATCTTTCCAGAAACAATCTGGATGATGTAAACCAAAAACTGAAGGAATCCGGAATAGATGCAGAAAATTTTTCCGATTCATTTTTAAAGATAAAATCCGGTTCCGGAAAAATTTTCTCAATAGACCTTTTTCAATTGGGCCAAATCTCAATTCAAGATCCAGCGGCAGGTGCTATCGTTGAATTCCTTGATCCAAAAGAAGGAGAAACAATTCTGGATGTTTGCGCCGCACCGGGAACGAAATCACTTTATATTGCTGAAAGAGTTGGAGAAACGGGAAAAGTGTTCGCATCCGATTTTGACCAATCAAGAGTGAACCTTGGAAAAAATGATCTGGATCGGCATGGCCGTAAAAATATTGAATGGAATGTGAAGGATGCTACTGAGGATAATTTTCCCATGACAGACAAAATTTTGATTGATGCACCTTGTACCGGTACAGGGGTGATGGGACGCAAGCCGGACATCCGGTGGCGCCGAAAACCAAAAGATATTTCAGACATGGCAACATTGCAAATGAAAATTCTGAAACATTTGTCCCAATTTTTGAATTCCGGGGGAACTTTGGTCTATGGAACGTGTTCTTTGGAGCCGGAAGAGAATTGGAACGTGGTTGAACAGTTCCTTAAGTTAAATACTGATTTTCAGTTGCAGACAGGAGCATCTCAAGTACAGCCTGATTGGGTCAACGACATGGAATGTCTACACACTTTTCCGCACGTCCATGGTGTGGATGGACTGTTTGCAGCAAGGATCACACGATCATGATTAAAAAAATAGCCAGTTATATCGTAATTTTTGGGAGTTTATCCCTGTTGGTTATCCTGCTGTTTGATGTGGCTGTGATGCCCGAATATGTGCGCATGGGAGAGGGGCGATACATGGTGAATGTGAAAGGAAAAACGCTTCAGTATGCAAAAAAAGTATTGGCTTCGGAAGGATACAAAAGCCTTGTATCTGATACCTTATATTCTGCTTCTTACGAAGCAGGGACAATCGTGGATCAATATCCTGCGCCAAATACAAGAGTGAAAGAGGGGCGTACGGTTCGACTCAAAATCGCCCATCCGGAAAAAATGGTTTCGATACCGGATCTCATAGGCCGATCCTTGCGAAGTGCTAAATTGGCGCTGACCCAGTCCGGCCTTGAGATCGATACCGTTTATAAGGAATATAATACTGACGTGCCCTCAGGGAATGTCACCTGGCAATACCCCAAAGGCGGTGACCTGTTGGATAAAGGAATGGGTCTTCATTTAACCATCAGTTTGGGCGTGCCACCAAATTTTTTCCAAGTTCCTAATTTATTTGGATTGAGTAAGAAAAAGGCTGTGACAGATTTGGAAAAAGCCGGATTTAGACTTGGAAAAATATTTTACCGCCAAAATGAAGACCTGATCCCTTACACGGTGTTGGATCAATCCATTCCTGCCGAAACCGTTTTGGAAGAACCAGCACCCATCGATTTGACTGTAAGCGTTTTGGATATGCAGGATATTTTTAACCAAATGATCAATCAGTGAACGCCCTCCCATCCAACGAGATCACCCGGAAAATCCTGCACCTTTTTGCATCCATTATTCCCTTGGGATATGTATGGTTCATCCCTGATAAAGAGATCATGATTTTCATATTAGGAGGATTGAGTTTGTTTGCGTTGCTTTTGGAGAGCAGTCGGAAAAAATGGGATGTGGTAGAAACCCTATTTGAAAAACACTTCAATTTCATGCTCCGCCAAAGTGAATTTGATGGCGGCCTGACCGGGGCTACATGGCTTTTATTTGGTTCCACGATTACCCTATTCCTTTTCCCAATTCAAATTGCTGTTCCGGCACTTTTATTTTTAACTGTGGGAGATACATTTGCGGCGATTGTAGGGAAAGGATTCCCTATTGGAAAGATCAGAGACAAAACATTATCGGGAACCTTTGCAGGCATCGTGACATCAAGTGGTGCCGCATTATGGATCAACCAACTATTACCTGCAGATATCATCATTCTGGGTGCTGTGGCTGCCATGCTTGTAGAAATCGCTCCTATTCCCATGAATGATAACCTGACCATTCCACTCACCGGAGGACTTGTCATGAGTTATGGCATGATGGTCTTATGACGGTACTAACCCCATCCGCACTTTGGTTTTTGGGCGCTATCAGTATTCCCATTATTATCCATTTGTTGAGCCGGCTTCGAATCAAAAAAGTAGAATTCAGCACGGTTCGATTCATCAAACAATTGGAAACCAGTTCCATCCGAAAGATCAAGATCCAACAGATCTTGTTATTGTTACTTAGAATGTTGGCAATTGCTTCCTTGGTCATGATGATGGCACAACCCGTGACACAGGGATTTATGCCGGGCTGGCTTGCGGCAGAACAGGATGCACGGCTCATCATGGTGATCGATAATTCTGCCAGCATGAATGTGCAAGACGGAGATGAGTCCTTCCTGGATCTTTCAAAAAATGAAGCACTCTCCTTACTTCCCTTATTCAAGGAAGAAACCCGCATCACATTGGCCCAAACCTGTCCCCCGGAAACGATCTTTAATGGCCCGTCTAATGATCCTGCATTACGGACGGCAATTCAGTCTATTCAGTCCACCAAATCCCACGATGATCTTTGGTCCAACTTGAATAATTTTTTGCAGGATAATACAATTGTTGAACCGATCAAAGAATGTGTGGTATTCAGCGATTATATGCATCAACCCGATTCTACATTCATGGCTGGAATTTCAAATTTCGAATCATGGAAATTCTATTTCATCCAACCAGGGATGGTGTATGACAATCTTTCGATCCGGTCTGTATCCTCATTGAATCGGATCAAAACCATGAGTCAATTGGTGAAATTGAATACACGGATTGAAAATTCGGGTGAACTTCCCAAGCCCAATGTTCCACTGGAACTTTTGTTTAATGATCACCGTGTGGGACAGGTGGTTTCCGAATTTGATCCGGGGAAGGAAAAAGAATTCCTGTTTCAGGCTTATCCTGCGAACATGGGCATTGTTCAGTGCAAGTTTTCCCTGCCAAAGGATGATTATGAATTGGATAATACCTGGTTTCTTTCCATGCCCATCATGGAACAAATCCGCTGTGGTATCATCGGTGCCAATAATGAAGATGTAGCCATGTTGGAAATGGTCCTGCGAGCCATTGATCCCCAAAACCAATTTTTATCCATTGAATCCAGGGTTCAGCCGCATCTGAACCGCTTATTCCTGGATGGTGTGGATGTAGCACTTATTCATAATCCTAAAAAAATAACGGAAGACGGTGCCAAGGATCTGGAAAAATTCCTTCAATCCGGCGGCGGTGTGATCTGGTTCCATGGTGAGGCAGATGGTTCCGAATTTCACCCGGATTTTTTCAAGAAAATCGGATTTCCATTCCCTGAAAAAAGAATAACTGCCGGACAAGGATTTTTCTCCACCCAAATCGCCGGTGATCATTCCGATCTTCTTCAGGATCTCCAGGTGAGAAACATTGCCAATGAGTTACCGGAAGTTTTCAATTATATCCAAACCAAACTGGACGTAAAACAGAAAGCGCATTGGATACTGAATAACGGTGACCCACTGTTGATGGAATTTTCGAAAGGAAGTGGTACTGTTTTTTATTTCTCTACTTTATTGGATCTTCGCTGGAACGACCTGGTCATTCGCGGAATGTTGGTGCCACTTATTTATCGCTTATTGGTGCTGACGGGAACGGATGAGATCAATACATCTTCGGTACAGATCAATGAGCATAAATGGATCTCTGTTGAAGAAAAGTATCTCCGCAATAAATGGGAAATTGTATCGCCGTCGGGAAAAATAGAAATGATCGTTCCTGAATATGACCGGGAAGGAATCAATATTACATCCACGGATGAATTGGGTGTGTATACTGTATATTCCAATGGTGAATTGTTTACATCATTTCCTACACGGCTTCATGATCAGGAATATATTCAATCCCGTTTCTCGCAGGATGATATTGAATTGATCCTGTCCAACGACCAAACCCGGTGGCTCACCCTTCAGGACGAATTTGCCCAGGCATTTTCGGAAACGCGACAAGGGAAAGCCCTTTGGAAAATATTTTTAGCATTGGCCATAGCCCTGTTGTTAGCAGAAACCATTATTGGTCGACCAGAACCGGTTAAAATGAAAACTTAAGATTCATGATCGAACGAGATAATGTCGAAAAGGAAAAAGCCCTATTGGTGGGGGTCATTCAACAGGGCATGACGGAAGCAATCATCCATGAACATTTGGATGAATTGGAACTGTTAGCAGACACGGCTGGCGCAGAGATTGTGGGTCGAATTACACAACGTGTCTCCAAGATCGATGCTGCAACCTTCATTGGAAAAGGGAAAGCAGATGAACTCCTGAAACAGGCCCAAGAATTGGGTGTTAAAATCA
>Ga0066382_10000659_pt1 | contig 11618 bp, 8 predicted proteins | sample Knorr_S23_td_NAD_FD_71218 | JGI IMG/M metagenome (GOLD analysis project Ga0066382, IMG submission 71218) | Marine microbial communities from Southern Atlantic Ocean transect - Knorr_S23_td_NADW_ad_2500m_LV_B | ecosystem: Environmental > Aquatic > Marine > Oceanic | place: Southern Atlantic ocean... | reverse complement strand
CTAGAAATTATTTTTAATGTAGCAACTCTATTTATAGAACATAGATAATTTTTTACATCTTTTAGAATATTCTGCTCACTAAATTCTCCAATATTAGAAAACCAATTTATATCTAAAATTGAATTGTTAAATTTATTAATAATATTTTCTGTAGATCCATTCATTGAAATTAAGGTTAACCTATTCCATAACTTCTTCTCTAAAAAGACCTAACATTTCTTGAACCGGCCTATCTGAGTACGAAAACAGAACGGCTTCTTCTTGTGTATTATGTTTGAATTTCAACCAACCTGGAACAACAAAGACATCTCCTTTACTCCAGTTATATTTTTCTTCTCCAATCACTGTTTCTCCGAATCCTTCTACCACACAATAAATTGTTCCATCTGTGCTTCTGCTATATTTTCCACTAAAAGATTTAGGAAGTAATTGCATAAAAGTTGCCATTGTCGGTATTGCGTGTCCACCATTTAATGGATTAGTATATTTTAACCTTATTCCATGAGATTCATCCCATTTATCTCTATTCTTCATTTTTTCTAAAGCTTCACGCGTCCGATTGTAGGGGTATGAAAACACAGGGGATACTTTATTGTTTAATGAAATATTATTAACAGGAAGCAATCCTGATCCAAAACGTGCTAAAGAATCTCCTTCTGGTTTATTTATAATTTGAGTTTTTTGCCCTAGTCTTTCTGTAAAACTAGAAGTAAATTGCTGAATTATAGGTATATCTAGTCCATCAAGCCATATCATAGGCTCATCAGATTCATTGCCATGATCATGCCATGTCCAAGAAGGTGTAATTATAAAATCTCCAGGAAGCATTGTTGTTTTTTCCCCATCTACTGTTGTATATGCTCCATTCCCATCTATAATAAATCTCAAAGCCGATTGCGTATGTCGATGGCTGGGAGCTATTTCTCCAGGAAGAATTAATTGCAGTCCTGCATAAAGGGTATCAGTTATTTTGCTTTCTCCTTTCATTCCAGGGTTTTCAAGAATGAGTACTCTCCTTTCAGCTTCTTCAGCTGATATTACCTCTCCGGATGTAAGGACATGCTTTTTTATATTTTCCCATTTCCATAGGTGCGGAACTGCTTTTGTCTTTGGGCTTGTGGTTACAAGATTCGACAAAACTTCCCATAATGGTGCTAGGTGTAATTGCTTAATATCGTTATAAAAATTATTTTTAAAATTATTAGTTGTATTATTGTTTTCCATATTTATAACTTCTTATTTTATTATGAAATATATTTCACATACATTAATGAATTTTAGGTAACTCCAGCGACAGTTTTTCTACTACTAGTTTATGTGTAATATTTAAATAATCCTCTAACATTTCTTCGTTTTTTCTTTTTTTTATTCCCCACTTCCTATAAATAGCATTGTTTTTAGAGTTAGGGCGACCAAAAAAAGCTGGAAGCATAGGAAAATAGTGGTTTATAGCATCCTGAATTTCTTTTTTACCTTTTTCGGTTTTAATAATTTCTGTGGTAAAATCTTCTCCAAACTTTGCGTGAAACTTTTCTTCAGGCATTGTCATTCTCGCTACATTTTTTAACGGTAGAAAGGTGCATTCTAATAAATCTTCAACCTGTAATATTTCTGCTAGATCTGCTAAAAGTTTAATGACACAAAACTCTTCCCATGTCTTTAAGGGAAATTCAAATATTGATAATGGGTTTTTACCCTCTGGGGTCATTTGTTCATAAGGTATATTTAGTTTTTCTCCTAGTTCTTTAAATCTTACGTGATGACCATACTCCTCCATAGCTACTCTGCAAGTAAGCCATTTAGCATAAGGGGTAGGAGCAAGAGAAATTGCTGGTTCATCAAACACTCTAGCGCCGTAAAGTTCATTGACGGCATGGCTTCTTACTAACTTTATGATGGCCTCTTTAAATTCAGCAGGATGATTATCTAGTTCTTCACAAGTCTCAACTTTAGGGGGAATAAAATCACCGCTCATTTAACAATCCTTTTATTTTACAATATGGGATCAGAAGAAAACACCTCTAAATCAGTTTTAAGTGGGCTAGAATGTCTAGTAAAATTATTTGTAATCTCTTTTATTAGGTCCTCTATATTATTCGAATTACGTATATGAGTATACACTGGATTTGCATTATTGAAAATAAAGACTTCTTTTCCTCTTACTCCAAATACTTGCCCGGTTATGTTCTTACCGTTATTGCTAGCTAGTGCTGACGCCAATTCTCCTACGTAGTGTGCTTTAATTTTTAAAGCAGAAGATTTGTAGTTTTTTTGTTCCTCATTTTGTGGGTTAATAGATTCTGTAACTCTTGTAGCAGCGAATGGAGCAATTGCATTGCAAGTAATGCCAGCCCTCTGTAAATCTAGAGCAGTAACTCTCGTGAGCGCCATTAATCCTGCCTTTGCAGAAGCATAGGCAGCTTGTCCATAGTTGCCCCATATTCCCGCTGTGGAAATAATATTTAGAATTCTTCCATCAGAATAACTAGAGTCATTTTTAGTTTGCTCTCTAATAATCTTGCTAGAACATGAAGTAAGATTGAAAGAACCAGAAAGATTAGTATCGATTACCTTTCTCCAACTGTGTTGATCTAATTTAAATATGAAACTATCTCTTAAAATGGCAGCATTATTAACTATAATATCTATTTTTCCAAAGCTACTTTTTACTTCATCACAGATGTTTTTTACTACTTCATAGTCTGAAATATCACTTGAATATCCTAAAACTTTTACATTGTATTTCTTAGATATTATCTCTGCGGTTTCTTGAACTAAATTATTTTCATTAGTTTCTTCACCTTCTATGGAAAATCCTGGATCTATAATGACTATATTGCATCCTTGTTGAGCTAGACTAAAAGCAATTGCTTTTCCTATTCCTCTAGCTCCTCCTGATACTATAGCAATTCTATTTTCTAATAATCCTTTACCCATTTTTATCTAATTCTCATATTTATTGTAAAAAGCATCCGCATGAATATCATTTTTATTAAGCCCAAGATTGGGAAAAAATTTTTCTGCTGCTTCAACCATTGGGGGAGGTCCAGCTAAATATGCTTTAAATCCATCAAAGTCTTCTATGTCTTCTATTACAACATCTGTAACTAGTCCAGTTCTAAAATTACTAGTATTTTTTTGTTCCGAAATAATTGGAAAAAATTTAAATTTTGAATTATTCTTTGCTATTTTAATAAATTGATCCAGGTAGTAAAAATCATTTTCTGTTTTAGCTCCTACGTATATATAGGCTGGTTGTTTCATTTTTTTCTCTTGATAAGAAAGTGCTATAGAGAGAATAGGTGCTAATCCGGTTCCCCCTGCTACACATAATATTGGGCCCTTGTGGTTTTCTCTTAAATAAGAGTTTCCGAAGGGACCAGTTATTAAAACTTTTTCTTCTATACTTAATTCTTTAGAAACATAATCACTTACTAGTCCCTCATCCAGTATTTTAATATGAAATTCTAATTTATCTTCTGAAGGACAATTTGCCATAGAAAATTGTCTAGAATCCAAGTTGCTAAATTTTAATTCTGCATATTGTCCAGCTAAAAACTTAAATTTTTTATCAGAAATATTTTCTAATTCTATAGTAATTATATCTGTTGTTACTTTGTTTATTTTTGAAACTTTATATTTTAATTCTTTTATGCTTTGTTTAATAGTTTTTTCTTTATTTTCGTTAACTATCTTAATACTACAATCTGTCTGAGGTATAGCACGACAAGCTAGAATTAATTTTTTTTTTCTCTCAGAGTCTTCTAGTGCAAATTCTGAATATGGCATCATATAAATATCTCCAGAGACTAATTTAGATTTGCATGCCCCACAATTCCCAGATTTGCAACCATGTGGAAAATCCACTTTTTGAGAAAGTGCAGATTCTAATATGCAATCACCATCGTCCACTGTTATGGTTGATTTTCCTATAATGTTTATTTTGTAAGTCAAATTTTTTCCTAACTTGAACTTTACTATATATAACTTTCATATTTATTTAAAAGATTTTTTAGTTTATTACTGACGCCAAGATACCCATGGATTAAAACCATATAAAGGTATTGATGAAGGAATTTTTATATCTTTTTGAAAAGCGATTCTATGAAGTGGATCGTGAAATAATGGAAGCATCCATTTTCCTGCCCTCAAAAGTCTGTCAAGTGTTTGTGTTGCTTCTATAAGCTTATCCCTGTTTTTAGAATTTACGATCACATTAATACTTTCATCTATTGCTGGATGATTTATTCCTGCATAATTACGTGACCCGCTTTGACTTGCTGCCCAATTACCCCAGTATATGTATTGCTCATTTCCTGGTGAAAGAGACATGTAATATTTAAAAACAATTGAATCAAAATCAAAACTTTGTAGCCTGTATTGAAATTGAGAGCTATCCGTAACACGAACTCTTAAGTCAACTCCTATTTTTTCTAATTGTTGCGCCCATACAAGAAGTATTTTTTCCATTCTTGCCTGGTTTGTAATAACTGAGAACGTTAATTTTTTTTTATTCTTTTTGCTTACCATTTTGTTGTTTTCTAATTTCCACCCGGATTCGTTTAAAAGATTTAAGGCTTTTTTCACTAAGGCTCTATTGTTTAGAGGTTTGTTGATATTAATTATTTTTAATGCTTCGAGACTAATTTGATCTTTATATTTAGAAATTATACTGAAGGAAGTAGGATTAGGTTTTTCGGTTGCTTGAAGATTACTGTTGTCCCACGGCCCATAGGTTCTAGACAGTAAATTATGAAATAGAATTTTATTTATGAAGTCATAAGGAAATAATAGAGAAACAGCTTTTCTCACGTTTATATCGTCGAAAGGTGTTCTTCTAGAATTAAAAATAATAGCTTCTATTCCCGAGGGAGATTTTTTTGGATATGTTTTGGTTATAATTTGACTATTATTAACTAAATTTGTTTTCCATCTAACCGAATCATTTTCAATATGTATATCATATTCACCTGACAGGAATGCTTCTAAGGCAATATTTACATCTCTATAAAAATCATATCTTATAAATTGAAAATTATATCTGCCTGAACTATCCTTACTATTTTTTCGCCACCAATTTACATCCTTCTCATATATAATAAGCCTACCAGCCTCTATTTTTTTTATTTTATAAGGACCAGAGCTGACTATAGGCTCCAGGATTGTCTTATTGAAATTTTTATCTTTCCAGTAGGACTTAGAAAGAATAGGTAATAGTCCAATTATTAAAGGCATTTCATAATTGCTTTTTTGTGAAAATTCAAACCGGACTAAATAGTTTCCCAGTGAATATGCTTTTTTTACCAAAGAATAGTATGACCTAGTATGTGGTCTTCCCTTCTCTTTTAATAATTTCCATGAGTATATTACATCTTCTGCTAATACTTTTTCTCCATTAGAAAATTTGGCTAAAGGATTAATTTTAAATTCTACCCATTTTCTGTCTTTGGGATATCTTATGGATTCTGCAATACCTGGATATAAAGAAAATGGTTCATCTGGACTCCAGGTCATTAAAGATTCTATTACTAATCCCTTTATTCCAGGGGGAGATATTCCGCTAATAATATAAGGATTTAGTGAGTTATATGTTCCTATTCTTGCAAGTTTAAGAGTTTTGCCAGACGGAGCATGAATGTTTACGTGAAGATCTCTAGCTATGCCATTTGGTCTTTCCGCATTTCCATGCATTGCAATAGTATTCATAAAGTCTTGGCTTGGGGCAATTGAAATTTTAAATAGTACAGTAATTGATAGAGTAATGCCTATGATGATATTCTTAATACGATTAATATTTTTAAACATATTTAAAATTATTAGCTTAATTTTATTTATTTTAAAATTTTTTATTATTCAAAATTTATAATTAATTATCAATTTTTTTAAATGTTCTTGATTTGTTCATATAATAATGTAACAATTTTTAAATAAAGTTAAGAAATTTTGCTTTCAATGTAATTTTTTGTTGACCAGATCCTATATTTTGTCACAGTATATTTATAGGTATCTATATGTTGTGGTTATCCCCATTTTATTATCCACAATTGTGGATAAGTTTTTGGAAAAAATTACGACAACATATTCTTCATGAGAGTTGTTGCTTTGAAGTCAAGGAGGAGGATTTATGGATGGAAGTGGTTTAGAGGCTTCTTTAGAAAAAAGAAGTAAAGCAGAAATGTTAAATATAGTTCAGGTAGAGTATGGTCAGGCGGTAGAAATAAATCCTGATCGAGATAAACTTTTAACTCAATTTGGTAAGTCAACCTTAACAGATAGATATTTGATGCCCGGAGAAACGCCACAGAATCTGTTTGCAAGGGTGGCTAGTTATTTTTCAGATGATGCGGCCCATGCCCAGCGTATTTATGATTATACTTCTAGACTATGGTTTATGCCATCCACTCCTATTTTATCCAATGGAGGAACGGATAGAGGATTGCCTATTTCTTGTTTCTTAAATGAATCTGGAGATAGCTTGGACAGTATTGTGGACTTGTGGAATGAAAATGTTTGGCTGGCTTCAAGAGGAGGGGGGATAGGCTCTTATTGGGGTAACTTGAGATCAATAGGAGAAAAAGTAGGTAGGAATGGAAAAACATCTGGAGTCGTTCCTTTTATTAGAGTTATGGACTCGCTTACTTTAGCTATTAGTCAAGGTAGCTTAAGAAGGGGATCTGCTGCATGTTATTTACCTGTTTGGCATCCTGAAATAGAAGAATTTATTGAAATTCGCAGACCTACAGGTGGCGATCCTAATAGAAAGGCACTTAACTTACATCATGGTGTAGTTATTCCAGATGAGTTTATGAGAGCTGTTGAGGCAGGTGAAGAGTGGGCATTAAAGAGTCCTAAAGATGGCGTAATACAAAGCACTATTGCTGCAAGAGATCTTTGGATCAGAATTTTAACGGCTAGAGTGGAAACTGGAGAACCTTATCTTCTTTTTATTGATAAAGTTAATGCAGAAATCCCCCAACATCAAAAACTAGCTGGCATGAGGGTAAAAATGTCAAATTTATGTAGTGAAATAACTCTTCCTACAGGAGAGGATAGATTTGGAAATGAACGTACGGCGGTATGTTGTCTGTCTTCTTTAAATTTAGAAACTTATGAAGAGTGGAAAGACATTCCTGGTATAATAGAAGATGTAATGCGTTTTCTTGATAATGTTTTGCAAGATTTTATTGACAGAGCTCCTGATACAATGGCAAAAGCCCGTTATAGCGCAATGCGTGAAAGAAGTGTAGGACTTGGTGTTATGGGCTTTCACACTTTTTTACAAAAGAAAAATGTACCTATAGAATCGGTTGCTGCACTCTCATGGAATAAAAAAATATTCAAATATATTCGTGAAAATGTAGATGATGCTTCAAAAGTATTATCCAAGGAAAGAGGACCATGCCTAGATGCTGCAGACTTTGGAATACAAGAGAGGTTCTCCAATAAATTGGCGATTGCTCCTACCGCTTCCATTTCCATTATCTGCGGAGGTACTTCTCCTGGTATAGAACCCCTAGTAGCTAATTCATTTGTTCAAAAAACACTTTCCGGTTCTTTTAATGTCAGAAATCTATACTTGAAAGATTTATTAGAACAAAAAGGGAAAAATACTGAAGAAATTTGGTCTTCTATTGCCACCAATAAAGGGTCTGTTCAACATTTAGAGTTTTTGACAAAGCATGAGAAAGACGTTTTTAAGACAGCATTTGAGTTAGATCAACGTTGGCTTGTTGATTTGTCTGCACAAAGAACACCCTTCATATGTCAGTCTCAATCCCTTAACATATTCTTATCGGCGGATGTTCATAAGAGAGATTTGCATCAAATTCATTTTCAAGCGTGGAAAAAAGGTTTAAAAAGTATGTATTATCTTAGATCTATGTCTATTCAACGTTCAGACGTTGTTGCAGATATGGCTAATAATGGAAAGATAGTATCAGTCGATAATAATATTAATGATTATGAAGAGTGTATTTCTTGTCAGTAAATTAGTATATTTAATTTAATTTTTGGAGTATCCAATGTCTTTGTTATCCGCTAGTCCTGTCTATAAACCCTTTCACTACCCCTGGGCGTATGACGCGTGGTTACAACAACAAAGAATCCATTGGTTGCCAGAAGAGGTGCCATTGGCTGATGACGTTAAAGATTGGCAAAAAAATCTTACTGATGGAGAACGTAACTTGTTAACTCAGATATTTCGTTTTTTTGTTCAAGCCGATGTTGAGGTTAATAATTGTTATATGGGACATTATTCAAGAGTCTTTAAACCAACAGAAGTATGTATGATGCTAGCTTCTTTTTCAAATACTGAAACTATACATATTGCAGCTTATTCTTATTTATTGGATACCATAGGAATGCCAGAACTTGAGTATGAAGCATTCTTACATATAAAAGAAATGAGAGATAAGTATGAGTATATGCAATCTTTCAACACTTCTACCAAGATGGATATAGCAAAAACGTTGGCGATGTTTGGGGCTTTTACAGAAGGCTTACAATTATTTGCAAGTTTTGCAATATTATTAAATTTTCCCAGGTTCAATAAAATGAAAGGGATGGGTCAAATTGTTACCTGGTCTGCAAGAGATGAAACACTTCATACCAATTCTATAATAAAACTTTTTCATACTTTTTTATCAGAAAACCCTGAAATCAAAAGTCAGGATTTATTCGAAGATTTGACAAAAGCTTGTTCTGTCGTAGTGGAACAAGAAGATGCATTTATTGACAAGGCTTTTGAATTAGGAGCAGTTGAAGGTTTAGATGCTTCAAGTGTAAAAAAATATATTAGATATATAGCTAATAGTAGGTTAAACCAATTAGGGATTGATCGTCTTTATAATATAGGAAAAAACCCTCTTCCCTATATGGATGAGATGCTCAACTCTCTTGAGCATGCAAATTTTTTTGAAAGTAGGGCAACCGAGTATTCTAGGGCTGCAACTCAAGGTACATGGGAAGAAGCTTTTAATTAAATAAATGGGAATCTACGCCTAGTTGCTTTTAAGTATTTTCCATAATTTATGAGAAGTCGCTGGCATTTCAATGTGATCAATATTGTAATCCTTAAAAGCATTAACTAAAGCATTTATTATTGCAGGAGGTGATCCTATTGCTCCAGCTTCACCTGCTCCCTTAATCTGTAATGGATTGGTCTCGCACGGAACCATATTCCACTCAATGTCTATGTTTGTCAGGTCATCTGCCCTAGGAATAGCATAATCCATAAATGATCCAGATAAGAGCTGCCCATTATCTTGGTCATAAATTGTATTTTCTAGTAAAGCCTGACCTAGTCCTTGCGCTATCCCTCCCTGGACTTGTCCTGCTAAGAGATTCGGATTTATTATTAAACCAAAATCATCTACAACTGTATATTTTAATATTTCTACTTTCCCTGTTTCCTTGTCCACTTCTAGTTCACAAATATGGCATCCATTAGGGAATGTGAAATTAGGAGGAGACCACTGGTGAGAAGCAATAATAGGTTTTGAACTTTCTTTTGCTAAATCTTCTATAGATATATTTAAATTTTTGCCTTCAACTAAAAATATACTCTCCTTATAAGATATTTCATCAACTTCTACACCAAACTTATTAGCAGCTATATTCTTTCCTTGATTAATTATATCTTCTGAAGCAATTTTGATTGCAGCTCCTCCAACAGGAACTGATCTTGAACCACCTGTACCAGATCCGAAGGATATTATATCTGAATCTCCTTGAATAATTTTTACTTTTTCAGGGTTAACATCCAAAAATTCACAGATTATTTGAGTAAAAGCTGTTTCATGACCTTGGCCATTAGATTGAGAGCCTATATGAACAGTTATATCCCCATTGTTTTCTAAAATAATGGTAGCCTCTTCAGGTCCACCTCCTGCACAAGATTCAATATACGTAGATAAACCGATACCTCTTAATTTTCCATTTTGTAATGATTCTTCTCTTCTATCTTTAAAGCTGTCCCAGTTTGCTTTTTTAGCTGCAATTTCCATATTGCTTGCAAAATTTCCCGAATCAAAAGTATGATTTAGTGCAGTTTTAAAAGGCATTTCTTCTGATTTAATCAAATTTCTACGTCTTATTTCTAATGGTCCTAGTCCAGTCTCTTTAGCTGCTTTATCAACTATTCTTTCAATTACAAAAGCTGCTTCAGGCCTACCTGCTCCTCTGTATGCATCGATTGCTGGCGTGTTAGTAAAAACTCCTATCACATTGACATAAATTGCAGGAGTCTTATAGCATCCAGTTAGCATAGCCGTACCAGCTAAGGTGGGGATAAATATGGCAAAGTTTGATAGATAAGCTCCCATATTAGCAACTGTCTTTACTTTTAATCCAAGAAAAACTCCTTGATCATCTAACGCAAGTTTTGCACTAGTCACATGATCTCTTCCATGAGTATCAGAAATAAAAGATTCGCTTCTGTCAGCGACCCATTTTACAGGTCTTTTAATTTTTTTAGAAGCAAATAAAGCGCAGACATATTCAGGATAATTGAATATTTTCATCCCGAAACCACCGCCTACATCTGTAGTTATCACCCTTAATTTTTCTTCATCTATTCCCATCACTTCCGATATCCTAGCTCTCAAGGAGTGGACTCCCTGAGAAGAACATCTTAGTTCATATTTTTCATTATCCGGATCATATGATGCTACTACACATCTTACTTCCATTGGACTTGGAACAAGCCTGTTATTTGTTAGGTTCAAGTCAATAATCTTGTCAGCTTTTGCAAAAGCATTATCTACTGCATTTTCATCTCCCATATCCCAATCAAAACACACATTATTTTTTGCCTCTTTCCATATTATAGGAGAATTGCTATCCCGTGCTTTTGACGTAGAAGTGTTAGAAGGAAGTTCTTCTATATCAACAATTATTAATTCAGAAGCATTTTTAGCTAGTTCCAAGGATTCGGCTATAACAATAGCAATAGGATCACCCACGTGACGTACATTGTCCTTTGCAATTGCATTTCTTTTAGGAGTAATCATTTCCGAACCATCTTTATTTTTAGTTTTAAAGTTTGTATCTAAAGGAGTAATTCCATCATTTTCTAAATCTTTGGATATAAATACATCTATCACACCTTTCGCGTTTTTTGCTTCTTCAATGTCCATACTAATTATTTTACCATGAGCTACATTGGATCTTAGGACATACATATATAATTGATTTTCCAGTGTTATATCTCCTGTATATAAACCTTTTCCAGTAATAAATCTTATATCTTCGCTTCGTAAAATAGGTTGTCCAATTCCAAATTTTTTCATGTTATTTTTACTCCATAAGAATTTTTCTATAAATTTTATAGACTATTTAGTAAATATTATAAAAAATGCTCTAATAAGAATTAACATTCTTTTTAATGAAAGCAAGTTATGAAATCAATAAAAATTTTGATTGCTAAACATGAAGTTGTTGTTTCTTTGAGAGAAACAAAAACTGCTAAAGCAGTCTGGAATTCCTGCCCGTTCGAATCAAGGGTAAAATTGTGGGGAAAGGAAATCTATTTCGATACTGTAATTAAAGTAGAAAAAGAAAAAGAGGCTAAACAGATAGTGGAGAAGGGAGAGATAGCTTTTTGGGTAGAAGGACAATCA
>Ga0066382_10000656_pt1 | contig 11650 bp, 8 predicted proteins | sample Knorr_S23_td_NAD_FD_71218 | JGI IMG/M metagenome (GOLD analysis project Ga0066382, IMG submission 71218) | Marine microbial communities from Southern Atlantic Ocean transect - Knorr_S23_td_NADW_ad_2500m_LV_B | ecosystem: Environmental > Aquatic > Marine > Oceanic | place: Southern Atlantic ocean... | reverse complement strand
GTAATTATTGGGGTTTTACTTACTGACATTCTTTTTCATTACTTTTATCCCTCAATCGCGATTTGGCTCGACCAACAATTTGGAATTGGCATCGATGACCACCAAAAAGTGGATCTTACATTCGCCCCGGAAATTTGGGGTGGAGTATTGGCAACCGTACTAGGGACACTAATTATTGTTATAGCCATTGCAGCAGAATCCACACCCAAACTTATGGATCTGTTTGTTAAAGACTGGCTTAGCCTAATCTTTATATGGTTTTTGATTATCGCTTCAATCCATGCCATAATTATCATGTATTATTTTGAATCATTAGAAAGAATATCAAGTGTTATTTTGAATACATATGTTTATTTACCACTATCAATTGTTTCTTCGTTACCATATATCTTTTACATCCTGCTTTATTCAAAAACTGACAATGTTATAAAAAAACTTTATACCTTAAACGTTAATGATATTAAACGTCTAGGAAAAAAGTCTATTCGTATTTCTATGCAAGATACCAATGTGATAGAACACTATCAGTATTTGTTGATGGCTACCATTGATCAATTTGATGACTTACTGGAGTATATTTCTTTCAAGGAAGCCCAGACAGAGATTATTCGCCGGGTTGGCGACACGGTGTGCACATATATGGAGTATAAAAAATCTTTCAATCCTGATTTTTTCATAGCCACTCAAACCGTTAGGCTTAATCCAACATTTCGCACATACGTGGAAAATCAATATAAAGAATTGGAAGAGCGCCAAACATTTTATGAGGTGAAATCTTTTCGAATGATGGGAAATGCATATATTCGAAAAATGGATAATGGAGAATACGAATTAGCATCTCTTATTGTAAGTGAAGTAGTCAACGTTGGATTATTGGCTTTAAAACTCAATCATGAAAATCTTATTACTGATATAAATATCAGGTTTAATACATTTATGCGTTTTGCTATCAAACAAGCAATTCGGAATAACGAACCAAGAAATCTATACAATTTAGCTTTTCATTACTCCCTGTTACTTCAGGGATATGTAGATCATAAAGAAACCGATCTTCTGAAACAGGGGTATTTCTATTTCAAGTATTATGGAAATGAGATTTATAAACATGCTGCCAATAATCCTTCACTTTATTTTATAGTCGATACACTAACATCAGAATTGAAAAAAATATCTATTCTTATCTCTGAAAAAGAGTGGGATGATGAACTCCAAGAACATCTATTAGGAGAAATCTTGCAATTAGATAGCCCGCCTGATTACCCAAAAGATGATCTTGATCAAAACGTAAATAACGGGGTTCGTGTTCTTCAGATAGGATTAGCCTTACACTATATTAAAATCGACAAACCCAAGTTTACAGAAAAAGTTATATCTGATGTCCTGGATGATTTGGCCTTCTTCGATAACAAAACTTATCTTAACCTGATGGAGGGATTATATAATCGAATCCGATTTAGCGGTCCCACTTTCTGGGAAGATACGGATCGTGGAAACACGAATATTTACTATTCACCTGATAGTGGCCTTATTGATGATTTCAAAAAAATATTATCGAAACAAATGAAAAAACGATTAGATGAACTGGATCGTGATGTACAGTTCCTTAGGTTGGAACTTGATAAACTGCAAACTAAAGATAAAGAGGGAAAACTTACCCAGGCTGAAGCGGCTCAAATGACTGAACTTGCAGAGCAGATATCCACGCGCAGAAAAACGTTTTTTATGGGATAAAATTATTAGCGTGTTAGAGCAAAAAAGAAAGCCTGGGTTAAATTAGAAATATCCTGACTTGCAGTTGCTAAATTATTGACAGCTGCTTTTGCCACTTCGAAGTAAACCGGGCCACCTATAGAAGGGTTTTCTTCTACAATTTTGGAAAAATCATCCAACTTCAAAATACCATACTCTACATGAGTCATTGCATGTACATGTGCGGTTCGAATTGCATCATCAAGCACTAATGAAAACTCACCAATGCCAAAAGCAGGTGCCTGAACAACGGCAACAGTTGGTTCAGTTATTGGATCAGTCGCTGGGGGAGGATCCGTTGTTTCCAGACGAATAATTGATTTTCGAGACATTGTAAAACCACTGGCAGCCTTGACCATCATATTTTTCGAAACCTCTACCTGCCCCTGAAAAACGAGTACCATGGTGTCTCCGGTATCTCCTTCTTTCAGTAGCCTTGTTTTTGGATTACACTTTTTTAACTCCACTACATCTGCAATCTTGCCGCACATATCTTCTGGGAGCTTACTAAAATGATTTATCTTTTGAATCTGTTCAGCGTTGACACTCATAAACCTACCTCAATACCAGTGCTTTATGTTTATCATCTATGACATAATCATCAGATGGATTTATTTCAACTATGACATGCTCGTCACTGGAAAGTGCTATGCCAGCACTGTCCAACTGTTCTGTGATCATGTTCCTGATTAAGGGACTGCCGCTTTCACCCATTTGATCTTCCAAGCTAAACCCCGCCTTTCTAATAGCATATCCAACCAATAACCATTGATGTTTGAATTTATAATATGCCGATATTTTATTATGGGTTAAACCCGTCAGTCCTTTAGGGATGGTTACAACTTGAATCCCTTTATCCTGCCCTTCCTGAGTAATCAATTCATCAAATAGTTGTGGAACTCCTGGATCCGTTACATGTTTGGCAAGCATATGAGGTATATGTTCATCAGGGAATACAATTTCGTTTACATTTGCACGTTTCAAGTGCGATATATATTCCTCATCTAAAATATAGGCAACTACCTGAATACTGTCGGAAATAGATTTTGCGGTAAGGGACGTTAAAACTGTTTTATCTTCATCCGGTTGTTCATTGGGAAGTAGTCCTGAATAATCCGGCATAATCATAAATGTGCCGCATTCTTCTATAAATGCATCTTTTAAAACCGCTTCCTGCGTAAAATTTTCGGACAGATGAGTAACATCTAAGCGTTCAAAGCCAGAGACCGCTCTTTTAACAATTTCAGCCTCAGTTTCATTGATTAATATAACTACCGGATTGGCATCCCTATCGGCTTCAATCAATCTCAGTGTAGATTGCACAGCGGGATTCCATCCGGCAATTATTATATGTCCATGAAATTTATTCTCATCCAATTTATCATCTCCCTTCAGACGCGCAGCCACTAATACAGAGGCCACAGCACCGCCAAGTAATGTAACAATGCCAAAATTGAGTAACATAATTATAATCGTAAGAAGTTTTCCCAGGTGTGTCACCGGGCTCACATCTCCATAACCAACCGTTGTAAATGTTACAACAGACCACCAGAAAGTATGAAAAAACGTATCAACCCAATTAGGGTCACCCTCGCCGAATTGAAATGTGTTTCCAATATCACTAATAACATCCCCCTTAAACAGATCATACTCAACAATCGTCAGTATTGCGGTTGATATTAACATTAAGCCAAGGGACCACACGGCATACCTAAATAAGTCGTTTGCTTGGTAAAAATGCTTAAGTTTTTTTAAATAGTCCCAAGCAACGGTTTTTTGTTGATCTTTATAATGTTGAACTTCGTCTTCATCTTCAACAGTAGCCACAACTTCATCAATTAAAGATTGATGAAGACGGTCATAGAGCACTTTATTAGCTTGTATCGATTCTTCTAGCTTATCAAAAGATGTGGTTTCTTCTTCTGGAGACTGAGTTAACTCTTCGGGCTGCATACGTTTAAATCTATTTCTTTCTTGGGCTATTTAGTAGCTAAATAGCCGAAAATACTATTGAAATATTCACGAATAAGCAAATAAGAACTTAATTATGGTATTCTTGCAAGGATTTTACAGTAAGATGTCCAGATGATCTAATAGCACGCACTGCTGCTTCTGCACCTGAAAGTGTGGTAATGACCATGATCCTCTTTTGGATACAGGCTCGACCAATGGATTCTTCATCATACCTTGCCTGTGCTCCCAAGGGAGTATTAATAACTAAATCGATTTCACCATTTTTAATTTCATCAACCACATTAGGTCTACCTTCCCCAACTTTGAATACGATGGTTGCTGTAATACCATTTCTAGACAATTCTTTTGCTGTACCGCTCGTAGCCATAAGGTTAAACTCCATTTCGTAGAAATCCCTGGCGATGGGAATAATATTCAATTTATCCTGGTCATTTACGGAGATAAATACTGTTCCTTTATCCGGGATATTGCTGTTAGCGCTTATTGACGCTTTACGGAAAGATAGTCCAAACGTTGCAGAGATTCCCATAACTTCCCCGGTTGATTTCATCTCAGGACTCAAAAAAACAGATTCTTCCGGGAATTTATTGAATGGCAAGACCGCCTCTTTCACTGCTATGTGCTTATTCCCTTCCCATCTTTTTAATTCATAATCAACTAATTTATTTCCAGTAGCAATCTGGGCAGCAATCTTCGCTAATGGAACATTCGTCGCCTTGCTGACAAATGGCACTGTTCTACTTGCTCTCGGATTCACTTCCAGAACATAAACTTGCCCATTTTTATATGCAAATTGCAGATTGATAAGTCCTACTACATTTAGCTCCATGGCTAGTAATTCAGTGATTCTTATTATTTCTTCCATGGCGGGAGAGGTAATACGATATGGCGGTAAAACGCATGCCGAGTCTCCAGAATGAATCCCTGCCTCTTCTATGTGTTGCATAATGCCACCAATATGTACAGACTTACTATCGCAAAGTGCATCTACATCAAACTCAAATGCATCTTCTAGAAACTCATCAATCAAGATAGGATGCCCTTCGGTCACATCTGCAGAACGGGCAATATAATCAATCAATTGTTTTTTGGAATAAACAATTTCCATAGCACGGCCACCCAGTACATAACTAGGCCTCGCCAAGATCGGGTAACCTATTCTATCTGCTATTATCACCACTTCATCCAATGTACGGCCAGTACCGTATTGAGGGCATACCACATCCAGCTTTTTAAGAATCTGACCAAATTTTTCCCGATCTTCTGCTAAATCAATATTTTTCGGAGATGTCCCCATAATAGGAACACCTGCATCAGATAAAGCATTTGCAATCTTTAAAGGTGTTTGCCCTCCAAACTGAACCAGCACACCTTCCGGTTTTTCAAATTCTACAATATTCAACACATCTTCAAAGGTCACAGGTTCAAAGTATAAACGGTCTACCAAATCAAAGTCTGTACTTACTGTTTCCGGGTTGCAGTTGATCATAATAGTCTTATAACCTAGTTCCTTTAATCCAAACACAGCCTGAACACAGCAGTAATCAAATTCAATCCCCTGACCAATACGATTGGGACCGCCCCCCAGAATAATGATTTTCCTACCTTTCAGCGGATTGATTTCATTTTCTTCATCATAAGTGGAATAGCAATACGGTGTCTTAGCTATAAATTCGGCCGCGCAGGTATCCACTACTTTATAGGATGGATAAACCGATTCTTCATCGCGCATTTGTCGAATATCTTTCTCAGTTTTTCCAAGCATACGACCAATCTGTTTATCTGAAAATCCATTTTGTTTCAATAGCTTTAGGTTATCCGATCCACAAAAACCAGACAGGAGTTTGATATGTCGTAAAAACCAGGGATCAATTTTTGTAATTTTATGTAGTTCTTCAACTGTTTGACCTTCAAGGAAGGCTTGGCGAATCTTTAACAAACGAAAAGCTGTAGCATACCTTAAACCAGTTAAGTCCAACGAACGAACGCGGCTTAAATCTGGATCTACTTCTGCTGGCATTTTTGGCTCCAGTCCATCAAGCCCTACCTCTAGAGAACGGAAAGCTTTTTGCAATGATTCCCTAAATGTGCGCCCAATAGCCATTACTTCACCAACACTTTGCATCTGAACACCAAGGTGACCTGAAGCTGATGGGAATTTCTCAAAATCAAAGCGTGGTACTTTTGTGACTATATAATCAATTGTGGGTTCAAAAGCTGCTAGTGTTTTTCCAGTAATATCATTTGTTAGCTCATCAAGTGTGTACCCTACTGCCAGTTTGGCCGCGACCTTTGCAATTGGGAAACCAGTTGCTTTAGACGCAAGAGCTGATGAACGGCTAACTCTAGGATTCATTTCAATAATAATCATCCTACCGTTTTTAGGATTTACAGCAAATTGAACATTGGAACCACCTGTTTCTACGCCAATTGTTCTCAAGCATTGAATCGCCCGGTTACGCATCTGCTGGTATTCCCTGTCCGTGAGTGTCATTGCCGGAACCACTGTCACGGAATCACCAGTATGTACACCCATAGGATCGATATTTTCTATTGAACAGATTACAATAGCATTATCCGCTTTATCCCGAATCACCTCCAGTTCAAATTCTTTCCAACCCAATAATGATTCTTCAATCAACACCTCCGTTATTGGGCTAGCATTTAAACCATTTTCAACCAATTTCTGAAACTCATCAAAATTATAAGCCACAGAACCGCCTGTACCACCAAGGGTAAATGAAGGTCTAATAATAACTGGTAATTTCATGGACCCCATCAATGCTGATGCTTCCTCCCAATCTTGGGCAAATTCACCCTTTGCTGTTTTAATATCAACACTATCCATAGCTGCCTTAAAAAGCTTCCTATCTTCAGCTTTTTTTATGGCATCCACTTGAGCCCCTATAAGCTGAACACTAAACTTGTCTAAAATTCCTTCCCTATGAAGATCCATTGCCAGATTTAACGCAGTTTGTCCACCAACTGTTGGAAGAACTGCATCTGGCTTTTCCTTTTCAATAATCGCTGTAATATATTCCACTGTTATGGGTTCAATGTAAGTACGGTTCGCCATATCGGGGTCAGTCATAATCGTTGCCGGATTGGAATTCACAAGAATAGTGCGATATCCTTCTTCCTTTAGGGCACGGGCGGCCTGAGTACCGGAATAATCAAACTCGCAGGCCTGGCCGATAATTATGGGTCCAGCGCCAATGATCAATATGGATTCTATATCCGATCGTCTAGGCATGCATCATATCAACGAATTGTTGAAATAAATATCGGCTGTCGTGCGGTCCGGGACTAGCTTCAGGGTGATACTGCACTGAAAATGCCGGAATATCCTTACAGCGTATCCCTTCCGATGTTCCGTCATTCAAGTTCACATGAGTGGAAATCACATTTTGCGGAAGACTGTCAAGATCAACCGCAAATCCATGATTCTGGCTGGTAATTTCAATAGTGCCCGTTTCATTGTTTCGAACAGGATGGTTTATTCCGCGATGACCAAATTTAAGTTTGTAAGTTTTGGCACCCAGGGCTAAAGCCAGAATCTGATGACCAAGGCAAATACCGAAGATCGGTTTTTGACCCAAAATTTTTTTCACCATATCAATTCCATAGGTCACTGCTGCAGGGTCACCAGGTCCGTTAGACAATAATATGCCATCCGGGTTAAACTTCAGTAATTCATCAGCTGTGCATTGTGCCGGGAATACTGTAACATTGCAACCATAACCTTCTAACAATCGCAGTATATTCCGTTTTATACCATAATCAATTGCTGCTACCACGTATTTTCCAGTCTTATTTTTTGCCCATGTATAGGAATTTTTTGCTGTCACTTCTAGTGCCAGATCTAAACCAGCCATGGATGGGATCTTTGCCAATTTCTCCTTTAAACTGACAGCATCAAGATCTATCGAAGAAATAATGCAATTCATAGCACCTTCATCACGAATATGGCGGGTTAGTGCTCGTGTATCTATGTTTTTAATACCAACGATCCCATGATCATATAAATAACTGCTGATTGATTGGGTAGACCGCCAATTGGATGGAATATTTGTTTCCTCCTTGATCACAAACCCTGCAACCTGAATACGATCTGATTCAACATCATCCGGATTCACACCATAGTTTCCAATATGGGGTGCGGTCATAGTTACAATTTGTCGGCAGTAGGATGGGTCAGTAAGAATCTCTTGATAACCGGTCATACCGGTATTAAAGCAAACCTCTCCGGTGGTTTCGCCAATGGATCCGAAAGCACCTCCATGAAAAATCCTGCCATCACCTAATAAAAGTATAGCCGGTTTATTATTATTCATTCATCTGCCATCCATTATACACGTCCTGATTGACGAGTTTAAAATTTTGTCTTCCAGACCAGGTAAAAACAATAAGCAGATACATTGAATCCAGGGTGCTTATGACAATATAGTAATTCATAGTTACTATATCAAAACCAGGCATTTGGCAAAACTATAATCAGAAAATTGTCTATATTTCAAATTGTACCATCTATGATAAAAATAACAGTGTAAAAAAAAACGGCCATTCTATGGGAAGAATGACCGTTCGATCAAAATACCTGAACGAGCCTGGCACATCTGGTTTTAAATCACATCTCTCTCTCACCTATGCATTTCTTCTATTGCAATAAAAACATGACCCGGCAGTTGGAAAGAACACCGAAGTTTTTTTCTGCATCTCGGACTTTTTCACCATCCATGCTGGTTATATAAATATCATCATCTAAAAACCCAACTGCTTCTACAACCAAAGGATTCGCACCTACGCGCTTTCCCACATTTTTATCATCCATGGAGTAGGCATATCCAACAGGTCCGCGATTAACTGATTTTGACCGAGTGAAATGAATCGTGCCGTAAACCAGAGTGCCTTGCATATCAATGATTTCCGGACTCATGGATGGATCAACAGAATGTTCACGCGCATCTATGACTAAACCTGACACTCGCTCACTTTTTGGAACGGTTGTGCGGGTCATAAGATACGCAGGTGATGGAGCATCTTCCGGAATATACCCTTCAACATCAATAAGTATTTCCGCTAACCCGGACATCCGCACAGCCAAGGCAATCGCTACTTTATTTTCCTCCAGGTATTCAATCTCCCCCTGCTGGTAAGCACTGCCTATTAAACTTTCAACCCGGCTTTGTATTAGAGGTTCATCCGTCATTAAATCACCAACAAGCCGACCATCAAAATTGACCTTTTTTACAATTTCAACTAGGTTTTTTCGCGCCTGTGTTCGGGCTTGGCCCTTTGCCAGTTTTAAATTCTTTTCAACTAGCTCAAATGTATTATCAACCGGTTGTTTTTCTACTATATTTGCAGTTCCACGACAGATTATTAATCGATTGGAATAATCGATAAAACCATGCTCAGTCTGTACTATATAGGACCTTGAGAAAGTTCCCTGAGCAAACAGGCACCCGGTTATTAATAAAAAATAAACATAATATTTATCACTCATTGCCTGTTTAAGCATGAACGAAAATAACATGAATCAGATGCTCCGCGCAACTCCCCTAAAGCAAAATTACATAGTAAATTTGCTTCTTATGTGGTGTAAAGTATCTATTCTATTTATCCTATTAATGATTATTGCTGGGGCATGCGTTGAAAATCTTATTTTTATTCAACTGCATCCTGATGGACAAACTTATGTGAGATTTCACAGCCAGGGTGACTCCACAGACATATGGAACGATGATTTTCAACATCCATTTACCGGGCGTAACTGGTCTACACGAACATCACAAAAAATAAGAAATGGCGACTCAATCTGGGTTCGCAACACAAAGGGCTTGATCAGGGATTCAATCTTCGTTTATACACCCGAGAGTCCATCTGGATTATCCTATAAACTAAAAAGATGGATAATAAGGGGTCGATTCTCATCTAATCACCACTTCGAAATGACATTTGATGGCAGACAAATAAAATCAGATTATCCATTATTATATCAGGCTATATTATCAGAAAAAATGGACAGCCTTCATTGGCTACCTGAAGCGCTTACGGTTATAATTGACAAATCATTGATGGATTTAATCTCTGAACCGGTGACCATTAAAAATCAACAATGGAATCAGAGGCTGGTCAACCATTTTCGAAATACATTTGCCCGGATTCAAAGTTTAGCTGATTTGGAACAAATGCAAAATAACCGGATAAATTATATAATCAACACTCTCAAACCTTTTCAGGTGGATACTTCTTTTTCTGAAACACTTGCTGAGACAATGACTATACATGAAGAATATCTTCAAACTTCCTTAGATCTGGATGATGATTCATTTGAAATAAAGGTATTAATGCCCGGACAGGTGGTCTCTACTAACTCTTCATCCTTAAATCAAGATACACTTGTATGGTCTTTTGGTCTCGATTCACTATTAAATGGCAAATTTATTCTCCAGGCCGAATCTGTTATTTATGATACAGAAAACACGGAAAAAATAATAATTTTAGGCGTTTTTATTCTACTGATCTTCTTCAGTCTATTATTAATAAGACAGTTTGAATGATATGAAAATGATCATTCCATTCATAATAATTCTAAGTATTAGTTTTACAGCCAATCCACAATATAGTGACGAACAGATTCGCTCTATGCTAAAAGAATATTTCGTTGCTGAGAATAGTGCGCCCGATCTTCTGGGAATCCATATTTTCAAAGGTAAAAAGGGCAAAGTGTGCCAATTGGACATTGAATCAACGCTCTCCAGCAAGGAGCATGATATGATTTTTTCATTTCGTGCCGCGGCCCGTGTAGGAGGTTATGCAAAGATACCCTTTCGTAAATTCATCGTGATACGCCATCTTCCTGAGCCATATGCACCAGCGGTGGCAGAAAGTCAGGCCAATTGCGCAGTAAAATATTTCATTCAGAAAAAAATCACTGAAGAGAAATGGCGTCAAAATTGTCTTATTGAGAGAGAACTCTAACATGATAAAAGACCTTAATGAAATGCATCAATTCTTGGCTGTCACTCTGAACCGGGAAACATGGGGCTTCCTCGAAAGAGAAGGCAGAACTGACAAGGATGATGATTGTATGATCGCATATGCTCTGGGTTCTCTTTACCACTGGCAGAGATCTTCCAATTATAAACCGGTCAATTACCAGCGCGGTGAATGGCTGATTTCCCATGTATTTGCAGTATTGAATCGCGGAGATGAAGCACTTGCGCATGCGGAAACCTGCATGGATATCACTATGAATGAATTTCTTAAGGATTTTGACATAGCCTATGCCTATGAATGCAAAGCCAGAGCCTATGCTTCCCTAGGGCAGTCGGAGAAAATGAATAAATGTTTTTTAAATGCTAAATCCGCCGGTAACAAAATAAAAAAGGTTGCAGATAGGAAATTATTCTTTTCAGACCTCCATAGTGAACCCTGGTACGAGTGCCTTAAAACTGAAAATTAATGAAACTACTCATAATAAAATTAAAAATATTTAGGGAACAGGGTTTTCCAGTGGTGAAGGTTTCTTACTACCAAAAAAACCTTAGTGTTCCTAGAAAAAATTTGTAAAGTCGTGTTGAATCGTATCTTTTGTTTTATATTTATAATAACAGCAATACCGTTTCCCCAAGAACCGGACGTGGGAATCAAAGAACTGTTGAACAAAAAGTTACTGTCTGAACCTAAATTATATCATTATCCCCCAGACCCATTGTTCACGGACCGACCTTTCAGCCTAGATATGGTCATGGATATTCCTGATGCCTCAGCCCAATTAGTGTTATTATTCTTTAAGACAGATCAGATGACAAACTATCGGGAGATCAGTTTAAAGGAAAACCGCGGATTATATCGCTTCAAGGTAAAAACAGGTGAATTTCCTGGTCAATCAATAGACTACTTTTTTGTTGTTCATACAATT
>Ga0066382_10000652_pt1 | contig 11682 bp, 12 predicted proteins | sample Knorr_S23_td_NAD_FD_71218 | JGI IMG/M metagenome (GOLD analysis project Ga0066382, IMG submission 71218) | Marine microbial communities from Southern Atlantic Ocean transect - Knorr_S23_td_NADW_ad_2500m_LV_B | ecosystem: Environmental > Aquatic > Marine > Oceanic | place: Southern Atlantic... | reverse complement strand
TTTTTTTTTTTTTTTTTTTTTTTTTTTTTTTTTTTTTTTTTTAAGCTTTTTTTTTTTTTAGTAAGATTCGGCCATGTTTCAGAAAATTTTTTATTAGTTTCAACCCAATCATCTGCTTGAGAATCTGTATCTGGAGTTATTGCTTCTACAGGACACTCAGGCTCGCAAACTCCACAATCAATACATTCATCAGGATGAATAACTAACATATTTTCGCCTTCGTAAAAACAATCTACAGGACATACTTCTACGCAGTCTGTATATTTACATTTGATGCAATTTTGATTAACAACGTAAGGCATAAGATAAAATATCAATTATATCACAAATTATCGTAATTTTGGATATTTTCTTTGTTACAAATCCGTTTCAAAACATAAGGTAAAATGCCACCATTAATTAAATATTCAAGTTCTTTTTTACTATCAATTCTTATTTTGAGTTTAATGACTTTTTTTTGTTTATTTTTATATGTAATAAAACATCTAATTACTTTGTTAGGTTTTAAATCATTTTCTAAATCAACAAAGTCAAAAGTTTCTTCAGCAGTAATTTTAAGATTTTTTGCATTATCTTTTCCTGTAAATTGTAAAGGTAAAATGCCCATACCTATAAGATTTGTTCTATGAATTCTCTCAACTGTTTCAAATAGTACGGCTTTTATGCCTAATAAACTAACTCCTTTAGCAGCCCAATCTCTTGATGAGCCTGTTCCATATTCTTTTCCTGCAATAATTATTGAAGGAACTTTCATTTTTTTATGTTTTTTTGACAATTCATAAACAGAAGGTATTTCCATATTTGAAAAAACACCTCTCGTCATAATTTCATGATTACCTCTTCTTGCCCCATATGTATTAAAATCAAAAGGTTTAACTTTATTTTTTTTTAAATATTTTGAAGTAAGTGAATCTAATTTTATTCTTCCTGCCGGAGATATATGATCTGTTGTAATAAAATCGCCTAATAAAGCTACAATTCTAGCATTTAAAATATTACCTATTTTTTTTCGATTATTTATTTTTTCAAAAAAAGGTGGTTTTTTTATATAAGTACTTTTTTTTGACCATTTATATAAACCAGACTTATCAAATTTACTTTCTCTATTCCAGTCCTTTTCCCCTTTAAAAATTGCAGAGTATCTTTTTTTAAAAATTGTTGGAGATAAAATTTTATTTAATATTAAATTAATTTCTTGTTGTTTTGGCCAAATGTCTTTTAAAAATATTTTTTTATTTTTTTTATTTATTCCTAATGGTTCTTTATAAAAGTTTACATTAATATTCCCAAAAATTGCAAAAGCTATCACTAAAGGTGGAGATGCTAAATAATTTGCCTTAACTAAAGAATTAATTCTACCTTCAAAATTTCTATTACCAGACAAAATTGAACAAACTGTAAGATTTTTTTTTATAATTTCTTTTTCAATTTTATCTTTTAAAGGTCCTGAGTTACCAATGCACGTAGTGCAACCATATCCAACTAAATTAAAACCTAAGTTATCTAAATATTTTTGTAAATTTGCTTTTTTTAAATAATCTGTAACTACTCTACTCCCAGGTGCTAATGAAGTTTTGACCCAAGGTTTAACCTTTAAACCTAATTGAAAAGCTTTTTTTGCTAGTAATGCTGCAGCAACCATCAAAGTTGGATTGGATGTATTAGTACAACTAGTTATTGCAGCAATTGCAATACTTCCATTTTCAAGTTGTGTGTTTGTTTTTTTTTTTAAATTATAATTTTTTTTAAAGTTTTTTGATACTTCTGATAGTTTAACTAAATCTTGTGGTCTTTTTGGTCCAGCAAGTGATGGTTGAATTTTATCTAATTCAAAATCTATTTTTTTATTAAATTTTATTTTTTCATTAATTTTTTCATTAAATAAATTTTGTAATTTTAAATATCTTTTTACTAAATTAATATGTTTGCTACTTCTTGCTGTTAATTTTAAATAATTAATTGTTATATTATCGACGGGAAAAAAACCACAAGTTGCTCCATATTCTGGAGCCATATTTGATATAGTGGCTCTATCAGGTAAAGACAGTGCTTTAATGCCTTCACCGCAAAACTCAATAAACTTTCCAACTACATTTTTTTTTCTTAAAAGATTGGTTAAACTAAGTACTAAATCTGTAGCAGTTACACCTTCTTTTAATTTTTTCTTTAAATTAACGCCAATTACATCAGGAACATTTATTGATATTGGTTGGTTTAACATGGCAGCTATAGCTTCAATTCCACCAACTCCCCATCCAAGAACACCCAAGGAATTAATCATAGTAGTATGACTATCTGTTCCAACCAAAGTATCAGGATAAATTAAGACACCCTTATTAATTTTTTTTTTACTTACAACTTGAGCTAAGTATTCCAAGTTAACTTGATGACATATACCATTTCCTGGCGGAACAACTTTAAAATTTTTAAATGATGATTGGCACCATTTTAAAAAATTATATCTTTCTGAATTTTCTTTCAATTCCCTTTTTACATTCATCTTAAAAGCATTATTATTCCCATAAAAATTAACATTTATTGAATGATCTATGACAAGATCAACGGGAACAAATGGATTAATTTTTTTTACGTTTTGTCCTATTTTAAAAACTTTATCTCTCATAGCTGCTAAATCTGCTATAGCAGGAACACCTGTAAAATCTTGCATTAATATTCTGCTAGGTTTAAAAAAAATTTCAGAAGAATTAGAATTTTTAATTAAATTTTGAATTTGATTAAAACTATCAACATTTTCATTTTGATTACGTAATAAATTTTCTAAAAGAATTCTAATAGAAAATGGAAGGCTTTGAATTTTAAAATTAGTTTTTTTTTCAAACTCTTTCAAGCTGTAGTAATAGTAATTTTTGTTATTTAATGTAAAATTTTTTTTAATATTTAAATTCATAGAATTTCTTTATTGATTACAATATAAAACTTAATTAAATAAAATTAATGTCTTTTTTTGAAATAAAAAAAATTTCCTGTATCAGAAGCAATAAATTATTATTTAAAAACCTTAATTTCAAGCTTAATAACAAAGAACTTCTTGTTATTAAAGGTGCTAATGGTTCAGGTAAAACAACTTTACTAAAAATCTTAAGCGGATTATTAAAACCCATATCTGGTTCAATAATTGTTAACAAAAAAGATATGAATCTTTTAAAAGATGAATATTTCAAATATTTCGAATATATTGGCCATGAAAATGCAATAAAAAGTGCTTTAACGGTTAGAGAAAATTTAAATTTTTATCTTAAGATTAAAAAGGATTTAACAAAAAAAAACTTTGAAAAAGCTATAAAAATTTTTAATTTAAAAAATCTTTTAGATATTAGAATTGAAAACTTATCATCAGGGGAAAAAAGAAAAGTTTCTCTTTCGAGATTAATATTATCAAAGAGTAAAATATGGTTTTTAGATGAACCAACTAATGGTCTAGATAAAATAAATACTCTAAACTTTTTTAAAATCTTAAAACAACATTTACAGTTTAATGGTTTAGCAATAATTGCAAGTCATGATGAAATAAAAATAAAAAATAAAAATATTAATTTATCAGTTAACTAATTTTAAATATGTCAAATTTTTTTAATTTAATAATTATGGATATCAAAATTTCATTAAGAAAAAAAAATGAAAGTATAATTTCCATACTGTTTTTTTTATTTTCAATATTAATTTTGCCTTTTATTTTTCAAGGCGACCAAGATATTCTTAAAAGATTTTTAATTGGAATTATTTGGTTTTTAACATTGTTAACAATAATCTTCTCAGTAGAAAAACTTTTTGAAAACGATTATGAAGACGGTATATTAGATCAAATATATATATCAGGCATACCACTTGAAACAATTTTTTTATCCAAATCATTATCCATATGGATTATTACATGTCTTCCTATTATTATTTTATCTCCTTTACTACTTTTACTTTTTAATATCCAAACTGAAAAATTAGCAAACATTTTTATGTCTCTTTTGATTGGAACTCCAATTTTATGTATGATAGGAGCAGTTACATCAGCTTTAGTACTTGGTTTTAATAAAGGAAGTTCAATTATATCTTTAATAACTCTACCACTTTATATTCCAGTTTTAATTTTTGGAATAGAAGCAACAAATTCTGAAATTATTTTTAATCAAATTGGTCAAGAATTTAAAATATTAATTGGGTATTTACTAATTGTTGTTGCTGTATCACCATGGATAGGAGGATTAGCTCTTAGGCTAAAATATAGATAATGAAAACAGCCGTAATTCATTCTTATAATGGTATGGGAGACCTTATTTGGCATTTACCATATATTCACGCAGTAGCAAGACAAGCTAAAGAAAACAAAGTTATCTTATTTTCAAAAAAAACAACTAATGCACATGAATTATTGAGTGCTGATCCCTATATTGAAAAAATAATTAATTTAGACGATACCAGAGGCATTTTTACTAATTTATTTAGTTTTTTTAAAATTTCAAAATCTCTAAAAGAAAATAATATTGAAAAAATATGGATATTTCATGAAAGTATAAAGTATGCATTAGCTAGTTTATCAGCTGGGATCAAAGAAAGATTAGGATATGAGTATGGATTACAAAAATTTTTTTTATCAAAAAAAAATATTATGCCTAAAAGTTCTAAAATTGAAAGACCATTTGAAAAAGCAAGAATTTTTTTAAACTCACATAAAATAAAAAAAAACAAAATAAAACCAAATTTTTTTATTGAAAAAAAATCATTATTAAAAATAAAAAAAAAATATAAAAAAAAACCAAAGCCATGGATTATTATTTCATCAACAAATAAAGCAGATTTTAAAAAATGGCCCAGCGAAAGATTTTCGAAATTAATAAATTTAATATTAGAATCTTTTAAAGGAACAATTTTTATAATTGGTGCGCCTGAAGAAAAAAAATTTATAAATGAGATTACTTATAGTTTAAAAAAATCAAAAAAAATTATTACCTCCTGCGTACCTTTGCATGAAAATGCAGCTATTATTTGTAACAGCTCACTTTTCGTTGGTTTAGATTCAGGTGCATATAATTTATCAGCGTTAATGGGTACCACTTCATATGCAATAATGGGTGCTTCTCCACCTTTGAAACATCTTCCAACTTATAAAGCTGTAATACCACCTAGTGGCGAAGTTAAAAATATTGTTGGAGCAGATAAAATTCCTGAAGAAAAAGGTATGAAAAGTATAAGTGCAGAATATGCTTTTGATTGTATAAAAAAAGAAACTAGTTTATTTAAGTAAAATCTTATTTTTTTTATTATGACTAATTTTAAAATATTTAAATATGCAAATCCTGCAAAATTTTTATATCTTTGTGAAAAAACTTTTATTTATTTAGTATTACTAACAATTATTTTTTTGTCCTTCGGTTTATATCAAGGTTTTTTTAATTCACCAGAAGACTACCAACAAGGAAATTTAGTAAGAATAATGTATGTACATGTTCCTTCAGCGTGGATGGCTTTAATGATTTATTCATCAATAGCAATAGCAAGCTGTATATATTTAATTAATAAGCATTTGCTAGCAAATATTTTTTGTAAATCAGCGTCACTAATAGGGGCAAGTTTTACCTTAATTGCTATTGTAACCGGCTCAATTTGGGGCAAACCTACTTGGGGTACTTGGTGGGTTTGGGACGCAAGAATTACATCAATGCTAGTTTTATTTTTTTTATATCTTGGGCATATGACTATTTTTAACTTTTCTGAAAATACAACAAAATCAGGGCAGGCTGCCGCGCTTTTAGCGATATTGGGTTTTGTAAATATACCAATTATAAAGTTTTCAGTAGATTGGTGGAATACATTACATCAACCAGCAAGTGTAATAAAATTATCAGGACCGACTATACATTCTTCAATGTTAATTCCTTTGTTAGTTACTGCTTTAGGTTTCTTTTTTTATTTTTTAGTAGTTTTGATAATTAGAATGCGCTCTGATATAACAAATGAGAAAATTAACAATTTAAGTTTTACAGACTGATGGATAATTTATTTTATATAATTTCAGCTAGCTCCTTTGCATTATTAGTAATGGTTTTATTAATTATTATTTCTTTTACAACTTTAAAAAAAAGAGAAAAAATTTTTAATAAAATTTCTAAAAATAGAAAAAATGATTAAGGAATATAATGACTCCAAAAAAAAAACGTTTTTATATAATATTTTCAGCTTTTAGTTTTTTTTGTTTTATTGTAGGTATAACTTTAATTATATTACAAGATAACATTTTATTTTTTTATTCACCTTCTGAAATTTTACAAAAAAATTTAAAACAAAATGAAAAAGTAAGGCTCGGAGGTTTAGTAGAAGAAAATAGTGTTGTAAGAAATGATATTAAAATTAATTTTACTATTACAGATTTAAAAAAAAATATAGAAGTAAGTTATGAAGGAATTTTGCCAGACTTGTTTAGAGAGGGGCAAGGTGTGATTGTTAACGGGTACTTGAAAAATAATATATTTGAAGCAAGTGAAGTGCTCGCTAAGCATGATGAAAATTATATGCCTCCTGAAATAAAAAAAATGCTAGAGAATTAAAATAAATTTACATGGTAGCAATAATTGGAAATATATCTTTGATTTTTGCAACTCTGCTAAGTTTTTATCAATTTTTAAATATCAGAAATATTAATAAAATCAGAGTACTTAATCCAGATAGAAATATATCTCTTCAATTCTTTTTTATTTTAACTGCTTTTTTTTGTCTGATGTTTGCTTATGTTGTTTCTGATTTTTCTATATTAAATGTTTATCAAAATTCACACACTGCAAAACCTCTTTTATATAAAATTACAGGTGTTTGGGGAAATCATGAAGGATCCATGTTGCTTTGGGTATTGGTTTTGGTTTTTTTTGGTTTTTTAATTTCAAGATATGATAAAAGATTAGATCTTCCATACAAAACTTTAACATTGTCGTTTCAGTCTTTAATAACATTTGTTTTTTTATTATTTATTTTACTAAGTTCTAATCCTTTTATTGTAATTTCACCAACTCCTGTAAATGGCCTAGATTTAAATCCTTTATTACAAGATCCTGGTTTAGCATTCCATCCACCAAATTTATATATTGGCTATGTCGGGCTTTCAATTGTTTTTTCTTTTACTATTGCAAGATTTTATAAAGGAAGTTTTGATGCTTCATGGGCAAAACTAATTAAACCCTGGGTATTATTATCTTGGTCCTTTTTAACATTAGGAATTTCTTTAGGAAGTTGGTGGGCTTATTATGAATTAGGATGGGGAGGATTTTGGTTTTGGGATCCTGTAGAAAATGCATCCTTAATGCCTTGGCTTTGTGCTACTGCTTTACTTCATTCAACTTTAGTCTTAGAAAAAAGAAATACTTTAAAAAAATGGACAATTTTGCTCGCATTTTTAAGTTTTAGTTTCAGTCTAATAGGAACATTTTTAGTTAGATCAGGAATTATTACATCAGTTCATTCTTTTGCTAGTGACCCAACAAGAGGAGTTTTTATATTAATGATATGTGCTTTTTTTATTTTTAGTTCTTTTATTTTACTAGCAAAAAAAGCTGGGTCTATTAAAGAAGAAAAATTAATTTCACCAATTTCTAAAGAGGGAACAATAATATTTAACAATTTATTAATGGTTGCATTGCTTTTAACAATTTTTATAGGAACAATTTATCCAATATTTTTAGAAATTTTTACAGGCAATCAAATCTCTGTTGGGCCTCCTTATTTTAACCTAACTTCAACATTAATTATGGGACCAGGAATACTTATAATGTCCTTTGCTCCGATGATAAATTGGAAAAAGGATGATCTTATTGGATTATTATCAAGATTAAAAATTATTCTTTTTTTAAGCTTATTGGTAACTTTCATTTTTTTTTATATAAATTTTAAGGGACCAATTATTGCTTTAGTTGGAATTTTCTTAGCAGCATGGCTTTTTTTTGGAACTTTATTTAATTTTTTTGAAAAAACAAAATATTTAAAAAAATTAAAAAATTTAAATAAAACATTTTTAGGCATGACTGTTGCCCATCTTGGAGTTGCTATCTTTATTGCTGGAATAACGGGTTCTACATTATGGAAAGTTGAAAAAATTAAAACATTAAAAGTTGGTGAGAAAGTTTTATTAAATAATTATTCTCTAAATTTTGATAAAATAAAAAAAATAAGAGGAAAAAATTATATAGGTCATGAGGCAGAATTTAATCTTTACAAAAAAAATAAATTTATAAAAACATTAAAACCTCAAAAAAGATTTTATCCTGTGCAAGAATTTCCTACAACAGAGGCAGCTATTTACTCAAGAGGCATATCAGATATTTATATAGCTATGAGTGAGCCTATCGGTAATTCATGGATTTTTAGATTTCATTACAGTCCATTAACACCTTGGATTTGGATAGGCTCTATAATGGCGTTTATAGGTGGAATTTTAAGTTTTTCACATAGAATATTTAAGAGAATATGAGATATACTGGCTTAATAATTATTACAGCTTTTATTTTTGTTTGTCTTTTTTTTGGATTAAATAAAGAAGATCAAACTTTAAAGTCAGCTTTTTTAAATAAACCAATTCCTGAAATTAATTTAAATAGTTTAAAAAAAGATAAATTAGATCAGAGTGATTTTAAAAACGAAATAATTCTTGTAAATTTTTTTGCAAGTTGGTGTGTCCCATGTATTGTTGAACATGATTTTTTATTTGAATTAAAAAAACAAAAACCAATCAAAATTTATGGCATTAATTATAAAGATAACATCAAAAATTTAGAAATATGGTTAGAAAAATTAGGTAATCCTTATTCTAAAATTGGGATTGATAAAACAGGAATTACTGGTATCAATTGGGGAGTAAATGGAATACCTGAAAGCTTTTTAATAGATCAAAATGGAATTATAAAGCATAAAGTAACCGGTGTAATAAATGAAAAACAAATAAAAATTCTTTTAACAAAAATAGAATCCCTTGAAAAATGAAAAAATTCTTTATTTTAATAATTCTAACTTTATTTTCTCAAAATATATTTGCCGATGAGAATTTAGATAAAAAAGCAAGAGAAATAAACAAAAAAATTCGATGTGTTGTTTGCCAAAGCCAAAGCATTGATGATTCTGATTCAATATTGGCAAGAGATTTAAGAATATTAATTAAGGAAAAATTAAAAGAAGGTAAAAATGAAAAAGAAATAACAGATTATTTGGTAGAAAGATATGGGGAATTTATTTTACTAAAACCTCGTTTTAATTCTAAAACTTATTTTCTTTGGTTGGCCCCTATAATAATATTATTATTTGGATTTTTTTTGATAAAAGGTGTTTTTAAAAAAAATTAAGTCATTTTATATGATAAAAAATTAATAATTTCTTTAGTTTTTTCCCCAAAAGAAAATTTTTTTTTAGATATCTTTATAACCGGCCAAATTCCAAAAATTGAATTGCACACAAATACTTCATCAAATTTTAAAAGTTCTTTTAACATTATTTTTTTTATCATGTATTTTTTTTTATTTTTTTTTAACAATTTTAAAATTACTCCACGCATTATACCTTCAATACCTGAAAATTTAATATTAGGAGTATAAAAAATATTTTTTTTTACTCCAAAAATATTACTCATTGTTCCTTCAATTACATTGTCATTAAAATCCAACATTATGGATTCTGAAATAGTTTTACTTTGCCATTCTGATCTGGCAATAATTTGCTCTAGTCTATTAAGATGTTTAATTTGAGATAAAAAAGGTTGGGACGAAATTCTTGTTTTACAAACATCCATTATTATTCCTTTTGTAAAATTTATCTCAGGATAATTTGGCCAATCATAAATTCCTAAAATTCTAGTTGGTTTTGAATTTCTTGGTGGATTATATCCTCTTCCACCTATACCTCTAGAAATAATTATTTTTAAAACAAATTTTTTTTTTTTTGTTTTTTTTATAAACTTGTTAATTTCTTTTCTTAAAAATAATTCTTTTGGACATTTAATTTTTAAGATTTTACAGCCTTTATTTAACCTTTGATAATGCTCTTTCCAAAACTCTAATAATTTTTCTTTAACTGCTATAGTTTCAAAAACTCCATCGCCATACTGAATGGCCCTGTCTTCAATGCTTATTTTATTTGTTAGTTTTCCATTTATTTGAAACATCTAAATATAGTTATATCAATGCATTTATCATACCTTTTGCTTTTGCTCTTGCTTCTTCTAATTCTCTTTTTGGTATTGAATCAGCAACGATTCCTCCTCCCGCTCTTATTGAAACATTATTTTTATCTTTGACTATAGTTCTTATTAAAATATTTAAATCCATGCTACCATCGTTATTTATATAGCCTATAGATCCTGTATATGGTCCTCTACCAGTTTTTTCGATTTCACTTAATATTTCCATACATCTAACTTTAGGACACCCGGTTATTGTCCCCCCAGGAAATACTGCCTCTATTATTTCTCCTGGAGTTGTGTTTTCTCTAATTTTCCCTGTAATATTAGATACTATATGATGAACGTGAGCATAAGACTCTACGATCATTAGTTCATTAACTTTAACCGAGCCTTTAATTGTTACTTTTGATAAATCATTTCTTTCTAAATCAACAAGCATGATATGTTCTGCTCTTTCTTTTTTATTATTTAAAAGATCTTGTGATAAAGCCACATCGTATATTCCGCTTCCACCTCTGCTTCTAGTTCCTGCAATTGGTCTTGTTTCTATATGACCATTTTTTACCATTATCAATCTTTCCGGGGACGAACTAATAATTGCTTTATTTTTATAAATTACTAACCCTGAAAATGGTGACGGATTTGTTTCTTTTAATTTGGAAAATATATCCCAAGCCGTATATTTATTATTTATTTTACCATGCCATTCTCTTGATAAATTTACCTGAAATACATCTCCTGCTTTAATATATTTTAAAATTTTATTTATATTTTTTATGTGATTTTCTGGTGGTTCTTCTATTAAAGAATTAATTAAAATTTTATTTTTTATCTTTTTTTCTTTTAAAAAAAATTTTTTTTTCTCCAATAAAATTTTTATATCCGTTTCAATTTTTTTTATTAAATTCTTATACTTTTCCTCACAAATTATAAAAGTTTCATTGTTAAAATTATCTTTAATTATTGCTGCTGGAATTCTACTAGCAAATGCAACTGGAAAATTATAACGATGCTTATGACTAACTATTTTATTTTCAATTTGCGATACTAATTCATAGCCCAGATAAACAAACCATCCGCCTGTGAAAGGAAAATTATTATCATTTTTTTTTAACTTTTTTTTATCTTTTTTCCATTCTTTGTCTAATTCTTTTAAAAAATTTTTTTTTTGTATATCTTCAAAATTTAAAATTATTTGTTTTTGAGGGAATGAAAACAAAATATCATAGCGGCACAAAACATTTCCTTTTGCTGAACTTTGAAGTAAATAAGGATATCTTTCTGGATTTAACCGAAGAATACCTAAAATATCTTCAAAGAAATTAATTTTTTTTATGACTATGTTTTGATTTTTGAAAATTACTGTATTTCAATGATGAAATTTAAAAACGGTATCCGTATCTGATGCCAAATTCATCCATTCCGTGATTTTTATCGCTAAGCATACCTGCATGAGATGCATGGCTAAACATTAGAGAAATTGTATCATTTCCATAAAAATTCCAACCAACTTCAAT
>Ga0066382_10000648_pt1 | contig 11712 bp, 11 predicted proteins | sample Knorr_S23_td_NAD_FD_71218 | JGI IMG/M metagenome (GOLD analysis project Ga0066382, IMG submission 71218) | Marine microbial communities from Southern Atlantic Ocean transect - Knorr_S23_td_NADW_ad_2500m_LV_B | ecosystem: Environmental > Aquatic > Marine > Oceanic | place: Southern Atlantic... | reverse complement strand
CTTTAAGCATTTCTGTAGGTTTTTTATCAAAATCTTTTTTTTTAATTTTTATAAACAAATGCCTTATTATGTCTTGTGTTAATTTAATTTGCGAACCTAGTTCATGAATTATTGTTTCTGAAGCATTTAGTATAAAAAAAATATAATGCCCCTTTCTATTTTTTTTTATTTCATAAGCAAGATTTTTAAAACCCCAATATTCCTCTTTTTGTATTTTGCCACCTTTGGATGTTATAAAATCATTTACTTTTTTTGCCAATTCTTTAGCGCGAACAGGTGAAACTTCTTGCCTGGCAATAAAAACTAATTCATATAATGACATAATTTTTTTATAATATATATTTTAAAAATAAGGTTTTTTTACTCCAAAATAGTTTAAACATCAACATAAACTATTTTTTTTTTTTTATATTTATGAATTCAATAGTTTTTCCAGGCCAAGGTTCACAGTATGTAGGAATGTGTAAAAATTGGTATGAAAATTTTGATGAAGCAAAAAGAGTTTTTAATGAAGCAGATAAAATATTAAATGAACCTTTATCAAATATAATTTTTCAGGGACCCAAGGAAGATTTAACAAAAACAAACAATGCACAGCCAGCAATATTGGTATCAAGTATTGCATTATTAGAGGTGATAAAATCTCAGAAAAAAATTGATTTAAATAATTTTTGCAAATTTTTAGCAGGACATTCTTTAGGTGAGTATACTGCTCTTTATGCTTCAGAGGCTCTAGATTTTCAATCTGTATTAAAATTAGTTAAACATAGAGGGATTTTGATGAGTAAGTCTGACAAAACTGGAAAAGGTAAAATGGCTGCAATTATAGGATTGAAAATAAGTGAAATTGAAAAAATACTTAAAGACATTAAAGAAGAAGGAGTATGTGAGATAGCAAATGACAATTCAGAAGGACAAGTTGTTATTAGCGGTCATAAAGAAGCTGTTGATTCATTTAAATCTATTGCAAAAAATTGTGGAGCCAAATTAACAATTGATTTAAAAGTAAGCGCACCGTTTCACTGCAAGCTAATGAGAGATGCGGCTACAAAAATGAATACAGAGATAAATAAAATATCATTTAATCAATTTAAAGTACCAATAGTTTCTAATGTTAAAGCTATTCCCTGTAGTAATGGTTTAGAATTTAAGTCATTATTGTCGCAACAAATTACTATGACTGTAAAATGGAGAGAAACAATTTTATTTATGGAAAATAAAGGTGTAAAAAAAATTTTTGAGATTGGACCAGGCAATGTTTTATCTGGATTAATTAAAAGAATAACAAAAAATATTGAATGTTTTTCTATACAAAATCCAGAGGATATGGATAATCTAAAATAATAATTTATGGCTGATTTAAGTTTAAAAAATAAAACTGCTTTAGTAACAGGTGCCACCGGGGCAATTGGTGGATCTATTGCAAAAAAACTTTTGTTATTAGGTGCTAACGTAATAATAACTGGCACAAATAAAAAAAAAATTGATGATTTAAGAAAAGAATTAGGACCAAAAAGTTTAAGCTTGATTGCTGATCTTTCAAAAGATAAAGAAATTGAAGATCTATATGATCAATCAATTAAAAAATTTAAGTCAATTGATATTTTAATTAATAACGCAGGAACCAATAAAGACGCTTTAAGCATAAGGATGACTAAAGAACAGTGGGATGAAGTGATAAATATAAATCTCTCAGCAACTTTCAAATTATCTCAATTAGTAATAAAATCTATGATGAAACAAAAATGGGGAAGAATTATAGGCATAAGTTCTATTATTGGAATAGTTGGTAATGCTGGACAAGCCAATTATGCTGCTTCAAAAGCAGGAATGATTGCACTACATAAATCTTTAGCATTAGAATTTGCTTCAAGAAGAATAACAGTTAATTGTATTGCACCTGGTTTTATTGAAAGCCCAATGACAGAAGTTTTATCTAATGAGCAAAAAGAAATTATGTTAAAAAAAATACCTGTAGGTAACATTGGCAAACCAAATGATATTGCCAATTGCGTTGCATTTTTGACAGATGAAAAAGCATCTTTTATAACGGGTTCTACTGTTAATATTAATGGTGGAATGTTAATGGTTTAATTATTATAGTTTATAAATATTTTTTTTAAGGAGTTATCGAATGTCTGACGAAGTTGTTGATAGAATAAAAAAAGTTATTACTAATCATCTTGGAGTAAAAGTTGAAAAAGTTACAGAAAATGCAAAGTTTATTGAAGATTTAGGAGCTGATAGCCTCGATCAAGTTGAGCTTGTTATGGCTTTAGAAGAAGAGTTTAAATGTGAGATACCAGACGAGGCTGCTGAAAAAATTGTAACAGTTAAAGACGCTATAGAACTTATTAAAAATAAAACCTAATTAATAATATGAGAAGAGTTGTCGTAACCGGAATGGGGATGATAACCGCAATTGGTTGTGGAGTTAATGACAATTGGAAAAATTTAATTTCTAGCACATCAGGTATCAAATTAATTGATTCTTTCAAAATAGACGATTTATCATCTAAAGTTGGTGGAACAATTTCAGATGAGTTAATTGATAATAATTTCAGTGATAAAGAAAAAAGAAAAATGGATAAATTTATACTTTATTCATTAATAGCAGCTGAAGAAGCAATCAAAAACTCAGGTTGGATTATAAATGATGATAATAAAGCATCTAGATCGGGAGTAATTGTAGGATCTGGTATTGGAGGTCTTTCAACTATATATGATAACTCTATTTTATTAGAAAAAAGTGGTGCAAGAAAAATAAGTCCTTTTTTTATTCCTTCTAGTCTAATAAATTTAGCTTCTGGACAAGTTTCAATTAAATATAATTTTAAAGGACCTAATCACTCTACAGTTACAGCATGTGCTTCTGGGGCACATGCTATTGGCGATTCATTTAGACTAATTCAATTAAACAAAGCAGATGTAATGGTTGCTGGAGGTGCAGAGGCAGCAATTTGCAGAATTGGCATGGCTGGTTTTTGTGCTCTAAGAGCTTTATCGACAAAATTTAATAATGATCCAAAAGATGCCTCCAGACCTTTTGATAAAGATAGAGATGGATTTGTTATGGGTGATGGAGCAGGTATATTAATTCTAGAAGAATATGAACATGCAAAAAAAAGAAATGCAAATATTTTATGTGAAATAATAGGTTATGGCTCAAGTGGAGATGCGCATCATATAACTTCACCTCCTGAAGATGGTAATGGAGCGGAAAGATGTGTACTATCAGCATTAAATGACGCAAAAAAAAATCCTGAAGATATAAATTATATTAATGCTCATGGCACTTCAACACCGGTAGGTGATAGAATTGAAATAAAAAGTATAAAAAAAGTTTTTTCTAAAAATTTAAATAAAATAAAAATGTCATCTACGAAATCTTCTATAGGACATTTGCTTGGCGCATCTGGAAGCGTTGAATCAATATATTCTATACTTTCAATAAAAGATGGGAAATTACCTCCAACTTTAAATTTAATATCACCTATGCCTGAGGCAGAAGGTTTAGATTTAATACCTTTAAATTCTGTAGATCAAAAAGTTAATTGTGTATTAACAAATTCTTTTGGGTTTGGTGGAACAAACGCATCTTTAATCTTTAAATCAATTTAAAAAAAATGAAAAGTATGTATTCAATAAAAAAAAATATATATATTTTTTTTTTATATTTTTTTTTAATTTTTTTATTAATCTTTGATTTAGTATTTACAAAATATCAATATACGCATACTTTTTTTATTAAACGCAATCAATATTTAAATGATATAACAACAAATTTATATAAAGAAAAAATAATTAATAATAAATTTTTCTTTAAATTAACAGTTCGTTTAACTTTAGCTGAAAAAGTATTGAAAGCAGGTGAGTACAAATTTTATAATAATAATATTTTTCAAATAATAAAAAAAATTAAAATAGGCGATACATTTCAAAGAAAAATAACAATTCCTGAAGGGTTAACTTCAAATGAAATTATTGATATTATAAAAAAAACAGAGGGTATTGTTTTAAACCAAAAGGGATCTAAACAAATATTTGAAGAGGGCACATTGTTTCCGAGTACTTATTTTTATGTTTACGGAACAAATTCAAATATAATTATAAATAATATGAAAAAAAGAATGAAATCAACACTTATAGAAGCTTGGAAAAATAGAGATAAAGATTTAGATCTTAATAACTATAATGATGTATTAATTCTTGCATCAATAATAGAGAAAGAGACATCACTAAATTATGAAAAATCAGGAATAGCGCAAGTTTTCTTAAATAGATTAAGACTTAACATGAAATTACAAGCAGATCCGACTGTAATTTATGGTATAGAAAATGAATTAGGAATAAAAAAAAAAGAATTAACAAAAAATGATCTTAATCATAAATCTAGCTTTAATACTTATTTAATTCATGGCCTCCCAAAGGGGCCAATATGCAATCCAGGAAAAGAGTCTATTATTGCGGTTACAAATCCTAGTAAAGGAGATTTATTATATTTTGTTGCAGATGGTGAAGGAGGTCATAATTTTTCATCAAATTACCAGAAACATATAGAAAATGTTAAGAAGTTTAAAGAATTTAGTATGGAAAAATATGGGAACTAAAAAACAAGGTTTATTTATTATTTTATCTTCTCCTTCTGGTGCGGGTAAAACAACTTTGTCAAAAAAACTTTTAAAAAATAATAAAAATATTGAGTTATCTATTTCTTATACAACTAGAAAAAAAAGACCATTAGAAAAGAATAATAAAGATTATAATTTTGTTTCAGAAGAAGAATTTGAGAAATTAAAGAAAAAAAAATATTTTATAGAATGGGCAAAAGTATTTAATAATTATTACGGTACATCTTTAATAAAAGTTAAAAAAATTAATAATAAAGGAAAAGATGTTTTATTTGATATTGATTGGCAAGGATCTAGAAAAATAAAAAAAAAACTAGGCAAAAATGTTGTTAGTATTTTTATATTACCCCCATCAAAAAAAGAATTAATTAAAAGATTAAAAAAAAGAGCTCAAGACCCTGATCATATAGTTAAGCAACGACTATCATTTTATAAAATGGAGTTAAGTCATTGGAAAGATTATAAATATGTTTTAATAAATAAAAATTTATCAGATACTGTAAAAAAAATTAAAACTATTATTGAAGCTGAAAGATATGAAAATTTTGTCCCAGTAAAAAATTTAACTAAACAAAAAATTAAAATTATTTATGAAGCTAAAAGAATCGCCATTCAAAAGAAAAATTTAATTTTTAAAAAAATAAGATCTTTATAATTCTTTTTTATGTTTACTTAGGAAATTTGATAAATTAATAAAATCTATAAAATCTAGCTCCTCTGGTCTTTTTTTTGAATTAATTCCACAATTTAAAAATACTTGGTCTGAAAAATTTATTGTTTTTTTTAGGTTATTTTTAATAGTTTTTCTTCTTTGACTAAAACATTTCTTTATTAAGTCTGATAGCAAGTCTTCATTATCTACTTTTTTAATTTTTTTTTTAAATTTAAATTCTAAAATCGAAGAATCTATTTTTGGTTTAGGAAAAAAATAGTTTGGTGATAGGTGCATTTTTTTTTTTATATCACATAACCACTGGGCTATTACAGAAATCCTACCATAACTTTTTGTATTCTTTTTTGCCATTATTCTTTCTGCTTGTTCTTTTTGAAACATTAAAATTAATTTTTGAAAGTAATTTCTATTTCTAAAAATTTTTGCCAATATTGGTATTGCGGTTTTATAAGGAAGATTTGAAAAAACTACAACTTTTTTTTTATACTTTTTAAATTCTCTTACTATTTTTTTGAAAATATGATTTTTTAAAAAATCACCTTCTATTAAAATTACTTTATTCAAAAATAGTTTTTTTTGATAATTTATAATTTTTACGCACTTTAAGTCTTTCTCTACAGCAATAATATTCTTTACCCCAGCTTTTATTAATGATCTAGTCAAACAACCTGGGCCAGGACCTATTTCAAGCACAATATGATTTTTAACATCGGATGTTCTTACAATTTTGTCAGTTATATTCTCATCTAGTATAAAATTTTGACCAAGAGATTTTTTTGAAATTAAATTAAATTTATCTATAATTTGTTTTACTGTATCCACAATTTTCTTTTTTTTGCAATGTTTTGAGACATTTTAATTGAAGCATACAAACTTTTTTCAGATGCTATTCCTTTACCAGCTATATCTAGCGCTGTTCCATGATCGGGAGAAGTTCTTATAATTGGCAAACCTAGTGTTACATTAACACCATTTTCAAAATCTATAATTTTTAATGGTATAGTTGCTTGATCGTGATACATGCAAATAATTACATCAAATTTTTTCGAAAATTTTTTAATAAAAATAGTATCTGCAGGGTAAGGACCAAAAACATTAATATTTTTTTTTTTAATTGTTTTAATTGCGGGTATAATGATTTTTTTTTCTTCGTTTCCAAAAATTCCTCCTTCACCAGCATGTGGGTTTAAACTAGCAATAGCAATTTTTGGAACTTTTTTTCCAAAAAAAATTTTAAAATATTTATCAGTTATTTTAGTTGTGGATACTATTATATTTTTATTTATAGATTTTAATGCTTTTTTCAAAGATAAATGTTGTGTTATTGGAACAACGCTTATTTTAGGCGACGTTAACAGCATAATTGGTTTTTTTACATCTAATAATTTTGCAATATAGAAAGTGTGACCACTAAAATTTCTTTCTTTTTTTTTTATGACATTTTTTTCGATAGGATTTGTTACAATAGAAGATATTTTTTTTCTAAAAGCAAATTTAACAACTTGTTTAATTGAATTTAATATTTTGTCTGCATTTTTTATTGATGGAGAACCAAATTTTATATTCTGATTTAGTTTTATTTTATAAACTGGCAAATAATTATTAAAAATTTTAAAACATTCATTAATTTCGTTAATTATTTTTATAGGAACTTTAAATTTAAGTTTTGTACAAGTTTGTAATAAATGAGAAGGATCACCAAAAAAAATAAAAGGATCTAACTTCTTCCTATGATTTTTCCAAGTTTTTAATGTAATCTCTGATGAAATACTCGCTGGCTCACCCATCGTTATTCCTGTAATAATTTTTTTTCTCATTTTTTAAATTCTAATATCTATTAATGCTTTTGATCGTAATTCTGACATATATTGTCTGGCAATTGTATCAAGTTTTTTATTCGTTAAAATATCTCTAATTTTAAATTTACTAGGTATAATAGGTTTTGTTTTTTTTATATCACATGTCATTATTTGAAATTCTTCAGAACCAAATTTTAAAGGAGGACTAATTTGATTTTTTTCCATTTTTTTTATTGTAGCTTTTAAATTATTAGATAATTCAGCATAATTTACATTTCCTAAAGACCCAGAATCCTCAGTAGCATATTTTTTAGAAAAGTTTTTTAATTCATCACAATTTTTAATTTTATTTATTAATGAATTTGTTTCTTCATTAGTTTCGATAAGCTTAAATCTAAACAATGATACTTGACTGATTATTTCTTCTCCAATTGTTCTTTTACTAAGAACTCTTATTATAAAATATCCATTTTCTCCTTTTAATGGGTTTGATGTTTTATTAATTTCTAATTTTTTTATTTCATTTAAAATTTTTGAATCTAAATCAACTTCTGGTATCCATCCCATTTTTCCAGTTTTTCCGGCAAACTTATCTGAAAATTGTTTTGCTATTGATACAAAATCACCTCCACCAAGTATTTGTTTATAAAGATTATTAATTTTATTTAATACTTCATTTTCATTCTTATTTTCAAATGAAATAAATATTTGTTCAATAAAGAATTCTTCTTTTCCAATATTAGATTTTAATTTATTATGTATTGTATCGATCTCTGGATCTTGAATCATTACTTGATTTCTGAATTTGGTTGCTATTAATTGTTTCCATCCAATAGAAACGAATACTTGTTTTTCTAAAATAGATATTTCAGTTTTATTTTTTTTTAAAAAATTTTTAAATTCTCCTTTTTTAAAACCATTATCTTGTTCAATTTTAGAAACAATATCTTCCACTTGTTTATCACTAATTAATACATTTTCTTTTTTAATTTCTTGCATTTGTATTATTTGATCTATGTAGCTTGATATTAAATCTGGTAAAATCTTAGTTTCAAATTCTTCATTAATAGGAATTTTAGCTGAAACACTAAATAAATTAGATCTTTGTATTAAATCATATATAGATATTGGATCATTATTTACTGTTGCAAAAATACTAGTAGGGAGTCTTTCTAAAATTGGCACATTAGCTTCATTTGTATTATTTGCTAAAACTAATTTAGTAAAAACAATAATGGTAAAAAAAAAATTTAATAAAAAAAAATTATTAAATATTTTTTTTATCAGATTCATTTAATTTTTTTATTTACTAAATTTATTAATTAGAAATATTTCTTCCAGTGGCAATAGACCCAAGTGTTTTAAAAATAAAAGTGATCATAAATGTATCATTTGGTTTAATTTCTCTATCCAAATAATATGATCTATTTAAACCTATTTCAGTAGTAAAACACTCGTTATTAAATGTTAATGCGAATTTTTGTCCTAGCAGCCCTCCTGTACTCGATAAATCTTCTCTTATTGAATATCTTAAAGAATAACTATCATTAAAAGTATGGTTGAGTGAAATATTAAATTCCTCTCTTTCATCTGAAATTCCTGTAGTAGGTTCCAAATAGATATAATTTATAGTTACATCAGTATTATAAATTTTTGTTGAAACAGTAAATTGATCTCTTCTAGTTGTAAACAATGAGTCTTTGTTAATTAAAAATCTGTATGATAAATTAAGATTTTTTCCGAATCCAAATCCTATTCTTCCTATCAAATCAGATAATTGATCATTTAATCCTGATGTAGAACCAAAATTATGATTTTTTCTAAATCTAAAGCTTTGCCCTATAAAAAAATCAGAATTAAGATTTTTTTCCTGGGATTTAACAGAAAAATTTAAACCATAATCTATTCTTTGGTTTGATTTTTCTAACTTGTCGTCTCCTGGATATAAACTTGAATTAAATAAATGGGTTTCACTAAATTCAAAACTATTACTATCTTCATTAGGTATATCTTCATCTCCTCCTCTATTTGGCGCTAAAATTATTGCAGCTTGTGGTTTCAAAAAAAATATTGAGTTATTTTGTTTTTTTTGTAAAGGAAGATCCCATCCAAAAAGCAATTCAGGATGTATTCTATTTTTAATTCCTTTAAAATCATTTTTATTAGTCCTTTGTACATGGCTTAACATGTATGAAGATACAGTTGTTTTAGCTTGAAATTTAAATCTGTTTCCAAGATTGTCTTGGAATGGATATGTAATAATTGGTTGTAAAGAAATTTTTCTTAAATCAGAACCTTGACGACGTGTTAAAGATAAAAAGTTTGCATTAAAATCGACAAAACCCATTTTAGTTTTTTTGCTACCTTGATAATTATAATTAATTGATGGCAAAATAAGTGGTGTTTTATTACTTTGATAAGTACTTGATTGAACTTGTGTTGCTATTCCAGTAGCATAGAAATAATGTTCATCATCAAATCCTTCTATAAAAAAGTCTGATTGAAGTCTATCGCTAGCTCCTTCAAACATATATCTTGCTAAATAAGTATCATCTGTAGTACGTTTTATATTAAATCCGTATCTCCAAAAATCACTATGGTCAAATTTTCCATCAATAAAAAGATGGCCTCTATTTTTATTTGAATATGTTTTAACTCTTGTTCTTCTATCTGCATTAGTAAAACTGCTTTCTGCATTTACTTCTCCATTATGAAATCTTTGTCTGTATTGAACATACACCAAAGGTCTTTGAGCACTGATATACATTGGCTCTATTGTAAGATCTTTATAAGGGGAAAGAGCATAGTAATAAGGTGTGCTAATAACTGTACCTAATTCTGAATTTGATCTATAACTTGGAAATAAAAAACCACTTTGTCTTTTCACGCTTGGATCTGGATGTGAATAATATGGTGTATATGCTACAGGAAACCCAAGAAATTCAAGATAAGCATTTTTATAACTTATTTTTTTTCTTTTTGAATCATGAACAACTTCAGATGCTTTAATTTGCCAAGTTGGTTTTTTATTTGGATCATCACAATTACATGCCGAGTACAAAGCTTTTTTTAACCTAGTAATTGTCCCTTTAAATCTTTTACCTGTTGATGCGGCCATTTTAGAATTATCAGGAAAAAGTATAGAGATATTTTTTGAAAGGCCATTTTTAAAGCCTTTATCAACTTCAGCATAATCTGCAAAATAAACAACACCATCTTTATCTAAAATACTAACATTTCCTTTTACGTATACTTTATTTTTTATTTTATCAAATTCTAAATAGTCAGCTCTAAGGACCTCTTTTCCTTGAATAACTTCAACATCACCTGTAGCTATTACTTTTGATTCATTATGATTATTTACTATTTTTTGTGCATTTAGAATAAAAGGCACATTATCTTCTGACAAAAGATTTTTATTAAATAAAAAAATTATAAAAAATAGTAATAAAATTATTTTTTTCATTTTTTAATTTGTTTTTTCAAAATGGATTATAAAATAACCCCCTATCATAATAGTTATAATAGGTGGCGATAAAGATGCAAGCCACGTAGGTAGTTTATTAGCAATCCCAAGTGAATATATGGTTTCTGAGAGTACGTGAATCAAGAAACCAGTTACAGCTCCAGTTAATATTAAAAAGAAGGTTTTTGCTTTAGTTTTTGTAAATTTAATTGTAAAAGAGCCAGCAATGAATATTAAACCAATTAAATATAGAGGTAAAAAAATTGTTTTATAAAGATACATTTGATGCTTGGTGGCTGAAAACCCCGACTCTTTAAGTAAAGATATAAAATCTGGAATTTTCCAAATGGACAGACTTTGAGGATCTAAAAAACTATTCTCAATTTTTTCAATTGTTAAATTTGTTTTTAGAGTATATTCATCTATTTTTACTACTTGTTTATTTGGTTTATTGATTGTAGCATTTTTTATAATCCAAAAATTTTCTTCAAGTTTAGCGTTTTCTGCATCTATTCTTTCTATAAAAGTATTTTTTTTTGTATAAATATAGAAAGTTGTATCTTTAAATAAACTTTTTTTTGGTAAAAAATTTGCTGCCCTTATTACAATTTTATTATTTTCAGACCCTTGTCTTAACCAAATACCAGATTTACTAATTGAAGCTTTACTTAACTTGCCTCTAAATACTTCTTGTTCAATTTTTTGATATGCATTAGTTGCGTGTGAAAAAAATGGATTTAAAAAAATAAAATAAATTACACAGAAAAATATTGTAAAAACAATGAATGGATATAGAATTCTAAAAGAATGTAGACCAGCATTTTGGATTATAACCATTTCTCTATATTTGTTAAAAGAACGACAAGTTATCATTGTTGTTACAAAAATACTAATTGGTATTATAAAAGCTATACTTTCTGTTATTTTTAAAAAAGCTAAATAAAGTACATAAAAAATTGATGAAATATTAGGATTTTCTGATGTTCTTCTAAGTAATTCTACAAATTCAACTAAAAAAACTATTAGCAATGAAATAAACATAAAATAAATAAAATTTTTTATAAATTTTTTAAAAAAATATTTTTCTAATTCTCTATTAAAGATATTAAATGATGAAATTTTCATTTTTTAAATTTTTTATAA
>Ga0066382_10000642_pt1 | contig 11742 bp, 11 predicted proteins | sample Knorr_S23_td_NAD_FD_71218 | JGI IMG/M metagenome (GOLD analysis project Ga0066382, IMG submission 71218) | Marine microbial communities from Southern Atlantic Ocean transect - Knorr_S23_td_NADW_ad_2500m_LV_B | ecosystem: Environmental > Aquatic > Marine > Oceanic | place: Southern Atlantic... | reverse complement strand
TTCCGTTCGCAAGGTTAGGCCATGGCATTCTGAAAGTCAACGCCGGTCCCCCTCAAACGCCCCAAAACATGAAGGAATCTGGTCTCACCGTTGGGCAACTGCTTCTCCGATGTCGACGTTTCCGTTGGTATCGACGCTCCGGGCTTCAGCAATGCCGAGGTGCGGGCGAATCCCAGGCGATTGCGGTCCTGATTCAGTGTTTCCTGGGAAGCAGATTGGAACTTGGCAGCCTCGGCGTAGATCTTCTGGGCTTCCAGCTCTTCGAGGGTCGCGGCGCGCATCACCTGGGCTTGGGCCATCATCTTTTCGGAATCGATCGATGCCCGTTCCACCATCTCCGAGCACTCCCGTTCGGCTGTGGCGCGGGTCCGTTCGATCTGCTCCGCCGCCTGGCGTTTGGTGTCCTCGATCAAAGTTTCCCGGTATTCTTCGGCTTCCTGACGGATCGCGGCGGCCCGTTCCCATTCTTCATGGGCTTCCACGTGTTTTCGGTCCGCTTCACTTTCCAGGTAACGGGCTTTCTCCAAGGTGCGCTCGGTGTCGGCGATCAGCTCTCCGCATACGGTTTTCGCCGCTTCAAGTGTCTCGTTGGCGATATTCTGGCGGGCGTACTCGGCTTCGCTTTTCGAGCGCTTTGAGGCCGTCAAAGGGTCATTGCCGTTCGCCTGACCAATTTGGGACTGGACCCTCGGACCTGATTCCTCGGTGTAAGGGCTGGACCCGTTGGTCGATTTACTTGTATTCGAGTTCTCGGACGTCAATGCTCACTCCCGTTGGGCTTGCCATAAGGTGGTCTAACACGACATGTTCAGGTATCTAGTTTGCCAACGACAGGCATGAATCTGAAGTTCTATGCGGTCCACATCAGCCGGAGCGACGGGGTCTTGTTTGGATACTTGGGAGGACCCAAAGTGGACGTAGGGGTCCGGTTAAATGGACCCGCCGGGCCAGCGGGTCTAAAAAAAGTCGGGAAGCCACCGAAATGAAGGCAACAGGTGACGGGGTGGACAAGGTGGGAACCGGAGATTTTCTTCCGGGTACGTCCAAAGATCGTATCGAGAGGTGCGAGAAGATGTGAAGAGCTTGGTCCGGCCTTAAGTGGCTCTTGAAGAGAGGCATTACATTGCTTTTAAAAACCGTTTGGGGTTTACATGTTAATAAAGGGTCATCCGTTGGAGGCGGTTATATGAGAACACAGATGCTTTCGATAATATCCATTGGTATAACCATTGGCTTTCTGCTCGGGATGGGGGTGGTGGCGCTCCTGCGGTCCTTTTTAGACGGTCAAACACCGGGATTGGAAGTAGCGTTCATGGCCAATGGTCGTCTTGATGGGCGGAGGTCTGGTCTACTACGTGGTCAAGGCCGTCCGCTAGGTCATGAGGCCAGCATTTTTCCGGGTGGGGCCCGTTGGCCGAGTCATCTAGACGAACGAATCAGATTGGGGGAATGAGCGGGGCAACAAAAAAGCCGGCGGTTTCATCGCCAGCTTTTTTGTTTACGTGTCTGTTGGCCGAGGGCCTATTTATCGTCGGGCGGTTCGGAGGCCATCCAGGATATCTTCAACAACCTTCTCTAGCAATGGCAGATAACCGGCCGGTGCATCGGCGATCTTTCGGTACACCCGGCTGGCGGCATCAGTGCCACCCCGCCGTCCATAAGCGCCCGATGCCTCAGAAACTTTGCCAGATCCGTCCGCCGGTCCGTTCTCCTGTTCCAAGTCGCCTTCTTCCAAAGTAAGGAACCAGCGAATGGGTTTGTCGTACAGTTCGCATAGTTTGTCCAGCAGGTGGTCAGGTACGGCGCGCTGTGACCGTTCCCAGCGATGTACGGTCATCCAGGAAACACCTACGCGCTCGGCAACCTTTTCCTGACTTAATCCAGTTCCGTTACGGGCCCGGCGGAGGCGTCCGCCGAGTCCGGGAATGCTAATTCTCATAAAATGCCCCGTTCAGTCCATTGTACTTATACGATTGTCGCAAAGCTTAGATTTAGCTCCCATACCCAGGTCGGTAAGCGGTAAGGAAAAACGGGAGTTAGAAGATTGGATTTCGTCATAACAGCACTAGATTATATGAATCGCGTAAGAATTCAAACATGCCTGAAACGGTAAGTCCACGAAGTTGCAGTGGGTGCGTCAAGGCCGTTCATCTGCTTTTTAAGCTGACGACTGCCTCATTTACCAACTGATTGTAGTCCTTGCGACGGAAACCCATCGAGAAATTGGCGTATAGTTTTCTAATAATTGTGTAATGGTTTTATTGCTGGTGTTGGAATCAACGACCTGAGCGTATGGCTTCTTTTGACGGAATGCGCGGCACGAACACGGTTTTCGGACCAACGGTGACCTTGTGAACAACCTGGACGACCGATCTACCTATCTAGAATCAGACCCTTCCGGTCTGCACGAGCGGCTCCAAACCTTACCTGACCAATGCAAAAAGGCGTGGGTCCAAGCTAAACAGACGGATTTCCCCGAAGATTGGCGACAATGCACGGAAGTGATCATCGCGGGTATGGGGGGCTCGGCGATCGCTGGTAACTTGGCCGCCGATCTGGCTGGACCAGGTTCGATCACTCCTATCAGAGTGGTTCGTGATTTTCATATTCCCGGAATCTCCGGCCCCCTTGGACCCGATGCGGGACCGAAGCCATTAGTCGTTGTGTGCAGTTTCTCCGGCGAGACCGAAGAAACCCTGGCCATGTTCGACCATGCCCGGTCAACCGGCGCACCGATGGCCGTGATCACAGGCGGCGGCGCCCTCGCCCAACGGGCAGCCGAAGCGGGTATCCCGGTTATGACCGTTGACGCTCCGGGCGAACCTCGTAGCGCTGTTGGTTATAACCTGATGCTGCTGGCTTCCTTGTTAGACCGGATAGGGGTGATCAGCGTTTCTGACCAAGAAGTGACGGAAGCAGTGGAAGCCGCTGGATCTATGGCTTCCAAAGTTGCGTCAGAAGTGCCGTCGGAGCAAAACCCGGCCAAGTTGCTGGCTAGAGACTTGGTTGGCCGCCTAACTGTGGTGTACGGCGGAGGGAATCTCTCGGGAATGGCCCTTCGGTGGAAGTCGCAGATAAATGAGAACGGCAAGTCCTGGGCCTTCGCCGAGTTGTTGCCTGAGCTCTTGCACAATTCGGTGGAGAGTTTCCCCGGTGGCGCTGAGATCCGACAACGCACCACCGCGCTTCTACTGAAACCGCACCAGCCAACCCCTGAGCTGGAAAGCAGATATGCTGCGTTGGGCGAAACCTTGGACTGCTCTGGCATTGAGCACCGCATCATCGCCGGGTCTCCGGGCGGACATCTAGCCCAGTCCTTGTCGATGATCGTTCTGGGCGATCACGTTAGCTATTACATGGGGTTGCTGAATGGGATAAACCCGTCTGAGACCCCCAGCATCGATCTTTTCAAGAAACGGTTGTCCGATCCAGACACCGGCTATTGAGCCGCCGAGGCCGTAATCCGCAGTCAGGCGTGTTGACATCGTCTACGCCGTCGGTCAAAATCCCATCTGATCCCCAGCGCTGGTTAAAAAGGAGTTAGACTTATGTTAAAGGTAGGACATGTCGTGGTCCGGCCCGGTAGAAAGGCCGGCATGGAACCAGTGGAGATTCCGGTGCCCGAGGAACTGGTAACGGTGCCAGGTATTCCCATGGTCAGCAAAGACATCGATTTCTACAGCAGGGAGTATCCCCTGCTTCGCCAGCAGGTCGAGCACGGCGCCGACACCGAATGGGCCCCCAGCGTCGGCACCCCGGCCATGCAGAAATACCACCACGAACATCAAGCCGTGATGGAAGAGTTCTACCCCAGCATGAACCGGACGGGCGACTTGGAGCCCACGGGCGCCCCCACTGGCGCTGATGTCACCCAGTTGATCCGTGACAAAGCCGTTGAGATGGGATATTTGGACGTCGGATTCACCGATCACGACGTACGCTTCATCTACCAAGACCGGAAAGAGCACGTCAAGTATCCCAACGCCGTCTGCCTGGCGCTGGAGCAAGACTTCGCAGAGACTCAGACCGCACCCAGCATGGCTGCTGAGCACGGCCACTACGGTACCTATGAGGTCCAGGCGCCCATGGGACTGCGGATGGTCGACTACATCCTGTCATTGGGTTATCACGCCCAGCTGCACGGCCCCAGCAACCACAGCGCGGCGACGATTCCCATGTTCGTAGCCGCTGGGATGGGCCAGTTGGGCGCAAACGGCCAACTGCTTACCCCCCACGCCGGCGCCCGATGCCGGCTACAGATCATCACCACCGATGCTCCCGTCTCTTTCGACAAGCCAGTCGACTATGGCTTCCACGCTTTCTGTCAGGTCTGCCAGGTCTGCGTCAACCGCTGCCCCGGCCGCGCCCTGATGCGCGAGAAGATCTGGTGGCGGGGCGTTGAGAAGAACAAGCTCATCTACAAGCGCTGCCGCCCGGTCATGTCCCGGTACGAAGGCTGCGCCATCTGCATGAAGGTCTGCCCCATCAACAAGTACGGGGCCAAGGCTGTCATGGAGCATTACATCGAGACCGGCCAGGTGCTGGGCAAAGGCACCCACGACCTGGAAGGTTACACGCTGCATGAGGAGAGCACCGGCAAGTACGTCACCGGATACTTCGGTCCCGGTGAACTGCCCACCTTCGACGCCGACTTCTTCAAGATCCCCAGCGGGACCAGGGAGAACGCTGCCCTCGAGGAGCTCCTAGAGCATATCGAGAGCAGGAACGACGGGCTGGACAAGGAGAAGGACGACGAAGTGTTGTTCAATTTCCGAGACCGGCTGCGCGTCATCATCCACGGCGAGGTCAGCGACAGCACGATGTTCTAGGCCCGCCGGCCAACGATCATAGGACTAAAAAGGGGAGCAAGTTTTGTGCTTGCTCCCCTTTTATTTTGGACTGGTAGCGGCGCCACGGAAGCCTTCCGCCTCTGGACATCCTCAGGGAGTGGATTGTATCGTTGCTTCCAACTGTTGGACGCAGATCGGATGGAGTTGGTGATGGCTGTAGATTGGACCGCCCAAGGAGACTTATTTGAGGGTTGTAATTGCAACCTGCTCTGCCCCTGCCACGTGTCATTCCGGCAACCACCGACCATGGGGTACTGCGACACCATCTGGGCCGTGTCCTTCGAGCAGGGCAGCTACGGCGATGTTGACCTGGCAGGGTTGAACGCGGCCATATTCTTGCATTGTCTGGGTAACATGGCGGACGGTGATTGGACGACTGTCCTATACGTGGATGACCGGTCTTCGCCGGAGCAGGACCAGGCGCTGCGGGCGATCTTCTCCGGGGACGACGGCGGCCCATGGGGAGTGATGTCCCAGTTCTACACCGACGGCAAATACGCGGCGATCAAGCGAGTCCCGTTGGAGATGACCATCGACGGCCGCACCAGGACCATCACCGCTCCCGACCGGCTATTTCTGGAGATGCAGACGCTGCGCGGCGGCGAGGACCGCCAGGGACTGGTAACCATCAACAACCTGCGGAACGTCATCCACGGAAACGAGCACGTCATGGGTCTTTCCAACTTCAACGTCAAGGATGAGACCATGACCTGGGAGTACCAGGGCAAACACGGCCTCTACAGTAAGTTCGATTGGTCGGGCGGCTAGGCGGCGGAGACCCGGTCCAGGTGGACCTGTCCTTCTTTCATCACCAGCCGGATCCGGTCCTTGTCTTGCAGGATAGCGATATCGGCCAATGGGTCCCCGTCAATGACCACTAGGTCGGCGAACTTGCCTGTCTCCACCGTTCCAATCGTTTCTTCCAAGCCCAGGCACCCGGCAGCCCACCCGGTGGCTGCAACTAGGGCCTGCATCGGCGTCATGCCTGCCTCAACCAGCAGCTCCAGTTCTTTGGCGTTGTTGCCGTGCTCCCAGCCTCCGGCGTCGGTCCCGGCGACCACCTTCACACCGGCGGACAACGCTTGCTGGACCGTGTCGATGTGCTGCTGCCGGAACCCTTGGGCTTCGGCTTGGGCGTGGGGATTGCCCTGGGTGGCGTGGAAGGTGAATACGGTGAAGGTGGGCACCAGGTAGATATCGCCGTCGGCCATCACCTTCAAGAGGTCCGGCTCCAACCCCAGTAGGCAGCCGTGCTCGATGGAATCCACCCCCGCCTCAATGGCGGTGCGTAGCCCGGGCCCACCTAGGGCGTGGCAGGCAACCGGCTTGCCGTGGATATGGGCTTCGTCCACCAGCGCCCAGACCTCCTCCGCGTTGTAGGAGCGGGTGGTGCCGCTCTGGGTCTCCCGGCCAAAACCTGTCTGGAAAAACTTGATGACGTCCGCGCCGGCCCGCACCACCTCCCGCACCATGGCACGTATGTCGTCGGGTCCGTCGGCGATGCCTCGGGGCAGGTTGGGGTCAGGCGATGTGGGTTGGTGGTGGCCCGAGGGGCTGGAGCGGTCCTGGGTGCCTTGAGTCGGCGAAAGGGGGCTGGTGGCCAACTGCAATCGTGGCCCCGAGATCAGGCCCTGCTCCACCGCCTGCTTGTAGCCAACATCCAGCCAGCCACAGTCTCGGATGGCCGTGTAACCCGTGAGCAGGGTCTCTTCCATGACCTTAGCCACCCGCAAAACACGGGCGCTTCGCGGCTCGGCCAAGCCCCAGCGGCCCAGCAGGTTGTAGCCGAAGGACGTCAGGTGGTCGTGGCAGTCGATCAGGCCGGGGAGCAGGGTATGGCCGGTTATGTCAACAACCTGGCATTCCGGCGGGAGCATGACCGCCTCGCGTGGACCCGCTGCCTCGATTCGGCCATCATCACTGACCAGGACCGTGGCGCCGGGCAGAGGCGGCCCACCGGTCCCATCGATCAGTGTACCGCCGGTGAGGGCAAACATAAGCTTACCGCCCGCAGGGCCTAGATTCCTTGCCAGAAACGGAGGCCGTTCTCCCGGACGATCTTGCCGAAGCCCGGCTTGGCCAGATGGACGGCCGCCACGGGGATACCCTCCCGCTCCAGCCGGTCCATCATCTCGCGGCGGGTGATCCGTGTCTGGACAGGGTCGATATCGGCGCGGGATACCCAATCGACATTCTCGATCTGGGCGGTGTTGTGGAGCACGTCGCCCAGCACCAAACCCTTCTCGCCTTGGGACGAAATTAAGAGACTCATGTGGCCGGGGGTGTGGCCCGGCGTGGCGAGGGTGGTGATCTCACTGGTTAGCTGTTGGCCGTCCTCCATCAGGTTCAGCACCCCCAGGTCCTCCAGCGGCCAGACGCACTCCGGCGCGTTGGGGAACCGGGCCTCGATCAGGGCCGGGTCGTGGCAGGCCTCCCAGTCTCTGGCGCTCACGTAGTACTGCGCATTCGGGAAGGTGGGTGTGTACTTGCCGTCTTTGGTTGTCAGGTTCCAGCCGACGTGGTCCCGGTGAGCGTGGGTCAGAACCACCATGTCCACGTCCTCAGGGCGCATGCCGTGGGCCTTGAAGTCGTCCAGCAGCTCCCCCCAGGGCGTCTCGGCCGACTGCTTGGGTCCCAGTCCGGTATCGACGGCGATGGTGTGCCCGTCCGACTTGATCAAGAAGCAGGCCAGATTGAAGCTGACGCCACCGGCGGCGCTGAGATGGCCTTCCTGCCCCTTCCAGTCGTCTTCGGCGATGTCGGGGAAGAAATTACAGAGGTCGAATTCCAAGACCCCGTCCGACAACGAAGTGATCTCCACATAACCGATGGTCAACTTATCGTTTGGCAATTTGATACTCCCTGAAATCGCGGTTGTTCTAGCATGTTCGGCAGATTATATGCGTGGGCGGGCACGGTGGCAATCGAGTTGGAAAATGGATTCGCCACTCACTGTCACCCAGAGCTTGTGAGGTATCTCCTTTTCACTGGAGAAATTACTTGGCGCGCATCTGTCATCTTGAGTGAAGCGAAGGATCTACCAAGTTTCGGATAATCAGCCAATGTGCTGGACCGATTACCGAGTGCGTCCACGCGACCCGGTAGATTCTTCGCCGCTGCGGCTGGCTCAGAATGACATCGGGAGGTGGTTGGTTTGAATGGGAATATTATGGATACGCCCTTTTGGGCCCCTACCACCGGTGGTCCGCCACCACCCGCCCTTCCTTCAGCACCAACTCCAGTTTCCGCACATTCTCTATATCGGCCAGGGGGTTGCCGCCGACCACTATCAAGTCCGCCAGCTTCCTAGGCTCCACAGTCCCCAGCTCCGGGCCGACGCCGCACATCTCTGCGGCGTTCTTGGTGGCGGCCAGTAAAGCCTGCCAGGGCGTGGCGCCGCATTTGACCCATAGGCCCAGTTCCAGCAGCGCCGAATCGCGCATCGGCGAGATGTCCGAACCCAGGGCCATCTTGACCCCGGCGGACAGCGCCTTTTGAAAGGAATTGCGGTGCTCCTCGGCTGCAGCGTCGGCACGGATCACCAGGTCTGGTGCAAGCCGCTTCTGGGCGGCCCAGGCCTTCTCGTGCTCGGTGGTGGCCAGGTTGGGGGAGAGTTGGCTGATGCTCAGCGTTGGCACGTACCAGGTGCCGCTGCTTACGAAGTCCGTGATGCAGTCCTCGTCGGTGATGTAGGCGTGCTCCACGCTGTGGGCGCCCAGATTGATGGCCATCTTCACGGACTCGGGGTTGGTGGCGTGGGCCATGACCGGGAAGTTGCGCTGGCGGCACAACGCGAAGGCGGTCTCGATCTCCTCGGGCAGCAAGAACGACTCGGTGTGCCGGTCCCAGCGGGGGCCCATGATGCCGCCTGAGAGGTTCAGTTTGATGTGGTCGACGTCGTGCTTCATCTGGTCGCGGATGGCCTCGGCGTAGCCGTAGGGGCCGTCGCACTCCCTGGCGTGCCCCGAGGTCAGGAAATGGCCGCCGGTGGTGGTCAAGAACTGGCCGCAGGCAAAGACTCTGGGACCCGCCGGCCCCGGTCCCGCGAAGGCCCGGCGCCAGGCCACGTCCATCCAATCTCTGGCCCCGCCACTACGCACCGCCGTTACTCCCGCCTCGATCATTCCGGTCATCAGATTTTGGCCGAAATCGGCGGTGATCTGGGCCACGGTGGTCCCCGCAGGCACCGGATGCTGGGGGTGGATGTGCACATCCCACAGTCCGGGCAGCAGGTAGGAGCCCTCCAAGTCGATCACCCGGTCACCGGACGCGCCGGCCGGCGGGCCGCCGTCACGCACATCGAGGATGCGGCCGTCTTCGATGACAACGGTGGCCTGGGTCTTGGGGTCGGGATTCACGCAGTCGATGACATTGCAGTTGGTTAGTATCAGGCGCAAGTCGGGCACTCCTGTAGGTCTAGTTACCTGGCGGTCTATTTAAATTCGATGCACCGGGCGGGGTCGGACTCGGCCAGCACCGGCGCCGGGTGCCCGGTGTGGATGTAGTCGGCGATCAGTTTCCCGGCCATCGGGCCGCGCCCGAACCCGGAAGAAGCCAGGCCGGTCGCGATATATAGGTTCTCGAATCCGGGGACCTTGCCGATGATCGGCTTCCCGTCCTTTGAGAAGGGCATGATTCCAGCCCAAGTTCGGGTGATGGGCAGCCTCCCCACCAACGGGATGACTTCCGACGCCTGGCCCCGGTTGACCTCGATGCCTGCCATGTCGGGTTTGTAGTCGTACCCCACCATCTGCCGGTCGCCGCCGAAGATGATCTCGCCGTTCCGGGTCTGGCGGCCGTAGAGGTGCCGGGTTATGCGGGTGTCCCCGTGGTGGGTGATCTCCGGCGGGTAGTTTTCGCTCTTAGACTCGGAGCTCCAGTCAAACGGTGATTCCATGGAACCGATCAGGTGGAAGATGCTGGGCGGGACTGGTTCAGTGGCCCACATCTGGCCCTTGATGGGGGTGATGGGAATATCTATGCCCAGCATGTCGCCCACCGGCTTGGACCAAGCGCCCACCGCCAAGGCCAATGACCCGGCCCGGAATTCCCCCTGGCTGGACCGGACCTGCCATGAGCCGTCCTGCAACTGGGTCATCGCCTGAACGTCGTGGCCCGTCTTGATGTCTGCGCCCAATGCCGCAGCGGCTTTACCGAATGCTACAGTGGCTTTCGTGGGGTCGGCCCGGCCGCGCTTGGGGAGAAACATGAACCCGGCTAAGGTCTCCGAAGCCTCGGGCTCGATGGCGCGGGCTTCCCTGGCGGTCAGGAACTCGGCGTGGTAGCCCTCTGTTTTAAGTCGCAGCACACGGTCCCGCGTGAAATCCGCCTGTTCCGGGGTGTGGACGGCCTGCAAGCCGCCCGGGGCGTGGAACTCGATGTCGTAGCCCATGTCCAGTTGGAGGGTCTTGAATATCTCGAAGCTGCCCGCGGTCAGGTACGCCTGCAGGTCGGGGTTACTGCCCCAGCCCAGGCCGCCCAGCCCCCCGGCGTTGACGCCTGAGGCCTCTCCGGCGATCTCCCCCCGTTCCAGCAACGTGACCCCTTGGCCGAGTTGCGACAAGTGAAACGCGGTGGCGACACCGCATATGCCGCCGCCGATTATCAAGACATCAGGCTCGTTCGAGTTGGGCAATGGTATCTCAGGCCTCTGCAGATGAAAGTGAGGCAATCATAGGCGCGGGCCAGGAATGGGTCAATCGATGGACCGAGCAACGATTCTGTGGTGTTACCCGAATGACGGCTGCCCGGAGGAGCGGGTTTTCAACCCGCATGGCCTGTCGGACGAAACGCTCATAAGATCCATTGCCTACTAGGGCCAGTGATTTTGGTGGGCTGGTGAGGCCATCTTTTCCAACAGAAATAGTGGTTGTGGAAATGGGCGGGTTGAAAACCCGCGCCTACGGGAGAAGCCTGCGTAGTGGTTGGCTAACACAACCAATCTGGATTCGTGCATTCGGCTGACACACCAAAAAAGGGCGTCCCGATCGTTTGGGACGCCCCACAATGCCTAATGAGATATGCCAGCCCCTACGTCGACGGCGCCGGCGTCAGGTCGCTTAGGTCTTTGACCTCTATGTTGGAGACCAAGACTGTCAGATCGTCCATGCGGCGGACCTCAAATTCCATGAAGTCGTCGTCAACGACCATGTATTTTGAGACCACTTCCCAGATCTCTTTCTTCATCTCCTCAAGCTTCTCCGGGGCCAGCTCCAGACGGTCCTGAATCAGCACCAGCTTGAGCCGCTGTTTAGCGGTGTCCTTGGAGAGCGTCTCCGTGGCGGCGTCCAGCTCCTTGCCGCTCAGATTGAATATCCAACGCAGTAGTTCACGCATGAGAGTAGGCCCTCCCGCTCATTCCGACCATTCCCTTGAACCGTGAGAACAGGCCGGTCTTGGGGTCCAGGTCCATCAACGGAATCTCCTCTCCGTCGACCCTGGCGGCGATCCTTAAGAACGCGCCACCGGCGGACGACTTGGGGTTATGAATCACTGGGATTCCCCGGTTGGCCGCCACGATGGTGTGTTCGTCGGCGGGCACTAGGCCGATGATCTCCACCGCAAGTAGGCTTTCAACATCTTTCTGGTCCATCATGTCCCCGCGCCTGACCATGTCTGGGTCGATGCGGTTGATGATGAGCTTCGGCCGGTGCAGGCCCGAGGACTCCAGCAGGCCGATGACCCGGTCGGCGTCGCGGATGGCCGAGACCTCCGGAGTGGTCACGATGATGGCCTCTTGGGCGGCGGCGGTGGCGTTCTTGAAGCCTTGCTCGATACCCGCCGGGCAGTCTATGAGCACGTAATCGAACTCTTTCTCAAGTTCGGCGCACATCTCCCGTAGTTGTTCTGGGGTGATGCTGTTCTTGTCCCGGGTCTGGGCCGCGGGGATCAG
>Ga0066382_10000639_pt1 | contig 11757 bp, 7 predicted proteins | sample Knorr_S23_td_NAD_FD_71218 | JGI IMG/M metagenome (GOLD analysis project Ga0066382, IMG submission 71218) | Marine microbial communities from Southern Atlantic Ocean transect - Knorr_S23_td_NADW_ad_2500m_LV_B | ecosystem: Environmental > Aquatic > Marine > Oceanic | place: Southern Atlantic ocean... | reverse complement strand
AGTTATGGATGGTGTTCTGGAAAACTTAATTCCGGGAAATACAGCTACGGGCGATTGGTCGTGTACACCTATTACAGATGAGGAGACTTATGCAAGTAGACTATGGACTATCCAGGACGGATTTACTATATCTAACGTTTTTGGTACTTGTGGTACTTGTGACAATTTCGTCTTTTATGGTTGTACAGATGCTTCTGCAATGAATTACAACCCAGATGCTACTGCAGATGATGGGACTTGTCTTTTTGCGATAAATCTTCCAATTGATTTTGAAGGTAACTCCTATCAATTTACCGATTTTGACGGTGCAGCTTCGTCTATTGTTGCAAATCCCTATAATACCGCAGGAAATAGCAGTGCAAACGTAGTAGAGCATGTGCGTAATGGTGGCCAATTCTGGGCAGGAACTTATATAACTATTGATCCTATAGATTTTAGTTCAAACTCGGTAATAAACATGAAAGTTTATTCGCCGGCTGCTAATATTCCGGTATTACTTAAACTGGAAGCTTTAACTGGAGAAGCAGTAGAGTTGACAACGAATACATCAGTAGGAAATCAATGGGAAGAATTATCATATGATTTTGGCTCACAACCATCCGAATTATATACTAGAATTGTTATTATTTTCAATATGGGTGTTGTTGGAGACGGATCAGCGAATTCTACTTATTATTTTGATGACATTGCATTTGCTACAGGTCCTATTTCAGGTTGTACAGATCCTCTAGCTAATAATTACAACGCTAATGCCACAATAGATGATGGTAGTTGTACTTACGGAACAACCATACTCCAGATTACCACTACAGTATGTTCAGTAGCTAGTGAAGTAAGACTTACAGGTCCTTGGTGGGGTTGGGATCTAGCATCAGGACCATTAGCTGTAGATAACGGCGATGGTACTTGGACCTTTACTTTTGAACCTGCACCCGATACAGATTTGGAATATTTATTGGTTGTAGATGGTGTTCAAGAAGACCTGATAACTGCTAATACTACAGAAGACAATTGGTCTTGTACACCGGTTACAGATTTCTGGTCATACGCAAATAGATTGTGGACTGTAGGCTCAGGAGATGTATCTAACACTTATGGTACTTGTGGTACTTGTGCAGATGTTAATGTGATTGAGACAGAAATAAATCCAACAAACTTTTATCCAAATCCTGTTGCAGATTTCATTCATATTTTAAACTCTGACGCTCAGAATATTGCTATTTTCAATATCAGCGGTCAACAAGTCCTTTCAGCGATCGTTTCGGATAAACAGATAAATATTTCTGACATTTCTAGTGGTATTTATACAATCAGAGTAGCTGATAATAAAGGAAACTTTTCTTACAGTAAGCTGATAAAAGAATAACAACAGAACAATATAAAGCCTATCTAAGCACTTCATGTGTTTGGATAGGCTTATTATAATCGAAAAAAATGACAAAACCATGAAGAACAACAGTTCCATTTTAGCACTACTCATCATGATCGTTCTTCTTGGCTGTTTACCCTGTTATTCACAGGCAGTAAAAGTGGAAGTAAAGGAAATAAATGGAGAATGGGTACTTACAAGAGGTGGAGAACCCTACTATATTAATGGGGCCGGTGGTCTTGGATATATGGAGCAACTAGTAGTCACCGGAGGAAATTCCATCAGAACCTGGAGTGTTGATGATGCGCAAGAAACTCTTGATGAAGCCCACAAAAACGGACTTACCGTAATGATGGGACTTTGGGTACAACACGAAAGACATGGCTACGACTACGACAATGAAGAGGCTAACAAAGCACAGCTCGAATATTTTACCAGAATGGTGAAAAAATACAAAGATCATCCTGCTTTGCTAATGTGGTCTATTGGAAACGAAGTCGATCTTTTCTATTCCAACACAAAAGTATGGCATGTTGTACAAGACATTGCTAAAATGATCCACGAGGTCGATCCAAATCACCCGACAAATACAGTTACTGCAGGGCTCGATGAAAAAGAAGTGGCACTCATTATGGAAAGAGCTCCGGATATTGATATTTATGCAATAAATACTTACGGCGAGGTCGGCGAGATTAGAGAAAAAATTAGAAGATCCGGTTGGACAAAACCTTATATCGTTGCAGAATGGGGTCCTGATGGACACTGGGAAGTTGCAAAAACCAAATGGTCTGCACCTATAGAGCAAACCAGTCATGAAAAAGCCCTTAGTTACTACCAGAGATACAACGATCATATCCTTCCGGATAAAGAAATGTGTATTGGGTCTTATGTATTCCTATGGGGACAAAAACAAGAGACAACAGCGACCTGGTACGGTCTGTTTTCCAATGGTGGGCAAACTACAGAGGTTGTAGATTATGTTCAAAAATCATGGACTGGAGAGTGGCCTGAAAACAGAGCACCCTCTCTTGACAGCTTATCCTTAGATGGTCAAAAGAAAGGAGATAATATATACCTGACTGCTGAAGAGTTATACACTGCCAATATTTTTGCTTCAGACGATCATGATGTTAAACTGAAGTACTACTATAAAATCTATCCCGAAAGTATGAATACAAAATCGGGAGGAGACCTGGAAAAAGAACCTCCTGCAATGAGCGGACTGATAAAGAAGAAATCAGGAGGTACCGTTACATTTAAAGCGCCTAGAGAAGAAGGCCCCTACAGACTTTTCGTCTACGTAAACGACAAAAAAGATAAAATGGCCTATGCGAACATTCCTTTCTTTGTGAATCCCAGAAAAAAAGGGATGCCTCAAAGTTCTCTAGTTAAAACGAAAACCCGTGAATTACAAATTCCGGAATAAAATCATCTATTTTAAAGCATATGCACAAGCAAATGAAAAAAATACTACTGTTTCTTACTTACCTCCTGATTTGTGGCACTTCTGGTTATGCCCAAAACAATGCTGTAAGTGATGAAGAAACAAGTGATATCGGACTTTTTCCAAAAACGGAATCCCCAAAACTCTATACTTTTAAAGTTAATGGAGAATACCGTTTCCTTGGAACGTACACCCACTTTGATGAACCGTATTTATTGGCTGGGACATCTTACACCCAAGAAAATAACGTTTTTATTGGGGATGACAGCCAAATGCCTACGCTTACACTGCGTTTTTCCGGTAGACCATCAAAGAAGACATCCTGGGGTTTTGACCTGTATACCTATCAATTTCTACATGGAGACATAAAACCTCAATATGGTTTTATGCTTGCCGAAATTGACCGCCCTAGTATCTACGACCCAATTAACGGAGAACGTTTAGCAGGTAGTTTAATCGTACACCTAGGAATAAATTTATATGCTAGCTTCGACACTAAAATAGGTTCTTTTCTTTTAAAAGCTGGTGGTATTCACTGGACTTCTATGAGTGACCTTACACTTGGATCTTTTAAAGGATACAACAGGTTTAGTCTTTTCGAAAGATCCCCTTGGGATCCTATACAAGCAAATGTTGAAAAACGGTATTTCGACTTTTTCAAAAGAGGAAATATTACGCAAGACAAAAGATGGGGAGAAAAAGCCTTTACAGGTATCATTATTGAAGGGAGTAATTTACCCGGAGATATGAGCCTTAAAACCTTAGTTGGAAAAACGGATCTCTATGGTGGTTTTAGTAAAATCCCTAACATTGCTTATGGTGGGCAACTTAAGAAAAATCTTGGAAGTGGTTTTGTAGGAATTAATACGTTCAACAATGCAACGTATAAAGACAGCCTTAACCAAGAAACCATTGGCTTTAACATTATCACCTTGGAATCCCATTTCTCAATTGCAAAATTTGACGTAAAGTTTGAGAGCGGATTAGGAAGATATATAGCACCTAATGCCTCAGGAGACTGGGGTGAAGCCTTCCATGTAAAAATAAAAACACCAAAATTAGCTGATAAAAAACTTACTATTGAAGGGCATCTTTATCGTATAGCCCCTGAGGTTATAAACAACAATTCCATTTTCATGAACAGTTCTATTCATGAAGAAAGCAGTAACGACTTAGCTGCAGGAACTATAGGGAGTACATCAGTATTAAGTCCTTTTGCAAGTTCTATGGTGTCGGTGGGCAGGATGACCAACAATCGTCAAGGAGTTAATCTGAATGCTGAATTAGATCTCGACCAGCTAAAATTATCCCTTGGGATTGGAGCCTCCTCTGAATTGGAAGGGATAAGTAATCAAATTACATACGGCCATCCGATAAATGGACTTACCCGTTCGCGCCTCTGGAGATGGAATTTCCCTGCAAATGTGGGCCCTTATAGTCGCTACTCTGTTACATATCGAGATGTTTATGAGACGGTTAACTTAAAAGATTCCATTCCGACCATAAAGCATTTTAACGGCATAGAATTTCAGGCCAAGTACCACCCGAAATACTTCAATCAAAAGCTGTATATCTTTACGCTTAGCAAATTTTCATCTGTGCAAAAGGAAAAGTCGAGCATACCAGTGTTTACAGACGATGCATATGTAAGACAATACAGCAATGAATTCGAGGCCTATTATGCCATGAACAGCAAGCTCGTATTTAATGGCTATGCAGGATTTGAAAGAACCATTGCGAACTACGATACAGAAACCGATTTTGAAACCAAACGTCCGAGAGACCAATTCGGAAATGGTTATGGATTAGGAATAGACTACACCATCGCTAAAAATACTGCTTTATTTATCAGACACCGATGGTTCAGCTTTGAAGACAAGAGCTTCAAAGAAGACAAATTTAAAGGAACAGAAACGATTTTAGAACTTAAAATAACATTCTAATGGCAAAAAATATAGTATTAACCGCACTTTTATTACTTTTTTCAGCTTCTGCTTTCTCGCAGGAGAATCAAAAGAAATTTTGGCTTTCGGGTGCTGCCCGTAGCATGTTTTATCTTGATGAATTATCCAACGAGCCAGACGATAGCCTTACAGCTCCAAAATCTGAATACGGACATACTGTAGTAGACCTTTCAGCTAATATTCGTCCAAATAAACATACGTTTATTCGTGCTACTCTTAGAGTAAGAAACGAATACGGTGGCTTCTGGGGAGGAGGGATAACCTTTGATATGCGTGAGCTTTATTTAAAAGGACTTATTGCAAACTCTGTTCGCTACCAGATGGGTGACATCCAATACAAACTTACCCCCTTCACGTTTTACAACAATAGTGAGGAAATGTATGAAAATACTCTTGATATTTTCAAATTGTATTCTGATGTACTTCACTACGAGCTTTTTTACGCCAACAACAATACCTGGAGACAACAAGGAGCTGCAACTGATTTTGCACTAAGCTTTAAAGAGGGAACGGGAATCGAAGAGTTACAATTCAATCTATTTTCTTCAAGGCTTAATCCAAGTGATTTCGGTAATTCGAGCGATCGAGTATTTTTTGGTGGTAATGTAACTTTAGTTCAAAGTGAACTCTTTTCTGCAGGATTCAACTACGTAAATCTTACAGATATTTTGGGAACATCAAATAATAGCACGAAATATAAAAACCCAGTGATGACCGGTAGCTATAAGGTTAGTAAAGAGCTGGATGATTTCAAATTGCAACTTACTGGTGAAAGTGGTGTATCAGAATGTACTACTGAAAACGATGAATATGCACCATTAACTGCAGACTTCTTCCACTATGCTAAGTTTAAAGCCGATTATGAACCTCTAAACCTAAGTTTTAGCATCGACTATAGAAATGTGGGGCCTGATTACAGAAGTGTCGCAGCACAAACAAGAAGACTAAAATATACAACTCAATCCTATATGTATACAAGGTACACCAATGATCAAATAGTGCGACCTATAGGAATCTGGGATTTTTACAATGATGCTTCGATGTATAACACACAAATTCAAACAGGACTTCAGGACTATTATCCGCAGTATAATAATGTTGACCCTTATGGATTGGCTACGCCAAACAGAAAAGGTTTTGACTTCTCTTTATCTCGTATCGATGATGAAGATCGCTATCAGGTGACTTTAGACTATGGAATGCTTTCGGACATCGTAGGACAAGGTGTTGAAGAGCTACGTAAATACAATTCACTTTCAGCTCAGATGGAACTTAATTTACATAACTTTACTAAAGCTTTTGACCGCGAGGTTCATGTTCAGTTAGGGTACATTCAAAATCACACAACAAGAACAAGTGAAGATTTTGATAAAGGAGAAGTTGATTTAAAATCTCAGAGATTAAATGCCGGTATCACGCTACAATTAACAGGAGATCTTGATCTTTTAGCCGGTTACGAAAATTACTCTACTGTCGGTTCAGACCACATCCCGGAAAGAAATGAGTACGATGAGGTTATTGACCTAAACCATTATGAAGTCGATCTTAAAGAGCAAATCCTTGGACTAGGATTACGTTATGAATTCGACGATAAAAATGATTTACAAATTCTTTGGCAAAAATACAGTTGGAGTAATACGGTACTGCAAGCACCTGATTATGATTTCAATCGCGTTGCTATTGCTTATAAAATGAAGTTCTAACAAAAAAATTACTACGATGAAACACATATTATCAACCTTATTATTAGCAACTGTGCTGCTATCATGCGAACGTGATACAATTACTGAAGGACCTTCACTTTTTGACTTATATGGATCTTTTGAACTAGTTACAAAATTAGACGTTAGCAACAGAAATGTTGACTTTGCTGAAGGCGAAACCACCTTTTTTACTGCAGAATTTTCAAAATCAGTAGATTGGGAACTAACAATTTCAGGAAATACCTCAGGAGCTCAAAAAGTAATTTCAGGTACATCTATAGAGCTAAATAATCAAAATGCAGTTTGGGATGGTTCTACTACTGTTTTCCCTTTTTTTAAAGAAGAATATTGTACTGTAGATCTGACAGTAACTTACAGTACTGAAAGTGGCGACTCTATTCTATCAATTGTTGATTCACTAGTATCATTTGATAACCTTACAGTAGCTTCTATTAAGTCTAACGAAGGGCTCTTGCTCTCTGATTTTGAGGATGGCTGGAATCCGGACTGGGACAATTTTTACCAAGCTGGTGTTAATTTTAACATCATAAGCAATAATGCACCACAGGGGAATTCCTTTTTCAACATGGCGGGTACGTGTTCCTGGGACTGGTTGATTGGAATGATTATTATTCCTGCAGAGGCTTATGGAAGTCCAACTTTTGAGTTAAATGAGAATCCTGATAAGGTTTATTTTAATGTGCTTCTCAACGTACCGTATGGAATTACAAATGAATTACTTTTGATTCGATTTTTTGAAGACGATAATAACGACGGCGTATTTTCAGATGCTACAGAAGACACCTATTCTTTAGAGTTAAGGGATCTGGAATACGGATGGCAAAAAGTTTCTATCAAGTACTCCGATTTGCCTTGTCTGGTAAATGGAAGTCCCGGTGAAGCAAATGGAAATGGAATCCACAACTCTGACTTGATTAATTTTATTGATGTATTGTTACTTGCAGATCCATCAACAGGCTTTAGTCATGTACAAATGGATTACATGATATTTACAGAAGACCAACCTTTAAACCCATAAGTGTATGAAGCCTAAAATAATTCTACCTTTTCTGGTTATCACAGTCTTCTTGGTTTCTTGTTCTACAATGAAACAGCAAGCTCTGTTTGATGCGCCTGCTGAGCAAGAAATTCCGGTGGGAATTGAAAACTTCTATGCACTGAATATTTTTAATGGGAAATTAAGTGGTGAAACCTGGTACAGTAAACCCCCAGAAATTTCTACTAAAAACTGTCTTGATATAAACAATACTTTTTTTATATCTCCAGAATTGACTGTTTCAGATGATGTTGAAGCAGAACCTGCCACGCGTTGGACCTGGGATAAAAAAGCAGGCGATTGCGCCTGGATGGGTATAGGCTTTGGATGGGACGGCTGGGCCGGTAAAGATCTGAGCCAGATTACTGACAAAGCAGCTATTCAATTAACAGTGCGATCAGCGAAAGGAACATTGAAATCTTTACCTCTGGCCGCATGCCTTGAAGATTACGGAGATAACCAGCTATGGATCGGATTCCATCCGCAAGTAATAGAGAACGGAATCATCAGAGATGACGAATGGTCAAACATCACTTTACCTCTATCAGAATTCGAATGGGATATTGCTCCGAATATAGACATGTCTAATATCAAGCAAATGATCGTTCAGTTTGAAGCAGCTGGTGATATTTATGTGAAAGAGATCAAAGTAATCCCCTTTAAAGGTGGATTCACCAAAAGAATTGAGGCAAGTCATGCAGAAAGTTTAAACATCAGCATTGACGGCAAAACAAATGAAGAAATCTGGGAAAATGCTGAAGGGGTTGAATTTTCTTCTTACAAGGTAAAAATTGTGGCTGATAATGAAAATCTTTATTTCTCATTAAATTTCTCAAGCAATCAATCCATGATAAACAATAGTAAAGATGGAGGAATGTGGAATGGTGATGCTTTTGAAATTGCATTTTCTACGAACCATGAATTGAACAGAAAACGTGGATTTATGAGTTCTAGCGATCAACATATTGGTATTAATCTGGAAAATTATACTGTTTGGAATTGGAGAGAAGACAAAACAGTAGAAAATATATCTGTTTCGAAGAATAAAAATGGAGACGAATATCAATTTGAGATTCAGGTTCCGTTAAAATCTTTAGGATTGGAATCGTTCAAAACCGGAGTGACTTACGGTATAGAGTTTGCCGTTGACGAAAGTTCAGCAGATGGCAGTAAAAGAGAACTACAACATCGCTGGAATTCTGGTGGAGAAGGGTTTTATGCGAAACCAGCCCTATGGGGAGAATTGTCTTTTACAGAGATTAAATAACAAGGATGCAAAAAAGTAAATATAATCGTGGGTTCTTCATCCTGATTATGATATTACCTCTAAGCTGGTGGGCTTGCGAACAAGCAGCCCCACCAGAGTTGGAGATCATTTGGCAAGATGAGTTTAATGGAGCTACTTTAGAAAACTCAAAATGGGTACATGAAATTGGTACAGGTAATTGGGGATGGGGCAATGGAGAATTGCAATATTATCGATCTGAAAATACCATTGTTAGTAATGGAACAGCAAAAATAATTGCCCGTAGAGAGAATTTTGTCGGTTCAAACTATACTTCATCAAGAATTAAAACCGACGGGAAGTTTACTTTTAGATATGGGAAAGTACAAGCTCGAATAAAAACGGTTAATGGCCAGGGATTTTGGCCGGCATTTTGGATGTTGCCTTCCGGTGGTAGCTGGCCCTGCGACGGTGAAATAGATATTATGGAACAATGGGCCAGCGATGGGAATTCCAATGTTACTAATGGAGCTGCTCACTTAGGTTCATGTCCTTATTCACAAAGCAATCACGTTTATCAGAGCTTTCACCATAATAATTTTGAGTCCTATGCAAATGATTTTCACATCTATGAAATTAGATGGGAACGCAATTATATTGCCTGGTACGTTGATGATGTAATAGTCTTTGAAGTGACTCCGGATATGTACTCTTCAAGTTATGAATGGCCATTTAATTCCAAAGAGTGGTATTTAATTCTTAATCTGGCAATTACAAACTCAGGACCTAATTCTAATACCGTATTTCCTTCCCAAATTGAAATTGATTGGGTTAGGGTATATCAGTAAGGCCTGAATTTAATCATCAGCCCGGTATTTTAAACGTTTGAAATCAAAGTTACTTCGAAGCATTGAAACTAAAATCAAAAATGCATAAAAGAAAATACAAATCAGGACTCATCCTATTACTAATAGCATTACCGCTTTGTTGGTGGGCCTGCGATAAACCTAATCCCCCTTCGGGTTGTACGGACATTACCGCATCAAACTACGAAAATTGGGCAATTATTGATGATAGTAGCTGTGTGTACCCTGAAGCAGGTGCCCTTATTTTTCAAGATGAGTTTAATGGTTCAAGCTTAGATAACTCTAAATGGGTGCACGATATTGGTACCGGAGAATGGGGCTGGGGAAATGGAGAATTGCAATATTATCGACCTGAAAATACCATTGTTAGTAATGGAACAGCAAAAATTACTGCTGAAATTGGAACGAATGGTCTGGATTATACTTCATCAAAAATTAAGACTGACGGTAAGTTTACTTTTAGATACGGGAAAGTACAAGCCCGAATAAAAACTGTGGAAGGCCAAGGGTTTTGGCCGGCTTTTTGGATGTTGCCTTCCGGCGGCAGCTGGCCCTGTGACGGTGAGATAGATATTATGGAACATTGGGGAAATAATGGCAGTACAAATGAAACTACAGGAGCTGCACATTTAGGGTTATGCCCTTATTCGTCTAGCTCCCACGCTTATAAAAGCTTTCATCAAGAAATATCCAGTGGGTCCTATGCCGATGATTTTCATGTTTATGAAGTTCGATGGATGCCCAATCATATAACCTGGTATGTCGATAATATAAAAGTATTTGAAGTGACTCCGGATATGTACCCTTCAAGTTATGAATGGCCCTTTAATTCCAACCAATGGTATTTGATTCTAAATCTGGCAATTACTAACTCAGGTCCTAATTCATATACAGAATTCCCTTCTCAAATAGAAATTGATTGGGTTAGAGTGTATAATTATGGATAATAGATTATGTTTATCCCTTACATTGCAGGACTGGGTTTGAAACGACTATAATAAACCCGTCAAAGAGTCTGTATCCAAAGTATCTTCTATTTAATTTATAAGTGAATTCATTCAAATAATTCTGTAAGTACTTACAGAATTATTTGAATGATATTTAGCAGTATTAAGGCCTACCAACAGAGTTGATTCGGCCCTAGCATTAATTTTTTTTTGCTTTTGACTTCCTCGCCATCTTTTAAGGTTTCTCTTCTCAGACTCCTAGGTGCTTGCCTCGAAAAAAACCATCGTCTAACTCGATCATAGCTTCTAAATTATATCGAGAATCTCTAGTGCATTCATGATTACAGTCTTTTTACAAAGATGTAATCTTATTGTGTGGTTTTATGTCTATTGCAAACATGCGGACAAGCATATAATAGATTCTAAATTAGAACGAAGTTTATCTGAGCTAAAAATTTCACATCTCTTTTTACTATAACACTGAGGCAATTAGTTTCATATTAACGTATAAAAATATAGGTAAGCTTCATCTGAAGAAATTAAACTATTATATGCTTAATATTCAATTAATTACAAATTAATATTAAATCTATGTGTACCGTTTACGCAAAGTTAGTATATTTATGCAAATTAACTAAACCCACCCCCAGATGAAATTTAAAATTAAATTAGAGATCATGGCTTTTGTCATGATTTTATCTGTCTGCTCTGTGTTTGCACAGGATAGTCAAGCACTTCACATTACCACCTCGGTCTGTGATGATGCAAATTCAGTAGCGATGACCGGCCCATGGTGGGGCTGGGATCCTAATTCTGGTCCAGTAGCAGCCGATAACGGCGATGGTACTTGGACATTTACATTTGACCCTGCTCCAACAGATAATTTGGAGTATTTATTAGTGGTAGATGGTGTACAAGAAGATCTAGTTGCGGCAGGTGCTGCTTCAGATGATTGGTCGTGTACGCCTATTACAGACTACTTGTCTTATGCAAATAGACAATGGACAGCAGGTTCAGGAGATGTATCTAATGTATACGGAACTTGTAGCTCAGAATGTCCAACACCAGCAGAAGTTGTTGGATGTTTAGATGCCAATGCAGACAACTATAACGCTGAAGCAACCGTTCAAGGCTTTGATCAGTGGGGTAACATAGCATGTAACTACAGTTCATGTGATGACA
>Ga0066382_10000636_pt1 | contig 11789 bp, 5 predicted proteins | sample Knorr_S23_td_NAD_FD_71218 | JGI IMG/M metagenome (GOLD analysis project Ga0066382, IMG submission 71218) | Marine microbial communities from Southern Atlantic Ocean transect - Knorr_S23_td_NADW_ad_2500m_LV_B | ecosystem: Environmental > Aquatic > Marine > Oceanic | place: Southern Atlantic ocean... | reverse complement strand
GGAAGCGATTGTTGGAACGATGTATGCCAAGTGGGTGCAGTCATGGCGTGATCTACCGATTTTGATTAATCAGTGGGCTAACGTAGTGCGCTGGGAAAAAGTCACTCGTCTTTTTCTTCGAACGACCGAGTTTCTCTGGCAAGAAGGCCATACCGCACACGAGACAAGCGAAGAGGCCGAAGACGAGGCTCGTAAGATGCTCCGTGTGTATAAAGACTTTCTTGAGAACGAACTCGCCATGCCAGTACTCGATGGGAAGAAAACCGAGAGCGACAAGTTTGCAGGCGCATTACATACTTATTCAGTTGAAGCGTTGATGCGAGATGGAAGGGCGCTTCAAGTCGGCACATCGCACAATCTTGGTCAAAACTTTGCCAAAGTGTTTGATATTAAGTTTCAGGCACGAGACAAATCTGTGCAGTACGTGTGGCAAACTTCGTGGGGTATGACTACCCGTCTTATCGGAGCGGTCATCATGACTCATGGTGACGACAGTGGTCTTATTTTGCCCCCCCGTGTTGCACCGACACAGGTTATTCTTGTGCCGATCCCCCGCGGTGACTGGAAACAAACGGTATTGCCCAAAGCGAAGGAAATAGCGTCGTCCTTACGGGAAGCAGGTGTGAGGATTGAGATCGACGATCGAGAAGAGTACAAACCGGGATGGAAATTTTCCGAATGGGAGATGCGGGGAGTGCCTCTTCGTCTTGAGATCGGTCCGAAGGACATCGAGCAGTCTCAGGTTGTCTTGGTGCGTCGCGACACGGGAGAAAAACTACCAACCCCAATGGAAGGGCTATCAAGTCAAGTCACTCAACTTCTTGAAACGATTCAAGCGGCACTTTTTGAACGGGCCATTAATTTCCGGAATGATCATACCCACCGCGTTGGTTTAAAAGATGATTTTGTAAATCTTTTTAAAGGGCGGCCTGGTTATGTGGTAGCGCCGTGGTGTGGTGGCAAGTTGTGCGAAGCAAAGATCAAAGAAGAAACACAGGCAACAATCCGCAACATTCCCTTTGATGCTTCTTCCTCCGGAGGTAGTTGTATCTCGTGCGGTGAGGCTAGCCAAAGTGACGCGTACTTTGCTAAGTCGTACTAGCGCGAATTAACGAAATCGAGACACTCGTTTTAGCTCGGCTGCAGCGTCGTAAGCTTATGGTACTTTGATGATTCTGGCTTGTTGAGCCATTAATGAAAACAATCTCGGGTTTGGAAAGTAGTCGCCTCTCACTCTGATTTGCTGTGCGGGTGCACGCAGTCCCTATTGCACACGAACTACGAGCGCCGCACGTCTATTTAAGCGTCTTGTTTCTTCCCGTGAGTTGTCGTGTTTGGAGCGTTCTTCACCGTAGCTAATCGTTTGTAGCCTGTTGCCACCAACACCCAGGTCGGTTAAGTAATCTTGTACCGAATTAGCGCGACGGTCTCCAAGAGCAAGGTTGTATTCATTTGTTCCGATGTTACAGGTATGTCCCTCGATTTCAATCCTGAGATTGGGGTCTTCTTCAAGCGCTGCTACGACCTCATCGAGAACTCTCGCAGCTGCCGGACGAAGGTTGTAGCGATCAAAGTCGAAGTGTACATCTTCAAACACGTACTCTCTGACAGGAGCTGGTGGGGGGGCACTTACCTGAATATTTGCGGTATCTGATGCTGACCCTCCTAGTCCATCCGTTACGGTTACGCTAACCGGAACGGGACCTGCTTGATCTGGTGCGATCCAACGCGTTGTTGCGCGGTCAGCAGAATCTTGGAAGCTACCGGTTGGCACATTCCAACGGTAGGTTAGAGCGTCACCATCTGGGTCAGCAGCATCTGCACGTAGGCGAACTTCTTCTCCGAATTCAACCTCACATGGTTCGCACGAGATAGTCACGGTGGGAGGTTGGTTCGGCTCGTCAGGCGGCGGCGGTGGTGGTGGTGGCACGTAGACCCGGACGCCAGGGTGGTAACTAAGCCGAGCGATGAACCCTATACGGTCCGCTTGTGGAATTATTTGTCCAACCAAAGACCTTGACGTATGGCGAGCGGCCCATGTCAAACCGGAGCCAAGAGAAAAACCGTTATGTTGCCATTGCATACCGACAACAAGATCCAAAGGCGATCGATGGGACAGACTTAGGCCGGAAATGCTTCCATCTGTTCCGGTCAATGGCGTCGCCAATTTCAAAGAATCAGTAGTGAGAATGTCACCAAGGACTTCTCCAAATACGCGAATCGGTCCATGAACAGGTGCACCCACACCAAAACCCCATTGCATGCTGTTCGGAAGTTCGATTCCAGCGGGATCTTTTCGAAGTACAAATTGCGAGTGAGCGGCAATTTCAGCATTGCCCACCGCTTTACTCATGACGAGACCGACCGCACCGTCAAGCTCACCGGTAGTTGTCCCTGCTTTTCTGTCACCAGTTGGAAGTTTCACCCAACCACGGACAGCTAGTGCAAGGGGTGCTTGTTGTCGCTCACTCAATATGTTCGTTTTTAAACCAATTACGACATCGCCAAATTTGTTACCGCTGAATGCCGAGTTAACATGTGGGAAATCTACGATTGCACCACCGACGTTAGGTTGCCCAGACTGAAACAGTGGTCTTAAGTCTCTATCGATCCGCGTCAAAACGCCGACTGAACCGAAAACTTCAGCACGTTCTCCGACACCGACCGCAAAACTTCCAGCCACGGTTTGAACGGCGGTAAAACCTTGCTCGTAGTTAAAGGTAGAGAGGTGCCCGGCTGCCGCAACGGATCCGTTATCAAGAACTTCAGCAGTCGGGACGAACCAGAGGCCGGTATCTCCAAGAAATGTAGCTCCGGAAGGACGTGTTTCTTCTTGCGCAACGGCGATGGCCGTAAAAAAAACGAGCAACAAAGCCGCAAATGTTGAATGTCCGAGCCACTTTTGGGTCCGCATTAGATAATCATCCTTACTACTTGATAGTCGCTTGATTCCGACCCTAATACCGTCGAAATAGTACGGTTTTAAGGATAAACAAGTCAACGCTGTTATAGGTTAGTCAGTTTTAGGCTTTCCAAACAGCCATGCGATTCCGATGCTCAAGATATAGAGTACGACCATCGGAGCGGCCATCAGAGTCAAGGTGACAGGATCACCGGTTGGGGTCAGGACCGCAGCGAATACAAATATTATCAAGATGGCGTATTTGAAATTCTTGACTAGGAATCCAGGTGTCGCTATTCCCATTCTGGCGAGAAAGAACACGATAGTTGGTAGTTGAAACACCACGCCGCATGCGAGGACAAGTCGAACGTACAATGTAAAAGCGGGTGCGATACGTGGCATGAAAGTCATGTAATCACTCCCGAACCCGGCGAAAAATCCCCAAGCGATGGGAAACAGGATGTAATGCGCGAATAGTGCGCCACCGATAAAAAACCCGGAAGCTAAACCAACAAATGGGTATGCAAACTTTTTCTCGTGTGCATAGAGACCAGGTGCAACGAAGAACCAGAGTTGAGACATGGTCACAGGGGTTGCGATAAGTAGGCCGGCCAGTGCCGCCATTTTTATGTTGAGGAAGAATGCCTCTGCTGGTTCGGTATAGACGAGTGTGTCACCTTCGGGGAGCACATCAGTTAACGGCTCCATAATGAAATCAAAGATCGGTTCAATGAAAACAAAACAAATCAGCACGCCAACCAGAAGTGCTGAGATAGAAACAACCAGACGGTGCCTTAGCTCATCGAGATGATCTAAGAACGACATTTTTCCCGCGCCGTCTCCCTGGTCAGGCGTCTCGTCGTTTTCGATTTGTTTGGTAGGAGCGGATTCTTCGGATTTTTGGTCAGGCAAAGGGACCAGTGCCATCTCGCAACGGGGTTACGTGCCTACGTCAGGCTCGGTTGGGTGAACGCCAGAGGCGGGGTCGGTTGCAACTGCGGGTTTATTTGAGTTTTGGATAGATTTAGATTTTTCGTTGAAACTGCTTTTTTCGTCTGGTTTTTCCTCGATTCGAATTTCTTCGTCAAGGGTATTCCGAAGGTCGTTTGAGGCTCGTTTGAATTCGCCGAGGCTCTTGCCGAGGGATCGGCCGAGTTCTGGCAATTTGCGCGGCCCGAAGACGATTAGCGCAATCACGAGGATGATGATCATCTCTGGTACGCCAACTGGACCCATGTTCGGCAGCTCCTAGATTCTGTAACGAAACAAAATGTAACTCATTCCATTATAGAAACGTGGCCCCTTAAGGGTCAAGGTACGCTAGGTTGATGGATCGCCAGAAGTTGTTGCGGTACAGCATCTTATCTGGTACCATCCGGCCTCATGCGAGGCTTTTCTTTCTCAGCTCTCAGCGTTGGCGCAGTCGTCGTATCTTCGACGGTGGGCGGCTTGCTTGGTGGCCAAGTTCTTGCGCGCCAAGATTCTGCAAACCAACAGTTTGATACGTTTGCTACTGCGCTTGCCGCTGTAGAGGCCAATTACGTTGATGAAATCGAGACGGACCGGCTTGTTTACGGAGCTATTTCGGGGATGCTGCAAACTCTTGATCCCCATTCGAGCTTTATGGATCCTCGGTCTTACGCTCAGTTGCGCGAGAGACAGGAGGGCCGATATTACGGTCTTGGTATCCAGATTAACGTGTTTGATGGCGAGATAACGGTCATGAGCCTTTTTGAAGGTTCGCCAGCCTATCGGTCTGGTATCAGACGGCGTGATGTGATTGCTGAAATTGAGGGTAAGAATGCGATCGGCATGAGTAGTGACGAGGCCGTTGGTTTGCTTAGGGGGCCGAAGGGAACGTCAGTCAATGTTGCGATGCGGCGAGATGGGTACGATGAGCTGATTCCGTTGGAGGTTGAGCGAGACGAGATTGCAATAGCAACAGTTGAGGCGGCAGTTATGGCCGATACTGAAACTGCGTATGTTCGTCTCGGTGATTTTTCAGAGACAAGCAACGAAGAGCTGACTCGTGCATTGGCTGACCTAGGCGAGAGAGGTTTCTCTCGCTTAGTTCTTGATCTAAGAGGTAACCCTGGTGGACCGCTTGATCAGGCAATAAAGGTTTCCAATCAGTTTTTACCGCGCGGTGACATGATTGTCTACACACGAGGAAGGGTTTCCAATTCAGATCAGGATTACCACGCGCGTGACGAGGGTCTCTATACCGAGCAACCACTCGTTGTCTTGGTAAATCGCAACAGTGCTAGCGCGTCTGAAATTGTTGCAGGCGCAATTCAAGATCATGACCGAGGACTTATTGTTGGAGAAACAACTTTTGGTAAAGCGCTGGTACAGTCGATATATAGAGTTAGCCATGGCGCAGGACTTGGATTGACAACTGCACGCTACTTCACGCCAAGCGGACGGATGTTACAACGGCCTTGGGACGTTACTTTTGATGAGTATTTGACGTACTCGTTGCGCGAGCCTGAGGCTCCTGTTCATGCCCCATCGGATCGTAAACTCACCGATTCTGGTCGTGAAGTCTATAGTGGTGGTGGGATTGAGCCAGACCATTTTGTGACGGGGCCAATAGAGGGTTTTGATCCTTCTCGATTTGGTCGGATACTCCAAGCGCGCGGAGAATTTATTAGCTTTGCGCAGCGGTTTATGGCCTCAGGAGACAACCGAGTCAAGCTTGATGGGCATGGACGAGAGGTCGTTAGTCGAGGGTTTGAAATCGATCAACGCCTGCTCGACGAATTTAAGAAGCACGTGAGTAAAAATGGTTATACGGTCGATGACGAGGCCTTTGCGTCAGATATTGATTTCATCCGTGCGATGATCCACTTTGAGATCGATACCGATCTTTTCGGTGAAGCAGAAGCGCGGCACAACCTTTTTGAGCAAGATCCACAGGCTCAATTTGCGTTGACTGTTTTTGATGAAGCTAAAGCGTTGTTGGAACTAGAAGCAGCCGATTCTGTTTCTGCATCTAGGTAGATTTCTTGCTGGTGTAATGGGCGTCCTGCTAAAATTCAGCGGTCGTTGTATTGGATGGTATGGAGTTGCTCACGCATAACGTGTGGATCGACTTCGTACCTATTAGTTTCTTGTAAAGATACCTGCGCATTAACGAGATTGTAACAGCGTGGAGTCGGAGCGCTTCCAGCCGCTCGACAGGTAAATTGGATAATCCAGTATTCCTGTCGGCGCGGCTGTTTTTGTTTGCCTTCTTGGGTTTTGACTGATGCGGTTAGACCATATAGAGATTGCTGGTTTTAAAAGTTTCCCCGAACGCGCTGAGCTAGCGTTTGATGACAGAGTGACTGCCATTGTCGGTCCTAATGGTTGCGGTAAAAGCAATGTAATTGACGCTATTACTTGGGTTTTAGGCGAGCAGAGTGCCCGCAGCCTTCGGGGCGAGCGCATGGAAGATGTGATTTTCAGTGGTAGCGACGCAAGGCGTCCAACGGCTGCGGCTGAAGTCCGCATCCAATTATCGAAAGTAACGGCAGCACTGCAGAATGTCGGTACTGGCCTTGAAATGCAAACGATCGACAACACACCGCAGAAGTTCACTGAAGGGAATCAAGTTTTCAACGGGAATGCTAATGCGATTAGCGATACCGAACAGTCGTCAGTCGGGCCGACTACTGTAGTCGCCGTTCAAGGAACAGAAACCAGCGACGTTCTTTCAGAGTTTGAAGATTTCGATCGACCGGTAGTTACGCGTGATGTTGAGGTGGCACGCCGACTGTATCGATCTGGTGAGAGCGAATACTTAATCGACGGGCAGGTTTGCCGTTTGCGAGACATCCAGGACCTACTGATGGATTCTGGCGTTGGTGTGAAGGCGTATGCTGTGATTGAGCAGGGGCGTATCGGTCAGGTTCTTAGTGCTAGACCGACAGAACGCAGGCAGCTTTTGGAAGAAGCTGCTGGAATTACAAAATACAAATCACGTCGGCGGTCCGCTGAGCTTAAGTTAGAAGCCGCCCAACAGAATCTGACCCGTATAGATGACATTGTGTTTGAGGTCGAAAAGCAACGTATAGCATTGAAACGTCAAGCTGCAAAGGCACGTAGGTATAGACGTTTGAGGGAGGAATTACGTCGTTGGGAAATGGTGTCGTTCGTTCGACGTAGTGAAGCACTGGCGGCAGATATCAAGACGGCTGAATCCCTTTTGAGCGAAGCCGTTGTTCGGAAAGGATCGCAGGCGGCTTCCCTATCTGGTTTCGAAAGTGATCAGGCGCGTCTTCGGGTAGAACTTGTTGAGTCTGATCAAGCTGTGACAGCGGTTAGAGATCTGGCTCATCAGAAAGAACTCGAACTGGAGCGTCGGCAACAGAAACTTGATTTTGACCGCCAACAAGTTGCCGATTTAGAGGTTGCACAGAACGGCGGGTCAGAGGCATTACGTTCCTTAACTACCAGAAGTGGCCCAGTTACTGATGAACTTCGTATGCAGGACGAGGCGCGGGATAGGTGTGAGCAAGAACGAGACGTTTCTGCGAAAACGTTAGCGCAGATCGAACAGGCGTTTCAGGATACACAGCTTGCCATTGAAGGTCATGAGGGTGATGTTGAGGCTGCAAGAAGTGAAATATATGCCGCAGCGAATGCCGCCACTGCGCTCCAGAATATAGTTGAAAATTCGACTGTAGCGGCCTCACGAATCTCGGGGGCATTGTTAAAATTAGATGCTGAGACTACTGAAATTCAGGCAGATGTTCAACGAACTACGAAGGATCGGTCGAAAGCGGATAAAGAGGTACTTTTACTTCGTGAACGTATTGAATCAGCTAAATCAATTTGTCTCAAAAGAGAGTCTGAATTAGGGGTTTCAAAGATCGATGTTGAAAATCGGGGTGAGGATATTCGTAAAAGAGAGCACGATTTAGCATCAAGACGTGCCCGGGTTCAATCGCTCGAAGAACTTGAAGCAGGTCGAACTGATTACGAAGAGGCCGCTCGAGTCGTACTCGGGTCTGTCGGCAGTATTGCGCACAATGGGTCTGTTGTTGACCACTTAGAGGTCGATCAGAAATTTGAATTCGCGGTTGAATCATGTCTCGGTGAACTATTGCAGTATGTTGTCGTCAATTCGAGGCGCGATGCTCTTGCCGGTGTCGAACTGGCTACAACGCATGGCGCAGGTCGATGTGGGTTTTTGATTAGTGGTGAGCTTGATCACAGTAATACGTCTGAAATTCCTCCTCATCCAGCACTTCATTCACTGTTTAGTCTTGTCCAGGTGTCTGGGCCCGGTGAATCAGTAGTTGGTCGACTTCTCAAACGTCGTTGGTTAGCGCCATCAATGGAAGTAGCTACGGAAGCGGCATCACTTACGCGTGATCCGATTGTGACGCCAGACGGACTGGTTGTACGTGGGTCGGAGCTGCTTCACGGAGGAATAAAGCAGGACGCACGTGGTTTACTGGCAGCGAAGCGGGAGATTCGCGAGTCACGAGTTCGTATTGTTCACGATGCTGAAACGATAGACCATCTTTCTCGTGAACTTGTGGTGAGAAAAGACCATGTCGAAAGAGAACACAATGCAGTTGAAAAACTAAAGAGCGAACAACACGAGGCTGAAAAAGAACTTGTTAGCTGTCGAATGCACCTCCAGCAACTTGATGACGAATATGTTCGGTTAAACGACAAGCTCGAATTGATTCAAGTAGAAAGAAGACAGGCGACCGAAGAACGAGACGGCATCGACGCAAAAAAAAGAGAAGCGAGTGAATCGATTAGTCGTCTCGAGTTTGAGCAGCGGTCGGCTGACGAAAAATTTATGGGTGCCCAAGATAATTTATTAGAAGCACGGGAGTCCGTAAACACACTCCGACAGAATGTCGCCGATGCGACGGCTACGCACGCAGCGCTTTTGGAGCGCACCACCGCGTTGGCAGCAGATGTCAGGCGACTTGAAGAGCAGAAGGATGATTTGCGTCATCGCATTCGTGCTCGTGAACAAGAGAATGAGCGCGTAACGAGTGAGCGAGAACGTTTGTTAGAAGAGGTTGAAACATCTGAGATGCAGTGCCAGAGCGATGCGGAGTCGTTTGCGGGAATTCGACAGAAGATAGTTGTGCTGGATGGGCAAGCGAAACAACTTCGAATAAGCATCTCCTCGCGGGACGATAGCGTGCGCGCCGCTCGGGACGCGCTCGATCAGGCGAAGTCGGACGTTAGTCGGCGTGAGATTGAGCGGGCAACGGCAATCGCAGATTTGTCGCATCTTGGTGAGTCGTGTTCTGAGGCTGTTCAGATGACGCTGGAGGCGGCCGCAACAGAGGTTGCGCGGTTAGAGTCTGAAGGTTCTTTGGTGCCAGACCAATCACTATTCCGTTCTATGCCACAGGCGGCCGACTCTATTGAAGAGTCTGACGATACTGCTCACGACATTGAGCCAGATGATCAGAACGGTGAGGTTGCGGCTAGTGACGAAAACGTGACAGATGCCGATGGTCTGATAACCGAATTACGTTCAAAGATTGAGCGTGTCGGCCCGGTAAATATGATGGCAATCGATCAGTTTGATGAGCTTGAAGAGAGGCACGAGTTTTTGATAGTTCAGCGCCGTGATTTAGTTGATTCGATTGCAGCGACTAATGAGGCGATTAAACGCATCGATAGGACGACGAGGAAACGCTTCCAAGAAGCATTTGTTGCTGTTAATGAACATTTCCAATTTACATTTGAAACATTGTTCGGTGGCGGCCGCGCTGGTCTCGTGTTGTTGGATGAAACGGATGTTTTAGAGAGTGGTATCGATATCATTGCGCAGCCACCAGGTAAGCGACTCCAAAATATTCAACTGTTGTCTGGTGGCGAGAAAGCTCTTACCGCCATGGCTCTAATGTTTGCAATCTTTAAGTACAAACCAAGCCCCTTTTGTCTACTCGATGAGATCGATGCACCGCTCGACGATGCTAATATTGGACGTTTTGTTGATATGTTGCGAGGCCTTAAAGAACGCACACAATTTGTTTTAGTCACCCACAACAGAAAGACAATGGAAATTGCCGACCGGTTGTACGGAGTTACGATGGAGGAGCCTGGAGTGTCTAAATTGATTTCGGTTGATATGCACTAGGTTCCGTCATACTGGTCCAGCGAAATTCTGAAGCATCAATTTACTGGCGGATTCAGACTAAATTCAGTTCCAGAGCAAGAACACAAACCAATACAAAGAAGTTTAGCGCGTTGAATTCTGGCTTCGAGATGATCGTGGTCGATTGCCAGAACCACCTCGTCCCGCAGGTCTGCTGCTACCTTTTGGCCTGTCGCCTTCGGGGCCTTTATTTCCGTCGTCAGAATCTTCACCGCCCGGAAGAAGAGCTTTACGACTGAGTCGGACTTTTCCGGAAGGGTCAACATTAATAACTTTGACCATCACTTGGTCGCCTTCGTTAAGTTCTTTGCGGACATCATTTACCCGGTAATGAGCAATCTCAGAAACGTGGAGCAACCCATCTATGCCAGGAAGAATTTCAACAAATGCGCCAAAATCGGTAATGCGTTGAACTTTTCCGAGATAGCTTTTGTTTAGTTCTGGACTTGCTGTCAGTTCTTCAATAATACTGATCGCTTTTTGCGCCGAGGTCTCGTCCGTCGACGCAACATTGACACGGCCGTCGTCTTCGACGTCGACCTTAACGCCAGTCTGTGAAACTATGCCTCGAATTGTTTTTCCGCCTGGACCAATTACGTCACGAATTTTGTCGACCGGAATCTGAATCGTGATAATTCGAGGAGCGTGAGTTGAAATCGATTCACGAGGCGATGCGATTGTAGCATTCATCTTTTCAAGAATATGGAGGCGTCCTGAGCGAGCTTGAGCTAGAGCCTCTTTCATGATTTCTGTTGTAATACCTGAAACTTTAATGTCCATCTGTAAAGCGGTTATGCCGTCACTTGTTCCGGCGACCTTGAAATCCATGTCGCCGTAGTGATCCTCGGCGCCAGCAATATCTGACAGAACAGCATGCCGACCGCTCTCTTCGTCAAGAATAAGTCCCATCGCGATTCCGGCGACGGGTCTTACCAATGGAACGCCAGCATCCATCAGTGCCAAGGTGCCCCCGCAGACCGTTGCCATTGAGGAGGAACCGTTCGATTCCAATATGTCTGAGACCACCCGCACCGTGTAGGGGAATGTATCTTCGGTTGGTACCATTGGAGCCAAGCTTCTCTCCGCGAGATTGCCGTGACCGATTTCTCGCCGGCCAGGTCCTCGCATAAATTTAACTTCACCAACGGAGAACGGTGGGAAGTTATAGTGCAACATAAACCGTTTATAACTTTCTCCGTCGACACTTTCAATCTTCTGTTGGTCGTCTCTGGTTCCCAGTGTGGCCGTCACTAATGCTTGAGTTTCTCCGCGCGTAAATACTGCAGAGCCATGCACACGGGGAAGTACACTCACTTCAGACCATATGTCCCGGACTTCATCGAAACGTCTTCCGTCGAGTCGTTGTCCGCGTTCTAGCGCCTCGTCCCGAAGAACTTTTTCCTTAAGTTCCTTGAATACATGGCTAACGGCCGATTTTCGTTCCGCGTCATCTTCCGGAATGGATTCGATGAGGCTGTCATAAACATGACCGACTTGTGCGTAATTGTCGATTTTGTCTTTGATGCGCATGGCTTCTGTTAGAGGGGCTAATACTTGGGACTCGACTTCATTTCTAACAGCGGGGTCGATGGATTTCGTACTGACTTCAGTTTTTGGTTTACCGATAGCCGAAGCCATTTTTTCGATTTCTAAAACGATCTCTCGTATTGCGGCATGACCTTCTTCGAGAGCTTTTAGCATCATGTCTTCAGGTATTTCCTTAGCACCTGCTTCTACCATCATGATGGCATCACGACTACCTGC
>Ga0066382_10000635_pt1 | contig 11800 bp, 10 predicted proteins | sample Knorr_S23_td_NAD_FD_71218 | JGI IMG/M metagenome (GOLD analysis project Ga0066382, IMG submission 71218) | Marine microbial communities from Southern Atlantic Ocean transect - Knorr_S23_td_NADW_ad_2500m_LV_B | ecosystem: Environmental > Aquatic > Marine > Oceanic | place: Southern Atlantic... | reverse complement strand
CCAGTGATTCTGGGAATGCCAGGTTAGGGCCTTGGTTTTTGGCCGCCCAACCGTTCGATAGCGAGTGAAAGGCCACGGATTTTTCGAGTCCCCATGCTAGAATAAAGCCCGTCTACGCACATATACGTTAGCCACTGGATCTCGGACCGCCAGATGCAATTTCGCAACCTGCCCAGCGTCGATAGTGTTCTCGCCAATCATGATGTGGCCGCCGCCGCCCAGTCCTTCGACCGCGAATGGGTCGTGGACCTGGTGCGGGAGGCGTTGGAATCGGCTCGGGAACAGATCAGACAGGGCGGAGACTCCCCCAACGCCGGCGATGTCGCCGGTTCGGTCTGCCAGATGATCGACGACACCATGCGGGCCGAGCCGCGCCACGTGATCAACGCTACTGGAGTGGTGATCCACACAAACCTGGGACGCGCTCCACTCAGCCGTGCCGCGATCGAGGCCTCCAATCAGGCCGCCCAGGGTTATTCCAACCTGGAGCTGGACCTGTCGACCGGACGCCGCGGCTCCCGGCAGGCGCAGGTGCAGTCCCTGTTGCGCCAGATCACCGGGGCGGAGGCAGCCCTGGCGGTGAACAACAATGCGTCAGCCATGCTGCTGGGGCTTTCGGCCTTGGCCAGCGGCAAAGAGGTGGTGGTCTCTCGGTCCGAGGCTGTCGAGATCGGCGGCGGATTCCGGGTGCCGGACGTGCTGCGCCAAAGCGGAGCGACCTTGGTCGATATCGGCACCACCAACCGCACCTACGTTCGCGACTATGACGATGCCGTGACCGAGAACACGGCCGCATTCTTAAAAGTTCACGCCAGCAACTTCCGGGTGGAGGGTTTCACCGCGTCCGTTGCGACGGCCGACCTGGTGGAGGTGGGCGCCAAGAGAGGCATCCCGGTGCTCCATGACGTTGGCAGCGGCAGCCTGATGCTGACCGAGAAGTACGGCATGGCGCACGAACCGACGCCCCAAGAGAGCATCAAGGACGGAGCCGGACTGGTATTCTTCTCCGGCGACAAGCTTCTGGGCGGGCCGCAAGCTGGCATCGTGGTCGGCAAGAAAGACCTGGTGGACGTTTTGGCACGGCACCCCTTGGCCAGGGCGGTGCGTATCGACAAGCTTAGTCTGGCCAGTCTCACGGCGACTCTGGTCCATTACTTGAGGGGTGAAGCCGAGAAAGAGATACCGGTCTGGCGCATGATCTCCACGCCCGAAGTCGCCTTGAAGAAGCGGGCAAAGTCGTGGCAGAAAGGGCTGGAATGCCCTTCATCGGTGGAGCAGAGCCGCTCCGCGGTTGGCGGCGGCAGTCTGCCTGGCGAGACATTGCCGACATGGGTTCTCTCTTTGGACTGCCAGGCGTTGGGGCCGGAAGAGGTCATGCGGCGGTTGCGGGGGAGCAACACCCCGGTGATCGCCCGCATCGAAGAGGACCGGGTCTTGTTGGACCCAAGGACAGTGTTGCCCGAAGAAGACGGGCCACTGCTGGATGCGCTTCGGGCCGCAGTCGCTGATTGATCCGCGATTCAGCTTGACGCTGATTTATTCATAAATGTGGACAGGAAAACTGGATGACCGATTATCTACTGGTGCACGGCGCGGGACAAGGGGCTTGGAGTTGGGGACCGGTTTGGGGGCATATGACCGCCCCTGAGGAACACCCACCCACGCTGCACAAACGCCGCAAGGCCAACCGGGTCCACCCTCTGGACCTGCCCGGTCACGGCGCGGACGCCGGCGGAGACACCTCCTCTGTACGTTTGGAGGAATGCGTCCAGGCCATCACCCGGACCGTGGAACGGGAGGGATTGAAGGACCTGGTGCTGGTGGGACATGGTTTCTCCGGCAGCTTGGTTGTCCAGGCGGCCAGCGAGATGGAAGCCCCGCCCAAGCGGGTGGTGCTGGTGGCCGGCATAGTCCCCGCCCCGCAGCGTCCGCTGCTAAGCGCCTGCCCAGCGAAAACAAGGACCGCCTTCAGGGTGATGTCCCTGCTCAGTTCGCTGGCCCGCCAGGAGCTGAAGCTGCCCAGCCCGGCCATCAACGGTTTCTTGTGCAACGGGATGGATTCCATGGAGATCGTGCAGCTTGTAGGGTTCTTCGGCCCGCTGCCGACCAGGGTGCTCAAGTCCAAGTTACCCATGGAGACCATGGAGCTGCCCTGCCCGGTGACCTACGTCATACTTACCCAAGACAAGATGATCCCGCCCGACGCCCAGGCCCGCATCGCCGAGCGGTTTGAGGGCGTGGAAACAGTGGAGATCGAGTCCTGCCACCAGGTAATGGCCCAACACCCCAAGGAATTGGCCGAGGTGTTGTTGCGGTACGCGTAGGGGGAATAATACCCTCTCCCACGCATGGGAGAGGGTTAGGGTGAGGGCGATCGTTGCGGGAACATCATTTGCAGGTCCGATTCGTCGGGCGTAGGCGCCGGTTTTTAACCGGCCGTGCTCCTGGTAGAACCAATCTGGCGAATCGCACCGGAAACACATCCCGTAATGATTCGGTCTCAGGAATCTAGATAATTCAACCAGTGCCCCAGCGGGTTAAAAACCCGCGCCTACGGTATTTGGCGCACCATCTCGCGCCCGTAGGGGCAGGTTCCTAACCTGCCCTTTTCTCGTGCCGGGTAATCTGCCGAAGCGAACGATACACACGGGAGGTGTAAACGGCAGGTAGCCGCGAGGAGCGTCATCTACTACAGGCAGGGCGGGTTGGAAACCCGCCCCTACGACCGTCGACGTGATTAGCGCCGGAATCCACGGGGAAGACCTGGAATTTAAAAAGGCCCCGTCCTTCTCAGAAGGACGGGGCCTTTCACGTTGCTAGAGGTAAATAAGCGGCCTAATGGACGTGGCCGTGGTCTTCGGGTTTGTCGTCGTGTTCATCGGTGATCAGCGCCTGGGAGGTGAGGATCATCGAGGCCACGCTGGCGGCGTTCTCCAGGGCGGCGCGGGTAACTTTGGTTGGGTCGATTATGCCCTTGGCCACCATATCCCCGTAGTCGTTTTTCCTGGCGTCGTAGCCGTAGTTGGCGCCGCTATTGTTGCGGACCTCTTCCAGCACCACCGCGGCTTCTTGCCCCGAGTTACTGGCGATGATCCGGATGGGTATCTCCAACGCCTTTTTCAGGATGGTCTTGCCCACATTTTCGTTGTCAGGCAGAGTCAGTCCGTCCAGGGCTGACATGGCCTGGATATAGGCCACTCCACCGCCGGGGACGACGCCCTCTTCGATGGCGGCCCGGGTGGCGGACAGGGCGTCTTCAACCCTCGCCTTGCGCTCCTTGAGCTCGGGCTCGGTGGGCGCGCCGACCTTCACCACGGCGACTCCGCCGGAGAGCTTGGCCAGCCGTTCTTGCAGCTTTTCTTTGTCGTATTCCGAAGTGGTCTCTTCGATCTGGACCCTGATCTGCTCAACGCGGCCCTTGATGTCGTCGGAAGTTCCGTGGCCGTCGATGATGGTAGTGCGGTCCTTGGTGGACTCGACGCGACGGGCCTGGCCCAGGTCGGCGATAGTTGCCTGGTCCAGACGGCGGCCGGTCTCTTCGGAGATCACCTGGCCTCCGGTGAGCACGGCGATGTCTTCCAACATGGCCTTGCGGCGGTCGCCGAAGCCGGGGGCTTTCAGCGCCAGACAGTTCAACGTGCCGCGCAGCCGATTGACCACGAGCACGGCCAAGGCTTCACTGTCGATGTCCTCGGCGATGATCACCAAGCTCTTGCTGACCTGGAGGACCTGCTCCAAGAGCGGGACCAGTTCAGAAGCGGAGGAGATCTTCTTATCGGTTATCAGGATATAGGGGTTCTCGATCACCGCTTCCATGCGTTCCGGATTGGTGACGAAGTAAGGGCTGATATAGCCACGGTCGAAGTTCATGCCATCGACGTACTCAGTCTCCGACTCCATGCCTTTGCTCTCTTCAACGGTGACGACACCCTGAACGCCGACCTTGTCCAGCACGTCGGCAAGCATGTTTCCGATCTCTTCGTTGTTGGCGGAAACAGAGGCCACCTGGGCCATCTGGTCCCGGCCTTCGATGGTGTTGGAATTCTTGCTAAGCTCGGCCACCACAGCGGCGACGCTCTTGTCGATGCCCCGTTTGATAGCCATGGGGTCAGCGCCGGCCACCACGTTTTTGATGCCCTCTTGGACGATCACCTGGGCGAGAATGGTGGCGGTGGTGGTCCCGTCGCCGGCAACCTCATTGGTCTTGGCGGCGGCTTCTTTAATCATTTGCGCGCCCATATTCTCGAACGACTGCGGCAACGAGATCTCTTTGGCGATCGTCACGCCGTCGTTGGTGATGACAGGAGCGCCCCATTTCTTCTCAAGGATGACGTTTCGGCCCTTGGGACCCAGGGTCAGCTTAACGGCATTGGCGACGGTATCGATCCCATTGAGCAGTGCTTGTTGGGCCGCCTCGTCGCGAATGATCTCTTTGGCAGGCATCGTTTTCTCCTTAAATATACAGACGGGGAATCCTCTCCCCGGTCGAGCTTCTGATCGGTATCCAATTGCGCTACGTTAATATGGCCAAGATGTCGTTCATCCCCAAGACCAGGAGCTCTTCGTCTTCAACATCGACTTCGGTCCCGGCGAATTTGGAGTAGATCACCTTGTCGCCAGGCTTAACTTCCATCTCAACCCGCTTGCCGTTGTTGAGCACGCGGCCTGGTCCCGTCGCCACTACCTCACCCTCTTGCGGGCGTTCTTGGGCGGTGTCGGGCAGGTAGATCCCACCTTTGGTGAGGCTTTCTTGTTCGCTGGGCCGGACGACAACCCGGTCTCCCATGGGCTTAAGGTCGGTCGCCGATTTGGCGCTTGTGGTCATTACGGGTCCCTCTATTCAGTTAATCATCTGGTCATCGCCAGCCATTTTTGTTCGACTGGCCCAATCAAGGATATGACCGCACCTGCCAATGGTCAAGTTATGAGTGTCCTCTGAGAATTATCCCATGCTAGACTGCGCCCATGTCATTCACGGCTGACCTACACCTGCATTCCCGCTACGCCTACGCCTGCAGCAAAAACCTGACCCTGGCCAATCTAGCCGCCTGGGCCAAGGTTAAAGGCATCGACCTACTGTCCAGCGCCGACTTCACCCATCCTGCGTGGCTGGCCGAACTGACCGAGGGCTTGCAGCCGGCCGGGGAGGGGGTTTTTTCATTCGATGGCGTAAAGTTTGTTCTGGGGACGGAACTTAGCTGCGTCTACAAGCAGGGAGGGCGCTCACGCCGCGTGCATCTGTTGGTCTTCGCCCCCGGATTCGAGGCGGTCAACGGGATTCGCGAGATGCTGGAGGGGCTCGGTTCCAAGCTGAACGGCGACGGCCGGCCCACGGTCGGAGCTTCGGCCAGAGACCTGACCGCCCGGCTGCTGGACATCGACGAAGCCTGCATGGTGGTCCCGGCCCACATCTGGACACTCTGGTACGGGATGCTGGGATCAAAGTCTGGTTTCGATGCCTTGGATGAATGCTTCGGGGACATGACTGTTCATATCCCAGCCGTGGAGACGGGTTTGTCCAGCGACCCTGAGATGAATTGGGGGGTGCCAGCCCTAGCCGGAAAGACGATCGTGTCTTTTTCCGACGCTCACTCCCTGCCCAACATAGGCCGCGAGTTGACGGTATTTCAAGGAGACGCGGACTACCGTGGCCTGGCGGCCGGACTCAAGGAAAACCGGGTGGAGCAGACCATCGAGTTCTTCCCCGAAGAAGGAAAATACCACCTGACGGGACACCGCAAATGTGGAATCAGCCAATCTCCCGGCGAGACCAGATTTTCCGGGACAAGATGCCCAGAATGCAGCCGGCCCTTGACTTTGGGCGTGCTCCACCGGGTAGAGGAATTGTCCCACGGTGAAAGCCCTTCAGATCAACGGGCCAGACGCCCCTATGCCAAGTTGGCGCCGCTGATCGAGCTATTGGCCTACACCATGCGCAAAGGCCGCGCGGCCAAGTCTGTGGGCCTGGCCTACCACCGCATCTGCGATGAACTGGGCGGAGAAATCAGGGTATTGACTCAGGCCGGGTATGACGACCTGGAACGGGTTGGTGGAGAGGAGTTGGCGACCGCCGTGACCAAGGTTAGAGCCGGGAACGTCGATATAGTTCCCGGATTCGACGGGCAGTACGGGACGGTGCATCCGGCCGGTTAGCCGCCTATCTGCTGGCCCTGGCGAGATCTTTGGGACGGACCAAGGCCAGAACACCGGTCTTCAGGGTCACTGGGTCGAATGACGCCAGGGCGATCTCCTGTCCTACAGCTAGGTCTTGTGCCCCCAGAATCCGGCCTTCCTGGGTGATCGCGGTCTCGGAGTTGACCCTCAAACTGATGAAGTCCAGCCAGATGTTGGAAACGGTGACCCGTACCTCGCCGCCAAAACCGGCGGTCACTCCCCTGATGGTGCCCGCCACGAGTCCAGGCTCCGGCGCCTTCAGACTGAGGACTTCGATCTCTCCCGTTATCCTGACCCTCGTGTTGGGTCTTACCAGGTCCCCCACTCGAACATCTTGGATAGAAACGAGCCGGCCGTCGCGGCGAATCGCGGTGCCGGCGTTGTGAGTGAACGACCGGAACCGGCCTTCCGTAGTCCTGATGGTCAGATTGCCTTGGGCCGTCTTGGGGATGAAGCTGTGAACTACGCCGGCCACTGTTTCCTCATTTGGAGAGAGTGCCAGGGACTCAAGTTCCAACAACCGCTGGGAGGCGGGGTCGAAACGGGCGAATACGCTTAACCCCTCCAGGGACGGGTCCAACTCGACGGGCGCTCCATTTAGGTATACCGGGGCTCTGGGGGTCTGTCCGCTGGTCTGCAGCGATACCGGTTGCCCGGTTGCTTGGTCCAGGATGGTGATGAACTCTCCGGTGTCTTTCACGTCCATCAGGATACCTTGGACCTCTCCCCGGCCCGCGACGGCGGCCAGTTGGGTCGAGGATTCGGCGGACAGGGTGTTTCCGGCCATCACCGTGACACGGTTGGCGTCATTCCCCGAGAGGGTGTACCGCACGGTGATCCGGCTGGCCAGGTCCAGTTGTCCTGACTTGATCCGCTCGCCGAAAAGCGCCACAGGGGTCGTATCGGAAAGCCTGACCATCACCGCCTGTCCTGACTCGGGCTGAACGGTTATCAGCCTCATTGAGCCGGTCCCTCCGGTAGTTCCCCTTTCGTTTGTCATGGATGTGGCGATGGACTTTACCAGGCCGGTCACGTCTGCGGACGGAGCTCCGATATTGTGTTCGGAGAAGTATCTGGTGTAAACGTCGTTGGCTTTGGTCATAGCATAATGCGAACCCTCGGATTGCTGGCTGTTGACCAGCATCGATAGGTTGCGCACCCCGTGCTCGGCCAGCCGCCACCGTAAGGCGGTCATGTTGGCTGACGCGTCGGCGGAGTCGATCTCTTGGTTCAATGCCAGAGCGTCGTAGAGACGCTGGGCGCCGGTGAGCGCCCGGTCGATTGCGGTAACCGTTAGGCTACCTGACGACAGGTCCTGCTCCAGAACGGCGGTCACCACTTCACCGATCGTGGGGTTCTCTAGGCCGACGGTGGCGACGGCAGTTATCTGAAGCCCAGAGTCATCCCGCAGTGAGACACTTCCGGGAACGATCGAGCCGCCTGGTTCGAAGCGGGATACTATCCCGGTGAAATGCCTGGTCCGCACCGGCCGGCCCACTATGGCGAGCACCGACTCGGTGTGCGGCCCATCGGCGATAACGGCCACCGGGGCGCCCAAGGCAATGTCGGAGACCGACGGCGAGTCCCAGCCATGGATCGCGACGGCCGTGTCGGATCCTATGGAGAAAGTGACTGGGCCGGAGCCCGTTTGTAGGCTGAATTTTGAAGAAAGGGCCGAAGTTACCGTACCAAAGAACCCGGAAACGTCAGGCTTATTCAGAAAGATGACTGGGCGCACCAGGGTTTCGGTTTCGCCGGCGATGGACGTTGCGACCACTTCGATCACCATTGGCCCCATGACACCTGAGAGGTCAACGTCGACTGAGAACCTCCCCTCTGTGTCTGGGAAGACCAAGCGGCCGTTCACGCTGAGAGTAGCGTCCGGGGCAGTTATGCCGGTCACCGAGGTCCGGTCCAGGTCAGTAACCAGATTCGTTTCTGGGGAACTGAGACGCAGCATCAAGGATTGGCTCTGAGGGCCGATGTGCCGGACGGACTTGGTCTCGGCTTTAGGCGTGGCAGTGGCAGTGGGCACGGGTTGCTCCTCTACGCCGCAGGCGGCCACCAATCCCAGTAACACCGCTATCAATGCTATTGCCAGACGCTGCCGATTCATGTCGCTTCCTCTATACCCCTCACCATTGGTCTCTACCAAGTTTAAAGCCAATCAATGGCCGGGCCACGACTACGCGGCCAACCGATTATGTTAAAATCAGCACTGTCAGGCGGGGACCTGATTCAGTTACTAATCAGCCAGATCCGCAGCGCGGTCCAATTGCAAGAAGCGTTACCCGTAAGTATTCGAAGGCTTCGCGTAGATGATATCGACCAAGTCGTCACCATCGAAAAGGAAGCCTTTTCACCCCTCTGGGTTAGTTCCTCTTTCAAGCGCGAATTAAACAACAAACGCGCCAATTATCTGGTGGCGTGTTTCGACGAAGATGTTTCGCCCGAAGAGATCTTGGCCGAGATCGATTCCGACAGGCCGGCCCAAGACGAGGAACCACGTCCCACCAAACTCTGGTCTCGGTTGCTGGGACGATTGGGCTTTTCTTCCAACGACGAGGCGGTAGATGTGGATACGGTCTTCAACATCGCCGGGTACGTCAGCGTTTGGTACCAGGGAGAAGAGGCCCACATCACCGAGATCGCCGTGAAAGAGACCCTGCGCGGACGGGGCGTGGGAGAATTACTGCTTATAGGCTCCCTGAAAGCCGCCATCGACTACGGCTCCAAGGTGATGACCTTGGAGGCCCGCGTCTCCAACTTCATCGCCCATCGCCTCTACCAGAAATACAACTTCAAGTCGGTGGGCATCCGTAAGGCTTATTACTCCGACAACCGGGAAGACGCGGTCATAATGACCACCAGCCCCATCGACACGCCAGAGTACGGAACGTTGTTCGCCGGCCTGCAATCAACCTATGAGTCCCGTTGGGGAAGGATGGACATAGAAGAATACTGATCGTTGGAAATGAAAGCCGGCGCTCGAAGCCGGCGCGTCCGGGACACGTTTACATAAAGATAATCAACTGCGGGCCGTGGTCTCCATCGGCCGGACGATCGAAGCCGGAGTATTTCGATGTGCAACGCCTACGATTTATGTTGACCAGCCGGAGCCGCGTTGTTAGAATGGCCCGATGTGCCCCACGCTAATGGGAGCTTGCCCCAACGGTATCCCAAACGGGTATCTCAATACGGTTTGCCCGGTACGGATAGCGCCATTGGGCGGGTATAAAGAGTGATGTTGGTAATAGGGTTAACGGGTAGCATCGGCACCGGTAAGAGTGAAGCTGCTCGTCATTTGGTAGCCTTGGGAGCCTCGCTTATCAGCGCGGACCAGGTGGGCCATGAAGCCTATACCCCCAACACGGAAGCATGGGAACAGGTGGTCGCCACATTCGGCGACGCTATCTTGCAAGAAGACGGGGAGATCGACCGGGGAAAATTGGGGGCCATAGTGTTCTCAGACCCCGATCAATTGGAAAAACTGAACCGGATCATGCATCCACGAATGGCGCGGATGGTCGCGGACAAGATCGAGGTCCTGCGGAGCCAAGGAATGGATGTTGTGGTGGTGGAGGCGGCCCTGCTATTTGAGGCCGGATGGGACTCCCTGGTGGAAGAGGTGTGGGTCACCGATTCATCGGAACAGATAGTCATCGAGCGGCTCAAGCAACGCAACGGCCTATCCGAGGAAGAAGCCCGGAAACGGATTCACTCCCAGATGGACCGCGCCGAACGGCTGGAAAGAGCTGACTATGTCATTGACAACTCGGGCGATATGGCGGGACTAGAAAGCGCCATCAAAGAGTTGTGGGACCGCAGGGTCGCGGTATAGCAAATACGGCGGGACCGCCGAGATATAAAGAAGGACCGGGTAAAAAAAATGGTTGAAACGGCTGAGCCAACTTTCAAAGAATATGCGATCGAGGAGTTCCTGGTCAGGGACGAACCTTACTACCGCCCGATCGGCGATGAGATTGAGTTATTCACCGCCGCTTACCAGCAGCACATCCCGGTCTTGTTGAAAGGCCCGACTGGCTGCGGAAAAACCAGGTTTGTGGAATTCATGGCCTGGCAATTGGGCCGGCCCATGGCCACGGTCAAAGACAAGAGCAGAAACGAACAACCGCTGAAAGAAGGCGAGATTCGCGTGCCTCTGATTACCATCGCCTGTCATGAAGACCTTACCGCCAGCGACCTGGTAGGCCGGTACCTGCTGGATGCCAACGGCACCCGCTGGATCGACGGTCCCATGACCAGGGCAGTCAAGAACGGGGCGATCCTCTACCTAGACGAGGTTGTGGAGGCTCGGAAAGACACCACGGTGTTGATCCACCCACTCACCGACCACCGGCGCATCCTGCCGATCGAGAAGACCGGCACCATCGTCGAGGCCGACGACCGGTTCCTCCTCTGCGTATCCTACAACCCTGGATATCAGAGCGCGCTTAAAGACCTGAAACACAGCACCCGCCAGCGGTTCATATCCATCGAGTTCTACTACCCCCCAGCCGATGTCGAGACTGAAATCATTCAGCGGGAGAGCGGCTGCTCCAAGGAACATGCCGACGCGCTGGCCAAGCTGGGTGAGAAGATCCGGAACCTGGAGGAGCACGGCCTTCAAGAGGGCGCCAGCACCCGGCTGTTGATCTACGCCGGTCGGTTGATGTCAGAAGGCATCACGCCGCGCCGCGCTTGCCAGGTGGCCATCGTATGGACGTTGACCGACGACGCGGAACTGCAGCGAAGTCTCGAAGAAGTTACGTCTTCGATCTTCGAGTAACGGCTTCGAGTAGGAGACTAAATGGGTGAGACGCCGCCGGAGCTTTTGAAACGCGCGCTGACGACGCGCGTCGTGGAAAGAATCGATGGCGACGATCTGATGCCTTCAGCCGTTATGGTCCTCCTTTACCCCAAGGATGGCGAATACTGTATCCTTTTAAACAAGCGGTCTGAGCAGGTGGAGCACCACAAAGGGGAGATTTCCTTCCCCGGCGGCGCTCGAGACCCGGAAGACCGCGACTCTTTGGAGACAGCCCTCCGTGAGACGGAAGAAGAGATGGGAATCAACCGGGACGACATCACCGTTATCGGAGAGATGGATGAGGTCGCCACACGGAGTAATTTCCTGATCAACGTTTTCGCGGGCACCATCGAATACCCCTACGAATTTACACCCAGCGCCATTGAGATTGCCGAGGTACTGGAATTCCCCGTCTCCGCGTTGATCGACCCAGCTAACCGCCGGACCGAAACGCGTTGGGAGGATGGAAATCCCGTTACTTCGTACTCCTATGTTCACCAAGAGCATGTCGTCTTTGGGGCGACTGCAAGAATCCTCCAGAGTTGCATCGATATCCTAGATGACAGACTGGAAAGCGAGGGACGCCAAGTTGACTAGTGGTTCTATTCCTGAGATTGAAGCTGAACTGGCCAAACTGCCGCCGGCAGTTCTCGAGGCCTATCACGAGGCCAACGACACAGTAAAAGAATCATTTGGCGAAGAAGAGATCGGCCTGTGGGCCAAAGAGGGCCTGACCATCGGCACCCAGACGGTGCGTTCCTGGGAGTCTGCCATCGAGTACTACCGGGTCAGCCCTGAGGTCAGCAAGTTCCTGTC